>BNJS01002648.1_pt1 | contig 330979 bp, 397 predicted proteins | sample 8540461 | NCBI WGS metagenome assembly BNJS01 (sample SAMD00202454, study PRJDB9452) | human saliva metagenome | isolation source: human saliva | place: Japan
TAGTTTCTAGGTCTGCATTCTTGATATAATCATTGCTCATCCAGTCGAGTTTCTTCTGATCAAAGGCTGCTGGAGACTTGCTGAGGCGGTTTTCATCGAAAAGTTTAATGAGTTCTTCACGAGAGAAGATTTCATCTTCTCCACCTGGGTTCCAACCAAGAAGAGCAATAAAGTTAAAGACTGCTTCTGGAAGGTAACCTTTCTTACGGTAATCTTCTATAAATTGAAGTGTATTAGTATCACGTTTAGATAACTTCTTACCAGTCTCAGAGTTGATAATCAAGGTCATGTGACCGAACTCTGGAGCTTCCCAACCAAGTGCTTCATAAACCATGAGCTGTTTGGTGTATTAGCAATGTGGTCGTCTCCACGGATTACGTGAGAAATCTGCATATCATGATCATCGATGACAACGGCAAAGTTGTATGTTGGATAACCGTCTTTCTTTTGGATAACCCAGTCACCACCGATATTGCCACCTTCAAATTCGATATCACCTTTGACCATATCATGCCACTTGTAGATACCTGACTCATTGACCGCCAAGCGAACAGTTGGAATGATCCCTGCTGCTTCACGTTCTGCGATGTAAGCTGCTTTTTCTTCTTCACTCATACCAAGGTATTCATTGATGTAGCGTGGTGTTTCGCCAGCTGCTTCTTGGCGTTCGCGTTCAGCTGCCAACTCTTCTTCTGTAACGTAAGATTTGTAGGCTTTTCCTTCAGCTAACAGTTGGTCGATGTATTTTTGATACAAGTCCAAACGCTCAGACTGGCGGTAATTTTCATGTGTTTCTGGGCTTTCATCCCAATCCATACCTAACCAGCGAAGGTTTTCAAGTTGTGAACGTTCACCATCCTCGACATGACGTTTACGGTCAGTATCTTCGATACGAATGATAAATGTTCCACCATGATGGCGTGCATACAAGTAGTTAAACAATGCTGTACGGGCATTCCCGATGTGTAGTAGTCCTGTTGGACTTGGTGCGTAACGTACGCGGATATCTTTTGACATAGTTTCTCCTATAAAGTCTCTAGGCGTCTGCCTTTTTGCTCTCTATATTATATCACAAGTCTTGGCTGAGTCCAATTTCTATGGATAAAGAGAGTAAAAAGAGTGGACAAACCACTCTTTTCTTCTATTATAGACGTGCGTTAAGTTCTTTGCTCAATTCTTCAAATCCTGGTTTTCCAAGAAGAGCAAACATGTTACGTTTGTAAGCTTCAACACCTGGTTGGTCAAATGGGTTGATAGCATTCAAGTAACCTGAAAGAGCGATAGCCAATTCGAAGAAGTAGATTGTGTAACCAAGAGTGAAGCGTCTTGCTCTGGAAGAGTCACGTACATGTTTGGTACATCACCATCTGTGTGGGCAAGAAGAACACCGTCAGTCGCTTTTTTGTTTACAAAGTCAACGTCTTTTCCTTGAAGGTAACCAAGTCCATCAAGATCTTCTTCCAAGCTAGGGATAATCACGTTCTTACGAGGTTTGTCAACACGGACAACTGTTTCAAACATGATACGAGTTCCTTCTTGGATAAATTGACCAAGTGAGTGCAAGTCAGTTGAGAAGTTGGCTGAAGTTGGGTAGATACCTTTTTGGTCTTTTCCTTCTGATTCACCAGCCAATTGTTTCCACCACTCTGAGAAGTATTGAAGTGATGGCTCGTAGTTTACCAAGATCTCAGTTGCATAGCCTTTACGGTAAAGGATGTTACGAACTGCTGCGTATTGGTAAGCTTCGTTTTCAGAGATTTTATCTGAAGTGTAGTCTTTGCGAGCTGCGTTAGCACCTTCCATAAGGGCTTTGATGTCAGCTCCTGATGCTGCGATTGGAAGCAAACCAACAGCTGTCAAGACTGAGAAGCGTCCACCAATGTCATCTGGAACAACAAATGTTTCCCAACCGTTAGCATCTGCTTCAACCTTAACAGCACCTTTTTGGCGGTCAGTTGTTGCATAGATACGTTTGTTGGCTTCTTCTTGACCGTATTTCTTAACCAAGAGTTCTTTGAAGACACGGAAAGCAATCGCTGGTTCAGTTGTTGTACCTGATTTAGAAATCACGTTTACTGAGAAGTCTTTGTCTGCAACATACTCTACCAAGTCAGCAAGGTAAGTAGATGAGATTGAGTTTCCTGCGTAAAGGATTTGTGGAGCTTTGCGTTCTTCTTTTGTTTGCAAGTTAGCAAAGTGGTGGTTCAAGAAGTCGATTGCTGCTTTGGCACCAAGGTAAGATCCACCGATACCGATTACAACCAAGACATCGCTGTCTGATTTGATTTGCTCAGCAGCTTTCAAGATACGGTCAAATTCTTCACGGTCGTAGTTTTCAGGAAGGTCCAACCATCCCTAAAGAAGTCGCTACCAGCACCAGTTCCTTTACGGATCAATTCATCTGCTGCTGTTACTTGTGATTGCATGTATTCCACTTCATGTGGTGCAACAAATTTGTCTAAAACTTTTGAATAATCAAATTTAATATGTGACATGTTATTCCTCCAATATTTCTTCTTTTCTATCATAACGCTTACCTTCGTTTTTTTCAAGTTTTTTTGTCGAATTTCTCCAATTTTTATCAGAATTCAAACGTTTGCGTAAAAATCCCACATTCCAAAAATTTTGAAAAAATAAAAGAAAGAACGACCAGATGTCCCAGTCGTTAGAGTTCATTCAATAAATACTCAAATAATTCTAAATTACCATTCTCTTCATTAACCAGAAACTCTGGATGCCACTGCAAACCGATAATGCGGTGCTCATCGATAGACTCAATCGCTTCGATGGTCTGGTCTCTTGGATCAATAGCAGTTACACGGAAATTAGGTGCCAAATCTTTAATGCTTTGACGATGGACGGAGTTGACCTGACTTTCTTTCCCAAATAGCTTAGCCACCACGCTTCCCTCCACTGTCTCAATAGAGTGAGATGTTCCGAAAGGTAGTCCTTGCCAGTGACCTTCGATTTCTTGATTGAGTGTTCCACCAAAGGCAACATTGACAAGTTGAACACCGCGACAGATTGCCATAATTGGTTTATTCTGACGGAGCGCTTCTTTCAAGAGAGCTAGTTCAAACTCATCACGTACTAGATTGTAATCATCGCTCTCGATGGTCTTTTTCTCTCCATAAAACTGAGGGTGGACATTTTGGCCGCCTGTCAAGATAAGTTTATCTATCATTTCTACATAATCGCGTACAACTGACTCATCACCAACAGGAATGACTAAAGGGAGACCACCGACTTGACGAATGCTCTCTGCGAATCTACAAGATACAGATGAATGAATGTTTTTGCCTTCTGCGTCTACGGGACATAGATTTGCAGCAACTCCTACAACCGTTCTAGCCATGATGTCTCTCCTTTCGAATATTAATACTCTTCGAAAATCTCTTCAAACCACGTCAGCATCGCCTTACCGTACTCAAGTACAGCTTGCGACTAGCTTCCTAGTTTGCTCTTTGATTTTCATTGAGTATAACGATAGTCCTATCATATCACTCAAAATGACTTTCGTCTAATATGTTTTTTTTAAGGCTGTGATAAAATATTTTTTTATGGACAAGAAAAAAAGCTGCCCACATAGGACAACTTCTTTCTTATTCGAAAAGACAAATTGATTGTGATAGAGTTCTGAATAGAATCCACCTAGCTTTCAAGAGTTCATGATGGTTACCACGTTCAATGACCTCTCCATCTTTAAGGACAATAATCTGGTCTGCATTGAGGATGGTCTTTCAAACGATGGGCAATGACAAAACTGGTTCTGCCTGCTACAACTGCCTCCATGGCATGCTGAATCTTGCTTTCTGTCACCGTATCTACGTTTGAAGTGGCTTCATCGAGAATGAGAACTTCTGGATCTGTCATCAGGGTTCGAGCGATAGAAATCAATTGTTTCTGTCCCTGTTGAGAAGATGCTCTGATCATCATCTATAAGAGTATCGTATTTATCAGGTAAGCTTTCGATATAGTCGTGAATGTGGGTTGCCTTGGCTGCTACCTCAACCATTTCTTGACTAGCATCTGGCACACCGAAACGGATATTGTCTCGAATCGTTCCACTAAACAAGACCGAATCCTGCAAGACAATTCCCACCTTGCTTCTGAGACTATCTAAATCATAGTCACGGATGTCTTTGCCGTCAAAATAAATACCACCAGCATCAACATCATAAAAGCGATTGATAAGATTCATAATAGTCGTTTTCCCTGACCCTGTCGGCCCAACAACTGCTGTCATCTGGCCTTTAGGGGCAGAAATGCTGACATCTTTCAAAATAGGTTTATCAGGCAAGTATGAAAAATCAATATGACTAATTTCAACACCTTCTTGCAACTGAGTGAAGGTTGGAGCCTTTTCAGGTCGAATTTCTTCCTCTGCGTCAAACATTTCCTGAATCCGTTCAGCCCCCGTAAAGGCTAACTGAAGGCTTCCCCAACTAGCCGCAACTTGGATAATAGGCTGGTAGTACTGCTGTGAAAATTGGGCAAACATAACAATCAAACCTAGGGCTGTACTTGTTTCAATAGCCTTATCATTCAAAAGTACAGCTGAACCAGCAAAGATGACGATGGCTGTATTAACCAGACTCATCCCATTCATGACAGGGAAAAGAATTCCTGAGAACATTCTTCCTTTAAAGGTTGCCTTGCGCACGCGCTCATTTTGTTCAAGAAACCCTGCCATCATATCCTCTTGAATTCCTTGCACAATGACAGCTTTCTGACCTGAGATACTCTCATCCATATAGGCGTTGAGTTCCCCAACCTCTTTTTGCTGGAGGTTGGTGTATTTGCGTGCCATTTTCACGATGAAAATCAACATAAGAAAGGCCACTGGTGTGCTGGCAATGGTAATGAGAGCCAGCGTCACATTTCTCGAAAACATAACAAAAATCAGACCAATGTATAAAACAATATTGCTCATGACCTGAACCAAGCTCTCGTTAAAGGCTTGAAGGATATTATCCAAATCACTGGTAAAACGAGACAGGATATCGCCATCCTGTCGGCGGTCAAAGAAAGAAACCGTCAAGCGAGCAAGCTTACCGAAGAGGCCTTTGCGCATCTCGTTTGTCGACTCTGCAATCACGCGCGTCATGAGACACATGTATATCACACTAGAGATAAATAGAACCAAAACCAGCAGGCCAAGATTGACCATGATTCCTGATAGGCTTTGCCATACAAGTTCTGGATTGCCATCTTGATAAGCTTGAACTAAATTAGCTAGCTGCGTTACTGCTTGTCCAGAAAATACCGGAAAGAGGGCTTGGGCAAGAGTCGCCAGAACAATCATCAGGATAACAACTACAAATGATAGCTTATAGACTTTAAAATAATTCCAAAAAAATTGAACTGTCTTCATTTTACTCCTCCTTTCCTTTCTGTGTTTCGTAGATTTCACGGTAAACGGCATTGTTGGCAACTAAGTCTGCATGCGTGCCTTGACCAATCAATCGTCCTTGATCTAGAACCAAGATTTTATCTGCATGAACAACCGAGCTAATCTTTTGCGCGATGATAATGGTTGTTGTTCCCTTTAATTCCTTATTCAAGGCTTCTTGCACCAGGCGCTCTGACTTGGCATCCAAAGCTGAGGTCGAATCATCAAAAATCAGAATACGTGGATTGCTGACAATCCCACGCGCAATCGACATCCTTTGCTTTTGCCCACCTGAGAAGTTGGTTCCTCGTTCCTCAACTGGACTTTCAAAGGTTTTCTCCATACGATGAATGAATTCACTGGCTTGGGCAATATTGGCTGCGCGCTCCATTTCAAATAGAGTAGCATCTCCCTTACCCTGTCTCAAGTTATCTGCAATCGTTCCACTGAAAAGAATAGCACGTTGAAGAACGATAGAAACTGTTTTACGCAGGGTTCCTTCACTCACTTCTCGAATATCCTTTCCTCCAATTTTGATGGCCCCTTCCTGTGGGTCAAAGAGACGTGGAATCAATTGAGCCAAGGTTGATTTTCCTGCACCAGTCGCTCCAACTACACCAACCATTTGTCCAGGTTCGACAGTAAAGCTCACATCTTTCAACATCGGTTCCTTATCCATTGGATAGGTAAAGGTCACATTTTCAAAGCTAAGACTTCCGACCAACTCTTCATCTGGGACATCCTTGAAAGTCATAGCTGGCTCTGCATCCAGAATTTCTCGAATACGACGCATGGAAATCATGGCACGGCTGACAGAATTTCCCAAAAATCCAACCATGACAATGGTAAAGATAATCTGGCTTAGGTAATTGACAAAGGAAGCAATGGAGCCAACAACTGACGGATCCGACTGAACCATCCCAGCAACCAGCCAAATAGAGAGAAATACCGCCCCATAACCGACCAACATCATGAAAGGTTCCACTACTGAAAAGGCATAACCAATGTAAAGGTTTTGACCAAGAAGCTCGTCTGAAACCTCCGTAAACTTAGCAAACTGCTCTTTTTCTTGGACAAAGGACTTGACCACGCGAACACCACGCAGATTTTTCCTTGGCAATGGCATTGATGCGCTCAAGAAGGGTTTGAAACTTAGCAAAACGAGGTCCCCATCATTCCCCATCATGACGGCAGTCAAAGCCAAAAAAATCAAGATTACCATGAGAACAATCACCCACCACAGAGAAGGTAAGGTTTGAACTGCCAGAGATAAACGAACCGATGAACAAGAGGGGAAGTCTGAAAAAGAATTTGAAAGGTCATCATGACGACGTTCTGAATCTGGTTGATATCATTTGTCATTCGAACGACTAGATTTCCCGCATTAAATTGTTCAATATTGGCATAAGAAAAAGGTTTTGGATTTTTACGGAAGGCATCCTCCCGAAGGTCGGATGAAACTCCTTGGGCAATATAGGCTGCAAGGACAACATTGAGCCCACCAGCAACCAGACCGACCAGGGCTACACCAATCAACCAAGCCCCGATACTATAAATAGCTTCATATTTTCCCAGCAAGGAGGGCGTCTAAGACTTCCTGCAAATAACGCGGTTGCAAAAGTGAACTAGCAACCATCAAGCCTGTCATCAGGAGCGAAGCCACGGCCTGCCACTTGTAGGTTTTTATTTTCTGAATCAGCATACTTTCTCCTTAAAAAATAGACAAAAGGGAGCGACAATGTGTCAGCTCCTTCTCATTCTGTTTGTGTGATGTTATTCTAGCAAAAAAGTGGGGGATTGTCAAAGAAGTCTCCTTGATATAGCTAGAATGGCAAGTCAATCTTGACTTTATAGTTTCTGTTTTAACTCGACCAAAACATTCATAGCCTGCATAGGTGTCATATTGTAAACATCCAGCTTAGCTAATTCTGCTAGGATAGGATGCTCTTCTGCCGTATCAAAGAGTGAAATCTGTTCAGTGACAGCACTTGTTTGTCTCATAGGGATCTGGGCTTTCTGGGCCCTGATTCTCTAACTGAGTCAAAATCTTATCCGCCCTTGCTAAAAGGTCTGCTGGTAAACCAGCAATCTTGGCAACATGGATACCGTAGGATTTATCAGCTGGACCTGGTTCAATCTTGTGAAGGAAGGTGACCTGCCCATCCTGCTCCAAAGTTGCCACGTGGACATTGACCAAGTGTTCCAAGCTGGACTCCAGACTAGTCAACTCATGGTAGTGGGTCGCAAAGAGGGTCTTGGCTCCAATATGCTCATGGATGTATTCGATGATGGACTGAGCAAGAGCCATCCCGTCATAAGTTGCAGTTCCACGACCCAACTCATCAAAAAGAATCAAGGAATTTTTGGTTGCATGCGAAATGGCATTGTTGGCCTCCATCATCTCCACCATGAAGGTTGATTGACCTGAAACCAAGTCATCTGCTGCTCCGATACGGGTAAAGATCGCATCAAAAATCGGTAAACGGGCACTTTCTGCTGGCACATAAGAACCCAACTGAGCCATAACTGCCGTCATGGCTAACTGACGCATATAGGTTGACTTCCCGCTCATGTTTGGCCCTGTAATCAGTTGGATACTGGTATCTTCTGCCATCTGAATCGTATTGGGAATATAGGTCTGAGCCCCCATGACCTTTTCAACGACAGCATGGCGCCCTTTCTGGATATCAATTTGTGAATCGTCTCCAAACTCTGGTCGAATCAAATGCTGGGTTTCAGCCACAACCGCCAGACTTTGCAAGACATCAACTGTCGCAATTCCTTGAGCTAGAGCCTGCAAACGCTGAATGTACTTACTGACTTCCTCACGAATACGCATAAAAATTTCATACTCTAGATTAGCTGACTTTTCACGCGCCTCCAGCATATCTCCCTCGATACGGGCTAATTCTTCAGTTCCAAAGCGTTCTGAGTTTTTCAGCGTTGCCTTGCGGAAAAAAAGTGAGCTGGAACATTTCCCAGTTGCGAATTGGTCACATGGAAATAGTAGCCATCCTTTTTATTGTAGTCAATCTTAAGCGTGCTGATACCAGAGTTTTCTCTCTCCTTGGCCTCAATCTCAGCAATCCAACCAGTCCCTTCTCTGAGCACACGACGGTACTTGTCTAAAGGTCTCATCAAATCCAGTCTGGATAATTCCCCCATCCGTAATCACATGAGGAGCCTCAGGAGCAATCGCTGAGCTAATCAAACTCTCCAACTCTGGAATGCATCCAGTTGTTCGATGAGATAGGCTAGAGCAGGTTGTTCCATCCCTTCTAAAAATCGCACGAATCCTTGGCACACTGGACAAGGTGGTCGCCAACTGCAAGAGATCCTTGGGATTGGTTTTGCCAAAAGAAACACGACTAGCCAAGCGCTCAATGTCATAAACACCCTTGAGACTGTCTGTCAAATCACTGCGCTCAAAGAAATGGTCGAGAAAGACCTGCACCACTTCTTGACGCTGAACAATTCGTTCCTTATCAATCAAGGGGCGATGAATCCAAGACCGCAAGAGACGCATTCCCATAGCAGTTTTGGTTTCATCCAAAAGCCAGAAAAGACTGCCTTGCTTCTTGCCCGAACGAGCATTCTCAACCAAATCCAGACTAGCCTTGGTCGCATAATCCATCTGCAAGAAATCCTTGATTTCATAGCGGATAACAGGTTTGAGGTGGTTCAATTCCCTCATTTGAGTCCGATGAACATACTGGAGCAACTTACTAGCTGCCGCTTGCTCCACAGCTGCTAATCGTGAATCCAGTAAATGGATATCCTCAAAGCTTTCCTTTTCATAAGAGAGTACCAGATTCATCTGGCGACTAAGGATTTGTTCTTCTTCCTCAGACAAGTCATAACCCAGCACCACTTCTCGCGCCTTGAGGTTACGGATTTCTCCACAAACCAGCGTGAAATCCAAAAGACCTGTCACATAAAAATCACCCGTCACCAGGTCCATATAAGCTAGGCCAAATTGATTCCCAGCACGGTCTATGGCAACCAAGAAGTTGTTCTGACTATCTGGCTTACTGCTATCGACCACTGTCCCTGGCGTAATGACCTGAACAACCTCTCGTTTCACAACCCCAACTGCTTGTTTAGGATCTTCCATCTGTTCAGCAATGGCTACCTTGTAGCCCTGCTCAATCAAAACATCAATGTACTGTTGGGCAGAATGATAGGGAACCCCTGCCATAGGAATCGGATTGTCCGCATTCTTGTTGCGACTCGTTAAGGAAATTTCCAGAATCTGCGCAGCATTGACCGCATCCTCATAAAATAATTCATAAAAATCACCCATCCGAAAGAGCAAAAACGCATCTGGATATTGCTTTTTAATATCCACATACTGTTGCATGCCGGGTGATAGCTTTTCTGTCGCCATTTTCCGTCTCTCCTTGTCAAAAATAAGTCTTGAGAGCAACTCCCAAGACCTTACTTATCTTTCATCAAATCTAGCAAACGGTCTTCCATGAGTTTGGCAACGTGCTGGTCTCGACAAATGACCAATAAGGTATTGGCACCAGCAACTGTTCCTAAAATCCATTCATCCTTGTTTGCATCTACAATATTTGCCAAAACAGAGGCTTCTCCCAGTTTGGTATGAAGCACCAAGGTAAACTCTGCTCTTGCAACACCTTCTAAATGATGAGACAAAAATTCCACCAAATCAATCTTTTCTGTCTCATTTGCTAGTACATAATACACCATATCATTTTTCTTGACCTTGGTCAAGCCGATTTCGCGCAAATCACGAGACAGGGTTGTCTGCGTCACAAAAACATTGTGCGCCTCCAACCGATCTTGAATTTCTTTTTGTGTACTTAATTTCTCCTCAGTAATCATTTTTTTTATTAACTGATGACGATCTCTTTTTCTCATAAAATCCTCTTATGTGAATATTTATAACTATTTTTATAACTATATTATACCAAAAAAATAGGAGATTTCAAAAATTTTTTCTTCTTTCTTTAAAATTGTGATATAATAGTAGAAAAGTCCAAAAAGGAGCTCTTAATGAATACAAAAGAATTGATTGCTAGTGAATTGGCTAGCATCATTGATAGCCTGGACCAAGAGGCTATTTTAAATTTACTGGAAACCCCTAAAAACTCAGAAATGGGAGACATCGCTTTCCCTGCTTTTTCTCTTGCAAAAGTCGAGCGTAAAGCACCACAAATGATTGCGGCTGAACTGGCTGAAAAAATTAACAGTCAAGCCTTTGAAAAGGTTGTCGCAACAGGACCTTACGTTAACTTTTTCCTTGATAAATCTGCCATTTCTGCTCAAGTATTGCAAGCTGTTATCACTGAAAAAGAACACTATGCTGACCAACATATTGGTAAACAAGAAAATGTTGTGATCGACATGTCTAGTCCTAATATCGCTAAACCATTTTCTATCGGTCACCTACGCTCAACTGTTATCGGAGATAGCTTGTCACATATTTTCCAAAAAATCGGTTATCAAACTGTCAAAGTCAACCACTTGGGAGACTGGGGTAAACAGTTTGGGATGCTGATTGTTGCCTATAAAAAATGGGGAGACGAAGAAGCTGTAAAAGCTCATCCAATTGATGAACTTCTTAAGCTCTATATCCGTATCAACGCTGAAGCTGAAAATGACCCTAGCTTGGATGAAGAAGCACGCGAATGGTTCCGTAAACTTGAAAATGGAGACGAGGAAGCTCTCGCTCTTTGGCAATGGTTCCGTGATGAAAGTTTAGTGGAATTTAACCGCCTTTACAATGAATTGCAAGTCGAATTTGACAGCTACAATGGAGAAGCCTTCTACAACGATAAGATGGATGCAGTCGTAGACATTCTTTCTGAAAAAGGCCTTCTTGTTGAATCAGAAGGTGCCCAAGTTGTGAATCTTGAGAAATATGGAATTGAACATCCAGCTCTTATCAAGAAATCTGATGGTGCAACTCTCTACATCACACGTGACTTGGCTGCAGCTCTCTACCGTAAAAACGAATACCAATTTGCTAAATCTATCTACGTCGTTGGTCAAGAGCAATCTGCCCACTTTAAACAGCTCAAAGCTGTCTTGCAAGAAATGGGCTACGACTGGAGTGACGACATTACTCACGTTCCTTTTGGTTTGGTTACAAAAGAAGGGAAAAAACTCTCTACGCGTAAAGGGAATGTCATCTTGTTAGAGCCTACTGTTGCAGAGGCTGTTAGCCGTGCCAAAGCCCAAATCGAGGCTAAAAATCCTGAACTTGAAAACAAAGACCAAGTAGCGCATGCTGTTGGGGTTGGAGCCATTAAATTCTATGACCTCAAGACCGACCGTACAAATGGGTATGACTTCGACCTAGAGGCTATGGTATCCTTCGAGGGTGAAACTGGACCTTATGTTCAATATGCCTACGCTCGTATCCAATCTATCTTACGCAAAGCAGACTTCAAGCCAGAGACAGCTGGCAACTATAGCTTAAATGATGCTGAAAGCTGGGAAATCATCAAACTCATCCATGACTTCCCACGTATTATCAACCGTGCAGCTGATAACTTTGAGCCTTCTATCATTGCTAAATTTGCAATTAGCCTGGCTCAATCCTTTAACAAATATTATGCACATACGCGCATCTTGGATGAAAGTCCAGAACGCGACAGCCGTCTAGCCCTCAGCTACGCAACCGCAGTCGTTCTCAAAGAAGCCCTTCGCTTGCTTGGAGTAGAAGCGCCAGAGAAGATGTGATTCAGTACTAACAATTGGAACTAAAGTTCCCAATTTGTTAGACGCTAGCCGCTTTTATGCGGACTAGCTAACTGCTTCACTAATTCAATCTACTCACTACTACTTTCTTTATCATACAGGGAGATTTCCTATGAGCCAATATGCTTATATCCTCGTTGTGATTAGCTTGGTATTCCTTTTTCTGCTCAATAAATATGAGAAGGAGAGGCTTCAAAGACTCTACCAAGAACAACTTTTGAAGGATGAAACATTCAGGTCTGACATCAAAGAAAAAATTCACACAACTGAAAATATCAATGATGTCATTGCTTACATCAATAAAACTTATCATCTGGGAATGTTGCTATCAAAAGACATTACAGATCAATTGAAATAAACCTAGCTATTCTTTAAGAAATATCAAAACCGAGACTAAGAGTTTAATACTTCGTCTCGGTTTTTTATGTATTTTTCAAGTAACAAAGCCACCACTCCCCCAGCAATGCAAGTGCAAAATCCTCTAGAATATGATAGAATAATGAAAAGGACTCTATTAAGGAGGAAATCATGGAAAAACAAACCATCGCCGTCTTGGGGCCTGGTTCTTGGGGAACTGCCCTTTCACAAGTCTTAAATGACAATGGACACGAGGTACGTATCTGGGGAAATATTCCCGAGCAAATCAATGAAATTAATACCTATCATACTAACAAGCACTACTTTAAAGATGTCGTTCTAGATGAAAATATTATCGCCTACACTGACTTAGCTGAAGCACTGAAAGATGTGGATGCGATTTTGTTTGTTGTCCCAACAAAAGTGACACGACTTGTTGCCCAGCAAGTTGCACAAACCTTGGATCATAAGGCTATCATCATGCACGCTTCAAAGGGATTAGAGCCTGATAGTCATAAACGATTATCAACCATCCTTGAAGAAGAAATTCCTGAACATCTCCGCAGTGATATCGTCGTTGTTTCAGGACTAGTCATGCGGAAGAAACCATTGTTCGTGACCTGACTTTAATCACTGCTGCTTCTAAGAATTTACAAACAGCTCAATACGTTCAGGAACTCTTTAGTAATCACTACTTCCGACTTTATACCAATACGGATGTTATCGGGGTCGAAACTGCTGGTGCTCTTAAAAACATTATTGCTGTCGGTGCTGGAGCCTTGCATGGTCTGGGATTTGGTGACAATGCTAAGGCAGCCATCATCGCTCGAGGTTTGGCAGAAATTACTCGCTTAGGGGTAGCACTCGGGGCTAATCCATTGACCTATAGCGGCTTATCTGGTGTGGGAGATTTGATCGTAACAGGAACCTCCATCCACTCTCGTAACTGGAGAGCTGGAGATGCCCTTGGTCGTGGAGAATCCCTAGCTGATATAGAAGCTAATATGGGCATGGTAATTGAAGGAATTTCAACGACTCGAGCAGCCTATGAACTAGCGCAAGAACTTGGAGTCTATATGCCGATTACACAGGCCATTTACCAAGTTATTTACAACGGAACCAATATCAAAGATGCCATTTATGACATCATGAACAATGAATTTAAAGCAGAAAATGAGTGGTCTTAACTCTCTAAAGAAAGGATTCTTATGACATCAACAGTTAGAAAGGCAGTCATTCCTGCCGCTGGACTAGGGACTCGATTTTTACCAGCCACCAAGGCCCTTGCCAAAGAAATGTTGCCAATTGTAGACAAACCAACTATCCAGTTTATCGTGGAAGAGGCTCTTAAATCAGGTATTGAAGATATTCTGGTTGTCACTGGTAAATCAAAACGTTCTATTGAGGACCACTTTGACTCAAACTTTGAGCTTGAATACAATCTTAAGGAAAGGCAAAACGGATTTGTTAAAATTGGTGGATGAAGCAACTGGTATGCGCCTTCACTTTATCCGTCAAAGCCATCCTCGTGGTCTGGGAGATGCTGTCTTACAAGCTAAAGCTTTTGTAGGCAATGAACCTTTTGTTGTCATGCTGGGTGATGACCTTATGGACATCACAGACGAGAATGCCGTTCCTTTGACAAAACAATTGATGAATGATTACGAAAAGACACACGCATCAACCATTGCTGTCATGCCCGTACCACACGAAGACGTTTCATCATATGGGGTTATAGCGCCTCAAGGAGAAGGAATCAATGGTCGCTATAGCGTCGAAACTTTCGTTGAAAAACCAGCTCCAGAAGATGCTCCAAGTGATTTGGCAATTATCGGTCGCTATCTTCTCACACCTGAGATTTTTGATATCTTAGAAAATCAAACTCCTGGTGCTGGAAATGAGATCCAACTTACCGACGCTATTGATACGCTTAATAAAACACAACGTGTTTTCGCCCGTGAATTTACAGGAGCTCGTTACGACGTTGGGGATAAGTTCGGCTTTATGAAAACATCTATTGACTACGCCCTCAAGCACCCACAAGTCAAAGATGATTTGAAAAATTACCTCATCCAACTGGGAAAAGAATTGGCTGAGGGAGAATAATCCATCTTGCATATGTAAAAAAGCATCTCTAAAATTTGTTCTCTAGAGATGCTTTTACTTTAAAATTGCATGCGATTTAAAATTGCTGAGGTATCTCTGTCAATCTCCCATCGCAATCTTGGTAATTTGTCACTGACTACAGAATTTCAAACACAAATCTGATTGACGTTTTGATGATCCGAGCCGTTTCTCTAGCATCTAACTGATCTGTAAACAGCAAGTGATTTTTTTTGATATTTTTAGCTAGGAACTCATTTCTTGACTGGATTGATAAATCGCCTGTTCTCTCAATTTCTTTCCTTAAGGAATCTCGTTTTTTCAAGGTTTCTTCTTCAGCCAGCAGGACACAGTATTTTAAACTGATTTGTTTTTCTTTTAAGAAGGTTGCAATTTTCTTTAGTTGCTCTTCAAAAATGACATATTCTATCACAACGGTAATGCCTCGGTCGATGAAATTATTGATCAGACTGATGATATTATCCCAAAATAAATCCATGTAATAACCATCATCTTCCCAAGGAGCCACGAGTCCTCCTTTAATCATTAAATAAATCATGTCGCCTTCAATTACTGCACTTTTCTTAAAAGAATAGGCCAACTCCTTACTGACTGTGCTTTTCCCAACACCAGGAGGGCCTGAAATGATGTAAACACAATTTTCCATTCGACTACCTCGTCCATTCTTTTATTATTGACTATTATAGCATTTTTTAGTCTATTAAAGATCAGACAAATTCATCAAATCATAAGATACAAGAAACTAGCTCCTTCCAATTTTGCAACAAAAAAGTCATCTTTGTAGATGACTTATTGGCAACTGAATCCATGCGCATTTAACTATTCATTCCCTACACATAGCTCATTCCCTTGTAGAAAAGCAACACTGCAAGTATTACAAACAACACTACCGCTCCTAACCTCTGACTGACACTATAGATCAGTCTTTCTCCTCGAACTGGAAAGATAACTGCTAGAAATGCTCCACCAACTGCACCACCGATATGACCTGCTAGGCTTATTCCTGGAATCAGAACACTTCCAATAATATTAACCACAAAAAGTGTCAGATAGGATTGGCCCAACTGCTGGATATAAGGATTGCGAGTTGCATAGCGAAGAACGATAATTGCAGCAAATAGTCCATAGAGAGAAGTAGAGGCTCCTACGGCTAAGGATTTGGGACTAAATACAAACAAAGAGATTGCCCATCATTCCTGATAAGAGATAGAGAAAGAAAAACTTCTTGGATCCAAAAATTTCCTCTACTTGCCTACCAAGATAATAAAGCGAAAGCATATTGACAATGAAATGCTCCCAACCAATATGGACAAAGATGGCAGAGAAGAGACGCCAAACTTGCTCGGGAAAGAGACGAATGGCAGGGCCATACATGGCTCCAAATCGAAATAAGGTATCCGCCCTATCAAAGTTTCCGCCTGCAGTCACCAGCATTAGTAGAAACACCAAGGCCGTCACTAAGAGGAAGAAACTCGTCACAGGATAACGCCTATCAAAGATTTCCTTCATCAATTAATACCTCCTGAACAGGAATATCATGGTTTTCAGTGATAAAGTCCTGAACTTGACAAGGATAAATCGTACTCAAAGTATGGCCAGTAAAATGTTCCAGATAGCGATCATAATAACCTCCGCCGTATCCAATCCGACATCCTTCCGTTGTAAAAGCCAAGCCAGGAACATGAATCAAATCAATCTGAGAAGCCTCCACTACTTCCAACTCTCCCTGTGGCTCCAGTAAGCCAAAGGAAGTTTTTACTAATTGCTGCGGATTATAGACCACAAACTCCATGCGCCCCTTGGGATAGGTTTTAGGTATCAGAACCTTCTTGCCGTCCTTCAGCACCTGCTCAATCAGTTCCTGCGTTTGAAATTCGTGCGGAAAAGAGAGATAGGTTGCGATGACTTTCGCTTCTTGGTAAAAGGGATGGTGTAAAAGTCGCTCGGTTAAAGCTTGGTCGATAGCCGGCTTTTGCTCTTGAGATATAGCCTTCATTTCATGCAAGACTTGCTTACGTAATTCCGATTTCATAGACAACCCCTCTACTCTGTTGCCTTCTTTTTCAGGAAACTAGAGACTGCATCAACCCCAATAGCTAAGGCTTCTTCCTTAGGACTCATCTGAGGGTGATGAAGGGCGTAGGGACTATCGATACCCAGCCAAAACATAACCCCATCAACCTTTGAAAGGAGATAACCAAAGTCCTCACCTGTCATAGCAGGTTCGATATCAATCAACTCGATTCCGTCTTTTTCTTCAAAGAAGTCCATCAGTTCACGCGCCAAGGCTGGATTGTTCTCAACAGGCAGGTAACCACCTTGCTTGAGTTCCACTTCGACTTCCATATCAAAGGCAGCTGCAACCCCTTCTGCAACTGTTCTGACCCTCTTTTGAACTAAGAGACTCATATCCTGTGTCAAGGCCCGAATAGTTCCATGCAAAAAGGCTGTGTCTGTGATGACATTGTTGGTTGTTCCAGCCTGAAAAACACCAAAGGTCACCACCGCTCCCTCGATTGGGTTGACATTGCGGCTGACAACTGACTGCACCTGGGTCACAAAGTAACTAGCCGCCACCAAAGCATCATTAGCTTCATGCGGAAAGGCTGCGTGTCCTCCTTTGCCTTTGAAACGAATCTTCACCTCGCAAGTTCCTGCAAAGAGTGTATGAGTATTGGTCGCAATCTGTCCAACCTTCAAATCTGGCCTAACATGAAGGCCATAAAATTGATCTGGTAGCCAATCTCCAAAAGCGCCATCTTCATACATGAGCATGCCACCAGCTTCATTTTCTTCAGCGGGCTGAAATAGGAAGAGCAAATTATTCTTCGGTTGCTGCTCAAGGGCGCGCTCGAGACAACCCAAGGCAATACTCATATGAAAATCATGGCCACAAGCATGCATACGACCTTGGTGCTGAGAAGCGAAAGAAAGTCCTGTTTGTTCGACGATAGGCAGGCCATCAATATCTGTCCGCCAACCAATGGTACGCTCTGGCTGACTTCCCTGCAAATAGACCAAAATACCTGTCCGCCAAGTACGAACTTGAACAAACTCCTTGCCCGCAGTCAATTTCTCAATCACATCCAGCAAATAAGCATGAGTCTTGAACTCCTCCAAGCCAATCTCTGGAATCTGGTGCAAATCTCGTCTAGTCTGAATCAAATCTAACATCTATCTATCCTCCGATATAGCAGAAAGAGGCTGGAAGAAGGGTTCCGCCTCTTTATTACTTTTACAATTATAAGGTACGAAGCGCATCCTCTAGCGCTGTTTTTTGTTGGGTTTGGGCATCAATTTCTTTGATGATACGAGCCGGAACGCCTGCTACCACTACATTTTCTGGGACATCTTGGGTAACGATAGCTCCTGCAGCGACAACTGAACCACTACCAATTTGCACCCCTTCGATAACCACTGCATTGGCACCAATTAGAACATTGTCCCCAACACGGACTGGTTCTGCGCTAGCTGGCTCAATCACACCTGCCAAAACGGCACCTGCACCAACGTGACTGTTTTTCCCAACGATGGCACGTCCACCAAGGATAGCCCCCATGTCAATCATAGTTCCTGCACCAATTTCAGCACCGATATTGATGACCGCTCCCATCATGATAACAGCATTGTCACCAATTTCAACTTGATCACGAATAATAGCGCCTGGCTCGATACGAGCATTGATAGCACGTTTATCTAGCAAAGGAACTGCAGAATTACGAGCATCTTGCTCAACAACATAGTCTTGATTTTCTACCAAACCATCTAGAAGCGGAGCCACATCCTTCCAGTCTCCGAATAAGACATTCCCTAGTTTGACAACAGAGCTAGGTACAGCAGTTGTAAGTTGTCCCTCGAAGGTTACTTTAACACTGGTTTTCTTTTCAGCATTGGCGATAAATTGGATAATTTCTTGAGCGTTCATTTTTGTGGCAGTCATAGGCGCCTCCTAGTTCATTTTAATGATACCTATTCTACCAAAAAAGGCCTCAAATTTGAAGCCTTTTTGTTTGTTTTTAGGTATGATTTTTAGGGATGTGAGATAAAACGTGCTGTCGGTAAAAGCAAGCCCCTACCGATACAACCTAAAAACACTCTTCACAACTATCTCCCCGTGTTTTATTGACTATTCTAGTATAGCACACTTTTAGAATTAAGAAAAGACTTTTTATTTACTTTCTTTCGCTTCTTCTACCGATAGGAAAATCATGGGTAAAATAATCAGGGCCATAGCTAGAAGAAGGGACCAATCCACTACCAAGCCTAAAAATAAAACACTCAAAAGGGCAGAAGAGAGAGGTTCACTGGCACTGATAACTGAAACCACCAAAGGAGAAACCAAGGACACTGCCTTCATGGAAATGAAAAAGGCAAAAGCTGTACCAAAGAAAGCGATAATAAGGCAAATCAAGATACTCCAAATATCAGGAGTAAAGGAAAGCTGATAAACTGGCGAGAGGACATTGCTAAATAAACCCGCCAAAATCATCCCCCACCCAACCGTGGGTACAAAGCCGTATCTCTTAGCGAAAGGCTGAGGTAGGATAACATTAAACATAACACCCATAGCGCTCAGCAGACCTGTTATAAGGGCTAGCGGAGTCATGGATAACTGAGAGAGATCTCCCTTTGTCGCCATCAAGCAAACACCCAGCATGGCAACCAAAACATAGAAAATAGCGCTTTTTGACGCTCGTTTTTGATAAAACAAGCGATTGTAGAAGAGGATAAAGACTGGACTGATGAACTGTAAAATAGTCGCTGTCGCTGCATTTGAGTATTCTACGCAGAGATAGAAAAAATACTGAACTGAAAAAATCCCCAAAATAGCATAGGCTAAAAAGGGTAGGTAATTTTTCTTATCTCGCCAAATATCTAACACTTGCGATTTTAATTGCATTGCAGACCAAATGAGCACAAGACTCCCTGCCAGTGTCAAACGCATAGAGGTAATCCAGCCCGAAGAAACCTGATAATGAGTAAAGAAATACTCTCCTAGAATTCCACAGATTCCCCAGATTAAGCCAGATAGAAGCGAATAAATGGTTCCTTTAACAATCTTTTTCTGATACTGATTCATACCTTTATTGTAACACGAAAGGGAAAAAGAAAAAAGTGGCAATCAATGCCACCTTCCTATCTTCTACTATTTGATTGTATAGATGATGATGAACTTGATGTACTGCTAGAACTACTACTTGAACTTGGTGTAGATGAGAAACTACCAATAATACTTGACCAAGCATTTTGATAGTCTGATTCACTTCCTCCAATAGCAAAGTGATAGCTTGTCGTAGGAGCCCCTGCCTTATTAGCCCAATAGCTCGTTACAGTAGAACCTGTGACCTCTACCTCTTTCCCTTCAACAGAAACCTTCCCTGGTTTCTGGCCTGTTGATTTCAAGACTTCTGATTTTACTACACTAGGATCTAAAGCAAAGCGCTCGTTCCCCCAAATGCTTGGGGAGGCTTGCTGAATCGCATTTACCAGATGAGCCATGTAATTAGAGTTATTGGAATAACCTGCTCTACGTGACAATGAATGATTATCATCATGCCCAATCCAGCCACCTAGGGTTAATCTAGGTGTCGAAAGCATGAGCCACATATTTTCGTCTTGGTTGGTTGTACCAGTCTTCCCAATCCAATCTGCATTAGCCAGAGTAGGATTTAAAGAAGTCAGGTTCGTCTTGAAGGTTGTTGTCACACGAGAGGATAGAACTTCTCGCAACAAGCCCTGCATAATTGTCGCAGTAGCTTTTGAATAGACTTGAACCGGTTTATCCTGATACTCATACACCACTCTACCATCTGCTGCTTCAATTTTAGAAATCACATGTTTTTTATGATATAAACCATTATTTGCTAGAGTCTGATAGCCATTGGTATGCTGGGCAACTGTGACTTCAATACCACCACCCATTGGCAGGCTCTCAATACCGTACTCAGGAATCTCGTAACCCATCTTTTCCATATAACCCTTGACATCAACACCCTTTTCACGGAGCATACGATAAGTCCAGTAAGCAGGGATATTCCATGAATAGTTCAGAGCTTCTCCCAAGGTCATCATTCCTGTTCCCTTGCTATTAGCATACATAATCGGATTCCCATTAGCAAAGTTTGTTGGATAGTTAGATAGAATCGTTTCGCTTCCCATCAAGCCCTGATCAATAGCAATACCGTAGGCCAGCAAAGGTTTGGTAGTAGAAGCTGGTGAGCGTTTGGTATCAAAGGCATGATTGTTTTGATTTTCTTGGTAATTGCGACCACCTACAAAGCCTAGAATAGCACCTGTTTGGTTGTCCATCAGGACATTCCCTACTTCTACACGACCTGTTCCGTCGTCTAAAAGATAGCCATAATCAGCAACCGCATTTTGCATGGCAGAATGAATTTTCTGGTCTATGGTAGTAGTAATCTTATAACCACCATTTTCAATTTCCTTGGCTGCCAAATCGCGATAAAACTTCTGAGTTGCCTCATTTTTCAACTCCTTAGCGGAGACATTGTCTCTCTGAGCTAGATAATCATACATACGTTCCTGAGCTTCTGCCAAGGCTGTAAAGTATAAATAGCCTCGTGACACACCTGTGACTGTAGCTGAAGGGAGAAAGTCCTGTTTAAGATTGTAATCCTTATATTGAGAATACTCGTCTTTGCTTAAGGCACCTGTACGATACATACTGTAAAGAACTGCCTTAGCCCGTCTCAAGCCTATTTCTAAGTCTTCATCACTCTTCAACTCTCCAGTATTTTCATAAGGAGAATAGGTAATGGGACTCTGTGGAAGTCCTGCTAAAAATGCTGCTTGAGGAACCGTCAACTGACTTGCATCTACACCGAAAATCCCCTCAGCTGCCTGCTGAGCTCCTGCAATATTCTGCCCCTTATTATTTCGGCCAAAGGGAGCCACATTGAGATATGTCGTTAAAATCTCATCCTTATTCATGGCACGTTCCAAGGCAAGAGCATCCACAATCTCTGTCGCCTTACGAGCCAAGGTCGGTGCATCCCCAACCACCTGCTGTTTAATCAGTTGCTGGGTCAAGGTTGACCCCCCGCTAGAGGAACCCAAACCTACAAATTTCCCCAAGGTCGCACGAATCACCGCCTTAGGCACTACACCCTTATGTTCTTTAAAGTGTTCGTCTTCCGTCGCAATGATAGCCTTCTTCAGATTTTCCGAAATTTGCTCAGATGAGATAGAAGTGCGCAACAAATCACTCTCTATGGAAGCAATCACCGTCCCATCCGCATAGGTAATCTCTGAAATAGAAGAGATGTCCTTGACCTGATGTACCAATTCTGCTGTCTGAGGCACCCGTACCTTGTCAAATAAGGCCACTCCGTACCCCAAAGCAATCCCAGCTCCCAACATTCCTCCTAGAAAACCGAGCACAAAGAGTAAGTTAAATAGGGCTTTTATACTCAGTAAAATAGCTGGAAAAATGGCCGGCTTCTCTAAGGATTTAGATTTTTGGACACTTGAGCCTTTCTTGCCAGGTCTAGCTGATTTTTTATTTTTTTGTTTTTGCTGGAAAAATTCCAGCATTTTTCGTTTTAATTCATTTAATTGATTTTGCATGGATTTCCTCACTCTATCTATTATACCATAAAAGGTAAACTTTCAATAAAATAGCCACTTTCTTCCCTATTCTACTAGGCTATTGCCCAAGTTTGTGATACAATAGGTAGAAACAATAATTTTAAAAAGGAGAAAAGACACATGCACATTTTTGATGAGCTAAAAGAGCGTGGTTTGATTTTTCAAACGACTGATGAAGAAGCTTTGCGTAAAGCCCCTAGAAGAAGGTCAAGTTTCTTATTATACTGGCTACGATCCAACTGCTGACAGCCTTCACCTAGGCCACCTTGTCGCAATCTTGACAAGTCGTCGCTTGCAACTAGCAGGTCACAAACCTTATGCGCTCGTTGGCGGTGCTACAGGTCTCATCGGAGATCCGTCCTTCAAAGATGCTGAACGTAGTCTCCAAACAAAAGACACAGTAGATGGCTGGGTCAAGTCTATCCAAGGACAACTTTCTCGCTTTCTTGATTTTGAAAATGGTGAAAATAAAGCTGTCATGGTCAACAACTACGACTGGTTTGGCAGCATCAGCTTCATTGACTTCCTCCGTGATATCGGAAAATACTTCACTGTCAACTACATGATGAGTAAGGAGTCTGTGAAAAAACGGATTGAAACAGGAATTTCATACACTGAGTTTGCTTACCAAATCATGCAAGGGTACGACTTCTTCGTCCTTAACCAAGACCACAACGTAACGCTACAAATCGGTGGTTCTGACCAGTGGGGAAATATGACAGCTGGTACCGAATTGCTTCGTCGTAAGGCTGACAAGACTGGCCACGTTATCACTGTTCCATTGATCACAGATGCAACTGGTAAGAAATTTGGTAAATCAGAAGGAAACGCAGTCTGGCTCAATCCTGAAAAGACTTCTCCATACGAAATGTACCAATTTTGGATGAACGTTATGGACGCAGACGCTGTTCGCTTCTTGAAAATCTTTACTTTCTTGTCACTTGATGAGATTGAAGACATTCGTAAACAATTTGAAGCAGCGCCACACGAACGCTTGGCTCAAAAAGTCTTGGCTCGTGAAGTCGTCACACTTGTTCACGGAGAAGAAGCCTACAAAGAAGCCCTCAACATCACTGAGCAACTCTTTGCAGGAAACATCAAAAACCTTTCTGTTAAAGAGCTCAAACAAGGACTTCGTGGTGTACCAAACTACCACGTTCAAGCAGATGAAAACCACAATATCGTAGAACTGCTCGTTTCATCTGGTGTGGTTAACTCAAAACGCCAGGCCCGTGAAGACGTCCAAAACGGAGCTATCTACGTCAACGGCGACCGCATCCAAGACCTTGACTATGTCTTGACTGACGCAGATAAGTTAGAGAACGAACTGACTGTTATCCGTCGTGGAAAGAAAAAATATTTTGTATTGACTTACTAAACTGTTCAACATTTACCTATAAAAAAAGGAGTTACCCTCGAGAAAGGTAACTCCTTTTTGCTGTGAATAGTTCCCCACCTATCCCTTAATAGACAGACTACGCAGGACTATGCGTAAGGTTGTTAGATTATGTAAGATAGAGAGATTTGAAGGACTGAGCCAATTAAATAAGCCAAAGCCAATCAAACTACTATTTACGACAACGGTATCTTGAATATTCTTCTTGATGAGTATTTGCAAAGACGATGATAGCGAATCCAACTCTTGGAAGAAATCCAAGCGATTATCTAACAATAAGATATCACTCATCTGCTTAGAAATATCTGCACTCTCATTCATCACCACACCGATATCTGATAGGGTTAGAGCAGCTGAGTCATTCAACCCATCCCCAACCATCAAAATAGTGTGACCTGCTTTCTGTAGTTCCTCTACTAACTCAAATTTCCCATCAGGTTTCAAGTCTGTATAGACCTGATCAAAGGGCAAATCTTTGACTAATTCCTCTGTCCTAACCAAGGTATCTCCTGTTGCCAGAATCAATTTCTTCCCTTGTGCCTTAAGTTTCTCCAAGGCTGCTTTTGCTTCTTTTCTCAAAGGAGTATGGATGCAGAACATTCCAATCAATTCATTCTGATAAGCCAAGAATAAGAGATTGTAGTGACTCTTGTACTCTTCAATTAAAGCATTTTGTTCCGGACTGATATGAATCTGCTCATCCTGCATCAAGACATAATTCCCAATAAGAACTGGTTGGCCATCTATATGAGATTTGATCCCCTTGCTTGCAATATATTGGAGTTTCCCATGCATTTCCTCATGTTCAATCCCCTCTATCTCAGCTTGCTTGACGATGGCATTAGCAATAGGATGATAAATGTGTTCCTCAAGACAGGCACTGATTCTGAGAATATCTTCCTCACTATAGTCCCCAAAAGGTAACACCTTTTCAACTATAGGATAACTAGTTGTGATTGTTCCCGTCTTATCAAATAAGAAAGTATCAACTTCCAGATATTTCTCCAGAACATCCCCATCCTTAATCACCATTTCACGATTCAACCCCTCCTTGATAGCTGTCAAATAAGCTACAGGAGTAGAAATTTTCAAAGCACAGGAGAAATCGACCAATAGGAAAGAAATAGCCTTAGAAAAAGAACCTGTTAATAGGTAAGTCAGCCCAGCCCCCAAGAAATTATATTTGACGACCTTGTCCGCCATCTTGATGAAATAGCGTTGTTTCGTTTTCTTGTTTTCTTCAGATTTCTTCATCAACTCAATCAGTTGTAAAATCCGGCTGTTCATCTGATTATCGGTTACACGAATACGTAACTCTCCAGTTTCTAATACTGTATTTGCACAAACCAAATCAGATTCTCTTTTTTCAACTGGAAAACTCTCTCCCGTCAAGGAACTTTCGTTGACCATACCTAAACCTGAAACTACTTGTCCATCAAACAGAATTTCATTTCCTTGAGATAGGACCAAGACATCTCCTATTTGAACATCGGAACTCTTGATACTAACAACCGTATCGCCCTGTACTAAGAATACATCGCTCTCTTTTGCAAGAAGGCTTTGTTCTAAATCTGTTGCAGTTTTTTTCAAGGACCACTGATCTAAATGATTCCCCAAATCAAGCATAAACATGATATTGCTAGCTGTCTTGGATTGGTTCATAAACAAGGACAATAAAATCGCCGAACAGTCCAAGACCTCCATCGTTAGTTCCTTACGCGCTAGTGTTTGATAGGCTTCTCTGATATAACCCAAAGCCTGATAACAAGTCCATATATAGCGAATAGGATACGGCACAAAACTACGAAAAATCATACGCTTAATCGCTGCACCTGAAACAATAGAATAAGCACTCTCTTCTCTACGAATGGGAAGAGTCATCAACTCAGAAACTTTCCCTTTATCAATTCTTTTTAAAAAGGCTTCTGCATTATCTAATACAGAAAAGCCTTCTTTTATGCGTAGAGTAAAGTGCTGTTGATCCATGTAAAACTGGATAGACTCAATCCCCTTTTCATCTCTCACCAAGGAACGAAGATAGTCTTGAATATCCAAGGTGAGTGAAAAAGAAGATGATAGTCGGATATGTTGGTATCCTCTATGTAGCACTTTAAAAGACATATTATTCTCCTATAAGGCTATCTAATTGCTCTTCTTTTTTCTCTTGCTCGTACAAATATTTGGCATCTTGCAAGACATCGTCTCCATGTTGCTTCACAACAGAAACAGACGCATCTAGCTCGTCCTTCAATTTGTAAGCCTTAGCCAAAGCTTTAGAATAACCTTTTTTAGCTTCCTTACTTGCTAAGATTTTCAAGCCAAGGGTACCAAATGCAACACCACCCAAAAAGAGTGATGATTTTTTCGCAACTTTTGCAACGGTTAGTACTTCTTTTAACATACTTATTTCCTCCTTATCATTATTATATAGCAATTTAGATATAAAAGCAATTTCATTCCATAAATTGGAGAACTAGTTTTATTTCTACTGAATCTCCCATCTACTTATTCCTAAAGTTGCTTTCATTTGCCTCTTTTGATACACTTAAACTATGAATACAAACCTCAAACCTAAACTCCAGCGTTTTGCTTCTGCGACTGCCTTTGCCTGTCCTATCTGTCAAGAAAATCTGACTCTGCTAGATACTAGTTTCAAGTGCTACAATCGCCATTCTTTTGACTTGGCGAAATTTGGCTATGTCAATCTGGCACCTCAAATTAAGCAATCGGCCAACTACGATAAGGAAAACTTTCAAAATCGTCAACAAATCCTAGAAGCTGGATTTTATCAAGCTATTCTAGAGGCTGTTTCTGATTTACTTGCAAACTCAAAAAATGCCAAAACCATTTTAGATATCGGTTGTGGCGAAGGTTTCTATTCTCGCAAACTCCAAGAAAGTCATCCTGATAAAACCTTCTATGCCTTTGATATCTCCAAAGATTCTGTCCAAATCGCTGCCAAGAGCGAACCCAACTGGGCAGTCAATTGGTTCGTTGGTGACTTAGCTCGTCTTCCTATAAAAGACGCCAGTATGGATATTTTACTTGATATCTTTTCCCCTGCCAATTACGGAGAATTTCGTCGCGTTTTATCTAAAGACGGTATTTTGATAAAGGTTATTCCAACTGAAAATCACCTCAAGGAAATCCGTCAAAGGGTACAGGACCAGCTGACAAACAAGGACTATTCCAACCAAGATATCAAAAATCATTTCCAAGAACACTTTACCATCCTATCTAGTCAAACTGCCTCTCTGACTAAGACTATTACAGCAGATCAGCTTCAAGCCCTACTCAGCATGACGCCCCTACTCTTTCACATCGACCAGAGCAAGATTGACTGGAGCCAACTGACAGAGATTACCATCGAAGCAGAGATTTTGGTTGGGAAAACATTCTAAACTAGACTTCCCAAAGGTATAAAACTTACCGAAAATCTTCAATATTACAAAAACGCATAAGAATAGGTACTCAAAAACCTTAATCTTATGCGTTTTGTTATGCAAAAATCACTGGAGTTTCTATACACATTAAGTGGAAATCTTTGAAATCAATTCTTTTAATAACCACTGAATACCATATATTACATTTACCCCAAATATGATATAGGCCGTATAAATCAAGTATTTCGATTTCTCCCGCCTCAAAGAATAAATCTTGTACAAGATAAACAAATTTAAAATAATAAATAATAGAGACAAAATCTTCCTCCAAAATAAATCCTAAAAGTAGGCAGTCAAGCATAGTTCTAATCTTTATTTTCGATTCGAAATTACAAACTTATCAATGAACAATAAGTGATATAAGGCCAGTACCGAACCCCAAAAGCTACCACAAAAAGAGATTTCTTGATGATTGAGAGGAAACAAATCGTGGTTACCTATATAGAGGCATGTCAAAATAACAAATAGTATCCAAAATAAATCAGTCCATTTATATTTTGAAAAATATTTTTTCCACATAAAAACACCTTCTTTCCTACAATTATATTATAATACTTGATGTAAACGGATGCAAGAAATATGAGGTAATCTAATAAGAAGAAACATGAGGTTGAAAGACCGTAAAAATCATCATTTCTAAGCCTTCAATGTGTCTATGATTTCTCTCTTTTTAAGACAAGATTGATCCAAATCCAGAGCATTCAAAAAAGCGAATTTCAATCGAAATTCGCTTCATAGGAAAGTGTATTAGTATAAATCTTTTAGCTTAGTTCAAGTGCCAGATATCTTCGTTGTACTGAGCGATTGTACGGTCAGATGAGAAGAATCCTGCTTTAGCAATGTTGACGATGACTTTATCCAACCATGCGTCACGGTCTTCGTAATCAGCCAACATTTGTTCTTTAACCTTGATGTAGTCTTCCAAGTCAAGAAGAGTCATGAACCAATCTTTGTTGATCAATTCATTGTAAAGACGTTCCAAGCGCTCTTTGTTTCCAGCTGCAAGAACTGCATCGCTAACGATGAAGTCAACCAATGGTTTGATAGCTTCACGAGCGTAGAATTCACTTGATTTATAAGCTGCTTTTGCGTAAAGATCGATAACAGTTTCTGAGTCTTCACCAAAGATGTAGATGTTTTCATCGCCAACCAACTCAGCGATTTCCACGTTAGCACCGTCCATAGTACCAAGAGTCAAAGCTCCGTTCAACATGAATTTCATGTTACCAGTACCTGAAGCTTCTTTAGAAGCAAGTGAGATTTGTTCTGAGATATCACATGCTGGGATAAGGAAGCTTGCTGCAGTAACGTTGTAGTTTTCAACCATAACAACTTGCAAGTGTGGAGCTACTGCTGGATCATTAGCAATAACTTCTGACATGCAAAGAATCAAGTGGATAATGTCTTGAGCGATTGTGTAGGCTGGAGCTGCTTTACCACCAAGAAGATTGTGATTGGGCGAGCAGGGATGTTACCAGCTTTGATGTCAAGGTATTTGTGGATTACGTACAAAGCGTTCATTTGTTGGCGTTTGTACTCGTGAAGACGTTTGATTTGGATGTCAAAGATAGAGTTTGGATTGATTTCCACACCTTGGTGCTCTTTCAAGTGACGAGCCAATTTACGTTTGTTGTGAGCCTTGATGCTTTCCAATTTTTCTTTGACAGCTGCTTTGTCTTCATAAGACAAAAGTTTTTCAAGCTCATCTGCTTCATGGTGCCAACCTTCTCCAAGAATCTCATCCAAGTAGTGAGACAATCTTGGGTTAGCATGCATGAGCCAACGACGGAAAGTGATACCGTTTGTTTTGTTGTTGAATTTTTCTGGGTAAAGGTCGTAGAAAGCTTTCAACTCAGAGTTCTTCAAGATTTCAGTGTGAAGTGCTGCAACCCCGTTAACGCTGTATCCGTAGTGGATATCCATGTGAGCCATGTGAACACGTCCGCTCTCATCGATAATTTGAACAGCTGGATCTTTCACTTCTGCTTTCACGCGACGGTCCAATTCTTCGATGATTGGTACCAAGTGAGGAACCACTTCTTGCAAGAATTCAAGAGGCCATTTTTCAAGGGCTTCAGCAAGGATTGTGTGGTTAGTGTAGGCAGTCATGCTACGAACGATTGAGATTGCTTCGTCAAGTTCGATACCACGAGCAGTCAAAAGACGGATCAATTCAGGGATAACCATTGATGGGTGAGTATCATTGATTTGTACAACTGCGTAGTCAGCAAGGTCATGCAAGTTGCTTCCTTTTTCAATTGCTTCGTCGATGATCAATTGCGCACCGTTTGAAACCATGAAGTATTGTTGGAAGATACGGAGCAATTCACCTTGACGGTCACTATCATCTGGGTAAAGGAAAAGAGTCAAGTTGCGAGCGATATCTGTCTTGTCAAAGTTGATACCGTCTTTAATGATTGAAGAATCAACTGAATCCAAGTCAAACAAACGCAAGCGGTTCTTAGTTTCTGTCTTGTAACCAGGTACATCGATATCGTAAAGAGTTGATGTCAATGTGAAGTGAGCAAATGGTACTTGGTAGCTACGGCTTGAGCGAACCAACCAGTTTTGCTCTGTCAACCATGCATTTGGAATTGTTTCTTGTTGGTTGTTTTTAAGAACTTGTTGGAATAGACCAAAGTGGTAGTTAAGACCAACACCGTCACCGTTCAAACCAAGAGTAGCAATTGAGTCGATAAAGCAAGCAGCCAAACGTCCCAAACCACCATTACCAAGAGATGGTTCCAATTCAACTTCTTCAACTTCAATCAAGTCTTTACCTGCAGCTGCAAGTTCTTTTTTGACATTGTCGTAAAGACCAAGGTTGATCAAGTTGTTTGACAAAAGTTTACCAATCAAGAACTCAGCTGAGATGTAGTAAACTTTTTTCTTACCAGTGTTAACTGGTTTTTTGCTACTTGCAAGCTTGCTGTAGTTAAGAAGAGCCAGGTAAAGCTCTTCATTGCTACATTCTGCAATGGTTTTATTGTAACGATTTTGTACAAATTCTTGTAGTGATAACATGTTTAAGGTGTCTCCTGATATTGTATTATTTCTTTAATTCTACCAAATTTTCATTGATTCGGCGATAGATTGTTGTCAAGTCAAGCAAACCTTCCTCGACAGCTGGTGTCAATTGATCTTCAGTCATACGCCAAGACCAGTTTCCACCAAGAGTAGATGGGAAGTTCATACGAGCTGTCTCATCCAATTCTAGCAAATCTTGCATAGTTGCAATTGCCATAAAGCTAACTGATGAAAAGACTGTACGAAGCATAGCGTGTGGCACTGTTTCGTATTCTTTACGGTTCGTATAGCGAGCCATGTACTCACGAGTCGCATCATCGATCTCGTTACGATACCAACCAAGGACCGTATTGTTATCGTGTGTTCCTGTGTACATAACTGAGTTAGCAGGTGCCAAGTGTGGGCTATCGATACTTTCGTCTTCTGGGTTGAAGGCAAATTGAAGAATCTTCATTCCTGGGAAGCCAGTACGTTCACGCAATTCGATAACTTCATCAGTCATGAAGCCAAGGTCTTCTGCGATGATGTTTAGCTCACCAAGTTCTTCCTTAACAGCTGCAAAAAGCTTGTAGCCAGGACCTTTGACCCACTCACCAGGTGCTGCTGTATCGGAACCAGCAGGGATTTCCCAGTAAGATTCGAAGCCACGGAAGTGGTCGATACGAACAATATCGTAGATTTTGAAGCTTTCACGCAAGCGTTCAATCCACCATTTGTATCCGTCTTTGTCCATTGCTTCCCAGTCATAGATTGGGTTACCCCAAAGCTGACCAGTTGCAGAAAACTCATCTGGTGGGCATCCTGCGATACAAGTAGCCTTACCGTTGACATCTGTCTTGAAGAGGTGTGGATTTGCCCACATATCGCTTGAATCTTCCGCTACGTAGATTGGCATGTCCCCAACGATTTCGATGTGGTTGTCGTTAGCGTAGGCTTTCAATTTCAACCATTGTTGGAAGAAGAAGTATTGAGTCACACGGTGATAAACCAACTTATCCGCCAATTGCTCACGGTAACTTTCAAGTGCTGAAGCTTTACGAGCACGAGCATCTGCATCTGGCCATTCTGTCCAAGCAAGATTGTCAAATGTTCTTTGATAGCCATATACTCTGCGAAGAGTTCAAGCCATGATTGGTTGTCTTTAGCAAATTTCTCAAAATCTTTAACATCTCCTACTTCCAAGAAACGTTTTACCGCTTTTTCTAAAAGAGGACGACGTGCATAGTAGATTTTAGCATAATCAACTTCAGACGCATCGCTACCAAAGTCAACCCTTTCAAGGTCACTTGTTTCCAACAAGCCTTGTTCCACCAAGATATCTAAATCGATAAAATGAGTATTCCCTGCGAAGGCTGAGAAAGATTGGTAAGGAGAATCTCCGTAACTAGTTGTTCCTAGTGGAAGGATTTGCCAGTAACGTTGTTTTGTGCGAACCAAGAAATCAACGAAGTCGTAAGCACTTTTACCAAATGATCCGATTCCGTATGCTCCTGGAAGAGAAGAAATGTGCATCAACACACCACTTTGACGTTTTTTCATAATAAGCACCTCATGTGTTTATAGTTAGATATTACATTTTTACGAACGCAAACGTTTGCGCTATGACTAGTATATCTCATTTTCTTGATAAATGCAAGCGGTTTTAAATAACTTTTTTGATTATTTTTTAAAATTTTTTTCTTCTTACTCGTATATATATCCTTTCAGGAAACAAACAAAATAGGAATAAGGATTTCACTTATCTTACTTAAGCAAACTTAAGCAAAAATAAAGTGAGAATCCTCTCTGCTTTCCATTTGTAAATTAGGCAATCGTTTTCTCAACTTTTTTAAATTTGAAACAAAACCGATTTTTAAGATTTTCTACTATTTATACGACGATTAAGCGTTTACCATTTTCTACAATTTTTTTATTTTTTTTATAAAAAACACTTGCAACCGCTTTCTGATTGTGTTATACTAGTCCCATAAAGGAAAACGTTTGCGTTTCCTCATTATAAAATTTGTTATTCTTTAGGAGGAATACACTATGTCATCTAAATTCATGAAGAGCGCTACTGTGCTTGGAACTGTTACACTTGCTAGCTTACTTTTGGTAGCTTGTGGAAGCAAACCTGCTGAAAAAGCTGCTGATACTGGTTCATCTGAAGCGAAAGAAATCACTCTTTACGTTGAGGACCAATACAAGCTTATGCTGAAACAGTTGCTAAAGCTTATAAAGAACAATCAGGAACAACAGTTAACATCAAATCTGGTGACCAACTTGGTGGTCTTGACAAACTTTCTCTTGACAACCAATCTGGTCAAGCTGCTGACGTTATGATGGCTCCATACGACCGTGTAGGTAGCCTTGGTACTGACGGACAACTTTCAGAAGTTAAATTGAGCGACGGCGCTAAAACAGATGATAAAACTAAATCTCTTGTAACAGCTGCTGACGGTAAAGTTTACGGTGCTCCTGCCGTTATCGAGTCACTTGTTATGTACTACAACAAAGACTTGGTAAAAGAAGCTCCAAAAACATTTGCTGACTTGGAAAACCTTGCTAAAGATAGCAAATACGCATTCGCTGGAGAAGATGGAAAAACTTCTGCTTTCCTAGCTGACTGGACAAACTTCTACTATGCATATGGACTTCTTGCTGGTAACGGTGCTTACGTATTTGGACAAAACGGTAAAGACGCTAAAGATATCGGTCTTGCAAACGACGGTTCTATCGCAGGTATCAACTACGCTAAATCTTGGTATGAAAAATGGCCTAAAGGTATGCAAGATGGTACAGCTGCTGGAAACTTAATCCAAACTCAATTCCAAGAAGGTAAAACAGCTGCTATCATCGACGGACCTTGGAAAGCTCAAGCCTTTAAAGATGCTAAAGTAAACTACGGTGTTGCAACTATCCCAACTCTTCCAAACGGAAAAGACTACGCAGCATTCGGTGGTGGTAAAGCTTGGATCATCCCATCAAGCACTAAAAACCTTGAAGGCGCACAAAAATTTGTAGACTTCCTTGTTTCAACTGAACAACAAAAAGCCTTCTACGATAAGACTAACGAAATCCCAGCTAACACTGAAGCACGTTCATACGCTGAAGGTAAAAACGATGAGTTGACAACAGCTGTTATCAAACAGTTCAAAAACGCTCAACCAATGCCAAACATCTCTCAAATGTCTGCAGTTTGGAACCAGCTGCTAACATGCTCTTTGACTCTGTAAGTGGTAAGAAAGATGCTAAAACAGCTGCTAACGATGCTGTAACATTGATCAAAGAAACAATCAAACAAAAATTTGGTGAATAAAAAAATTTGTTCAAGGGGGGTGGAATTCAAATCCCCCTTTGAATTTATCAATAGAAAACATATATAGTTTGGGTTTTAATTAGAAACCAGTATCCTATGAAAGGAGTTATTATGGAAAAGCAACAACCTAGTAAAGCAGCCCTGCTGTCTATCATTCCTGGGTTAGGACAGATTTACAATAAGCAAAAAGCCAAAGGTTTTATCTTCCTTGGTGTAACCCTTGTCTTCGTCCTTTATTTCCTAGCACTTGCAGCCCCTGAATTGAGCAATCTCATTACTCTTGGTGACAAACCAGGTCGTGATAATTCCCTCTTCATGCTGATTCGCGGTGCCTTCCATTTAATCTTTGTAGTCGTTTATGTGCTCTTTTATTTCGCAAATATCAAAGATGCACATACAATCGCAAAACGCATTAACAATGGTATTCCAGTTCCACGTAGCCTCAAAGATATGATCAAAGGAATCTATGAAAATGGTTTCCCTTACCTCTTGATCATTCCATCTTATGTTGCCATGACTTTCGCGATTATCTTCCCAGTTATCGTAACCTTGATGATCGCCTTTACTAACTATGACTTCCAACACTTACCACCAAACAAATTGTTGGACTGGGTTGGTTTAACCAACTTTACGAACATCTGGAGTTTGAGTACCTTCCGTTCTGCCTTCGGTGCCGTTCTTTCTTGGACTATCATCTGGGCTTTGGCTGCCTCAACTTTACAAATCGTCATCGGTATCTTCACAGCTATCATTGCTAACCAACCATTTATCAAAGGAAACGTATCTTTGGTGTTATTTTCCTTCTTCCTTGGGCTGTCCCAGCCTTCATCACTATCTTGACATTCTCAAACATGTTTAATGATAGTGTCGGTGCTATTAACACTCAAGTATTGCCAATCTTGGCTAAATTCCTTCCTTTCCTTGATGGTGCTCTTATTCCTTGGAAAACAGACCCAACTTGGACTAAGATTGCCTTGATTATGATGCAAGGTTGGCTTGGATTCCCATACATCTACGTTTTGACTTTGGGTATCTTGCAATCTATTCCTAACGACCTTTACGAAGCAGCTTATATTGACGGTGCCAATGCTTGGCAAAAATTCCGCAACATCACTTTCCCAATGATCTTGGCCGTTGCGGCACCTACTTTGATTAGCCAATACACCTTCAACTTTAACAACTTTCTCTATCATGTACCTCTTCAACGCTGGAGGACCTGGTAGTGTCGGTGGTGGAGCTGGTTCAACCGATATCTTGATTTCATGGATTTACCGTTTGACAACAGGTACATCTCCTCAATACTCTATGGCGGCAGCTGTTACCTTGATTATCTCTATCATTGTCATCTCAATCTCTATGATCGCATTCAAGAAACTACACGCATTTGATATGGAGGACGTCTAAGATGAATAAATCAATCAAACTCAAACGTAGACTGACTCAAACCCTTACTTATCTTTACCTGATTGGTCTATCAATTGTGATTATCTATCCACTTTTGATCACTATCATGTCAGCCTTCAAGACTGGTAACGTAGTAGCCTTTAAACTAGACAGCAACGTCGACTTTAGTTTTGCTAACTTCCAAGGGCTCTTCTCTGAAACCTTGTACGGTACTTGGTACCTCAACACTTTGATTATCGCCTTGATTACCATGGTAGTTCAAACAAGTATCATCGTACTTGCTGGTTATGCCTACAGCCGTTACAACTTCTTGGCTCGTAAACAAAGTTTGGTCTTCTTCTTGATCATCCAAATGGTGCCAACTATGGCCGCTTTGACAGCCTTCTTCGTTATGGCGCTTATGTTGAACGCCCTTAACCACAGCTGGTTCCTCATCTTCCTCTACGTTGGTGGTGGTATCCCGATGAATGCTTGGCTCATGAAAGGCTACTTCGATACAGTGCCAATGTCTCTAGACGAATCCGCAAAACTAGACGGTGCAGGACACTTCCGCCGCTTCTGGCAAATTGTTCTTCCACTTGTTCGCCCAATGGTTGCCGTACAAGCTCTCTGGGCCTTCATGGGACCTTTTGGGGACTACATCCTCTCTAGTTTCTTGCTTCGTGAGAAAGAATACTTTACTGTTGCCGTAGGTCTCCAAACCTTCGTTAACAATGCGAAAAACATGAAGATTGCCTACTTCTCAGCAGGTGCTATCCTCATCGCCCTTCCAATCTGTATTCTCTTCTTCTTCCTACAAAAGAACTTTGTTTCAGGACTTACAAGTGGTGGCGACAAGGGATAATTTATCCCCGCCACCCTTTTTCATTTTGAAGCTTGTGACTATAAAAATATCCTTACAACAAGCAATTTTTCTCCTAGACTTGAAATAAAGCGCATTTCTCTATATAATAATACTCATATAGAAAACACCTTTTAGAAAGATACAAATGCTTCCATATCCATTTTCCTATTTTTCAAGTATTTGGGGATTTCGTAAGCCCCTATCCAAACGTTTCGGACTCAACTGGTTTCAGCTTCTCTTTACCAGTATCTTCCTTATCAGCTTGTCTATGGTACCCATTGCTATTCAAAACAGCTCCCAGGAGACTTATCCGCTAGAAACCTTTATCGATAATGTCTATGAACCATTGACAGATAAGGTTGTCCAGGATCTCTCTCTGAGCATGCTACAATTGTTGATGGCAATTTAACTTATACAGGAACAACTAGTCAAGCGCCTTCTCTTGTGATTGGTCCAAGCCAAAGCAAGGAATTACCTAAGGACTTGCAACTGCATTTCGATACGAATGAGCTAGTCATCAGTAAGGAAAGCAAGGAACTGATCCGCATCTCTTACCGAGCGATTGAGACTGAGAGTTTCAAAAGTAAGGACAGCTTGACCCAAGCAATTTCCAAAGACTGGTACCAGCAGAATCGTGTCTATATCAGTCTCTTCCTAGTTCTCGGTGCAAGCTTCCTCTTTGGTTTGAATTTCTTCATTGTCTCTCTAGGAGCTAGTCTTCTCCTTTATATCACTAAGAAATCACGCCTCTTTTCATTTAGAACCTTTAAAGAGTGCTACCATTTATCTTGAACTGTTTAGGATTACCAACTCTGATTACGCTTATTTTGGGATTATTTGGCCAAAATATGACAACCCTCATCACTGTACAAAACATTCTTTTTGTTCTGTATCTGGTCACTATTTTTTATAAAACGCATTTCCGTGATCCAGATTACCATAAATAGGAGATTTTTATGCCCGTTACGATTAAAGACGTGGCCAAGGCTGCTGGTGTTTCGCCTTCAACCGTAACCCGTGTTATTCAAAATAAATCAACCATTAGCGACGAAACGAAAAAACGCGTTCGCAAGGCTATGAAGGAGCTCAATTACCACCCCAACCTCAACGCTCGTAGTTTGGTAAGCAGTTATACCCAAGTTATCGGCTTGGTCCTTCCCGACGACTCAGACGCCTTCTACCAAAATCCTTTCTTCCCATCTGTCCTCCGTGGTATTGCCCAAGTCGCTTCTGAAAACCACTATGCTATTCAGATTGCAACAGGTAAAGATGAAAAAGAGCGTCTTAAAGCTATTTCCCAGATGGTCTATGGCAAACGTGTGGATGGTTTAATCTTCCTTTATGCCGAAGAGGAAGATCCCTTGGTCAAATTGGTGGCTGAAGAGCAGTTCCCCTTCCTCATTCTAGGAAAATCCATTTCACCCTTTATCCCTCTTGTCGATAATGACAATGTCCAAGCTGGTTTTGATGCAACCGAATATTTCATCAAAAAAGGATGTAAACGAATTGCCTTTATCGGAGGTGCTAAGAAACTTTTCGTTACACAAGACCGTCTAACTGGTTACGAATCTGCGCTCAAGCAATACAAACTGCCTCTTGATGACAATCTGACCTACTTGCAAATGAATTTCTAGAGGAAAAAGGATATCAATTTAGTCAACTTCTCTTTCAGCATGACCCACAAATCGATGCTATCATCACAACCGATAGTCTCCTAGCCGAAGGGGTCTGTGACTATATTGCTAAGTACCAACTGGATGTCCCTGTTCTCAGTTTTGACTCGGTCAATCCCAAGCTCAACTTGGCGGCCTATGTTGATATCAATAGCCTAGAACTTGGTCGTGTTTCTCTTGAAACCATCCTCCAGATTATCAGCGATGCTAAAAGCAATAAACAAATTTGTTATCGCCAGTTGATTGCCCACAAAATTATTGAAAAATAAAAACCAGCTCGAGCTGGTTTTTTTGGTCATTAATTATCTGTTTCAACGAACCGTCCCAAAATATGAACATTCTCCGATACAGAGACAAAGGCGCCTGGATCTACCTGTTTCATAATCTGTTTAAATTCATTAAACTCTGCACGTGTAATGACAGTAATTAAAACTGCCTTTCTCTCGTGATTATAGGTTCCTTCTGCATCGTGGATCATGGTGGCTCCGCGGTGCAATTTTTTATGTATTTTTTCAATTACCTTGTCTGGATGATTGGTCACAATCATGGCCTGCATCCGTTTTTGCTTGGTAAAGACCGCATCTGTCACACGGCTAGAGACAAAGATAGTAATCATAGAGTAAAGGGCGTATTTCCAACCAAAGGTCAAACCTGCTATCAGCATGATAGTCCCATTTACCAAGAAAGAAATACTACCGACATTCTTACCTGTTTTCTTGCGAATGGTCAGGCTGACGATATCCGTCCCACCGCTGGAGATATTGTTGCGAAGAGCAAAACCAATTCCCAAGCCCATGACAACACCCCCAAAAAGGGCATTGATAATGGGATCCTCCGTTAAGGTCGCCACAGGGACAAACTGGATAAAGAAGGAACTCATGGATACCGTGATAAAGGTAAAGACGGTGAACTTATGCCCAATCTGATACCAAGCCAAGACCATCAAAGGAAAATTAATGGCGTAGAAGGTCAGCGAAATCGGAATATGAAAACCAAACCAGTGATTACTCAAGGCAGAGATAATCTGTGCCAGACCTGTCGCACCACTCGAATACACATGTCCTGGTTGAAAAAAGAAATTGACCGCTACTGCTGATAAAAAACCATAGACCAGAGAAGCCGAAATCTTCTCATCATACTTTTCTCGAGAGATGCTTTGTAAGACACGTAAAATTTTTATCTGATGAGCAAAGCGGCGCAGATAATAGCGCCACCGCTTAATTCGTTTTGCTTGTTTCATCTTCTTCTACTTGTAAGCTGAGTTCCTCTAGTTGTTTGAGAGCTACTGTTGAAGGAGCTTGTGTCATTGGGTCAGTTGCCTTGTTGTTCTTAGGAAAGGCAATGACTTCACGGATATTTTCTTCTCCTGCAAGCAACATGACAAATCGGTCAAGCCCGATAGCCAAGCCACCATGTGGTGGGAAACCATAGTCCATGGCTTCAAGAAGGAAACCAAACTGGTCATTGGCTTCTTCGGCTGAGAAACCAAGAGCCTTGAACATGCGTTCTTGAAGGTCTTTTTGATTGATACGAAGGCTACCACCACCAAGCTCATAACCGTTCAAGACGATATCGTAAGCAATGGCACGAACCTTAGCCAAATCGCCTTCTAATTCGTGAGCAGTCTCTTCCTGTGGAAGAGTGAATGGATGGTGAGCGCTCATGTAACGGCCTTCTTCTTCAGACCATTCAAACATTGGCCAGTCAACCACCCAAAGGAAGTTGAATTTATCGTTATCAATCAAACCAAGCTCTTTGGCAATACGGCCACGAAGGGCACCGAGTGTTGCATTGGCCACTTCAAGCGCATCTGCCACAAAGAGAACCAAGTCCTTATCTTCAAGAGCAAGCGCTGCTGTCAATTCTGCTTGGAGGCTAGTCAAGAACTTAGCAACTGGTCCGTTTAATTCTCCATCAACCACCTTGACCCAAGCAAGACCTTTGGCACCGTACTGCTTGGCTACTTCCGTCATCTTGTCAATGTCTTTACGTGAATAGTTGTCCGCAGCGCCTTTGACTACAATTGCTTTTACAGCAGGTGCTTCTGAAAAGACTTTAAAGTCTACACCTTTGACCACTTCTGTCAAGTCCTGAAGCAACATGTCAAAACGAGTGTCAGGCTTATCAGAACCATAAAGAGCCATAGCGTCATCGTATTTCATACGAGGGAATGGAAGCGTCACTTCGATACCTTTAGTTTCTTTCATGACGCGCGCAATCAAGCCTTCTGTGATATCTTGGATTTCTTGCTCAGTAAGGAAAGACGTTTCCAAGTCGACCTGAGTGAACTCAGGCTGGCGGTCTCCACGCAAGTCCTCATCACGGAAACATTTGACGATTTGGTAGTAACGGTCAAAACCAGCATTCATCAACAATTGCTTAGTGATTTGTGGACTTTGAGGAAGAGCATAAAAATGCCCTTTATTGACACGAGATGGTACCAAATAGTCACGCGCCCCTTCAGGCGTTGACTTAGAAAGGAATGGTGTCTCCACGTCGATAAACTCCAATTCATCCAAGTAGTTGCGGATAGAGTGGGTCACCTTAGCACGAAGTTTCAGATTTTCCAACATTTCTGGACGACGAAGGTCAAGGTAACGGTAACGCAAACGCGTATCGTCATTAGCCTCAATCCCATCCTTAATCTCAAATGGGGTTGTCTTAGCTGTATTCAGCACTGTCAGAGCTGTCACGTTTAACTCAACTGCACCAGTTGGTAACTTATCATTGGCTTGCTCACGCGCAGCGACCTGACCAGTCACCTCGATAACAAACTCGCTACGAAGGCTTTCAGCTGTTGCCATGACCTCTGCAGAGACTTTTTCAGGATTGATAACCAACTGCATAATTCCTTCACGGTCACGAAGATCGATAAAGATCAAACCACCAAGGTCACGACGACGGCCAACCCATCCTTTCAAGGTTATTTCTTGTCCGATGTGTTCCTCACGAACACGACCAGCATACATACTACGTTTCATTGTTTCTCTCCTCTTTTATTCTGTTACTATTTTACCATAAAAGCGCAGGCTCTTCATGAAAATCATCAGAAAAGTTTGTCAGTCTTTAAAAATCAGGTAAAGTCCCTAAAAATTAGCGCCCATACAAAAAATCCGATGAAGTTCACCGGACTCTTTTATTTTGAATTGTTGCCTGCTTTACGCTTTTCAGCGATTTCGGCTGCCTTTCGAGGCAAGACAATTTCCGTTATGTAAGCCGTCCCAAAACGCAAGACACCTGCAATAGGGGCAAAGACAACTGCTAGATAGTTGTAGAAGAAATCGCCCTTAAAGGCATAAGCTAGCGCTCCAATGATGAAAAATAGAACGACTGCTTGAATCACTGCTAATAAAATTACTCGTTTCATGTGACCTCCTGACTCTATTATAGCATGAGTATCATCAAAAAGCCGATTAAATTATTCAAAGCGTGGAGAGAAATACTGTAGACCAGACCTTTTCTGCTAATATAAGCCAAGCCCAAACTAAAACCAAGGCTAAAATAGACAAAAAATTGTTGCACATCACCTGGGAAATGAATCAAGGTAAACAGAACACTAGATACCAGAAGAAAAATCAGAGTTTGTTTACTATTATCCTGCTTAGGAAAGAGGTAGCGTGCTAACATCCCTCTAAAGATAAGTTCTTCCGTCAAAGGAGCAAATAACAACCGCAAAGAATGAGAAAAGTGGTTGAGACAAGGTCAAGTCTATCGCTATTTGCTGATTTACTGAAGGATCATTTGGCAAGAAAAACTGGACAACCAGAGATAAGAACCAAACCAAGGCAGGAAGCCAAATAAATCGGTTGAAGCCACTCTTCTCAATACGAACAGGATCTTTCTGATACCATTTGTAAATGCCGTACACATAAACTCCAGCCAAGGCCACATAGAGCAAGGTCACAGCATAGGGTGAAGCGCCTAAGGCAAGCGACGTAGTCGCGAGCCCCTGAATGAAGCCATAGATGAATAAAAAGGATAGAATGGCTAGAAGAAACCAGCCAAGGTTTTTAAATAGTTTCATAAAGTTCTCCTATCTTGCTTTATAGCTATTTTTCAATACAAAGAGGTTCGCTATTCCTAATACAAGTACCCAGGCAAGTAACATACCGATGTTAGAAAAAGATATTTCTCCACCTTTTTTATTTAACAGATTTACAATAGGACCAACGAACGAGTAATCCAACACTTTTTGAACCGTATCATTTTGAGAAGCAATCATAGGTAAAAAAGAGACAATTAACATAGGGAAGATACTATAAACTTGCGCTTTAGATTGAGTATCTGACACCGCACCGATTAGAAGGTTGAGAAAAATAATACTAATAGTTGCTAGGAGCAAATAGATAACGTAGGCAAATAGGTAACCTGATACATCTACTTTAAGATAGATTGGTAGTAAAATCATTCCAAGCAACATAATCAACATAGGAAGAACGAGCATACTAATAGTATATTCTGTTGCTGTCACACCACTTAGGATGAGTGATTTAAGATTGCGCTTTTCCTTATCTTCTGCCATCATAATCGATACCATATAACCACTTCCCATGCTCAAGACCATCGTCAAGCTAGCAGATAGTAAAAATAGGCTCAATTGTCCATCCTTATTTGAAAATTCATTATATAGAACAGCAGTACCAAAAGGCATCAATAGACTCGCCAATAAAGTTGAATTGCTGATAAGAACTTGTAATCTTAACCATAGTAGGGCATTTAATTTCTAAACATCTAACTTTTCTCCTGTTAATCTGATAAAGATTTCTTCTAGTGTCGGCTCACAAGAGTGAACCACCATCAAATCTGTCGTGTCTAAATGTGGCAATTCTTCAAATGGAACTATCTGTTCTCGTCCATCGTTATAAACCACATGTACTTTCTTATCCACATGATACTTCTGGATAATATCTTGTGGACTTCCATACTCTATTAAGTTTCCCTTATTTAAAAGAGATAAGCGATCACAAAGCAGAGTTGCTTCATTCATATCATGCGTGGTCAGAAAGATAGTTGTCCCCGCCTGCTTTAATTCTTGAAGTAGGGTATGAATCATCTTAGATGTTGTAGGGTCTAAGCCACTGGTTGGCTCATCAAGGAAGAGAATCTTAGGTGCATTAAGAAGGGCACGAGCCAAGAACATTCGTTGTTTCATTCCTGTAGATAGTTTTTCTGCGATGATGTCTTTAGCATCTGCCAATCCAACCTGTTGGAGCACCTGATTTACTCTATCTGACTTGAGACCATATAACTTAGCATAGATGAGAAGATTTTTGTAAAGACTCATCTTTTCATAAAAACCACTGCCATCACTAACAATACCAATTTGTTCCAAATCATTTGAGGTTAAATCTTGAGAATTCTTGCCTAACAAAACTGTTTTACCTTGATCTGCAGCCAACTGACCTGTTAAGACATTGATCATGGTTGTTTTACCTGAGCCAGAAGGGCCAAGAAAACCAAAGATCTCACCTTCCTTAATCTCAAAAGAAATCTGATGAAGAGCTTTTTTGCTCCCAAAACTTTTGCTTACATTTTCAACACGAATCATAGAAACTCCTTTATTTGAAATAACGTTTCACCATAGGTAACTGCATCACATTGATATAAACATGGATCGCTCCGACAAGTACGAAAGCTAGTAGCTGAATCTCTCCTGTCAGTAAGGAAAAGAGAGCAATCAGAAAGTACAAGGTTGGCAAGACATACTGATGTAATTGGAATAAAATCCGAAAACTCTGTTCCAAATTAGCCTGGCGCTCCCCTTCATCGTAAGAATTGACATAGCCTAAGATATCCTTTGGCATAGAGAAAAATACCAAATCAAACTGGCGAACAATCGCAATGGTTTTATAAAAATATTTTTGAACATTAAAAATAAATACTAATCCCAAAAAAGAAAGAGATAAGGTTAGATGGCTTCCATTTAGTACAACCATTTCACTTGCTGAAATGAAGAGAGCCAATAAAATCGCTACGTTTGTAATATTAAAAGCAATGCTTCCAAACTCAAGATTCCGATACATTTGCACATAATAGGTTTCATTCAGGTCATCATCCATTTCCTCTTGATACAAGGAGTGAAATTTTCTGCTTTTCTTTAAGAAATTGAAAGTCAAAAGAATACTAATGAAACCTATCAGTAAACAAATAGTTGATATCCAGGGTATAAAGACTTTTACATCTAAAATGATTGCATGGGATTCGGCAGCATCCTTAAACATCCCTACAAAACCTCCCAAGAAACCTCCAAAGACAACAGACAGTAAAAATAACAATCCACCTTTATTTTTCTTTTTCATTTTCATTCTCCTTTTTCACTCGCTAGATTTTTGGATTTCTTTTCAATCCATTCAATTACTGGGATGAGAGCAAAGTAGGCCCAAATAAATTGGTCACTTTGATATGGATTAAACCAACCTAAGTCTATCCCAATCAATAGAAATACACTGACTAATAAAGCTATGGCAACTACATAATAAAGCACTTTATACTTGTTCATCACTCGTCCTCCTCCAAGCGAAATACCGATTCGACTGTTTCGTTGAAAATTTGAGATATTTTGAGGGCAATGATAATGGATGGGGTGTACTCATCCCGTTCTAGTAGGCTAACGGTCTGTCTGGAAACCCCTGCCAGTTTGGCTAGGTCGGTTTGATTAAGACCATCGCGAGCTCGAAGCTCTTTTAGACGATTTTTAAGTTGCATATTACACACCTACTCTCCGTCAAATTCAACTGTCTGGATATCCTCAATGCGTTGTAGTTTGAATTTTTCTTTTCCTTTTTTATTAACACGACGTAGCTTGACCCATTCCTCATCTACATCTACAACTTCCCAGTTGTCTGTTCCAAAAACTTGTCCAACGATTGTCGGTGTTTTCCCAATCAATTCTTTTAAAATTCTTGACATTTCTTTATTTCCTTTCTGTTTTTGCTCAATTCTTTTGATTTTATTCTCTAGTTTCTTGACCTTTTGGGAATGGTAGATATAATACATAATCACAAGAGGTACAAATCCTAATGCCCACATAATCGTTCCTTTCTCCTTTTCTCTTAACTTGCTTATATTGTAACACATCTTTTTCTTTTTGACAAGCATATTTGTCAAAAAGTTTATTATTTTTGTCATTTTGCAAAAGAAAAAGGTCAGGATTGGGTTCCTGACCAGTCTTTCTGTTATTAAAATCCTAGTTTTTCAAAGATTTCTGAGAAGTTTTGGCTGATTGTCTCAAGTGACACTTGCAATTCTTCTCGGGTTTGGTTGTTCTTGACCGTTACTTGTCCGCTTTCGACTTCGCTCTCTCCTAGGGTGATAAGGGTCTTAGCAGCAAAGACATCAGCTGACTTGAACTGAGCTTTGAGCTTACGGTTGAGGTAATCACGCTCTGCTTTGAATCCTTGTTGGCGAAGAGCCTGTACCAATTCCAAGGCCTTGACATTTGCTCCATCACCCAAGACTGCGATATAGACATCTAGGGCGTTTTCGATAGGGAGAGCCACACCTTGCTTTTCTAGAATGAGAAGCAGGCGCTCTACACCAAGCCCAAAACCAAATCCTGCAGTTTCAGGGCCTCCAAAATAAGAAACCAAACCATCGTAACGACCACCCGCACAGACGGTCAGGTCATTGCCCTCAATCTCAGTGATAAACTCGAAAATGGTGTGGTTGTAGTAGTCCAGACCACGCACCATATTGGTATCGATGATATAGTCTACTCCAAGATTTTCCAACATCTGACGCACAGTATCAAAATGAGCTTGGCTTTCTTCATCAAGGAAATCCAAGATAGACGGTGCATTCTCCACTGCCACCTTGTCTTCTTTTTCCTTAGAGTCCAAGACTCGAAGAGGATTTTCCTCCAAACGACGTTGGCTATCCTTAGACAAGGTCTCCTTGAGCGGTGTCAAATAGTCAATCAAGGCTTGACGGTAGGCTGCACGGCTCTCAGGATTTCCAAGAGTGTTAAGGTGCAATTTGACACCTTGGATACCGATTTCTTTCAAGAAGTGGGCTGCCATCGCAATCGTTTCCACATCGGTAGCTGGATTGCTAGAGCCAAAACACTCAACACCAATCTGGTGGAATTGGCGCAAACGCCCTGCCTGTGGACGCTCATAGCGAAACATCGGACCCATGTAGTAGAACTTACTTGGCTTTTGCACTTCTGGGGCGAAGAGTTTATTTTCCACATAGGAACGGACAACGGGCGCAGTTCCTTCTGGACGGAGGGTGATATGCCGGTCACCCTTGTCATAAAAGTCGTACATTTCCTTGGTTACGATATCGGTCGTATCTCCGACAGAGCGACTGATAACCTCGTAATGCTCAAAAATGGGCGTGCGCACTTCTGCATAGTTATAGCGCTTGAAAATCTCACGGGCAAAGCCCTCAACGTACTGCCATTTGGCAGATTCAGCAGGTAAAATATCCTGCGTTCCTTTTGGTTTTTGTAATTTCATAGGGAATCCTCTTTAAACTTAATAGTCTTATTTTACCATAAATAGAGGGATTAAAACAGTAAGAAAAAAATTAGGATTTATACTCAATGAAAATCAAAGAGCAAACTAGGAAACTAGCCGCAGGTTGCTCAAAACACTGTTTTGAGGTTGTGGATAGAACTGACGAAGTTAGCTCAAAACACCGTTTTGAGGTTGCAGATAGAACTGACGAAGTCAGTAACATCTATACGGTAAGGCGACGCTGACGTGCTTTGAAGAGATTTTCGAAGAGTATTAGATATCATTTTTAAGATTAATAACTGTCAAAAGAATAGCCAGCAAGGAAAAACCAACAAATAGCATCCAAGTCAACTGTATATTCCATACAGCTATAAGTGAAAAACAAGCTGTTCCCACAGGTATGGATAAGGTGAACAATAAACCTAAAAAATTACTGGTACGAGCTAGAACCTCTGGAGCTAGATTTTTCAGGAGCATGGCACTAATCTTTGGTTGAACTTTACCAGACACATACAGAGTTGAACAGAGAAATAGTAAACCAAGTACGACTTGATTGAATAAATTAGCTAGACCAACTAGACTGAGTCCTACGGTCACCCACATCATCAATCTAGGCAAGGACTGCTTCCCAAAATAATCATTGCCCGTAAGGCTACTGATGATGATTGCTAACAAAGCACAGAATTGACTGATAAATAATGCCTCTGTGTAAGAAAAGTTCAAAAGAGAATGGCTCAAAAAGAAGATGTTATAGATGCTTCCTAAAGCGCCACCCAAGGCATTGATAAGCAAGACAGCAAAGATCATGAATCCAAAGTTTTTCTGTCCACCTTTAAGAAAAACGAGACGTAAATTTCGATAAATCGTTAGGAACTGCTCTTTGATAGAAAGCTTCTCATTCTTTAGAATTTCACCATCAGCAGATGACATTGACAGGCTCAATTTGCTTTTTCCTAAAAAGAGGATAACGGCTGATACTAGGAAAAAACAGGCATTGATTCCCGCAACGAGAGAAAAATTATTGACCGATAGCCCTAAGAGCCAGACTCCGAAAGCTTGACCACCAATGGCTGAAATATAGGTGATAAACTGTGAAAAAGAATAAGCTTCCATCAGATCATCTTCAGCTACTTTTTCTTTAATGAGAGGCATGCGCAAACCACCTGCAAAATCACTGATGACATCACTAATGACATTGATTAAACACAGGCTAGAAAAGGCAAAGAGACTAGCTTGCTGAACAACTAAAGCTGCTAGAAAAAATAAAATCGCCTGAAACAAGCCACTATAGACCATCCATTTGACCTTGGCCCTCGTATAATCTGCCCGAATCCCTACAAAAACTGTAAAGAGAGTCGGAAGAATCATGACAATATTCGCCATAGCAACAGCAAAAGATGCTTGTGGCAAGGTCGATGCATAGACGATAAAGACCAGATTAAAAATCGAAGCACCAAAAGCATTGAAGAAGCGTGACAAAGTCAAGAGACGATAAGCTTGATTTCTAAACAATAATTTCATAGATAATCTCCCTTCTTGTTCAAATACTCAATGAAAATCAAAGAGCAAACTAGGAAGCTAGCCGAAGGCTGTACTTGAGTACGGCAAGGTGAAGCTGACGTGGTTTGAAGAGATTTTCGAAGAGTATAAGTTTTATGTGAAGTATGACTATAGTATAGCACTTAGAAATTTTAGAGGAAAAACTTTTGAATATATGCAACACACAAAATAAGCAAAGCAACGATAAAATCTCTTTGATGACCTGCGAGTAGTCAAAAGTTCTATCGCTTCAAATTTTAAATTATTTTCTTAGTTTGCAGATATTCAACAATCGGTCGTTTTTCTATAGTATTCAGCAGATTTGTGACAGCCAAGCATCTCAAAAATACGGACGGCATCCTCCATCTTTTTCTGACCTTCCTTGACTCTGCCTTGCTTGCTATCAAGGAGACCTTCTGCCCACAAATAGACAATTCGGAAATAGGTTTCATTTTCATTGTAGAAATTCTCTTCGATAACACGTTTAAAATAAGAGGCATTGGTAAATTCTTCACACTCAATGCTGGCTAAAAAGCCATTCAATAGTATAGTATGAAAAAGGTTTCGATTACCAGACATTTCCATTAGAAAATCAGATTTACGTACCATTTCTCGTACATATCTAGTAAAAAGAGAAACAGATAAGAAGGGAGAACTGACTGAAAATAAATTGAGTTCATAGATTCCCCAAATCTCGGTAGAAAACAAATAATCATGAAGGGCTTTCCCTTCTTCTACTGTTAATTCTACCCTTTCATCCATGCTCTTCATATAAGACTTGATAAGAATGGCATTTAGAATATGTTTCTGTTTGTTTTGAGAATGGGCATGCTTTTGATACTCCCTGCGATACAAGTCCTCAAGCGGAGCTATATTCTTTGGATCCAAGACATCTATGATTTCTTTTCTCAACTCAGAATCTGTATCATACTGAAAACCTCTCGCCAGAAAGAGGATTTCCTCTACACTGGCAGATATATTTTCTAGGGCAAATAAAAACTTTTCCACCGAAAGCTCACTCTGACCAGTTTCAAAGCGGGACAACATGGACGGCGAAAATTGTTCCCCAGTTGCTTGTCTCAACGAGATATTTCTTGACTCTCGTAATTGTCTAAAGACTTTTCCAATCTGCTCCATAGACTTCCCCTTGATTTAGCATTTTCTTTATATTATCATATTTTTTCAGAAAATTCATCAAAAACTTGCCAAATTGTCAGAATTATGAGAAAATAGAGGATATTTATCACGTGGAGGGACTGTTATGAGAGACGATATCAAAATCAATGACCGCGCTTTAGCCTTGCAAGACCAAATTATCGAAAAACTAGAGAAGGTTTTTGATACAGATGTAGAATTGGATGTTTACAATCTAGGGCTGATTTATGAAATCAATCTGGATGAAACAGGTCTCTGCAAGATTGTCATGACCTTCACCGACACTGCCTGCGATTGTGCCGAAAGCCTGCCTATCGAAATCGTGGCAGGTCTGAAACAAATCGAGGGTATCGAAGATGTCAAGGTTGAAGTTACCTGGTCGCCTGCTTGGAAAATCACACGAATCAGTCGCTACGGCCGCATTGCCCTTGGACTGCCACCTCGTTAATACTCTTCAAAAATCTCTTCAAACCACGTCAGCGTCGACTTGTCGTAGTACGGTTACTGACTTCGTCAGTCTTATCTACAACCTCAAAGCAGTACTTTGAGCTGACTTCGTCAGTTCTATCTGCGACCTCAAAACACTGTTTTGAGCAACCTGCGCCTAGCTTTCTAGTTTGCTCTTTGATTTTTATTGAGTATAAGCAGGCAAATCACTTTTGGAGATAACAAAGAAGCAAGCCGAGATTGGCTTGCTTTTTAAGTTTATTTTTTACCTGACTTGTCCATATTCCAGAAGTCTGTAACGGCTCCGCGTGAAGCAGATGATACGATATGGGCATATTTACCGAGGACACCACGGCTGTAAAGTGGTGGCAAGGTTGTTTCTGCCTTGCGTTTTTCAAGTTCTTCTTCGGATACGGCCATGGAAATTTCTTTGGTATCTTGGTCAACCGTAACGATATCGCCTGTACGAAGGTAGGCAATTGGTCCACCATCCTGAGCTTCAGGAGCGATATGTCCAACAACCAGACCATAAGTACCACCAGAGAAACGACCGTCTGTCAAGAGGGCAACCTTGTCTCCTTGACCTTTACCAACAATCATTGATGAAAGTGACAGCATCTCAGGCATACCAGGACCACCTTTAGGTCCAACGAAACGAACAACGACTACATCGCCATCAACGATTTCATCTGTCAGAACGGCCTGAATAGCATCTTCTTCTGAGTCAAAGACCTTAGCTGGTCCAACGTGACGACGCACTTTAACACCTGATACCTTGGCAACCGCACCGTCTGGTGCAAGGTTCCCGTTCAAGATGATAAGCGGACCGTCTGCACGTTTTGGATTTTCAAGTGGCATAATGACTTTTTGACCTGGTGTGAGGTCTGCAAAGTCAGCCAAATTCTCAGCAACTGTCTTACCAGTACATGTGATGCGGTCACCATGAAGGAAACCATTCGCCAGCAAGTACTTCATAACCGCAGGGACACCACCGACTTCATAGAGGTCTTGGAAGACATACTGACCAGATGGTTTCAAGTCGGCCAAGTGAGGCACACGTTCTTGGATCGTATTGAAGTCCTCAAGTGACAAGTCAACATTAGCAGCATGGGCAATGGCAAGCAAGTGAAGAGTGGCGTTTGTAGAACCACCGAGAACCATAGTTACAGTGATAGCATCTTCAAAGGCTTCACGAGTCAAGATATCTGATGGTTTGAGACCAAGTTCCAACATCTTAACAACAGCACGTCCTGCTGCTTCGATGTCTTCTTTCTTATCAGCTGATTCAGCTGGGTGAGATGAAGACCCTGGCAAACTCATACCGAGAACTTCGATAGCAGTCGCCATGGTATTAGCTGTGTACATACCTCCACAGCCACCAGGTCCAGGGCAGGCATTACATTCAAGACGTTTCACATCCTCAGCTGTCATGTCACCGTGGTTCCATTTTCCGATACCCTCAAAGACAGAAACCAAGTCGATGTCTTTGCCATCAAGATTTCCCGGTGCAATAGTACCACCATAGGCGAAAATTGCTGGAATATCCATATTAGCAATGGCAATCATAGAACCAGGCATGTTCTTGTCACAGCCACCGATAGCAACGAAGGCATCAACGTTGTGACCACCCATCGCCGCCTCGATAGAGTCCGCAATAATATCACGAGATGTTAGGGAAAAACGCATACCAGGCGTTCCCATGGCAATCCCGTCCGCTACAGTGATAGTCCCAAATTGTACAGGCCAAGCACCTGCCGATTTGACACCTTCTTTGGCTAATTTCCCAAAATCATGCAAGTGGATATTACATGGCGTATTTTCCGCCCAAGTCGAAATTACTCCCACAATCGGTGTTTCAAAGTCCTTATCTGTCATACCAGTCGCACGAAGCATGGCACGGTTTGGTGATTTAACCATGCTGTCATAAATACTACTGCGGTGACGTTTATCTAATTCAGTCATTTGTTCCCTCCCATTTCAGTTTTTACTATTATAGCACATTTTAAAAGCAATGAACAGAAGAAAATTCTTGAATTTTCAGAAAATTTCGATTAATTCAGTTAATGACCTTTTAATTTTTTCATCTTTTTTTGTCAAGTAACTTTACTTTACAAAAAAAATGTGTTATCCTAGTATGGTTGATGAAAATCAGTAGATTGAATCGAATATAAATACCTAAAGGAGAAATCAAAATGGCAGTACCTGCACGTCGCACTTCAAAAGCGAAGAAAAACAAACGTCGTACACACTACAAAGTAACAGCTCCATCTGTAAACTTTGACGAAACTACTGGAGATTACTCACGTTCTCACCGTGTATCACTTAAAGGATACTACAAAGGACGTAAAATCGCTAAAGCTGCATCAGCTGAATAATAGAAGGGAGATACCATGCGCGTAAATATTACACTTGAACACAAAGAATCTGGTGAACGCTTGTACCTTACTTCTAAAAACAAACGTAACACTCCAGACCGTCTTCAATTGAAGAAATACTCACCAAAACTTCGCAAACACGTTGTGTTTACAGAAGTTAAGTAATACAACATACAGAAAGCCTATGAAATCAACATTTCTAAGGCTTTTTCTTTTAAGTTTAGCAAAATAACTGAATTTTAACTGATTATAATAATCAAGAGATTATTTTAGACAAATCTATCATAGCTTGTTCAATCTTATGTTTTCCTTTTTGCATAACATGAAGATAGATTTTTTCTATTTCTCTACTATCTTCTGAATGTCCCACAAACTCTCGAATAACGTTTAAGCTTACATTCTTATCAGCCATGACTGAAACAAAACTATGTCGGAACATATGGGGAACTATGTGAACAGGCCTACCAAAATCAACTAGGTCATCAATATCCTTATAGGATTTTCCACTTTTCTTATTATACTTAGCGGACTGACTAGTTCCACCTCTTAAGAACATTGAAATTTCTGTATGATACAATGGACTGCCCTGCTGGTTCTTCCCTTTTATGTATACCCTAGTAAAAATATATCCCATATCATGATAAGTCGGATTAAATCTCGCCTGAAACTTATTTCTTTCAATATATTTAAGTAAAATTTGTTCTACTTTGGTGACATCGGAATAGTTCTAACGCTTTCTTTAGTTTTTAGAATTGCTCTATATCGTTCCTTCTCATCACGCAAGCCTTCTTCTGCCATTTCTTTGTCAGTCTTATTATGGCTTGCCCTCTGCCAATGAACCTTAATGAGTTTATTCTTGAAATCTAGAACATCTTCATTCAAACCTAATGCTTCACTCGGTCTCATACCTGTCAAGTAGATAATTCTGAGTACATCAGCAACTAGTTCATTATTATGTCGCTTAGTCCAATTTTCAATAATTTTAAATACTTGATTAGCCTCTTCAACTTCAAGATATTTTTCAGCTATATCTTCCCTAAGTTTCGCCTGCTCTTCTGCACTTGTTAGTGTCTTACGCTTAACCCTCTTATTCAAAATAGGGTGTTGCGACGCTGTCAATTCTCCTTGTTCTACCGCCCAATCAAATATCATTTTAAGATAGATATGAATGTTCTTTGAAGTTCCCTCACTTGCATTATTTATAATATCTTGCATTTTTTCCTGTTCCATACAGAACTGTTTAAGGCTCATATTTTCGTTGAAATATGGGGAAATATGCTGGTTATAAACACTAACTCTAGTCTTTAGAGTATTCTTGGCAGGCTTAACACGATTGACCCACCACTTAAAAGCTAAACCGTATAATTCACTGTTTTCATCATACGGTCTAGCTATCTCTTTGAGGCATAAAGTTTTACTAGGCTCTAATTTCTTTGGTTTTTCTCCAGTCAAATCTAATACGGTTTCATCAATCATTTCATTTAATATCTTTGAAACTTTTGTAATCAGCTGACTATTCTTTATATCAGAAATAAGTAACTTCTCATGTCCCTTACTGTCCTTTCCTGTTGGTATTGCCTTAGTCGTATACCACCCTTTATTTTCTCCCCTTGTAAGGTACTTATAACGACTTTTTGTTATCAAAGGATGAGTATATCTCATTGCAAACTTAACAAGCACGTTGCCCTTTTTAGAAGGGTCTGGTTTCCATTGATAAACAGTTAGAACTCGAGTAGTCTTACCTACCTTCATTTTTACCCCCTTATACTAAGCTATAACTGCCTCATTTTCATGGAAAATCTTATAATCAAACCAATCTTTAAATACCTCCGCATGAATAAAGACATTCCCATGAGTTCCACAAATTCCAAAAGAATATGGACTATTTCTCATTTGACGAATGTAGTGATCCAATGTAGGTAATTTCATACCCTTCCAAAGTTCATCTAAAAATTCTTTCTTCCGATACCAATTTTTAGTTAAATCATAGTCTGACTTTGTCTTAAGCTCTATCATTGGAATACTTTCCTTTCTTATGCTATAATCTAGTTAGTTAATTTTTAGAGGCGACTTATTTTCAAGTCGTCTTTTTTTGTCCCCAAAATTGAGAACTATTCTGCTCTCTTACATATTGCTCTATATCCTTTTCATCGTTATCAGTTAGCCTCGAAAGCCCCTCTTTAAGTAAGCTTTGAATGTATTCCTCTGCCTTTTGAACATCATAGGCCTGATACTTTGCAATATAGACTTTTGCTAATGTTTTCGCAACTTGTTTCTCTGTCCAAGCCTCAGACTGCCGTAGTGTCGTTTTAGCCCTTGTAATACTAAGAACTGTCTGGTTTTCAGTTCCTAGATAATCTATCCACCACTTGACTTTTTTTCTTCTCCAATGATTGCTATCTGTCGCATTTGGACGAACAAAGCGATAATGACCATTGATAGCTTCAAAATAGATTGACGATAATGGACGTTTTAAAAATAACTGCTCTGCAATTATATTAGCCTTTTCCTGCCAACATCTAAGCTCTGCGCGAATCCAAGACGGAACTTCTACAAGCTCTTGCTTACCAAGTTGCTCCATGCGTTTATTATATATGCACCACTGCTGATTACCTCGTGAACCTATTGCAACTGTTTCTCCTACACGCTCACCAGAATCTAGAACTGATTTCTCATGATATTCAAAGTGTTTTGCTTTCGAGACACATAATCCTTTCTTGCAATAGTCATATATACGTTGGACATCTAAGCTACCGTCAAATATGTCGTGGGCAATATCTAAACGAGTGAAATTAACATTATACTGGTATAAACGAGTAATTAAGGCAATCCAATTATTTTCGTTACTGTTTAAAAATTCTTCATATTGACGACAACCTTGCCCTTTTAATTCAATAAATACACCCATAGAAAGCCTATCAGCATTAAAATACACCTTAATTTCTGAACAAGAATAATGTTGCTTATACTTATTTATGCCCCAATCATTCAATGTAAAGTTTTCAAGAGGAATCAAAAGGATGTCAGTCAGAACTCTTTCTGGCGGGACATCCTTAACACTTACAGCAAAATAATCTATTCTAACTGTATTCATAGGATTATTCTCCTAGAACTTTAATATCCTCACACACAATTTTTACACCTGCCCAATTACTTCTAGCCATGTTCCAAGCTAGTCTAACCTTAGGCCGAATCAATTCAACAGAAACATTCAACAAAGAATCATTTTGAGCAAGCTTTGCAATCTTATCCAGATTTCCGATAATTTCTAGGTTAATCGCTTTTAAGTCATCAGTAGAAATTCCCATTTCAGTTAGAACTTTCACTTTGTCAGCGTCAAGCACAGTAGAAGTAATTTTACTTACTTCATCTGTCTTCACGTTTTCGCCGTTGACTTCTTTGTATTTGTTGTTCACCCTAACTGACAAAATCACTACTTTCTTAGGAATATCAAACTGTGACATTTCAAGGTCAAGCAATCCAATTTTAATGTTTGTATCTGTCATATTGTAAACCATATTTTTTCTCCTTTAATTCCGTATCCTACATGAAAACACCTCTCATCCTTACTCTCCCAAGAGTTTGCGACCTCTTGGTACAACTAGCAAGCCGTAACCCCTTACGTACCAAGGGTTTAGAGTACATTTCATGTATGTGTGCACCCCCTATTAGTACTGGGGCTGTTTTTTCTGACCTCCTGCAAAGCAGTCGGTTGGCTCTTTCTCCCTAGCAAAAAGAGGAACGCTCCGCTCGATTCTGCCCCTCCTGGGCAATCGTCCCTCCCTATTTTGCTAGCTCGAAAGACCGTCATCTGAGTTTGGTAAAATACTCAACGGTTCATTGTTTATCCTCGTTAATACCTCTATTTGCCTTTTTGATAAATCTTCAAGAGACTTACCCTCCATAGCTAATGCCCACCACACAGTTTTTTCAATCGTACAATTAGGGCAGGTTCTGGGGGATAAAATTCTAAAACTACCCATTATTGGAGGATATTCCCATCCTTTATCAAAAGCTAAATCTGAATCAATGATTTCACTTTTTTCACATACCTCGCAAATATGCTTCAACAGCATTTCAAATACCACCTTACATTATTCTAATTCATCTACAATTTGCATATGTACTACTTGTAAAATTTGTAACAAAGCTTTATAAGGATTTTCATCACATTCAGTAGCACCCATTAAACTGCCGTTCGATAACTTGACAACAACACTAATTTCGTTCATTTCTCATCCTCATATACCTATCACAAGCTTCGTCAAAATATTCCTCAAAGTCTAATTCATCAGACTTAAACGGTGTCTCGACATACCGAGGAGTAGGGATAACCCCATCTATTTGAATGTACCCTGTCCCAATGTCGCAAGTTTTATAATCAATATCTTGACTTGAAAACATCATGCGACAGGAGTCAGAATCAGCCGTAGTTGCTCCTAATAAAAGAGCTACCCCAAAATTCTGTCTCATATAGGTAGGAATGAAGTCACTAGATGCCCTTTGCAAACCGACTATCACCTCTATTGAAGCTTGGCGTGATTTTACTAATAGACTTCCAAGGTTCGACATTGCCTCTTGATAGGCTTGTTTCCCTTCTTTAGTCGTTTCTGCCTCTGTTTTGAAAGCAATCCCCTCATCAAGCACAATTATCAGAGGAGTGTTCCCCTTAACTTCAGCCCACGATAACACTTTTCCTTTAGAAATATAGGTATCTGGGTTATCCGCCATAACCTGAAAGCGTCTATTCATTTCCAAGACAGCCTCGCGAAGGGCACCAGAAATTTGAAAGGGAGAATTATAAACTACTTTATAGCCTAACCTATCCTCTAACTTTTTACCAACAACAAAAGAGAGTTCTCCTTTTTTGGGGTCTAATAACTTAATTTCAGAACCTAAACACAAGTATTGAGCCACTAGGTTCTCTATCATCACTGTTTTCCCTGATTTGGTCGAGCCAGCTAGGAGTACATGCGGAGGAGACCCGAACTCCCAACTAACGCTTTCAGAGATTGTTATCACGTTTTCATTGTGTAGAGTATCCTCCCAAGAAATTCTTTTCTCGGGATATTTTCTGAATGTATACTTAACAGAACTACAAGTCTTTACTTTTTTTTCCAAGTTTAAATTCAAACAAGCACTCAAATATACATCTAACTCTGACACCTTATTAGAGAAATTATCACCCATAACATAAGCATAAACAACTATATATTCCTCATCTATAGAAAATTCAAGAACCACGGAACGAACTATAACTCCGTCAGAAGAAGATATAAATAGGTTGTTAGATTCGAGCAAGAAGAGTAATCGCTCCCTTATAGCAAGGATGGGCTGTATTCTATTGTATAGTTCACTCAGCTTAGATATAAATTTATTGGCGATTAAAATTTCTAAGACCACAGCCAAAACTAGTAAAAGTCCTGAGATGTTAAAGATTAAAACCAGTAAAATAAAGATAAAGATTTGAGATAGTATAGAAGCCCAATAAAAATTCTTCATTAAGGAGGTTGATAATATGTACGACTCACAAAGGGAGACCCTACGATTTATACGAAACATATTTTACCTCATCTTATTTCTTATATCCTTGATAATAAAAGAAAGAGCGATAAGCTTAACCCTTAAGAAATAGTAAAGAAAAGCCACAAAAAAAATGAAAGCTATAAGGGACAATACTATACTTAAGAGGGAGCCAAAACCTGCGGGATTATACACAGATAAAAGAGCGAAGACGAACATACAAAAAAAGCAAAATCTATATTTCTTTATCATTGTTTTTTCCTCTTTTAAACATAGCTGGTAATATCGATAAAAATTGAATTAAAAAGACTATAAAAGCTACGACTAAGGCAAATTTCGCAGATAAAAATGGATTATAAGAAGAAAATTCCAAATGCGCTCCAAACCCAGCAAAAAAGCTGATAATTAACAATAAAGTCAGAGAAGTTGTTTTCCAGAAGTATTCATTAACTTTCATTTTCGTATTTCCTTTCAAATTTTAAAAATAAAGGGAGGGATTAACCTAACCTCCCCTACCAAATCAATAATATTCGACAATAGTAGTATAGAATGATTCACCACTATAGCTGTAGTTAGCCTCATTCATCAATACCATTCTAGATTTATCAGATACACGATGCTTTTGACGATTTAATACAATAATATTCTCAGCAAATTTTTTCAAAGTTGGTTCATTAATTTTATCAAATGGTAATTTTCTCATAAGTAACTCCCTAGATTCATCGTCTAAAAGAAAGCATGGTGACTCGTCTGGATTAAACCTCTGTACACGTTTCACCCCATGAGAATTAGGAAAGACCATTCCCTCAATATCAACCAGTTCTTTAAATGTTTTCATATTTTCTTTCTCCTTAAATTAAAATTTTAAAATTAAATATAGTTTATTTTTGAATTATATCTTGAATGGAGAAGCTCGACTGTTACTCATATTCACAACCTCATTTTAAAAGTATATTTCTTGTATACATCAAGTATGTATCAAGTGTAAATCATGGTTATATCATATCATGCCGGGAGACAAAAATCAAGGGGGCAACATTACATCTTTGTTGCATATGTATTACATATTAGATACATGAATATATATTTATTGTTGCAAAAAAAAGACGCTCAGTGCGTCAATTAATTATTATTTTCAAAATCTATAATCTCAGACTCCAGACTTTCAAAAAGTTCCTTTATCGCTAGATTAATCACCCAAGTCCTATTCTCTCTTTCAAGCATATTTTTTTCTTTAAAAAACTTAGCTAGTCTTGGTAAATTAATTTCATTCTGTTTATTCAAATAAAAATTTGTTAATTTCGCCATAATATTCCTCCTACATAATATATATCATAAAAAAACACATACTTTTTCAAGTAATTCCTATCCAAAAAAACTTCTCTACACACTTTGTACATCTGATATAATACCTTTGATGAACTATCATAACGAGTAATTTTTGTTTAGTACTTCTACAAACTAATGTACTCCATAAATTGAAACTACAACGCCCTTATCTAATTAAGAAAATATCTAACCTATGATAAAAGCAATACTAATAAGTGCTATATTCTGATTTCCAAAAGAATATTAATTTATCGTAACTGATTCCTAACTGATTAAATTTCAATAAATTCATATTTCTCTATTTACCATTTATTTTTATTTTTAGGTAGAAATGCTATCAAATCAAGGTTTTCAAATATCATTACATACCTTTAAAAACAACATCTTCTTCACAGAAGTTAAGTAAGCATTCAATACGAATCAATACAGAAGAAAAAAACGCTGATTTTTAAGCGTTTTTTTCTTTTTGTTAATTTCAGTACATTGCAATATAAATCATTCAAATGACTATATTTTTTTGTTAGATAAATTAGATTTTTCGTTTTTACATAGCTATCCATTTAGAGGATTTAAAATTAAAACTGATAATTTTTCACTCAACTATTGATAAACAGTTTAAAGTTAATTGTAAAGTAAGACTATTCTATATTTTTGAAGATTGTTTAACATAAAGAATCTAAAAATTTCTCAATTTTTGGAATTTTTAAAAAGATGACCAAATATTTTTATAAAACGCAGTATATCAAGTTTGTTGATAAAATAACTGATACGTTTTTTTATAATTTTTAAAACCATTATACCTAATCTCCGTTTTTTTAATAAAAAAATAAAATAGTGTCGAATCGTGGTATAATGATGATAAAGAATTTTTTTATACAAACTTTTTCCCATGCACTATTTTTATATTTGATAGGTAATTGAAGCAATAAAAAAATATTTATAAGTTAATGTATCAGATTGATGAACTTACTGAAACATAAAGTTATCAGGAACTATATTTCGAATAAATAGCTCGATATTTTTTTAATACAAACAAACTATCATTCAAACTTTTTGAAAAAAATCATAAAAGATAAAGTAATTATATTTACTTTTTAGTAAACATACAGATTAGATTTTTTTAATCACAAAACAATATCAAGTAATATATTTTTATGGAAGATACTATATATTATAATTTATACTAATCTGTATTAGAATATTTCACAAAATAAGAAATCTACTAGTCTCCAAATTATTATATGAGGTATAAAAATGAGCAGAATATTAAAATTTTATAAACAAAGTACTGTAATTGTGCCGATTATAGTCAGTCTTCTCACTACTGCTATTGTTCCGTTTTATCAATATGTAACAAGAAGACCGTCATACTCCTTTGTACTAAATAATCCAGTTGGATGGACTAAAGATGACGACATCTTCTCCATATATAATTATGGTAGCGATGATATGAAAGATACAACTGTATATATACGGTCATATATGATTCTCTCTTCAAATTCTCATTCGGACTATTTCGATGATTATATATCTACACATAGTCTATCTATACCTATGGAAGGATTAGATATGAGATTTCAACTAACAGGAAAATCAAAAGGAAAAATTGGACATATTAAATTTAACACAGATCAAAAATCCTTTTTAGTAATTACTTTTTCAAATAATCATGTTGAATTTGGACCAAATTTAAATATTGATATTTCTAATAGAATAAATGAAAATAATTTACAAATCAATACTAATGATATTGACTCTGGATACGATAAAATGAATCTTGTTATTTTTCACAATTTTTCATCAATAATACAAGTAAAACACAAAATAATCTCTCTAATATTCAAGTTTATGCAACAGATTATTCTTCAGATTATAATACAGGTAAATCACGAACAAAATTAATACCAACTAATATATATTTTTAAACAATTTGAGGATAAATATGAATATGATTATGCTAAATACTACAATAGAGAAGATTATGATAGATTTTTGGAATGATAAAGATATAATAAACACTTACTATTCAAAAATTCATTGATCAAATAATTAACGATTATAAAAAAAATAAAATAATATAAGAAAATAACTTCTCAACTAGAAATATGAGTAAAAGATATAGTTTAAAAAGAAATTAAAATTATTATAAGCAAAATTACTATTTATAGCTACATTGAATTATATGGGTAAATATTAAAATTTATGTCCAATCTGTATTTAATATTTATAAAACTTTTTAAATTCCAATTATAGTACAACACTCTTTTACTTCGGGTGTTCACTATCAATTCTATCTAGTAATAATAGTAATTTTTTTCATCAATAATTTTATATTGAAGTTCATCCTCATTTTACTTCACGAAAATAATACACACTTTACTTATTTTGTTTTAGTAAAATAACATCACTTCTCAAAAAGTTAGTTATTATCTTTATGTTAAGGATTAAATTCTGTGTTGTGCAGGACTCAATTCTTTTAGCATAGTTTTAATTCGATTTCTACTTAAGCAATAAATAACCAAAATGACAATAGATTTTCTACTGTCATTTTTATTTTTCTAACTTTTTAGCAGAGTATTCTCGCAACTCCCTAAATCTCTTTCAATTTTTCGAGATAGGCGGTTAATTCTGCTTGGGCTTCTGGTGTTGTGCCTACTAGTTGGCTGCGCATGTGGGAGAGTCTGGCTTCTACCTCTCCAATCTCTTTATCAATCTCTGCGAGCTGGTCTGCGAGGTCGGCTAGGGGAACAACGGGTTCTTCCTCAAAGGTATCGACATAGCGTGGAATGTTGAGGTTGTAGTCATTTTCGACAATCTCTTCAAAGCTGGCTAGATGGGCAAACTTCTCGACATTCTCGCGTTTTTGATAGGTCTCCAAAATCTTGGCAATATGGTCTTCGGTCATATTGTTTTGATTTTTCCCTTTTTCAAACTCTTTTGAGGCATCGATAAAGAAGACATCCTTGTTGGTACGATTCTTTTTAAGGATGATAATAGTTGTCGGGATAGAGGTGTTGTAGAAGATATTTGCTGGCAAGCCGATAACTGTATCAATAGCGCCTTCTTCTAGCAGGTGCTGGCGAATCTTCTGCTCGGCTGCTCCTCGGAAAAGGACTCCGTGAGGAAGAACGATAGCCATGACACCATTATGCTTGAGGTGGTAAAAACCGTGAAGGAGGAAGGCAAAATCTGCTTTGGACTTAGGTGCAAGAACTCCATAGCTTGAAAAGCGAGGATCTTGCAGGAAGCCACTATCTGCTGACCACTTCAGTGAATAGGGTGGGTTCATCAAAACCCCATCGAAATCCGTTGGCTCCGTAGTCGGCCAATCTTCGTCTAGTGTGTCGTGGTTGCTGAGGTGATAGTTCTCAATCGCAACTCCGTGAAGCATCATATTCATGCGAGCAAGGTTGAAAGTCGAAGTAATCAACTCTTGACCGTAGTAAGAAATCGTCGAAGCTTCCTTACTATAGCGCTTGGCATTGAGCAAGAGGGAACCAGAACCCATGGTCGGGTCGTAAACTGACATCCCCTTTTGATGCTCACGCCCTGCAAAGACAATCTGAGTCATGAGGTGAGAGACTGCTTGAGGTGTATAGAACTCTCCAGCCTTTTTCCAGAATCACTGGCAAACTGGCCAATCAGGTACTCATAAGCATCACCCAAGATATCACCAGCATGACCAGATACATTGAGGTCGTTGAGCTGTTTCATAACCTCAGAGATGGTCTTGTTTTGCTTTTGTGGGGTGTTGCCTAGCTTTTTCGCATAGAGGTCGATATCTTCGAAGAGATTTTCAAATTTTTCATTGGCCTGCTCGATATCACGGAAACTTTGGGCTAGGGATTCTAGCTGGAAGGTTCCTTCATGGATAGACTGAACCAACTTGGTAAAGGTTAGAGAAGGCTCAATCACATAGCCTAGCTCGTCATTTAAGACCTCGATAAGGTCTTCACGGACATCTGCATCCGCAAAGTTTTCCTCATAGAGAAGCTGCGCTTGCTGGAAGGACTCAAAGGTCTCGTCCAAGTTATCACAGACGGCTTGGAGGATGTTGTCGGATAGGTACTTGTAGAAAATCAAGCCCAAGAGGTAGGACTTGTATTCATTGGCTTCCATCTGGCCACGCAGGATATCTGCCGCATTCCAGAGGGATTGGTAGAGTTGTCTTGATAAATCTGTTTGTGACATAGGGTCTCCTATCAATTTCTACTTTCATTCGTTTAGTGTAGCTTTATGGTCTTGGTATCTTATGAATTGAACACGACCTAAAAGCTGGGTATCTTAGATAAACATTTTTCTGAGTAGGGTTTGTTTGCTTTCTTTGAGCTGGTTGACTCTTTCCTCTTGCTTGGCAATGGCCTTGTCTAGGTCTTGGAAGAAAGAACCGATGGATTCTTGTTCAGGGAGAGAAGGTAACATAATCTTTACTTTTTTTAAAACTTCCCTTGTTAATTGAGGCTGTGCCCCACCTGTAACAAAAGGTTTAAAATCAAACGATAGGCAAAAAGCATACAAAAATGGCTTAGTAATATTATCTTGCTTCTCAACATTAACAACCATAGAATTACCTGTAATCCAAACAGGTCCTTCAACAAAGCTTGGTGTACCTGTTCCCTCTCCCCTTGCAGAGATAGTAACTTGATTTTCTTTATGATTGTAATCCCTATAATATCCAATATAACCATTCGCACCAAATACTGGAAATCCTTCTGTCAGTAAATCTTCACTAGATATTGTTTTCGGTTGATATAATTCCGATATATCTCCTAGCAAAACACTAGTCCACTCATCTTCAAATCCTGCGAAGCGAAGGGCTGGCTTGGTTTGTCCTTTGGCTGGGAAGAGGAGCTTGAGGTAGGTTCTCTTCTGCTCTTTGAGCACCTCTAACTTACCCTGTTGAAGGCTAATAAGCTGGTCAATATCTTGGAAGAAAGAACCAATGGCAGTTTGCTCGGGGAGGGAGGGGATTGAAATGAAAATATCAGATAAATCTTTTGAGTTTATTGCTGGATAACTTGTTCCTGTACAATTATCTAAGACAACATTTACAAATTTATTAGTCTGCAAATAAGACAATAAGAAACATCCATCACCATTGGGTCTTAATTGTGCATAACCCGTAGAAAACACATAATCATTATCATCTTTTTTAAATAAATAGTTATTTTTCTGATAGGGTCTCACCGTTTGGTAAAACACATCTCCTTTAACGGCCAATCGTTGTGCTCTAGATGGCGATGTAGAAATAGTTTCATTTCTATACGAAACCATCTCTGTCCCTACCACTGCTCCCAAATCAACATATTTAAACTCATCAGGAACTACTGATTTAGGGTTGACTTCTGCAACTTCTCCCAACTTTTTCTGCTCCCAAGGTTCAGTATAGCCCGCAAAGCGATAACTTGGTTGTTTTGTCATATATCTCCTCCAACTATTTCATCTTTATTTGTATCTATAAATTGCAATTGATAAGCTTTATGAGCACCCCATGCCTTAAGTATTTTCTTAATAGTATATTCGTTATCCTTATCAAACTGGTCTACATAAACGCTCACATCCGGTGCCTGTTTAAAAATTTCTTTGAAATACGGAGCGTCTACTCCATTCTCATCCCGAATACCAAAACCAATGAAATAGATTTCTTTGATAGAGCTTAAACTTTTGAAAAAGTATTCGTGTTTTCTAAGTTGCTGACGGACTGGTTTTCTATTAGCAGCAGACAATCTGTACATAGCCTGAGATAAAACGTCCGCTCCTTCTGGTATGACTATCGAATCTTCTCCATGACCAAATATGAGAACTCCATCATTTAAATCACCATGAATGTGAATGATGTTAGAAGATGGAATGCCATAAAAATCCTCTAGAGTACGAGTATAATTGAAATTTAAAAATCTTGCATCTCTATTAGTTAAAATCATTTCTTTTGCAATCGGGAAATGAGAGGTAAATTTTCTCATGCTCAATTGACTTTCCCATTGTTCATAGGTTTCTTTAATCCATTGTTTAAATAACTTGTTCAATCGATGATGGACATATTGACTGAGTTTATCCGCTACCTTTTTAGCACGTTCTTTTCTAGATTCAGTATCCTCTTTGCTACCGTTCGTTACATGGTAAGGAGTGCTAGCGTTCATAAAGGGAAGCAGACTAGTTTTTCTTCAAAATCCCCCCAGAACCTTTCTGTATCTGTAATATGTAAAAGAATTTGATAAAGTAACTTCAACTTTTCCTGACTATCAGTACCATTCAATATTTCCATCACTTCTTCAGCATATATTTCACTCTTATATATTCTGTTATCACTATCTTTTAGAAAATATTTGATAGAATCAAAATTTTGCAACGACTCTAACAAATCATCTTTCCCATAAGCCTGTTGATAAACAAACTTTTTGAAATATAAGTAATTCGTCTTCAAATCATGTGCTATATCAAAACCATTTCCAATAATAAATAATTTCTCCACTCTCTCCCCCTTTCTATTACTCCATTTTCTTATTTCTACACTTTAGATTTTCTCTTTTTGATTTCTATTCTTCAATTTCGGCCAATTTTGAACTTTAGGACATCTATATGCCATTTCTATTGTTCAATTTTTGTCATTTTTGCACTTTAGGATGTACAAATTTTATTTCTATTATTCAATTTTTACTATTTTTGCACTTTATATAGGCAATTATGCTATTCTATTCTTCAATTTTGCCTGTTTTTAAACAATAGATAGGCTGATTTTGTGATATAATGTTAAAAAACGTTGAAATGCGAGGATGACTACATATGAACTATAGAGAACTTAGAAAAATCTACTACAGTCATCGTGACCAATATGAGGAAGAGTATCAACTACGCTTACAGGGATACAGCTCCATTAGGACATCTCTTTATCCTCATTTAATGCAACGCGATACTGTTAAAACAAGTCAATACCCTCTATTTGTTACCCTGCATCTAGGGATTTCTCAACTGATGGAGACTATCTCACAGCAGTCTCAACGAATTAGCGAAATAGCTGATACCCTCCCTAAGATTGCCCACGATCAGTTTTATAAAGAACAACTCTACCAATCGATTATTTCCACAAATGAAATCGAAGGTATCCATACAACTCGTAAAGAGTTGGTCGATGTGGAGAAACTACTAGAGGAAGACCCCTATAAGACCGAACAAATCAAACATCTTTCCACCTTGCGAATGTATCAACAAATCCTTAAGGATGAATTTCTACAAATCCAAGCTCTTGAGGATATCAGAAGGATTTATGACCAATTAACACAAGGAGAAATCTCGCCAGAGGATCAACTTGATGGAGAGTTTTTTAGGCAGAAATCGGTCTTTATTCAAGACGATAAGACTGGCAAAGTCGTCTATATCCCACCTCAAAAGGAGGAACAGATTCAGGTCATGCTGACAGAGTGGATTCGTTTATCAACGACCATTCTATCCCAAACCTTATCAAGGCTTGTGCTGGACACTATTTTTTTGAAAATATTCATCCATTCTATGACGGTAACGGTCGGACAGGGCGCTATATCCTTGCCAAGTACTTGTCTAGAAAGCTCGATAAATTCTCAGGTCTGGTTTTGTCCCAACAAATCAATCACCATAAGCAAGACTATTATAAGGCTTTTAGGAATACTGGCGATCATCTCAACCGTGCCGATGCTACCTTCTTCGTTGAAACCTTATTAACTTTTATCAAGGAAGGGCAGGAAAATATTATCCAGACCCTCCTTGAAAAACAGGAGCAACTGCATCGCTATAAAGTTAAGATAGAGCAAACAGAAGGGCTGGAGGAAGTCGAGAAATACATCTTGTTTCTCCTCGCTCAGTCCAAGCTCTTTGTCGATGATAAGAGAGATGGCATAGAAGATAGAAGCATCATCCAACTGGCCAATCAGTCCAACCATCATTACTCTAAGAAAAAGGTCAAGGATGCTTTCTTGCATCTTGAAGAGAGAGGTATTTTGATCCTAATTAGTCGAAAACCTTCCCAACATTATCTTTCTGACCATTTTTAGGCCTATCTCCCTCTTAGCGGTAAGATATCCTCTGAAATCATGCGCATATAGTCCTCTTTGAGGGCTTTTTTGTATTTGAGTTTTGGCAGTGCCTTGTCTCCGTGGGCTTCCTTATAGGCTAGATAGTCCTGAGATTCTGTGATGGCTTTTTCGCCATTTTGCTTGTCGCGTCCGATGCGGTAGTTATCCACTACGAACTGGAGTTCATCCTCTCCTATCTGCCAATAATCTGCCGTTTCACGAATCTTTTTCTGGGTTGTTAGCTCAATCATCTCATCCAACTTATGGATGATAGACTGTCCCTGATAGCTCTTGGCATCAGCTTGGACATTCTGCCAGAGTTTGAAGATGAGGTTGGATAACTTTGGATTGGATTTGTTCAAATCTTCGATATAGTTGTCTACCAGACTCTTTTCCTTTTTACCAATGAGGTTTTCCCGATTTTCAATCAGGGCTTGGATGAGAGAAAGGATATAGTGATAGTTTATCTCGTCGGTGCGGATAGATTCGAGCTCGTACTCGATATCTACGAGGACGCCGTCCTCTCCTTGATTTTCTGGTCTACGTCTGCGGAGTTCTTCGATAACATTTTGATATTGGCCGGCAAAGTTCTCGATGTCTTCTAGGCTGAGGCCAATCTCTCTGAGAATGACTTTCTCATCATAGTCAGAATAGACCTGTATAGAGGATAGAAGCTTGTCAAATTCTTGGAAGGCCTTGGCAAAGCGTTTTAATTCTGCATCTGTCGCTGTATCCAAATCTGGTACCTGCTCTGGACTTGGAGCGATGGCTAGTAGTTGATGAACCTTATCCAGAAACTTGGCCTTTTCCTCCTGCCATTCTGGGGCTAAGACACTGGTTTCACCACCATTTGAGTAGAGGCTCAGAGCTTCATCCACTTTTTCTTTAAAGCGGTCAGGCGTTTGGAAGGTAACGATTTGGCCGAATTTCTTGCCTTCATCAAAGAGGCGGTTGGTTCGTGAAAAGGCCTGAATGATATGCTGGGGTTTCATGGGTTGACGATCCATGAACAGGGTCGATAGGCAAGGGGCATCAAAGCCTGTCAACAAGCGGTCCACAACGATAACCAGGTCCAACTGTTCCTCGCGGAAGGCAAAGCGTTCTTTCTTACGGGCCAGACGGTCGTTAAGATCACTATTGTAGGAAGCAATGGTAGCTAGGCTAAAGTGGGTGCCAAACATGGCATTGTAGTCTTCTAAACTCTCCTCCATGTAGGCTTGGTTGACATAGGAGTCTGCTTCATTTCTGTCACAGAATAAGTGATGGCAACCTTAGGAAAGTCTGGTAGGACCTTTTTAACATTTTCCGAAATGCTTAGAGACTTCTCTCCATTTTTGACTTGCTTAATCAGGTTATAATAGGCCTGTGCACGGGCAATGCTTTTAACGGTCAAAATGGCTTCATAAGTTTTTCCTACTCCATTTTGGAAACCGAGTTTGCGTCTTGAGCGATTGAGAATGGCATCTAAAACCGCAAGCATGTGGCCTTCGTCATCATAACGCTCCTCGTCAATCTCATCTTCTGCCCAACCAGGCATGGTTGTCTGATACTCCACATTAAAGCCAAGAACCGCCTTGTCATGGATGGCTTCTTTGACGGTATATTGGTGGAGGCAGTCACCGTACTGCTCTTCGGTCGTCTGAGCAAGGTCTCCTTTTTGTTCACGTTTATTTTCTGTAAAGATAGGAGTCCCTGTAAACCCATACCAGAGAGAATTTGTAAAGAAATGCTCTAGGTGGCGCTGGCGTTCAGGAGTCACTGCGCGATGGCATTCATCGACGACAAATGCTAGTTTGAGTTGTTTGATACGATTGTAAACCTTTTGGTGACGGCCTTCATCAAACTGACGAATCATAGCATTGATTTTCTGGATGGTCGTCACAACGACACGGCGGTCATCAGAAGCCAGATTTTTAACCAATTCCTGTGTATCATCGGTCTCGTCGATATCGATCATATCGTTCTCTGCGTAAGACTGGAAAGAACTAGTCGTCTGCTGGTCGAGGTCTGTCCTATCAATTACAAAAATTGTCTTTTCGATGGATGGAATCTGGAGCAGATTGCGCGAAACCTTATAAGAGGTCAGGGTCTTTCCTGAACCAGTCGTATGCCAAATATAGCCTGACTGGCGCTTGCGACTGGCTTCACGGATGGCCTCAATAGCATGAACTTGATAGGGGCGCAATAAAATCAAGGCCTTTTTGTCATCATCAATGACAGAATATTGCATGACCATCTCATGGGCTCTTGGTATCGACAAGACAGACTCAGCAAAGTCAAATAGTTGGGGCTGGGGTCTATTTTCACTATCCACCCACTTGGTCAAGAAGCGCTCATTTAGCTTGTTGGCTTTGGCAGCTGCAATGTAGCGAGTGTCTGTGACATTTGAGACGACAAACATCTGAAGACTTGAATAAATACCTCTGAACTGTCCTTCTTGGTCGTATTTTTAATCTGACGAAAAGCATCCATGTAAGGATGAGAACGACTTTTCAGTTCGATTTGAATCATGGGCAGACCATTGATTAGCAAAGTCACATCTCCACGGCGCTGGCGAATACCTTCTCCGCCTGTGATGACTTGGTTGACAACCTCATAGCTTGATTTGCCACCTGCGACATTGTTTCTCCACAAGACTTCCAAGCGAATGGTGCCTAGACTGGCATCTTCACGTTGAACCTGCACCTTGGCAATCCCATTTTCCCCTGCTATCCACTTGGCTGCTTCATAGAAGTTGACAAAATTGAGCTGGTTTTTGATTTGATTTTTCTCTGAATTTGTAAGGGGATGGTCTTGCAAAATGCGGACATTATTAGCTTCCAGCTTGGCAAAAAAGTTTCCCCATAGGAGGTCTTCTGTATTTAACTCAGGTCGATACACCCATTGACTTTCTCCCTTTGTAAGCTGGTTGATCAAATCTCGCTCGATAGCCAATTCCTGTTTAGTTTTAGCTTTTCCTACTACAGGAATAGCAGTCTCGTCTTTAGGAGAGAGTCTTTGACTGATATGGAAATCCTGCAAGGCTGCTTGATTGAGATGTTGCAATTTTTTGAGAAGATCTTGCTCCGTACCTTTTATGGCTTGATAGCCTTCCGTCAGGTCTTTATCTGCATCTAAGTAGTGATGCGGATTCTTCTTTATTTGGATATAGCCCTGCACCAAATCTTCTAAACGTCCCAGCTGAATAGCAAGCTGGTTCTGGAGTTCCTGAGAATTGCTTCCAGATGCTTCTTTTTGGTTGATAGCTTCTAGATATTCTACGATGGCAGCATAACTAGGCTGTAACTCAGGTGCTGAAACGATGAGCTCTTGTTCTAATTCTTTTGATAACGTGTACATCATGTCCATACCCCATTTCTACAACGCAAAAAGCCTACCAAAAAGATTGGCAGGTTTTGAAAATGGGTATGAAAACGCGAGTTTTATATATATATATATATATGCAAGCTAGTTATTTGCTTAAATCTGAAAACCATAGGGACTCTTCCTTTTCATTCATCCAAGGCGTTGCGACATCGAAAAAACAGCGCCTTTACTTCCTTCCATTGTATCATAAAAGACTAGTAGTGAAAAGATTTTCTAGGCATTCTCTCTAAATCTAGCAATAATTCCCTGACCTTCAAACTTCTACTAAAACAAGCAAAATCCCCTGCAAGCTATACTTACAGGGGACTTGTTTATTATTCTTGTACTTCTTTCTGAGCGGCCTTTCCTTGATCTAGAAAGGCTTGGACAATTTTTCATCGCGTAGTTTGACAGAATCGTTGATCATTTCTGCGGACTTGACGATAGTTGTTTCTAGTTGGGCACGTTTCTGGCGTCCCAATTCAATGGCAGCGACGATACCTTGGTTTTGAGCGACCAGGCTTTCAGCCAGTTTGGTAACAGACTCAACAGCGACTGTCGGGCTTTGGGCAATTCTCTCCATCTGTGGAATCACTTCCTTGCTGGTCTCAGCTAACATCTGAAGAGCAGCATTATTGGCATTGACAATGGCATCTGCCACGACACCTGATTTCATGGATTGTTGCAAAATACCCAGTTGAGCAATAGAAAGCTTCATTGTTGGAATCGTATTACGACGAAGCATGCCCAATTTTTGGCGCATATCAGATGACACCTTCACAAGATTGCGCATCTGAGGTGTTGTTGCCCAGGCAACATAGAGACGGCTGACATACTCAGTGTGCTGTTGTTCGAGAGTATTGACCACTTCAGCCATACGGGCCAATTCCTGTGATTTGGTTTGGTATTCTACCGTACTTGTATCTAGTTGGTCAGCTTGAGCTTTCAGTTCTGCAGCGCGATTGTCAGCTTCTGTCTGGCTGGCTTCGATAAAGGAAATCACTCCCACTAGATTTTCAATGGATTTGGTATTATCCTCAATCAACATCTCAGCAGAGACGATATTTCGAGCTAAGACATCTTCTTGCTTGACCACTGCGGCAGCCATGCCATCGAGCTTTTGCTCCACTGTTTTTGAGTCAAAGTAAAATTCTTGTAGGGTATTCTTGCTCTTGTTAAACAAGCGTTGCAAAAAGTTGGGTTTTTCTTCTAACTCAGCAATTTCAGCGTTCTTGTATTTAACTACAAAGCCTTGCAACTCACGGTTGGTATTTTTGAGTAGATCATCCACTTGGGGAATCTGCAGTTTCTTTTGTTCTGACAAGATACGATTGACTGTATTGTTCACACCTTCTACAGCAGATTGTCCAAAATCTAAAAGAGCATTTTGATTGGTGACAAACTGGTCTACTAACTGGGGCACGTGCGCCTTGATTCCTTCTTGCTGCTCAGGGCTCAACTTTTCAAGGAATGTCAAGGTCTTGTCCGAGCCAGTATTGGTCTCGATGATTTGGGTTGTTTTATCCACCTTAGCTACTGTATTATTGGCAATCTGGTCAATATCAAAATTAAATTCTGTCATAGTTACTCCTTTGTTTCTAACCTATTCTTTACGATCTTTTTCTAGAATACGCAAACTGATATCAAAATCACGCATATCTGTTTCATTGAGTTCTCTCAAGACTTGATCCAGCTCAAGGTCAAATTGTTCGATAGCTGCTTTAGCTTGTTGCAAACGTTCTTCTGCCCGATTATAGTTTTTCGGATTGGCCTTAATCTTTAAATAGCCTTCTAAAATCGTTTGGAATTTCTCCATCTTCAAACTATGAATGGCAGTCAATTCTTCCTTATCCCCCTCAGCAGAGGTAGCAATCTTGTCTAAAATGGCCTGATGATCAATGGCAATATTAGCCAAGGTCTGGGACAATTCTGGAGCTAATTCCTCTGGCTCCGCATTCTCAAGATCTACCTGACTTTCTCTATCCAAACGTTCTAGCTGAACATCGATAGTTGCCCTTACTGTACGGACCTTTTTGTCAATACGGTTGTAGACATCATCATCGATATAGGACTTGAGACGATCCGCCTCCTGATGGATTTCCCGCAGTTCGATTAATACTTGATTGGCCAGACTCTTATAGGACTCTGAACCTTTCTCTACCAAGACTCCCTCTAACTGCTGAATATCTTTGTCCGCCTGGCGAATCCGAGCTTTTAAAAGCTCAATCCGATCGTCGAGCGAAGCATCCTGTAAAAGAGGATAGCGCCAACGTTTATAGAGACGATAACCACCATAGCCTAGCAGGACACAAGCCGCAAGTGGAAGAGCATATTGAACCAAAAGGCCCAGTAAGAACAAGAAGCCCCAAAAATAGAGACAGCCTTTCCAAAAACCATTACCCGATTTCATAAACATTCCTTATTTTCAATTTATAAGTCTATTTTAGCACAAAAGACAAAAATGAGGGCGGAAATCCCCTAGAAAAGAGTTGATTTCTTTACTGTAGAATGGAGGCTAGTAGCACGTGTTCTGATTTCTGCAGAATGGATTCAAACCGCAATCACACTCTGAGGAATATCAAAACAAAAGCTTGAAATATCGAAAGGGTTGTGTTAGAATGAATTTATAGTGATGGTAATTGTCTAACAAGGCAACAAAAAGCCCCAACGTTCCCGCGTTGAGGTTTTTTGGCTTATTGACCCTTAAAGGTTATTTCTTGCGTGAGTTAAGCCATTTCTCAAACAAGGTTGTCAAAATATTGACTACTAAGGGTGCTAGAAAAATTGTGATGATAATTTCTAACATTGGCAACACCTCCCTTCATTAAATTGAGGGGGCCAAAATATTATATCACACCAGATTTATATCATCAACATCGCATCATTCTTGGAATAGATAGACTCAGATACACCAATAACCTTACTAGCAAATCTCTATACAAACCCAGAAATCAACATTTTAAGACAAAGCAAAAAGCCCACTGTTGTAGGCTTTCTGTAAGATATTTCTTAAAATTAAAGCATTTTGTTGTAGAATTCAACGACAAGTGCTTCGTTGATTTCTGGGTTGATTTCATCGCGTTCTGGCAAGCGAGTCAATGAACCTTCTAATTTCTCAGCGTCGAATGATACGAATGCTGGGCGTCCAAGAGTAGCTTCTACTGCTTCAAGGATAGCTGGAACTTTCAATGATTTCACGAACTGAGATCACTTGACCTGGAGTTACGCGGTATGATGGGATATCAACGCGTTTTCCGTCAACAAGGATGTGACCGTGGTTTACGAATTGACGAGCTTGACGACGAGTAGTCGCAAGACCAAGACGGTAAACAACGTTATCCAAACGACGTTCCAAAAGAAGCATGAAGTTGAAACCTAGGATTCCGCCTTTGATTTTTGTAGCTTGTACGAACAAGTTACGGAATTGTTTTTCACCTACACCGTAAGTGAAACGAAGTTTTTGTTTTTCAGCCAATTGCAAACCGTATTCTGACAATTTAGAACGGTTGTTTGGTCCGTGTTGTCCTGGTACGTAGTTACGACGTGCCAATTCTTTACCTGTACCTGTAAGTGAAAGGCCAAGGCGACGAGCTTGTTTCCAAGATGGTCCTGTATAACGTGACATGTGAATGTCCTCCTGATATAAATAATATTTCGGTGGAAATAGTCACTTAGAAAGCCCTGATTCGTGCAGATGCCCTTCGCCTAAACAGCCAAGGTTACTTATCATAAGACACCTGTTGACGAGCTTCATGCTTTCCTGCTGATATTTCACACAAAATCCATTTTACCATGAATAGCTAGATTTGTAAAGGGGTTTTAAGCTTTATTTTCATTACCAGAGAGATTGAGAACAAGGGTAAAGGTGCTTCCTAGACCGTACTGGCTGCTGACTGTGATTTCTCCACCCAATTGATGGGCCAATTCACGCGCAATCGCAAGCCCCAAGCCATGACCACCTGTCTTCATGTTACGCGAAGTTTCGACACGATAAAGGCGTTTGAAAATATTCTCCAAGTCCTCTGGGGCAATGCCCTGCCCTTCATCTGTTACACTGATTGAAAGCTGGCTCTTCTCCAGCTTAGCCACCACTTCCAGCTTGGTTCCTGGAGACGAGTATTTAAAAGCGTTATTGACCAGATTCACCAAGATACGAGAAAGTTTGGCATAATCTCCCTCAATCCGGGCAGACTCTGGGATTACCTGCAAATGAACATCTCGCTCCTCCTGCTCAATCAAGAACTGAAATTCACTCATACACTCAATCAAGAGCTGGTCCAGAAAAATGCTGTCTTTGCTGGCAGTTTCCACCTGATTTCTAGCTGTGTTTAGGGTCAAAAAATTCAACTCTTCAACCAGTTTATTGAGTCTTTCAGTCTGGCGTCCAATGGTTGCTAGATAATGCTCCTGTTCTCCTTCCTTGATAACCCCATCCAAAATCCCTTCTACCGTCGCTTGAATCGAAGTAATGGGAGTCTTGATATCATGCGATAGCTGGGCAATCATCAAGCCCTTTTCTCGTTCGCTTTCTTCCAAGGAATCAAAGGTCGCCTGCAAATCATGGGACATTTCATTGAAAGCTTGCCCTAATTGCTGAAATTCTACAGGACCTTGAACCTCCAGATTTGAAGGAAAATCCTTGTCCGCTACTCGCTTAGCATGCTCCTTGAGTTTGCCCAACGACGTAAATACCGGCGACAGGAGAAAGAGACTAATCCCAGCACCGACAAGGCTGGCAACGATGGTCATCCCAAGCAAAAAGTAAATCTCGCTTTTCGCAATCAGCATTTTTTGAACAGCCCAAAAAACCACGATAATCGTTAGGAGTGTTGAAGTGACATACCCCACTAAAATATAACTTTTTAATTTCATTAACTACCTCGTGCTTTCTCAATTTTGTAGCCCAAGCCCCAGACGGTTTTGATGGTGGGTGTTTCTGAACTAGCATGTTTAGCCAACTCCTGTCGAAGAGCATGAATATGAACATTCAAGGTATTGGTATCATCTACATAGTCTTCCTGCCAGACCTTTTCATAGAGGTCTGTCTTAGAAAAAACGCGCTCTGGATTGCTGGCTAAAAGCCATAGAAGTTCGAAGGATTTGACTGTTAAATCAAGCCCCACATCTCCGACTTGGACCTCATGACTACCGTGATTCATCCGTAAATCCCCGAGACTGACGACCTCTGTCTCACCTCCACAATGAAGGCGACGCAAGATATTGTGGACACGCAAACTAGCTCACGAGGACTAAAGGGCTTGGCAATAAAGTCATCTGCCCCTAAGCTCAGGCCGTAAATCTTGTCCTGCTCGCTAGTCTTAGCCGTGATAAAGAGAAAAGGCTGATCTGGAGATTGATACTGAACCTCACTAATCAAATCATAACCATCCATCCGAGGCATCATGATATCTGTAATAATCAAATCAATCACTTTTCGCTTGAAGATTTCCAAGGCCTCTACCCCATCATGGGCCACCAAAACCTGATATCCTGCCTGAACCAGGTAACGTTGATGAATATCCGTGATTTCTACCTCGTCGTCAACGAGTAAAATTGTCTTTCCCATCTGTCTCTCCTTTGAAAAAACAGTGCTATACCAGAATAGTATAACACTATTTTAATCTCTTTACGAACATTCTAATCGCTATCTGGATTTTTCAAATCCTAGATAGAAAGTCTGTAGCTAGACTAGTCATTTTCCTCTTTTTTAGCTTTCAAACCGAGTCCACCTAGAAGTCCTGCCAAGGCTAATCCAAAGAATCCAAGAGTAGCCATTGATGTTTGGGCTTCACCAGTATATGGAAGCATGTCTTTTTGGCCTTTCATTTGATCAGCCATCATTGGACTTGACACCTTGTTAGTAGATGCCATCTTGCCTTCATCAGACATTTTGCTTGAGGTTGCTAGAGCTTGATCTTGTTTCATGCTTGGTGTTGCCATAGGCTGGCTAGCATTCATGGTTTTGTCCTGCTCTTTGCTAGGCATCATCTTATCCTGACTAGCAGCTGGCATTTGAGATTTCATCTCATCTTGATGAGCACTTGGCATTTGAGCGTTCATCTTAGACGCATCTTGATGACTATTCATCATTGGAGCCGGCATAGCTGAACCATTAGAAGATGGGATGAAACCTGACTGCATCGGAGTAAGAGACTGATGTCCATTCAAGTTCACTGTCAATTCTTTAGTCGCTACAAGGTTGCTCAAGTCTGCTTTGCTATCTTTGGCACCATACACTTTGATGGTTGCCTTGTAGCTTTGAGTACCGTTTTGTTTCAAGAGATCTAGAAGCTCTTTATCTGATTTACCCTGAGTACCTGCCAAATCCACTTCATAGAAGTAGAGGCCTTTGCCTAATTTTTCTACTGGTGGTAGAGCAGGGTTTTTAGCTGAACCGTTGTCTGACCATGGAGCCTTGTCAGAGCCTTCAAGATAAGGCGAGTCAACATACCGTCACCAGCGAAGAACTCGTATGGGATGACTTGGTTGACACCAGCTGTGAATGGGCCAGGGAAGTTGGCTTTGTCCAAGTATGTAGCTGGAACATCTACTGTATCTTTAGTATTGTCAGCCACACCTTTTTGCACTTCAGCTGGAGTGGTCAAGCCATTCAAGTTTACTATCAAATCTTTAGTCGCTACGAGGTTGCTCAAGTCTGCCTTGCCGTCTTTCGCACCGTACACTTTGATGGTTGCTTTATAGCTTTGTGTACCGTTTTGTTTTAAAAGGTCAAGTAACTCTTTGTCTGATTTGCCTTTAGTACCTGCCAAGTCCACTTCATAGAAGTAGAGTCCTTTGCCCAATTTCTCTACTGGTGGAAGAGCAGGATTTTTAGCCGAACCATTGTCTGACCATGGAGCCTTGTCAGAAGCTTTCAAAATCAGACGAGTTAACATACCGTCACCTGCGAAGAATTCATATGGGATGACTTGGTTGACACCGGCTGTGAATGGGCCAGGGAAGTTGGCTTTATCCAAGTAAGTAGCTGGGACATCTACTGTGTCTTTAGTGTTGTCGGCCACACCTTTTTGCACTTCAGCTGGAGTGGTTGCTGGTTGAGCTTCATTTGCTTCACGGTCTTGTCCAGAAACTGTAAGCGCAGGATTTGTTGCAGGTTTAACCGCATCTTCTGTTTCTTTCTTAGATTCGGGTTTTGCTTGCACTTCTTCTTTGGGTGCTACCACTTGGTCTTTAGCAGCTACATCTGCTTTTTCTGAAGAGCTTGTAACATCCAAGATTGCCTTAGGTGCTGAGTCTGCCTGTTCTGAAGGAAGAGCTACATCAACTGCTTTCTTGAGAACCTCTGCTGGTAAGTCGCTCTTTTCACTCACCGAAGCAGCGTCTGGCACGACTTGGGCAGGGGTTGGATTGAGCCCATCGGCACGTACAGAACTTGGTTGACCAACTAGGACAAAAAAAGCCACTGGCCACAACAACTGAGGCAACACCGACACTGAGACGGCGAATAGACCAACGAGTATATCTTTGATTTGGATTGAATTTCATAGGATTCTCCTTAGAGTTTTTCTTTATTTGATGACTCTAGTATAATCTCCTAAAATTAAAAAGGATTAAGAAAAAGTTAAAATTTTTCTTAAATTCCTCTTATAAAATACTTATATTAATTTTTTTACGAATTTAATTCTGCCAAGTCATCTAGATACTGGTTATTTATTACTGCCAAGATATAGGCATCTGCTTTCAAGAGGTCATTGGGTCCAAATTGGACATCCAGCGGTGAATTTTCTTGTTCACGAAATCCTAGGACATTGAGGTTGTATTTGCCACGTAAATCTAGCTGGCTCAGGCTTTGACCTGCCCAAACACTCGGAATCTTCATCTCCACGATAGACACATTTTTATCCAGCTGAAAGACATCAACATTGTTATGAAAGAGAATGGTCTGCGCTAGAGACTGCCCCATTTCATACTCAGGTGAAATCACCGAGTCAGCACCGATTTTTTCTAGTACTTTCTTGGCTGTCTGGCTTTTGACCTTGGCAATAACCCTTGGTACACCTAGACTCTTACAATGCATAACTGCAAGCACACTCGACTCCAGATTTTCCCCTGTTGCGACTACAACCGTATCACAGGTATCAATTCCTGCAGTTCGGAGGAGTTCCTCATCTGTAATATCACCCACAACTCCACGCGCCAAAACTGGCTCAAATTGATTGATGTGCTCTGCATGGTCATCAATGGCAATGATATTCATATCTTGCTTGGCAAGGGCCGTCAGGACACTACTCCAAAAATCCCCAAACCTAAAATTCCAATCGTACGATCTGACATCATTCTTCCTTTCTTATCCAATACTAATATCTGCTTTCATATACTGAATCAAATCTTTCTTATCAGGCTGGTAATCTGCTAGACTGACCAGCAAGGTCAAGGGACCGATACGGCCGATAAACATGAGCACCATGACAATGCTAAGAGCTAGCTTGCCCAATTCTGGTGTCAGATTTGCCGTTACCCCAACTGTCGCAAGAGCTGAAATGGTCTCAAACATGAGGTAAATAAATCGCGGTGTTCCTTCTGCTGTAATTCCCAACAACATCAAGCCCAACAAGAAGGTCATCAAAAAGATAATGAAGACACTAAAGGATTTTTGGACTGTTCGAGCCTCAATGGTTCTCTGCGCAACATTGGCATGAGGTAAGCCCAGCAATTCACTACGCGCAAAGACCAATAAGACAAAGAAAGTCGTAATCTTGAGCCCTCCAGCCGTTCCTCCAGGCGCCCCTCCGAGAAACATCTGTAAGATATAGATAAACAAGGTCACAGGCCGAGCTTGGGTGTAGTCAATAGAGGCAAAGCCAGCCGTTCTCATGCTGACGGTTTGGAAAAAGCTGACTAGCACTTTCTCTGGAACACTGAGATTGCCAATGGTTCCAGGATTGTGCCACTCCGTAAAGAGTGTGGATACTGTCCCAAACAGCAAGATCCCTGCAGTCAAGAAGAGAACTAGCTTGGTGTGGAAACGCAGACGGCGTTTTTTCTTCTTGTCAAACTGGGTTGCCAAGTCAAACCAGACCATAAAGCCAAGACCACCTGTGATAATCAAGCCAGAAATGACCAGATTGATCAAGGGATCCGTCTGAAAAGCCACTAAACTGCTACTGCCGAAATTATCAAAACCAGCATTACAAAAGGCTGAAATGGCTAAAAAGATAGAGGTAAAAATGCCTCGTCCCCAGCCAAACTCAGGAATAAAACGAAAACTTAGTAGAAAAGCACCCAAGCCCTCCACCAGAAAAGTTGTCAAAAAGATAGATCGCATAAAGGCCTTCAGCGACCGAGTCTCCCCATAACTGAAGCTCTCCTGAATGGTTTCACGACTGCGAAGACTAAGCTTTTGCTTCCCCTGAATATAAAAGACCCCGATAAAGGTCATGAGCCCCAGACCACCAATCTGTATCAAGAGCATACAAATCAACTGACCCCAAACATTATAGGTAGTAGCTACCGGTTGCGTAAAAAGGCCGGTTACACAGACCATAGACACCGTCGTAAAAAGATGGTCAAAATAAGTAGCCTGAGAACCATTTGTCTGAACAAAAGGTAAGCTCAAAAGAAGAGAACCTATAAAAATAACTCCAGCGAAACTTAAAAAAATCCGACGAGCTGGCGAAAGTCCACCCAAGGCCCTTTCAAGTTTTTTCACAAATAATTTGAATAACATACATCCATTGTACCATAAAAAGTAGGAGAGTAGCTATATCTGAAAGGCTATCTCAAGGCAGAGTTCCAAGGCCTTCTCGAAAGCTTCTGAACCCCAGTCACGACTATCGTACTGGTCCAAGTCTGCTAAGGAATCAGCTGTGAACAACAATTCTCCCCAGAGAATCCCACGAAGTTGGGCTACTGCCGCAAGCGCAGAACACTCCATCTCCACAACAACACAGCCTTCTTCCTTACGATAAGCCACCTTTTCAGCCGTTTCTCGGTAAAAACCATCTGTCGTCCAGGTCATAACTTCTTCATAGGGAATCCCTCTGACTTCCAAAACTCGCTCAATAGCAGCAATAGCCTCTGCCTGAATTTCCATATAACGAGAAGGTGCCACATAGTGATAACTAGCTCCTTCATCTCGCAGAGCGCGAACAGGGACTAGAAAGGCGTTTTCTTCTATATCAGCCAGCACACCACAGGTACCGGTGGAAATAATCTGCTCCACACCGTAACCAATCAACCAATCCATAAACTGGGCTGCTGGAGCGGAACCGACAGGAGCCTGAGCCAGACAAATTTCCTCGCCTTTGTAGTTCACGACATAGACTGGATAGATCTTGGTGGCAGAAATAAATTCGCTGACACAATCCACCCCTACTTCCCTCGCATAGCGGTCAATCTCCTCTTCCAAAAATGCATAGATGCACTTCTTTGGTAACTTTAAATCCAAGCCTTCATGATTCGGCATAATGACTGCCTCAGGATTATCATCAAACTCTAAAATAGGAATAGCGTGTTTTTGAATCATAGAATACCTCCTCTAATTTTGTACTATTGTATCAAAAGCTGACCGAGTGTCAAGGAGGAAGCTGAGAAACCGAGGAGAAAAACAATACAATCGCAACCAATCTCCACCAAGTCAAAACAACTTGCTTGACAAAAACTTAACTTCATGGTTTAATATACCCCATAAGGGTATATTTGGAGGTGCCTATGTTTCACTTATTTACAAAAATTGACAGTATTTCTACCAGCGAGTTAGAATCTAAACTCAAGGAACCAATTCAGCTACTGGATGTTCGGACGCCGATGGAATTTCGTAGAGGACATATCAAAAGTGCCAAAAATGTTCCTCTAACCGAAATTGGTTCCTACACACCAGCGACAAAAGAAACACTTTATGTCATTTGTCATTCTGGTATGCGTAGTAAGATGGCTGCTAAAAAGCTTAAGAAAAAAGGCTACGATGTTATCAATGTCCGAGGCGGTATGAGTGCTTGGACAGGTAAGGTCATCTAAATTTATAAAGGAGAAAGTCAATGAAAATTATCATTGTCGGGGGAGTTGCAGGCGGAATGTCAGCAGCAACCCGTCTCAGACGTCTCATGGAAGACGCTGAAATCACTATTTTTGAGAAAGGTCCCTTTGTTTCCTTTGCAAACTACGGACTTCCTTACTATGTTTCAGGAGAAATTGCAAACCGTGATAGCTTATTGGTCCAAACTCCTGAAAGTCTCAAGGCACGCTTTAATCTGGATGTGCGACCATTTCACGAGGTTATCCAGATTTCGCCAGAAGAACACACTGTGACCGTACGTCACGATGGGCAGGAATTCACTGAAAGCTATGACAAGTTAATCCTCTCCCCAGGAGCTAAACCATTTGTTCCTACCATTGAAGGATTAGCAGAAGCTAAGAACGCCTACACGCTCCGCAACGTTCCCGATCTCGATGAAATTATGGCAGCCTTGGACAATCATCCAAAAGAAGCTGTCGTTATCGGTGCAGGCTTTATCGGACTTGAAATGGCTGAAAACCTAGCGAAACGTGGATTGCAAGTTACTATCGTGGAGAAAGCACCCCATGTCTTGCCGCCATTAGATCAGGAAATGGCAGCCTTTGTCCAAGCAGAATTGGTCAAAAATGGCGTTCGCGTTATCACTTCTCAGTCTGCGACTCGATTTGAAGACCAAGGAAAAGTCATCGTTCTCGAAAACGGTCAAAAGATCACTTCTGACCTCACCATCCTTTCTGTCGGTGTTGAACCTGAAAACGGACTGGCAAAAGCTGCGGGGATTGAACTGGGACTTCGTGGTGGGATCCTGGTCGATGAACATTATGAAACCAGTCAAAAAGATATTTGCAGTTGGAGATGCCATCGTCGTCAAGCAAGAGATTACGGGCCAAGACGCTCTCATCTCTCTAGCTTCTCCTGCCAATCGTCAAGGACGACAAGTAGCGGACGTCATCGCAGGACTAGAACGTACAAACAAGGGAAGTATCGGCACTGCTATCGTTCGTGCCTTTGATATGACAGCTGCTTCGACTGGTCTCAGCGAGCGTATCCTTAGCATGAATCAACTTCCTTACAAGGCCCTTCATGTCAGTGGGAAAGACCACGCTGGTTATTATCCAGGAGCTACTGATATGACCTTAAAGCTCCTCTTTGACCCAACCACTGGAAAAATCTACGGTGCCCAAGGAGTCGGGAAGAAAGGCGTTGACAAGCGAATCGATATCCTAGCAACTGCTATCAAGGGAAATCTCACTGTCTTTGACTTGCCAGAATTGGAGTTCACCTATGCGCCACCATTTGGCTCGGCCAAGGATCCCGTCAATATACTGGGCTACGCATCCTTGAATCTTATAGAAGGTCTCAGCGACAATGTTCAATGGTACCAGCTCGAAGACGAACTGGCTAAAGGTAAGAAATTTCTAGATGTACGGACAAGTGGTGAATTCCAAAGTGGTAGACTCAAAGTCGACACCATCCACATTCCCCTAAACGAACTACGGGAACGCTTGGATGAACTGGACAAGAACCAAGCCTACATCGTTAGCTGCCACAGTGGTTTGCGCAGCTATATCGCAGAGCGTATCCTCAAACAAGCAGGATTTACCGTCCAAAACCTTGACGGCGCTTATTCACTATACAAAATGGCTAAGCCAGAAGGAGTAGAATATGGAAACTAATATCAGCATGGCTGACTTTTATAAAAAATATCAAAATGAAAATCTAGAGCTTATCGATGTCCGTGAAGTACATGAATTCCAAGCAGGACATGCACCAGGTGCCAAAAATCTTCCATTAAGTACCTTGGAACAAGGATACAAAGAACTCAAACCTGACCATGCATATCATGTCATCTGTCAAGGAGGAGTCCGATCTGCATCTGCCTGCAAATTTCTCAGTTCCCAAGGCCTCACCGTTACCAACGTAGAAGGTGGCATGAATGCTTGGCCTGAGCAAGTAGAATAAATAATCTTCTACAAGAATCTATTACCCCCATACAAAAAGCAACAGATATGCCGTTGCTTTTTGTATGATTAAGAATGCTCTAGATAAAATCAAGTCAAACTCCTCATAAACTATAACTGAGCATATAAATTGACTTCTATATTTTTAGTGATACAATACATAGAATGCCATTTGTTAAGTACGTTCAATATAAAATTAAAAACTTTGGCATTAAGGAAGGAATTCACTATGAAATCAAAAACTATTGCACTTTCTGTTGCAACATTAGCCAGTGTTAGTTTATTAGTAGCTTGTGCCCCTGCAGCTCAACAACAAAATCAACAACCTGCTCAACAAACACAACAATCTAACCAAAATCAGCAATCTAACCAACAAAACACTAACAATAGCAATAACAATAAAAACCAAGCTGCTCCAGCTCAAAATGCTCCAGTAGCTCAACCTGAAAACATCGATGGAACCTATCAAGGACAAGATGGCCATGATCAAATTACTTTGACTGTTACTGGTAAAACAGGAACATGGACAAAATTAGAATCTGACGGTGACCAAAAAATTAAACAAGTTACTTTTGATCCAGCAAACCAACGTATGGTCATTGGTGATGATGTACAAATCTACACTGTTAACGGAAATCAAATTACAGTAGATGATACTGACTTTGATCCTTCTGATCGAATTATTTTATCAAAATAATCATAAAAAGAGGCCTAAAAATAGAGCCTCTTTTTCTCAACGTTAAAATTTACATTAAACTATCCTACTGATGGCATTTTTGTCTTTATGATAAAGTAAACAATTACTTCACTTCCGTTTAATCAAGTATCGGATAGCCTTTTCTAGACGTTCCTTTTGAGCTTCAGGATCGTCTAACGGCTGATTAATACATTCAGTAAGGTTTTCGGTAATTATCATCTCAATCACGCGCTCTACACTAGATTTCACTGCTGTCAGTTGCGTCACAATATCAGCACAATCACGATCTTCTTCAATCATCTTTTGAATCCCGCGCAACTGACCCTCTGAACGTTTCAGACGAGTGATATACTTTGAATTTGTCATCTCTTTTTCCTTGCTCGATTTTTCTTCATTATATCTCTAATCAGCTCCTTTGTCAAAATTCTCGCCCATCCAGCTCACGCAGCTCTGTTACCAAAGACTTTTCAAAAGGCAAACTAGCCATGCTGATAACTTGATAGAAATTCCTAGTTTTATCTATCTAAGCGAACACGAGTCACAATTCCATCTGAGTCTGTGATTTCCAACTGGCTAGATGTCAACCACTTGATTGGTGCATCAACTTCTTGTACTCGCTGCGCGATCGTTAACAGTTCTTCTTTATGTGCGACTTCAATGACATAGTAGGCCAAGCCTGGCAGGCCTTGTTTACGCGGAGCCAGACCTTTCCCACCCCATTCGTTGACTGCTAAGTGATGATGATAGTCTCCAGCTGCAATCCAACTAGCGCTAGGCACACTGAATTGATCCTCTAGTCCTAACACCTTTTGATAAAACTGACTAGACTTTCGACTATCCTTGACGGAAAGATGAATATGCCCCATTCTCGTACCTTCTGCTAGGATAAAGGGCTCTACTCTTTCTCCCAACTCATAGATGTCCTGAGCTGCAAGAGCCTCAGTGACCCCTATAATACGCCCATCTTCTCGAATATCCCATGTGGAAACGGGTTTATCTCGATAGAGTTCAATGCCATTCCCCTCCAAATCTTCCAAGTAAAGGGCCTCACTGTAACCGTGGTCTGCACCTCCGACAAGAGGAATCTGTAAATCTGTCAGATGTTTCAAGACATCAGCCAAAGCCTTGCGTGTGGGCAAGAGAATAGCCAGATGGTAAAGGCCATAATGTTCCCTTACTTCTCCGCTCTCTTGTGTTTGAATCAGCTGAACCAAGGCTTTTCCACCAAGACCTAGAATGACCTCTGTCTCAGTTTGAGATAAGATTTCTAAACCAATGATTTGCTGATAAAAGGCTGTTTGACTCGCCAAATCCTTTACATTTAAAACTGCCTCTGCCAAATAAATATGGCTCTTGTATTCATAGGTCATAGGATGTCTCCTTTGTTGTAATTATAATTGTTACAATTATTATATAACTTCTATCAATAAAGTCAAGTCAGATAACTCAAGAGATGCTGAGTAATAACGTCATTTCAGGACAAAAGAAAGTATAGTAGATTGAAATAGAATATGAACAAATTGATTGAGAAATTCAAACTGATTTTTTTCATAATATAGCAAACTGAACCAAAAATAGTACATAATGTGGTGTAGTATTCTTATGGCATATTCAATAGATTTTCGTAAAAAAGTTCCCTCTTATTGTGAGCGAACAGGTAGTATAACAGAAGCATCACATCTTTTCCAAATCTAAGGAACAAAACCAAGAAAAATTGATAGAGATAGACTTAAAAACTATCTTACTGACAATACAGACGCTTATTTGACTGAAATAGCTTCTGAATTTGATTGTCATCCAACTACTATCCACTATGCTCTCAAAGCTATGAGATACACTCAAAAAAAGAACCACACCTACTATGAACAAGATCCAGAAAAAGTAGCTTTATTTCTTAAAAATTTTAATAGTTTAAATCACTTAGCTCCTGTTTATATTGATGAAATAAGATTCGATACTTATTTTTATCGAGAATATGGTCGCTCATTAAAAGGTCAGATAATAAGAGGTAAAGTATCTGGAAGAAGATATCAGAGGATTTCTTTGGTTGCAGGGCTAACAAATGGTGAGTTAATCGCTCCAATGACTTACGAAGAGACGATGACGAGCGACTTTTTTGAAGCTTGGTTTCAGAAGTTTCTCTTACCAACGTTAAACACACCATCAGTTATTATTATGGATAATGCAAGATTCCATAGAATAGCTAAGCTAGGAGATTCTATGTGAAGAGTTTGGGCATAAACTTTTACCTCTTCCTCCCTACTCACCTGAGTACAATCCTATTGAGAAAACATGGGCTCATATCAAAAGCACCTCAAAAAGTTATTATCGAGTTGTAGTACTTTTTTCGAGGCTCTTTTGTCTTGTTCTTGTTTCAACTGACTATATTTTATAAACTGATTTGTCCTGCTATTGATTCAACGAACTATAAATCTTTCCATAATAAAACACATATTATCAAACTTTTCAGCACCTGACAATATGCGTTTTTCTAAATTTAAAGACTTTTTCCCAGCTTTCTTTATTTCACAACAAGTTCATAACGTGTCTTACTTGTAAATGTTTGACCGGCTTTAAGAATGACTTGGTCTTTGAGGTCGCTGTGAATGGCATCTGGTAAAGCCTGCGCTTCAAGTGCAATCCCATTATGCTGTACCATTGGCTGACCTCCTATGATGACACTCTCATCCACAAAGTTTGCTGTGTAGACTACAAAGCAAGGAGCCTCTGTCTTGAAAGCAGGAAGCGACCTGAGTTTTGGTCATAAAGGAAACCAGCATTGTCATGGCCTGCAGGAAGGGCAAATGGATGGTCTAAACCAGATACCAGTTGGATTTGCTCATCTTCTTCTGCAAAGATGTCTTTCAACAAGGCACCATTGTAAATGTGTTTAACCACATCACGAGTAGCATCTGGAGTTTTTGCAGGAACACCGTCGGGAGCGATTGTATAAATGCCCCCTGTGTTTAGTTGGAAGACATGACGGTCAATCGTCTGCGTGAAATCACCAGACAAGTTGAAGTAGCTGTGGTTGGTTGGATTGACCAGCGTATCTTGATCTGTCGTTACCTTGTAGCTGATTGCATAGGCACCAGTTTCTTCTAAGTGGTAGCTGATCCAGATCTTGAGGTTACCAGGGAACCCTCCTGTCCCGTCTGTACGCTCTGTGTAGAGGGTCAAGCCATGATCGCTCACCTCAACTAGTTCAAACAAGCTGGAATCCCAACCAGTTGAACCACTGTGATTACAGTTGCTAGCATTGTTGACTTCAAGGTCATAAGTCTTGCCATTGAGCTCAAATGTCGCACCTGCAATACGTCCTGCCACAGGACCTACGCTCGCTCCATGCTTGGGGCTATTGCCTACATAGCTATCAAAGTCATCAAACCCCAAGATAACATTGGCAAAATTTCCGGCCTTGTCAGGTGCGACATAGCTCAAGATGGTCGCACCATAAGTCATAACCTCAAGCTGGTAGCCACTGTCTGTCTCAAATCGATAGGCCAAGACATCTTGTCCCTCAACATTTCCAAATACACGCTCTGTGTATGCTTTCATTCTGTTCTCCTTTTACTATTTCTCTCAAGCAAACAAACCATAGAAAGCCTACTGACAATCTATGGTTTGCCTGATGATATACAAATCCTCTTGTCAAGAATTCATAAACACTGTCTTATACTCAATGAAAATCAAAGAGCAAACTAGGAAGCTAGCCACAGGCTGCTCAAAGCACTGCTTTGAGGTTGTAGATAGAACTGACGAAGTCAGCTCAAAACACTGCTTTGAGGTTGTAGATAGAACTGACGAAGTCAGTAACCATACCTACGGCAAGGCGACACTAGTATGGTTTAAAGAGATTTTCGAAGAGTATTACTTTTGATATTCGTGGATGATCACACCTTGTACCACACGATTTACTGTACCTGTAGGAGACGGTGTATCTGGTTTATTTTCTACCTTGAGTGAAGTCAATAGGGCAAAGAGTTGGGCATAAACGATGTAAGGGAAGACACGGTAAATATCATTCAAGACACCGCCACAACCAAGGGCCACTTCTTTGACATTTTCAAGACCAAAGGCTTGATCACTCAAAAGCACAACACGGCGAGCAATCTGATCACCAGCAACTTCACGAACCAAGTCCAAGTCGTACTTGTGAGTGTAGTCTGTCGTTGTACCAAAGACCAAAACAACTGTATCTTCGTTGATAAGAGATTTTGGACCGTGACGGAACCCGACTGGGCTTTCATACATAGTCGCCACTTGACCAGCTGTTAATTCCAAAATCTTGAGCTGAGCTTCATGAGCAAGCCCAAAGAATGGACCAGCACCTAGATAGATGACACGATTAAAGTCTAAATCAACAAGCTCTTTGACATCTTCTGCATTGTCTAGAACTTTACGGGCAAGACTAGATACAACTTCAAAACGTTCAGCTTTCACAGCAAATTCTGTAGGATCAAAGACCAAGAGAGCTGTCAACATCATAGACGTAAAGCTAGAAGTCATAGCAAAGCCAGCATCATTAGAAGCAGCAGGTTGTAACAGCAAGAGATTGCGTTCATCGCCATGAGCTTGAAGAGCCAATTTACCATCTGCTGCACAAGTAATCGTCACTTGGTAAAGCTCATCCACCAAGGCCTTGGCCAAATCAACAGTTGCAACACTTTCAGGCGAGTTCCCACTGCGAGCAAAGGATACAAGGACAGTCGCCACATCTTTTTTCAAATAGGTTGCTGGATTGGCAACGATATCTGTTGTCGCAATGGCATTGAAATTCCATTTGCGTTCGTCATAGACTTCCTTAAAGTAAGGTACCAAGGTGTCTCCCACATAAGCAGAAGTTCCAGCACCTGTCAAGATAACCTTGATATAGTCATGTTTATCAGCAATCCCTTGTAGGAAGGCTGCAATTTCTTCACGCTTTGCTTGATAAGATTCAAAAGCTTCTTTCCATACATCAGGCTGTTGGTAGATTTCACGTGTAGTGATTTCTGCTCCAATTCGAGTAAGTCTTCTTTTGTATAATGTAGCATTGAGTTCCTCTTTTTCTATTAAAGATGGGAATGGGAGTAAGCCCCATTCCCATGTATATTCTATATAAAATGTTCTAACGATTTTCACGTTGTCACATCTTATTGAATCAAGTTCCAACTAAAATCTTTGGGAAAAAGACCGATTATCGTCGGAGCGTCGCTCCATCATCCTCCTATCGCCTATTTTCCCTGTGATTTTTACGTTGTCACATCTTATTCGTCTTCGTCATCATCGAAGCCCGCTAACAGGTCATTGACTTTCACAATGCTTTCTGCAGCACGGCTCTTGTAATCCGCATCTGCGCCTGTGAGGCTCGCATTGATAAATTCAATCACCATTGGAAGATTCATCCCTGCGTAAAGGTCAATATCACGACCTTCCATAATCAAACGGCTTACCACGTTACATGGTGTTCCACCGAGAAGATCCGCAAAGACGAGGAAATCATCCAATCCTTCAATAGCAGCTTCAAATTTTGCAGTAAATTCTTCTGGGCCATCTTCTGGAAGAAGAGCCACTGCATGAATATTGTCTTGTGGACCCATGATCATTTCTGTGCTACCTTTAAGCTCCTCACAGAAACGACCATGACTCACCAAAATTAATGATTTAGCCATAAATTATGCGCCCATTCCAAGTACAAATTTACCAAAGGCAGATAGAGCCAAGGCAAGTGCGATAATAATACCGATAGCTTTAGTAGAGTTCATACCTTTCTTACCAAGCAACCAGAAGATAAAGGCAGTAAAGATTGCTGGAAGCAAGCGTGGGAAGATTGAGTTCAAGATGTCTTGGAAGTCAATCATTTTCTCACCGATTGCCCATTTGTAAGAAATTTCAAAGTTGATCATTGTTGCTACAAGAGCACCCATCATGAAGACACCAAGTACAGATGCAGCGTCAATCAAAGCTGTCAAAGTACTTTGCATGTTGTTGATAAGGTTAACCCCTTCTTTGTAGGCAAATTCCAACTGTTTCCAACGGAAGATGTCATACGCTACTGCAACTGCGATCCAAAGGAAGATACCCCATGGTTGGCCAGCGATAGCCATAGTTGCTGCGATTGACCCCATGATAGCAGGTACAAGGGAACCAAAGATTGTATCTCCAAGAGGAGCGAATGGTCCCATCAAACCTGTCTTGATACCGTTAACGGCATCTTTTGAACCCACACCATCTTTCTTCCATGGCAAGGTCAAAACCAGCGATAATGGTATGGAAGAATGGTGAAGTATTGAAGAATTGAGTATGAACTTTCATCATTTCTTTCAATTCAGGAGTTCCATCCCCATACATTTTACGCAATTGAGGCAAAATCATGTAAAGGTAACCAGAAGCTTGCATACGTTCGTAGTTCCAACCTAATTGGAAAGTAAACAAGCTACGTTTGTTGATTTGATTAAAATCTTCTTTTGTAAGTTTGTAATTAGAATTCGTCATCTTCGATTTCCCCACTTTCTGATGGTGTAGAAGGTGCTGCTACAGCTACTTTTTGGCTATTTTTGAAGTGAAGCACTGCAAGGAAGATACCTACGATAGAGATACCGATCATAGACAAACCTTTGAAGTTGTTCACGAAACCAATTTTTTCAGCAACATCTTTCGGTAGAGTACCTACGATACCAGCAACAGCGCCACCAAGACCTGTTACATATGAGTAAAGAACAGTCAACATAGCTGTCAAACCAAATCCCATTGCAAGGTAGTGAAGGTTACGTTTAACTGGAAGGTAACGAAGCAAGATTGCAAATCCAAGACCTGGAAGCATACGACCTGCAAGTGTCAAACCATCCGCAACCCATTTGTAGGCTTCAACTAAGTCTACTACTGATTGTACAAAGGCACCACCAAAGGCAAGCGCGAAGAAGACTGGAAGGGCACGAGATAAAGCCCAAGGAATCGCACCAAGTAGGTAGTTGCGTTCGATACCTTTATAGTCAAAGCGTTCGATTGCAGCATCCACACGGTGAGCGAAGAAAGTAGTTGTCATACGTCCAAGAACGTCGAAGTAAGTCAAGAGAGCTGCTACTGGCACAGCGATTGTTGTAATCGCAAGTGCTGTATCAATTCCTTGTGAAACAGAGAAGGCTGTCGCAAGAACCGCACCAGAAGTTGCGTCGATACGAGAAGCACCACCGAAGGTACCAACCCCAAGAACGAACAATTGCAAGTTACCACCGATAAGCAGACCAGTAGTCACATCTCCCATAATTAAACCAGTAATGAAACCAGCAAATACAGGGGAACCTGCAGATGAAACGATCGTCAACTCATCACAGATTTGATAAGCTGAGTACAAAGTGAGAAGTAAAATTTGCCACCATTGTATCATAACAATGACCTCCTAAAAATTTTTTCCTATTTTAATAAGCTCAAAAAGTCTGAAATTGGATCATTTGGAACCATTTGAGCAGTAAGTTTAACACCTTTTTCTGCCAATTTGTGGAAATCTTCCACATCCTTATCCACTACGTTGATAGAACGTGTGATAGCGCGAGTTTCTGGTGTTTGAGACATATTCCCAACATTAAGGGTTTCAAGTGGTACACCTGCTTCTACCAAACCAAGGAAACGGTCTGGTTTACGAGCCACGATAAAGAGACGTTGGCTATCGTATTTACCAGCAAGAATATTGGCTGCCGCTTTCTCAATTGGCAAAATACTCAATTTCACACCTGGTGGTGTCGCAAGTTTCAAACCACTCTTTTCAACGTCGTTGTTGACAACTTCGTCATCTACAACCATAATACGTGAAACATTTAGTTTCCCAGCCCAAAGATTGGCTACTTGTCCGTGGATCAAACGTCCATCGATACGGCATCCTACAATTGTCATAAATTTTCCCCCTTTATATGTTTTAGTGTAGGTTTACGAGTTAAATGAATCTCTTCTTTATATTCACCCTCTGTTTCAAAGATGATGATGCGGTTGGCACCTTCCTTGAGATAGCTATGAGGGATATAAAGCGAGAGTGTTGGGCCGACATTCCAAAAACGTCCTAGATTCTGCCCATTGACAAAGGCAACTCCCTTACCAAACTCAGACAAGTCTAGGTAAGTATCTTTTGGCTCTTGAACTGTAAAGTCATAAGCGTAAAAGGCTGGTTGTCCTTCTGTCCATCCTTTTGAAAAATCAATGTTATCAGGATTGTCTAGAGGGAGTGGATAGTGTTTCCAGTTTAGTAAGAAATGCAAATCCTTACAAACCCCTGTACGAATTCCCTTACGTTGCGTGTCCGCTAAGAACTTGTGACCATAGTTGACACGCCCCATATTTTCTACCAAGATATCCAATCTAGACAGCGCTTTCTTTTCTCCTTGATAGAAAATATCTTCCCCAATTTCTGTCTGATATTGGGTTTCAACCCACTGACCATCGACATAAAGCTGAGCTCTATCTCGACCATCAATGATACGAAGTCTTTCTTCTTCTGCATCCCAGTTTGTTTCTGTTCGATAGAGTAAGTAGCCATAACTTTGTCCCAACTCCTCCATCTTTTTAGGATAGAGACTTTCTACCGGACTAGACAAGCTATCTAAGGTTTCAAACAAGGAAACTTTTTCAACCAGTGGAATAGCATCCAACTCCATACTCTCTTTGTAGAGTGGTTCCAACTGCGGATACTCTGGGAAATGTGTTGCCATCATCTTCTTAACTGCCAGATATTTGGCAGTTGGATTCCCTTCTTCATCAAGAAGAGCGTCGTAGTCATACGATGTAACTTGTGGCAAGTCCAAAGTTCCTCGAGCTGAGCAACCATTCATGAAGCCAAAGTTTGTACCACCATGGAACATGTACAGATTGATGGAGCCTTGTTCCAAAACCTCTCGAACTGCATCTGCCAATTCTTTTGGATCCCGTGTGATAATCGGTTCTTTCCAACGGTTGAACCAACCATCCCAGAACTCCATACACATGAGTGGCCATTTCTTATCATATTCATCAAAGAATTCCTGCATCTGTGAAAAGTTGTAAGGGGCCTTAGAACCAAAGTTACCTGTCACAAAGAGATCATCTTCGATTAAGGTTCCAGCTTTCAGAGTAGCTCTCCATGGGCCATCTGATGTAAAGAGGGGACAGGTTACGCCACGATCTTCCATCAACTGCCGAATGGCTCTCAGATAAGCCTTATCTTCTCCATAAGAACCATACTCATTTTCAACCTGCATCATGAGAATATTGCCACCATTGTCCAACAAATGTGGAACCAATCTTGGCAATAATTGATCATAGTAACGACCGACAGCTTCAATATAGGCTGGGTCTGATGAACGAATCCTCATATCTTTGGTTAAGAGCCAAGCCGGTAAACCACCAAATTCCCACTCCGCACAGATAAATGGTGACGGACGTACAATAGCATAGAGGCCTAAATCTTGTGCTATTTGGAGAAATCTCTCCAAATCCAGAGCTCCTTCAAAGTTAAACTCACCCTCACGGGGTTCGTGTAGATTCCAAGCAACGTAAGTCTCTACCGTGTTAAAACCAAGAGCCTTCAAGTTGTAGAGCGAATGAGACCAATCTTCTGGCGGAATCCTAAAATAATGAATGGCGCCGGACAGAATCTTGAACGGTTTTCCATCTAAATAGAAATCGTCCCTAATCTCAAATCGTGTCATATTATTACCTTCTGACAATTAAAGTTCACGCTTTCATTTGTTGATATAGTAAATATATCTCAATATCCTGCATTTGTCAATAGGTTTTCACAATTTTTTTCATTTTTTACCAACTTTTACACAAAAAAATTATAAAGATATAGATTTTACAGACATAGAGCTTCAAATAGCTAGCATGTATAAAAAAATGTATAAAATCTCCTTTTTTTATATGTAAATTAACCTTATAGTCTATTATTCTAATTTTTTTATTCAAAAGACTACTATTCTTTCCGTTTTTATGGTAAAATCTTTAACGGAGAAGGAAAATCGAGGTGAAATTATGGCAATTCCAAAATATCAATATATAAAAGATGAATTAAAGAACAAAATCATCTCTGGGCAATTTGCAAGTGGAGATAAATTTTACACTGAAGCTGAATTGATTGCAATGTATGATGTTAGTTCTATCACAGTTGTCCGTGCCTTAAACGACCTTGCCAAAGATGGTTATATTGTCCGCCAACAAGGAAAGGGTACATTCGTTTCACGCGCACGCAAACACAAACTCGTAGAGTTTTCAGATGTAGAAGTTTTTGAAACTAAAGATGATAAGGTGACCGTCCTTTCTATTGAACGCGGAAATAAACTAAACTACTTGGAAAAACTTGGATTACGTGGTGATCAGTTCTACTACAAGATTGAACGTGTCCGCGAAACAAATGGTGTCGCATACATCTACCACACATCATATATCCCAGAACAATACATCAACGCAAATTATCCAAATCTTGAATATTATAGTTCTATCTATAACCGTTTCAAATCAGATTACCACATTCACATGAATGATGAACATTTTGAAGAAATCAATGAAATAGCATTTCCAACTCCAGAACATGCGGCTTCGGTCCTCGGAGTCGATGAGCAATTCCCAACCGTTTTACAAACCAAGACTACTAAGCTAGAGTCTACTGGTCAAGTTCTCGCTTACAGCGAAACTTATAAACGAGCGGATTATTACAAAATCAAATTCATTTCATGTGACCGTGATCACTAAGAAGAAAGCCTGAGCCTTGCTTGGGCTTTTTCTATACATATTATACCACAATAAAAAGAAAACGCTTACTTTTTTTGTATGACCTTCTATATTTTGTAGAATATTTTATAGAAATAAGATCGAATTACACTACCTATAGATATGTTAATAAATAGAATTGTATGCTTAATTTTTATTAGTTTTTATACTTATTATAGTTTTAAAGTAGTCCTACTTGACTCCTGTTAACGTAACAAATAAAATAAAATTGTTGAATTGTGTAAACGTTATCAATATTAAAATGCAATCAGGAGGTTTTGCAATGAAACATGAAAAACAACAGCGTTTTTCCATTCGTAAATATGCTGTAGGAGCTGCTTCTGTTCTAATTGGATTTGCTTTCCAAGCGCAGGCTGTTGCAGCCGATGGAGTTACTCCCACTACTACGGAAAACCAACCGACCATCCATACGGTTTCCGATTCCCCTCAAGCATCTGAAAATCTGACTACTGAGGAAACACCTAAAGCAGAGATTCAACCAGAAGCTTCAAAAACTGTGGAAGCAGAAACTCCATCTACTGATAAGCTAGCGAATCTTCCAAAAACAGAAGAAAAACCGCAAGCGCAAGAGGAAGTGAGTTCAACTCCTAGTAAGAAAGAAGAAGTAGCAACTCCAACTTCTGCTGAAAAAGAAATTTCTGATAAAAAGTCAGAGGATCTTAGTCCTAAAAAGGAAGAGCTAAAAGATGCTGATTCTAAAGAGTCTAACATAGTTAAGACTGATAAGTCAGAAGCTGACAAGGATAAACCAGCGAAAAAGATGAGACGAAAGCAGAAGCTGATAAACCAGCAACAGAGGCAGGAAAGGAACGTGCTACAACTGTAAATGAAAAACTAGCGAAAAAGAAAATTGTTTCTATTGATGCTGGACGTAAATATTTCTCACCAGAACAGCTCAAGGAAATCATCGATAAAGCGAAACATTATGGCTACACTGATTTACACCTATTAGTTGGAAACGATGGGCTCCGCTTCATGTTGGACGATATGAGCATCACAGCTAACGGCAAGACCTATGCCAGTGACGATGTCAAACGTGCCATTGAAAAAGGTACAAATGATTATTACAACGATCCAAACGGCAATCACTTAACAGAAAGTCAAATGACAGATCTGATTAACTATGCCAAAGATAAAGGTATCGGTCTCATTCCAACAGTAAATAGTCCTGGTCACATGGATGCTATTCTCAATGCCATGAAAGAATTGGGAATCCAAAACCCTAACTTTAGCTATTTTGGGAAGGAATCAGCTCGTACCGTAGATCTTGACAACGAACAAGCGGTCGCTTTTACAAAAGCCCTTATCGACAAGTATGCTGCTTATTTCGCGAAAAAGACTGAGATCTTCAACATCGGACTTGATGAATATGCCAATGACGCAACAAACGCTAAAGGTTGGAGCGTTCTTCAAGCTGATAAATACTATCCAAACGAAGGCTACCCTGTAAAAGGATATGAAAAATTTATTGCCTACGCCAATGACCTAGCTCGTATTGTAAAATCGCACGGTCTCAAACCAATGGCCTTCAATGATGGTATTTACTACAATAGTGATACTAGCTTCGGAACTTTTGATAAAGATATCATCGTTTCAATGTGGACTGGTGGTTGGGGAGGTTACGACGTCGCTTCTTCTAAACTTCTAGTAGAAAAAGGTCACCAAATCCTAAACACTAACGACGCTTGGTACTATGTTCTTGGGCGAAATGCAGATGGCCAAGGTTGGTACAACCTTGATCAAGGATTAAACGGTATCAAGAACACTCCAATCACTTCGGTACCAAAATCCGACGGAGCAACTATTCCATTCATCGGTGGTATGGTAGCTGCTTGGGCTGACACTCCATCTGCACGTTATTCACCGTCACGCCTCTTCAAACTCATGCGGCAATTCGCAAATTCTAATGCTGAATACTTCGCAGCTGATTATGAGTCTGCAGAACAAGCACTTAACGAGGTACCAAAAGACCTTAACCGTTATACTGCAGAAAGCGTCGCAGCAGTTAACGAAGCGGCAAAAGCCATCCGTTCACTTGATAACAACCTCAGTCGTGCCCAACAAGACACGATTGACCAAGCTATTGCAAAACTTCAAGAAGCAGTCAGCAATTTGACCTTCACACCAGAAGCTCAAAAAGAAGAAGATGCTAAACGTGAGGTTGAAAAACTTGCTAAAAACAAGGTGATCTCAATCGATGCTGGACGCAAATACTTTACTCTTGATCAGCTTAAACGCATCGTAGATAAGGCCAGTGAGCTCGGATATTCTGATGTTCATCTCCTTCTAGGAAATGACGGACTTCGCTTCCTACTCGATGATATGACCATCACTGCCAACGGAAAAAGCTATGCAAGTGATGATGTCAAAAATGCCATCATCCAAGGAACAAAAGCTTACTACGATGATCCAAACGGGACTGCACTTACACAGGCAGAAGTGACAGAACTAATTGAATACGCTAAATCTAAGGGTATCGGTCTCATCCCAGCTATCAACAGCCCAGGTCACATGGACGCTATGCTCGTTGCCATGGAAAAATTGGGTATTAAAAATCCTCAAGCCCACTTTGATAAAGTTTCAAAAACCACGATGGACCTTGAAAATCAAGAAGCTCTTAACTTTACCAAAGCCCTTATCGGTAAGTATATGGATTACTTTGCTGATAAATCAAAGATTTTCAACTATGGTACAGATGAGTATGCCAATGATGCGACAAATGCTCAAGGTTGGTACTACCTCAAATGGTATGGACTCTATAACAAGTTCGCAGAATATTCTAACAGCCTTGCTGCTATGGCTAAGGAAAGAGGGCTTCAACCAATGGCCTTCAACGATGGCTTCTACTATGAGGACAAGGACGATGTTCAGTTTGACAAAGATGTCTTGATTTCTTACTGGTCTAAAGGCTGGTGGGGCTACAACCTCGCATCACCTCAATACCTAGCAAGCAAGGGTTATAAGTTCTTGAATACCAACGGTGACTGGTACTACATTCTCGGTCAAAAACCAGAAGATGGTGGTGGTTTCCTCAAAAAAGCTATTGAGAATACTGGAAAAACACCATTCAATCAACTAGCTTCTACCAAATATCCTGAAGTAGACCTTCCAACAGTCGGAAGTATGCTTGCTATCTGGGCAGATAGACCAAGCGCTGAGTACAAGGAGGAAGAAATCTTTGAACTTATGACTGCCTTTGCAGACCACAACAAAGACTACTTCCGTGCTAATTATAATGCTCTCCGCGAAGAATTAGCTAAAACTCCTACAAACTTAGAAGGATATAGTAAAGAAAGTCTTGAGGACCTTGACGCAGCTAAAACAGCTCTAAATTACAACCTCAACCGTAATAAACAAGCTGAGCTTGACACACTTGTAGCCAACCTAAAAGCCGCTCGCTTAGGTCTTAAACCAGCTGCAACTCATTCAGGAAGCCTGGATGAAAATGAAGTGGCTGCCAATGTTGAAACCAGTCCAGAACTCATCACAAGAACTGAAGAAATTCCATTTGAAGTTATCAAGAAAGAAATCCTAACCTCCCAGCTGGTCAGGAAAATATTATTACAGCAGGAGTCAAAGGTGAACGAACTCATTACATCTCTGTACTCACTGAAAATGGAAAAACAACAGAAACAGTCCTTGATAGCCAGGTAACCAAAGAAGTTGTAAACCAAGTGGTTGAAGTCGGCGCTCCTGTAACTCACAAGGGTGATGAAAGTGGTCTTGCACCAACTACTGAGGTAAAACCTAGACTGGATATCCAAGAAGAAGAAATTCCATTTACCACAGTAACTCGTGAAAATCCACTCTTACTCAAAGGAAAAACACAAGTCATTACTAAGGGCGTCAATGGACATCGTAGCAACTTCTACTCTGTGAGCACTCTTGATGGCAAGGAAGTGAAAACACTTGTAGATAGTCTTGTAACCAAAGAAGCAGTTACTCAAATTGTTGAAGTCGGAACCCTTGTAACACATGTAGGTGATGAACATGATCTTGCTCCAGTTTCAGAAACAAAACCTAGACTGGATATCCAAGAAGAAGAAATTCCTTTTACCACAGTGACTCGTGAAAATCCACTCTTGCTCAAAGGAAAAACACAAGTCATTACTAAAGGTGTCAACGGGCGCCGTACAAACTTCTACTCTGTGAGCACTTCTGCAGATGGTAAAGAAGTGAAAACACTAGTAAATAGTGTCGTAGCACAGGAAGCTGTTACTCAAATAGTCGAAGTCGGAACTATGGTAACACATGTAGGCGATGAAAACGGACAAGCCGCTATTGCTGAAGAAAAACAAAAACTAGAAATCCCAAGCCAACCAGCTCCATCAACTGCTCCTGCTGAGGAAAGCAAAGCTCTTCCTCAAGGTCCAGCTCCTGTGGCAACAGAGAAAAAACTTCCTGAAACAGGAAGTCACGATTCTGCAGGACTAGTAGTCGCAGGACTCATGGCCTCACTAGCAGCCTATGGACTCACTAAAAGAAAAGAAGACTAAGTCTTTTCGATAAAAAATAAACAGCGAGATTGAAGCTCGCTGTTTATTTTTTAATTAATCACCCAGTCCAAGACGGTCAAAGATATCGTCCACTCGTTTAGTGTAATAAAGAGGGTTGAAGATTTCATCGATTTCTTCTTGTGTGAGACGTGATGTTACTTCTGGATCTGCTTCTAAAAGCGGTTTAAAGTCTACTTGATTGTCCCAAGAGTAGGCTGTTTTTGGTTGCACCAAATCATAGGCTTGCTCACGGGTCATACCTTTTTCAATCAAGGTCAACATGGCACGTTGGCTAAAGATAAGACCAAAAGTCGAGTTCATGTTGCGGATCATGTTTTCTGGGAAGACCGTCAAGTTCTTGACGATATTTCCGAAACGGTTAAGCATGTAGTCAATCAAAATGGTTGTATCTGGTGTGATGATACGCTCAGCTGATGAGTGTGAAATGTCACGTTCGTGCCAGAGAGCGACGTTTTCATAGGCTGTTACCATGTGACCACGAATGACACGCGCCAAACCTGTCATGTTTTCAGAACCGATTGGATTGCGTTTGTGAGGCATTGCAGATGAACCTTTTTGCCCTTTAGCAAAGAACTCTTCCACTTCGCGTTGTTCTGATTTTTGCAAACCACGAATCTCAGTCGCCATACGTTCGATTGAAGTTGCAATGCTGGCAAGAACTGCAAAGTACTCAGCGTGAAGGTCACGAGGAAGGACCTGTGTAGAGATTTCTTGAGCACGGATACCGAGTTTATCACAGACATATTTTTCAACGAATGGTGGGATATTGGCAAAGTTCCCAACCGCACCAGAAATCTTACCAGCTTCCACACCAGCAGCCGCATGCTCGAAACGCTCGATGTTGCGCTTCATTTCGCTGTACCAAGTCGCCAATTTAAGACCAAAGGTTGTCGGCTCAGCGTGCACACCATGGGTACGTCCCATCATGATGGTGAACTTGTGCTCCTTAGCCTTATCAGCGATGATGTTGGTAAAGTTTTCAAGGTCACGACGGATAATGTCGTTGGCCTGCTTGTAGAGGTAACCGTAAGCCGTATCTACCACATCGGTAGAAGTCAAACCATAGTGGACCCACTTGCGCTCTTCGCCAAGCGTTTCAGAAACCGCACGCGTGAAAGCCACCACATCGTGGCGAGTCTCCTGCTCAATTTCCAAAATACGGTCGATGTCAAAGTCCGCCTTCTCGCGAATCAAAGCCACATCTTCCTTAGGGATTTCCCCCAACTCAGCCCATGCCTCGTCAGCCAAGATTTCCACCTCAAGCCATGCACGGTATTTATTTTCTTCAGTCCAAATGTTCGCCATTTCAGGGCGAGAGTAACGGTCAATCATAATTTAAGATACCAAGGACAACCAGAAAGTGACTGCATTTTAGGAAACCAACAACGGACGCTTGCGTCCTAGGAGGTTTATCTAAATTCCGAGCTTTCCGCCCAGGTTCAGTTCTGCATACTAGATGCCCATTTCCTTTCTATTTATTCATATTAATAATACTCTTGGCGCTAGTTAATAATGTAAAATTCAAAAATACTGTTAAATTTTGTAAACTAGCTCTAAAGTTTTTTTTGTCATTTCCATCAATCTTTCTGAATAAATTACATTATTCGTTCCACGGTAACTATTATCATGGTGTGGGCTATTAGAATAATTCATTACTAATTTTAAATCGGTTAATAGCGGCTTCAACCTAAACATTTCTCTGTACTTACCATTTTCTTCTGAAGCTTCGATAAATTTTATATAACTATTTAGCCACACTTCCTTAGAGTTATATTTATAATATTTTATTCTAAATATTCCTTCAAGAGTTACTCTTAGCGTCGAATAAACCAACCTATCATGATACTCATCTCTTGAACCATTCATAACATAATCATTCAATATCTCCAAATTCTTCACAAAAGGCGATAAATTAACTGTATAGAAATCCACTTCTCTTATGACAACATTATTGCCTGTATTATACAATTCAATAGTAGTAGTCTCCTCTTTTTTTCCTAATTTAACTAAACGTTCATATATCTCTTCCCCAAATAGAGAATCATGCGTCAATAGAATAAATTGTGAGACCTTCTGACTAGCAGATGTTAAAAGTTGTATAGTGACATCTTTTCTAGTCATGTCAAAACTTGTAAAGGGGTCATCCACCACTACATTTAAATTGTTGCTAATTGGAACCAAATCGAGTTTTGCTAAAAAAGAACATACTGCTATTGCATTTTTATTCCCCTCACTTAAAATGTAGTCAAAAGAAGTCAAACTTCTAGTATCCAAAGTTCCCTGATAATCTCTGATAGTAAGACTAAATATTATCGAAAACGCATTTTGTCTACCAACTTCCCTAAAATATCTCAATTTAGTTTCATTTATGTAGATACCCATCATATACTTCTCGAGATACTCATTGACTTTATCTTTGAAGTTTACAACAAATTTATCAAAAGTATTAAATACTTCCTCGTTCTTACATTTGATTTTTGATAATTTTTTTTTTAATTGTTGTAGCTTGCTTGGTTCTCTTAACCTATCCACCCCTTGCTTTTCAATAGAATATATATCGTAAGTTAGTTTAATATATCTCGATAAAATATTCATCAAATTTTCATTATTCCCCAAAATACTCTGCATTTCATTTTTCTGTAAATCTAAAACTATAATTATTTTTTTCAAAATAGAAATTATTAAATACTACAGTTGGGTTATCTAATAAATCAAATTTATAGTGCCAGTTATCTTTACTAAAAACAATACATTCAGTCTTACCAACACTAGACTTCAAATCTGTTGCCAACTTAATAAGCGGCCCATCATCAGAGTTGAATCTTCTTTTTTTAGCTATTATATCTGCATTATTTTCCATCAAAGACTGGAAAATCAATGAAAATGTTGTTTTTCCAGAACCATTTGGGGCATATATTATTGTATTTTTTTTTAATTGAATATCTTTAACCGATTTAAATGTCCCGTAATTAGCAATACATTTAATTTCAGTAAACATTAAAAATCAATCCTTTCCCTAAACTCTCCAACCTCATCCGGCACATCACTAAACAAAGTTACATGCCCCATCTTGCGGTTGTGTTTCGCTTCTATTTTACCATACATGTGGAGGTGGGCGCTTGGATTTTCTGTGACATATTTTTCAGCGGCCTCGACGTGTTGGCCGAGAACATTGAGCATAACAGCTGGCGCATGCAGTTTGATAGCTGGCAATGGTGCTCCAAGAACGCCAAGAATATGGGTATCAAACTGAGAGAAGTCACAGGCTTCAATCGAATAGTGCCCCGAGTTGTGTGGACGTGGAGCAATTTCGTTGACGATGATGTCATCAGCTGTCGCAAACATTTCCACGCAAAGGGTACCAGATAGGTTAAGCTGTTCAGCAATTCGCACTGCCATTGCTTTGGCTTTGGCTGCTAAACTTTCTGAAATTCGAGCAGGCACAATTGTTTTAGATAGGATGTTGTTACGGTGGATATTTTCCTGAACTGGGAAAACCGTCACGTCCTTGCCGTTACCAGACACGATGACAGAAATTTCAAGGTCAAAATTGACAAATTCTTCCAAAACGCAGTCTGCTGAGTCTGCTAGCGCATAGGCTTCTGCCAAGTCTGCTTCTGAACGAATAACCTTTTGCCCATGCCCATCATAGCCACCAGTTGCAGTCTTGAGGACATAGTTTTTCGACAGGTCGATATCTGCCAAGTCTTGGCTAGAAGTCACGACCTTGTAGGGTGCCACAGTGACTTGAGCCTTGTTTGCGAGAAAGTCCTTTTCAAAGATGCGATTTTGCGAAATGCGGAGTAGGTCTGTCCCTTGAGGGAGTTGCCCATCCTTGATGACAGCATCCAGCCCATCAGCATCGACATTCTCAAATTCATAGGTGAGGACATTACAACGCTCAGCCAACTGACGGAGGGCGTCCACATCATTATAAGGAGCCACGATGATTTCCGCCACGCGAGAAGCTGGACAATCCGCAGCAGGATCCAGCGCGATAACCTTGTGGCCCATGTAGATAGCAGAAATAGCCATCATCTGACCCAGCTGACCGCCACCGATAATTCCGATTGTTTTAGATGAGTTCATTGGTAGACTCCTCTGCAATTTTTCCTTGTTCTTCTGCGAAATCTGCCAAAGCTGTCGCAATAGCCTGATCCTCTACTGATAGGAGACGGAGGGCAAAGAGAGCTGCATTGGTAGCACCTGCTTCACCAATAGCCATGGTTGCGACTGGTACTCCACCTGGCATCTGTACGATAGAGTAGAGCGAGTCCACGCCACTAAGAGCACGTGATTTGACAGGCACCCCGATGACAGGAAGAGTTGTTTTTGCTGCTACCATTCCTGGCAAATGGGCTGCGCCTCCAGCACCTGCGATGATGACCTTGATACCGCGACTACGTGCTTCCTCCGCATGTCTAAACATGAGATCTGGAGTACGGTGGGCAGAGACAACCTTCTTTTCGTAGGCTACACCGAAACGGTCTAGGACTTCGGCAGCTTTTTGCATGGTTGCCCAGTCAGATTTTGAGCCCATGATAATGGAAATTACGGGTTTCATTTCTTCTCCTTTTTCCTGTTTTTCAACAATCACATTAGGTTGTGAGGGACGGTAGCAGCCACCAAAGGTATCTCATGCCTAAATTGGAAGCCCAAGGTCTTCTAATTTCCCTGAACGATTGGATTGTCATCCAATCGTTCTTTCATAACGGCGGAGATTGTTCTATATTAGCTCGCTTTCGCTCGCCATTGACAAATTTAGTATCTGTTAATCTTTTATCGCCTTACTTCCGATATCTGTTCGGTAAAAGAGGCCTTCTGTGTTTTGTTTGTTAAGTTCGCTGTAGATGGTATCTTGAGTTTCTTTGACAGTTTCTGCTGTGGTGACGAGCATATAGACACGTCCGCCGTTTGAAAGCAGTGCTCTGCTATTTTCCGCAAACTTAGCCCCTGCATAATAGGTGATAATGTCGCCTTCTGTCTTGGCTGGCAACTTGACACCTTTTTCATAGTCTAACGGATAACCGTTGGATGCGACAACCACACCCAGAGTCACACCCTTGTCCGTCCAGATGATGTTTGGCTCCTTGCCATCGAGGATATCCGTAATATTTTGTGCAAAGTCAGATGTTAAACGAGGCAAGATGATTTGCGTTTCAGGATCTCCGAAGCGAGCATTAAACTCGATGACCTTAGGTCCATCAGCTGTCAAGATAAGCCCTGCGTAAAGAACTCCCAGATAAGGGCGACCTTCTTTAATCATCCCTTCGAGGACTGGCTTGACAATCGTGTCAACCGCTGTATCAACCACACTCTGTGGCAAGTGTGGAACTGGCGCATAGGCACCCATACCACCCGTGTTAGGACCCTTGTCGCCATCGTATGCACGTTTGTGGTCCTGAGCTGTCGGCATGATGTAGAACTTATTGCCATTGACAAAGGCAAAGAGAGAGAACTCCTCCCCATCAAGAAATTCCTCGATAACCACACGCGCACCTGAGTCACCGAATTTATTGTCCAAGAGTATCTCATGAGCGGCTTCGACCGCTTGATCAACCGTCTCAGCAACGACGACGCCTTTCCCGAGCGCCAATCCGTCCGCTTTGACGACGATAGGCGCTCCCTGCTTTTCGATGTAGGCCTTGGCCTCCTCGAAATCTGAAAATGTACCATAGGTTGCTGTCGGAACGTCGTATTTGACCATGATTTCCTTAGCAAAATCCTTGGACCACTCCAGCTCAGCTGCCAATCTTGTCGGACCAAAGGCTTTGAGACCAGCTGCATGGAAATCATCCACGATACCAGCCGCAAGGGCGTCATCTGGCCCGATAAATGACCAAGCAATATCATTGGCTTGTACAAACTCAATCAATTTAGAATGTTCGGAAATGGAGATATTTACCAATTCCAAACCATCCAGAGTCATCCCGTCATTCCCAGGAGCAACAAAAACCTTTTCTACCTCTTTTGACTCAAGCAACTTCTTAGCAATCGCATGTTCACGACCACCCGAACCGACAACAAGCAGTTTCATTCTTCAACCTCTTTTGCGAATTATTTACTAATATTATACCATAATCGTTCGTTTTAATCTTGTTTCGTTTCACTTTTAAAGCAAAAAAAGGAAAGAAACTGTTTTCTTCCCTCTTTTTCTTAATGTCTAAAATGTCTCACTCCGTTATATATTCCTCTTTCAACACTTTAGTAATGTTCGGTTCCAATAAATTAACAAAATACCTTTTCAAATTTAAAATATTATCAACCTGTTTTTTATCTAACCTAAAAGAACGACCAGTTTGAGGTTCCTTTAATGTACGTAATAGATCTTTGCCAGTTGGCCATACTAGTTTTCTTGCCTGTGGTTGAAAAGGGGTTACTCCCGTCCCTGGCATTATTCCCTCAATAAATCCATTTGAATTTGCTGTACTTGAACTTTTATTTATCAATGTGACAGTAGCAAATCCTAACGAAACTTCGCCAAATACAACAATAATGAAAGGGCGAATATCATACTCTGATTCACTGTTAGAATAATAATTAAGCTCCTTTTCAATCCCATATTTATACTTGTTGTTTTTAAAAATATTTTGTTTTAGTTTAACCACTGTTAAATCATCATCATTTAACGAATGCTCTTTACTATTAAATTCTATCAGACTGTCATTCTTTGAAAAAATCATAAATACATCTGGATTTGATCCAAATTCTCCTTCGAATGCTATCGAAGAGAAGGCATAAAAACCATGCTTGTAATCACCTCTAAGTTTCCATGACATAGTACTTTGACCAACCAAAGGAAAATGTATATTTTCAATTCTGCTTTTTCTGATATATCTTCTTTTATTGATAGCATTTATTAATTCTCCAAAATCTGGACTAATTCCAATGGTTGGCCCAGATAACGACATCCCTATATTTAATGACATCTTAACTTCTCCATTCTATTGATTTACCTAATTATATAAAGATACCAGATTCTTGTATAATCCTCATTTTTTAATGTCTAAAATGTCTCACGCCTGTAAAGACCATGGTCAAGCCATATTTATCCGCAGCTTCGATGGACTCTTGGTCACGGACCGATCCACCTGGCTGGATGATAGCCTTGATACCTGCTTTGGCGATTTCTTCCACATTATCTGCAAATGGGAAGAAGGCATCTGAAGCAAGGACCGCGCCGTCAAGACGGTCTTTGGCTTGGTCAATTGCAATACGAACAGATGCCACACGGTTGGTTTGACCTGGGCCAACACCAAGTGTCATGTGGTCGTTGGTCACGATAATTCCGTTTGATTTGACGTATTTAATAGCTTTCCAAGCGAACTCAAGAGCAGTTGCTTCTGTCTCAGTTGGCTGGCGTTTGGTCACCACTTGCCAGTCAGCTGGACTTTCTTTGACCACGTCTTGGTTTGCACCAGAAGTCCACCGACAACACCTGTGTATTCTGCTTCCACTTCGCTGGCATCTTGAACGTCGAATGGCAAGGCAAGGATACGCAAGTTTTTCTTTTTATTGGTCAAAATGGCTAGCGCTTCATCGGTATAGCTCGGTGCAATGATGATTTCAAGGAATACACCGTGCATCTTCTCAGCAGTCGCAGCATCCACCTCACGGTTAAGAACAACAATTCCACCAAAGATAGAAACTGGATCAGACTCATAAGCGTAATCCCAAGCAGTTTCGATATCATCAGCTTGACCGATACCACATGGATTCATGTGTTTGAGAGCCACAACGGTTGGACGGTCTTTGAAGTCACGGATAATACGAATGGCCGCATCCGCATCGCGGATATTGTTAAAGGACAATTCCTTCCCGTTGAGCTGTTTGGCTGAAGCAATGGAGTAATCAGTCGGCAAAGCTTTTTGGTAGAAATCCGCGTCTTGTTGAGGGTTCTCACCGTAACGCATGGCTTGCTTGAGGTCATAAGTCAAGGTCAACTTTTCAGGCTTACTTTCACCCACTTGAGCTGTGAAGTATTCTGCAATCAAGGAATCATAAGCCGCTGTGTGACGGAAAACTTTGGCTGCCAAACGTTGACGCGTTTCGTAAGTCGTTTCACCATTTGCTGCCAATTCGTCAAGAACCACAGCATAGTCAACAGGGTCTACTACAACTGTTACGCTAGCGTGGTTCTTCGCTGCTGAACGAAGCATTGATGGGCCACCAATATCGATGTTTTCAACTGCATCAGCGTAAGTCACATCTGGTTTGAGAATAGTCTCCTTGAATGGATAAAGATTGACCACAACAAGGTCGATCAATTCGATATTATTGTTCTTAGCCGCTTGAAGGTGGCTATCAGGTCACGACGAGCAAGAAGACCACCGTGGATATTTGGATGAAGGGTCTTGACACGACCGTCCATCATCTCTGGAAAACCAGTCACATCATCAATGGCAATTGTGTCCACCCCGGCATTATCAAGGACAACCTTGGTCCCACCTGTTGAGATGATATCCCAACCAAATTTTTTAAGTTCTTGGGCAAATTCAACAATGCCCGCTTTGTCTGAGACGCTGATTAAGGCCTTTTTCGTCATTCTATTCCTCTTTCTTTAGATCCAAGCGCATAGCGACTTCGTTATTTCCTTCTATAAATCCTGTTTCCTGAAAACCCAAACTAGTCAACAGGTGCTTCATTTTTTCATTTCCAACCACATAATCTGCGATAATATGATTGCAAGCGATATCCATCTGAGCCTTTTTGATTAGAACTTCCAAGGCTTTTCGACCATAACCTCTTCCTTGGTACTGCTGACCAATCATTATCCGCCAGATAAAGTATTCCGCTTCATCCTTATCTATTTCCAACAGGAGAAAACCAACTACAAGCTCATTCCAATAAATTGCCATTGGAAACACATCCCCATTCTCTCGGTAGAGCCATGCGTCAGCTAAAGAGCGTACATTTGGAGACACGAAACGTGCTCGTTCATCAGCTTCAGATATTTTCAAATCCAGCACTGCCTGAAAACTGCTCTCATCTACTAATTTTATCTCAATCATTTTTTCTCCTAGCAATATTGCACAATCAAAACTTGATTTACTTCTTACCTTCTCTCCACTCCCAAGCTATCCAGCACTTCCGGATACAACTTGTACTCTGCCTCATGAATCCGAGCTTCAAAACTGTCAATGGTATCATCAGCTAGCCGTGGTACACGGACTTGTTTGATGACCTTTCCTGTATCCACTCCAGAGTCCACCCAGTGAATGGTCACACCACTCTCAGAGACGCCAGCATTCCAAGCATCCTCAATCCCATGAGCTCCTGGAAATTCTGGCAAGTAGGCTGGATGAATGTTGATAATTCTGCCTTCATAAGCTGCCAGTAAAGTAGGCCCAACAATTTTCATGTAGCCTGCTAGACAAACCCAGTCAATCTGGTGCTCTTCCAAGAGTTCGACAAGGGCTGCTTCGTAGTCTGCCTTGTTGTCAAACTCCTTGAGTTCAAAAGCATAGGACAGAACGCCGAGCTTGTCTGCACGTTCGAGCACATAGGCGTCACGATGGTCTGAAAAGACAAACTCTACTGGAAATTGTTCCGCTATCACCTGAAAATTTGAGCCATTACCAGAGGCAAAAACCGCTATTTTTTTCATTTGATGATGACACTTTCGTTTTCTTTCTTGAAGATGCGACCAATTTCATAGACTGGTTCATCCAACAATTCCTTGACACGGCCTACATTTTCAGGGCTAACTGCCAACATGAGTCCCACACCCATATTGAAGATTTCAAACATTTCTTCATGTTTGATCTGACCGTATTTTTCAAGGGCTTTGAAAATTGGAAGCACTGGAACCTTGTCTTCTTCAATCTCAGCAGCCAAGTCAGCTGCAAACATGCGAGGGACATTTTCGATGAAGCCGCCACCTGTGATGTGGGCAATACCGTTGACCAACTCTTCTTTGATGAGCGGCAAGACAGCCTTGACATAGATACGAGTCGGCTCAAGAAGAACTTCTTTGAGTTTCTTGCCCTCCAATTCTGGTAAGACTTCCTCACCTGTATAGTCCGCAAAGACACGACGAACGAGTGAGTAACCATTTGAGTGAATACCACTTGAAGCAAGTCCAAGAATCACATCACCTTCAGCTACTTTTGAACCGTCTATGATTTGAGATTTTTCAGCCACACCAACTGCAAAACCAGCCAGATCGTAGTCATCTGCGCCATACATACCAGGCATTTCAGCAGTTTCTCCACCGATGAGGGCAGCTCCTGCCTGCACACAACCTTCTGCCACACCAGCAACCACTTGTTCTAGCTTAGCTGGTTCATTCTTCCCTGTCGCTACGTAGTCAAGGAAATAGAGGGGCTCCGCACCCGCAGCGATGATATCATTGACACACATGGCTACACAGTCCTGACCGATGGTATCGTGCTTGTCGTACTTAATAGCCAGCATGAGCTTGGTTCCGACACCATCAGTCCCTGAAATCAAGACAGGTTCTTTGACACCTGTTTTTGAAAGGTCAAACATACCACCGAAACCACCAAGAGCTCCCATAACACCTGCGCGCTCCGTACGAGCCACGTGCTTTTTGATTCGTTCAACAACTTCATAACCCGCTTCAACATCCACACCAGATTGAGCGTAAGCATTTTTTGTCATTTATTTATTCCTTTTCTTTGAGAAGATTGCGACGTATTTTTAGATAAACAATTATTTTATCTAAAAATACTAGTCAGGTCTCTAGCTTTGGTCCCATAGGAGAAAGCGTCTACTGACAAATGCTTTAGCTTTTAGTCAGTAGTAAGACGTGGGGCATAAGCATTCTTATTTGTCATCTATTTGTTACTTTTTTTTAATGGAAAATCTGTCATCTATTTGTAAAAACTGGTCTTTTCTTCCAAACTTCTACGATAATCTTCTTCATAGTCATAGAGAGGTGTTGGGTAGTCACCGTCAAAGTAAGCGACACAGAGACCGCCATTTGGCGCATCTGTTTCAATCCTAATCGACTCAATCAAACCTTCAACAGAAAGGTATGTCAGACTGTCCGCTCCAATGATTTGACGAGTTTCTTCGACCGTATGATTGGCCGCAATTAGCTCCTGACGGGTCTGGATATCAATCCCGTAGAAGCATGGATAAGCTAGCGCTGGACTACCAATAGCAACGTGAACCTCAGTTGCACCCGCTTCTTTCAAGAGCTGAACGATACGACGAGAGGTTGTTCCACGTACAATAGAGTCATCAATCATAACCACACGCTTGCCTTTTACAACGCCTGAAACAGCAGAGAGTTTCATCCGCACCCCTTGCTCCCGCAATTCTTGAGTCGGTTGGATAAAGGTACGTTGGGTGTATTGGTTTTTGATCAGACCCATTTCATTTGGCAAACCGGATTCTTCCGCAAAGCCCATGGCTGCGCTGAGTGAAGAATTGGGCACACCGACCACGATATCCGCCTCGTGCTTGAATTCACGCGCCAATTGGGCACCCATACGTTTGCGAGCCGTATGGACATTGACACCGTGGATATTAGAATCAGGGCGGGCAAAATAGATATACTCCATAGAACAAATCGCGAGCTGAGTATCATCCGTATAGCTATCATACTGGATGCCCTTGTCATCAATGATCACAATCTCACCTGGCTTCAAATCACGAATCCACTCTGCACCAATAACCTCAAAAGCACAGGTTTCAGAGGAAACGACTACTGCTCCGTTGGCCATTTTCCCGATAGAAAGCGGACGGAAACCATTTGGGTCAAGAGCCGCAATCAACTTATCTTCAAATAGCAAGATATAAGCAAAGCCACCTTTGACAAGGCTGAGCGCTTCCTTGATTTTTCCCATTAAGTTCGGATTATGACTCCGACGAATGAGATGAGCCAAGATTTCCGAGTCCGAAGTCGCACTGAAAATCGCTCCTCTTTGTTCCAGTTCTTTCTTGAGAGAGGCTGCATTGGTCAGATTTCCATTATGAGCCAATCCAAACTGCATATCGTGAAAACGGAAGAGGAAGGGCTGAATGTTATCTACAGAAGCTTCGCCAGCAGTCGCGTAACGCACATGCCCAATCGCACCAGTTCCCGTCAATTTATCCAAATTAGCAGGATTTCTGAAGACTTCTGATAAAAGTCCCATGTCACGATGGCGCTTCAATTGTCCTGATCGTTGGAGAGAATTCCTGCCCCCTCCTGACCACGGTGCTGAAGACTATGGAGACCAAAATAGGTCAATTTAGCAGCATCTGGATGTCCCCAGATACCGAAAACACCACATTCTTCATTAAGAGATTTTACTTCGTATGTCATTTTATATACCTAATTTTTATTTGTGTAGCACCAAGAGCTAAATCTACATGACTTTTACATTACTGATACTATCTATTAGAAAATCTGCAAGTCTTACTTTCCAATAAAGTATTTAACCGCTGACGCGAACAGGTGCTGGTCTTTATTTCCTGGGATGTTTTGGAAAAGACCATCTTCATAACGTTCTGAATGTCCCATCTTACCGATGATTTGACCATTCTTGCTGGTAATTCCTTCGATAGCATGGACAGAACCATTTGGATTGTACTTAGAATCCATACTTGGTTACCTTCGAAGTCCACATATTGGCTAAAGATTTGGCCATTGTCACGGAGCTCTGCAAATTCCTCAACCGTCACGACAAACTTCCCTTCACCGTGCGAAACAGGAATAGCGTGGATATCGCCCACTTCTACTCCAGCCAACCATGGCGAGTTGGTATTGGCAATTCGAGTTTCCACCATCTTAGCCACGTGTTGGTTGGCATCATTGTAGAAGAGGGTTGGGCTAGTACTAGTGGCTTCTTCAAAGTTCCCGTATGGAAGAAGGCCTGATTTGACCAAGGCCTGGAATCCATTACAGATACCGATAATTAAGCCACCACGGGCGATAAATCTATCAATAGCCACACGCACTTTTTCATTGAGCAGAATATTGACAATGAACTTGGCTGAACCATCTGGCTCGTCCGCAGCTGAGAATCCACCTGCAAAAAAGAGAATGTTAGCCTTGCTGATGTTGTCAACCATGGTTTCAACCGACTTGACAATGGCTTCTTCATGCAAGGTCACGAATGGTACCAAGTTAACCTCTGCACCTTCTTTTTCAAAGGCCTTAGCTGAGTCATATTCTGAGTTGGTTCCTGGGAAGACTGGGATATAGACCACCGGTTTTTCAACTTTTTCTTTAGCTTGGATGACTGTGTTAGTAGCGACAGCTGGAACTTCTGCTAGTTCTTTGGCTTGTGCAAATTCTGTTGGGTAAACTTCTTCCAATTTGCCTTGGAAAGCACTGTCAAGTTTGTGTCCATCTAGCTTCACATCGTTGACAGTTAGTGTAAAGTCTGCTTTTGTTTGTCCGATTTTCTCCACTCCAGCGATTTCTTCAGGAGAGGTAAAGACAAATCCGCCTAGCTGAGCTGTCAAAGAACTTCCAAGTTCAGGCAAGGTTACCTCTGCACCAATATGATTCCCAAAAGTAGCAAGAGCCAAACTTTCAACCACACCACCATATTTGACAGCTGATGCAGATGTCACCTTGTGAGCCTTTTGAAGGGCTTCAAACTGAGCAAAATTAGACTTAATCAAGTCAAAATCAATCTCTGCTGAGAGGGCTTGTCCTGGGATGTAGTAGATGTTTTCATCAGCAGTTTTGAACTCAGGAGAAAGCACCTTACGGCTATCTGCTGTCGTTACCCCAAAGGCAACCAAGGTTGGGGGCACCGTCAATTCTTCAAAGGTACCAGACATAGAGTCCTTACCACCGATAGATGGCAAACCAAGTTGAATTTGTGCTTCGATAGAACCTAGAAGAGCCGCTACTGGCTGACCAAAACGCTCAGCTTGCTTATCCATGCGCTCAAAGTACTCTTGGTAAGAGAAGCGAGCCTTAGACCAGTTGGCACCAGCAGCAACCAAACGAGCAGTTGCTTCGATCACCGCATAAGCAGCACCGTGGTATGGAGACCATTCTGCCAGATATGGATTGAATCCTTGAGCCATGACTGACGCAGTATGAGTCACACCGTGTTGAACTGGTAACTTTTGCACAGATGCCTCAGTTGGTGTTAGTTGGTAGCGACCACCAAGTGGGTGATTAACCGTTGAGCGTCCAACAGAGCAGTCAAAGATGGTTTGCAAGCCTTTTTGACTCGCATGGTTGAGGTCAGATAGAACCGCAAGGGTATCTGCTTCAAGTGTGTCAGCGCTTGTTGTACGTTCTTCTGGAAGCTTGACATCCTTGTCCACAACCTTGGCATCAACAACGACACGCACACCGTTGGTATCAAGGAAACGACGTTCCAAGTCCACGATTGTCTCACCGTTCCAGTGCATGACTAGATTTGGTTTTTTTCAGTCACTGTCGCAACCACAACAGCATCAATATTTTTCTTTGTTACATTCGGCAACGAAGGCATCCACATCCTCAGGACGCACCACGACTGCCATCCGTTCTTGTGATTCAGAGATAGCAATTTCTGTACCATTCAAGCCTTGGTATTTAAGAGGCACCTTATTAAGGTCAATTTCAAGGCCGTCTGCCAATTCACCGATGGCTACACAGACACCACCAGCACCAAAGTCGTTGGATTTCTTGATGAGACGAGTGACATCACCATTACGGAAGAGGCGCTGAATCTTACGTTCTTCGATGGCATTCCCTTTTTTTGGACCTCAGCTCCAGCAGTCTCTACAGACTCAACCGTTTGAACTTTAGAAGACCCTGTCGCACCACCGACACCATCACGTCCAGTCTTCCCACCGAGAAGGATAACGACATCGCCCGCTTCAGGTTTTTTTCACGGACAACATTGCCCTTAGGAGCCGCTCCGACAACAGCACCTAGCTCCATACGTTTAGCTACAAAGCCTGGGTGGAAGTATTCACGAACGTAGGTTGTCGCCAGACCAATCTGGTTCCCATACGAAGAATAACCATGAGCCGCTGTTTTCGAAATGACTTGTTGTGGCAATTTCCCAGTGCGAGTTTCCGAAATCGGTGCTGTAATATCACCAGCACCTGAGATACGCATAGCTTGGTAAACGTAGGAACGACCTGACAATGGGTCACGAATAGCCCCACCGATACAAGTAGCCGCGCCACCAAATGGTTCAATTTCCGTTGGGTGGTTGTGGGTTTCGTTTTTGAACATAAGGAGCCAAGGTTCCTTGACACCATTAACGTCCACTTCGATTTCAACCGAGCATGCATTGATTTCTTCAGACACTTCCATATCGTCCAAACGACCATTAGCACGCTCATAACGACCGAAAATAGTCGCCATATCCATCAAGGTTTGTGGCTTTTCAGACCGACCTAGTTCCTCACGCATGGCAATATACTTGTCATAAGTCGCTTGCAATTGCTTTTGGAATTTAGAAGCTGAGAAATCAATGTGTTTCAACTCCGTCTCAAAAGTCGTGTGACGGCAGTGGTCAGACCAGTAAGTATCCAAAACTTTGAGCTCTGTCTCAGTTGGCACGCGCCCGATTGACTTGAAATAGTCTTGGATAAAGAGCAAATCATCCACTTCCATAGCCATCCCTTGCTCAGCCTTGTAGCGGGCAAAGTCTTCTGCCCTATAGCTTTCAAAGAAAGTCAATTTTGGAATGGCCTTGTCTGACTCTGAAAATTCCTGCTTGGCAATCCCATTCGTGATGTCCTTGAAACGAGAATCCACTGGGTTGAGCAGGTAGTTTTTGACTGCTTCCAACTCAGTCGCATCAATATCTTTATTCACCAAGTAAAGTTGGGCTGTGTTGACCGTCACATCACTCGAACTTCCCAGCAAAAGCAAGGCTTCCTGTGAAGAAGCTGCACGCTGGTCAAACTGCCCTGGCAGGCTTTCAATGGCAAAGAAAGCATAGTTAGCAAGATCTACTTGCACAGCTGCTTCATCTAAGACATGGTCTGTCACCTGCTCAGAGAAAATATGTTTCTCTGCAGGTGCAAACAGGTCCTCTGCCAAGTCAAATACATCATAAACTTGCACGATGCGAATACTTTTCAAGCTTGAAAGTCCCAAGTTGTGCTGGAGCTCTCTTACTAAACTCTCTGACTTGACCTGAAAATCAGCCTTTTTCTCTACAAAAATACGTTTATCCATCAATTCTTATTCCTTTATTTCAGCTCTTACAATGTTCCCAAACAGCCTTGAGGTTGTTATTTCAATTCCTGCAACTTTTCCCAGACAATCTCGTAAACGTCTGTTAGCTCTCCTAATCCCCTACGGAGTGAAAAGGTCTGGGGGACCTTTTCAGCCTGAGTCCTTTTAGTTGAGAGACGAAGGTTTTCCGTTGCAAACAGATTATTTCAAACCTTGCAGCTTCTCCCAAACAACTTCATAAACATCGGTTAATTCACCTAGTCCCCTACGGAAAACATCCTTATCCATGTGGTTGCCATCCGCATCCCACAAACGGCAGTTATCTGGTGAAAATTCATCTGCTAAGATAATCTTGCCATTCTTGTCAAAACCAAACTCCAGCTTAAAGTCAATCAACTTAAGCCCAATCTCAGCAAACCAGGCCTTCAAAAGTTCATTGATTCGGCGAGTTTCTTCCTTCAAGTAGGAAATCTGCTGGTCATCCGCAATCTGTAGAAATTTCACATGTTCGTCATTGATAAATGGGTCATCCAAATCATCATTTTTGTAGTAAAATTCGACAATCGGAGTCTCAAATGCGATTCCCTCATCCACACCAAAACGTTTTGAAAAGGAACCAGCAGTATAGTTGCGGAGCACGACTTCCAAAGGAATAATCTTAACCTTTTTATTGAGTTGTTCCGTGTCTGAAAGCTTCTCCACAAAGTGAGTCGCCACACCAGCCGCATTTAATTTCTCAAAAATAAAAGATGAAATCTGATTATTCAATACTCCCTTGCCCGCAATCTGCTCCTTCTTGACACCATTGAAAGCAGTCGCCTGGTCCTTGTAAGTTGAAATAATAAGATTTTCATCCTCAGTTGTATAGATATCTTTAGCTTTTCCCGAATAGATCAATTGTTTTGACATTTTAAAGTTCGCCTTTCGTATTACTTGAGCACATTCTACCATAAAAAACCTAAAATTACAAGAATTTAACCGAATAAATAATGTAGTAACTTCAAAAATCATAAAGAAAAAACTGCAAGAAAAATCTTTCTCACAGTTTTAAAATCATTTAACTCTAAAAATACGAACATTACTCTTTGTTCAAAAATTGATCTAAATAATAACGTAGGTAACTTTTCTTGCCCGTAATCATCTGCAGGCGACCTTCCACCCCGTACCGAAGTTTTTCAGCCTGCTCCGAAGTTAGATTAGTCTCCGTCTCGATTTTAAAGAAATTCCCTTTTTCAGTCTTAGTAGCTGTCGCATCAATACTTGTAATAGTAGAATCTAAGAAAATTTGATTCTTGGCATCATGAGTCGTAGTATAGCGAACAGAATCACCGACCTTGATCCTTGCTACATCTTTTGAACTTAGATAAGCTGTGAGTTTGGCTTTCCCTTCTTTTTCCAAGGACGGATAGAGTTGGGCTAGTAGAGTCCCCTCTGCTACCATGGTAGAATCACTGGTCTCAGGATTAAGATGAAGAACCCCATCCTCACTAGCCGTAATTTTCCCCTTGTCTAGAAGACTTCCCTGAATCTTCTTGCCTGACTCTGCTTCCAAGATTTTCTGGTCTAGAAGGGTCAATTCCTGACCAACCTTAGCCAAGTGTTGGGATTTGAGAGACTCCAATTGACTGCTTAAGCCTGACGCATAGGCTTGCTGGGTACCTGAACCTGCATACTGGACACGGTAAGTAGCAAGACTAGATTCTAACTGAGAAAGCTGCGCTTCAACCTGCGCCACTGCCTGAGCCTTAGCTTGCGGATTTTCCTCGCCCTGAGACTTGTAGGACTGGTAGAGAGAGTAGGCTAGATTCTGATTGGCCAAGGAAGCGCCTGTTTCAATAGCTGACTTAGCTGTCTGGTAATCGCGAATTTTAGCCTCTGTTTGACTGATAAGGTTGCCGATTTCAGTTTGGGTTTGACTAGCTGCTGCATTCTGGGACGCGATGGTCTCATTTTGTTGCGATGTACTAGCCCTAAAACTGCCTGCTTGGCTGATGTAGTCACGAAAGGTGGCTTGGTAGCCAAATTTATCCTCCTCTGGAAAGTGGTTCTCCCCTTCTTGCAGACTTTTTTGCAAATACTCCAATTGCTTTTTTTGATCCTTGAGCATGTCCAACTGACTAGCATAGGCCTCCGCTTGGACACCCTCTGCCCCTTCTTGATATTGAACCAACAGTTCTCCCTTTTTAACCAGCTTATTTTCTTCCAAATGATTAACAAGAATGCGATTGTTGCTAGTTGACTGGATATTTGCCAGGATACGACTAGGCTCGACAGTAGCTCTAGTAGACAAACTCATCTCCTTATTTGCCAAAGTTGCAAATCCAAGCAAAAACACGAGCAGAAGGAACATGGGGACAATCACCCGACTGGAAAAATTATGGTAACGACGATTATAAAACTCCGCACTTTCTAAAAATTCTGGTTTCATCCTCTCCTCTTTCTAGCTATTCACCAAATGGGCATAAAAGCCACCCTGTGCAAGCAAATCAGCATGTTTTCCTTCTTCAACAATCTTGCCCTGATCCAAGACAACAACCTTCTCTGTCCGCTCAGCAATAGTCAAGCGGTGAGCAATGAAAATCAAGGTCTTGTCTAAAGCCATGAGATTATCGACAATTCGCTTCTCTGTCAGAATATCCAAACTGCTAGTTGCCTCATCCAAAATCAAGACCGGCGCATCTGTCAAGAGAGCACGCGCCAGAGCGATTCTCTGACGTTGACCACCTGAAATCCCTGCCCCATCCGAAGTCAATTCTGTCTGGTAATTCAGGGGCATGCGCTCGATATCCTCCCGAATCTCTGCCAATTCGACCGCCCGTAAGATATCCTCCTGTGTTGTCCCCTCCTTGGCTCCCAAAAGTAGATTCTCCAATATCGTTCCGTTAAAAACATAGGGTTGCTGAGGCAGATAGTTGATATACTGGCGCAGAGCCTTTTTATCAATCTGATTGAGATTGACACCACCCAGACTAATCTCTCCCTGACTTGGGTCGTAAAAATTAACCATCATCTTAGCCAAGGTCGTCTTACCTGACCCCGAAATCCCCACAAAAGCCACCTTAGAACCCTGCGGAATAGTCAAATTGATATCCGACAAGACGTCTCGACCATAGCCATACTTGTAGGAAACCTGCTTAAAGTCCATATCTCCCTTCATCAAACTCAAATCCTCAACCGTTTTCTTCTCCTCAAACTCCGAAGCTACTAGATACACTTCATTTAAACGGTTATTGGCAACCTGCGCTGTCTGAAGCTTGGTTTGCAGATTGATGATATTTTCCAAAGGATTGGTAAAGTAAACAAGCAAGGTATTATAGGTAATCAACTGTCCCAAACTCATTTTGCCATCCATGACCAGAACAGCCCCCATCCAGAGAATGCCGACATTGAGCAAGAGATGGGCAACTTTTTTCAGAGCCTTTTGCTGACTCTCTGCCCGACTATAGGTAAAGGATTTTTTCAGATAATCCACAAATTCCTTGTCAATCTTTTGGTAACGCTGACTCTCACTGGTCAAGGACTTGATAGTCTCAATACCGTTGATGTCCTCAATGATAGAAGAAGACAGAACCGCATTGGCTTCCATGGTATCCCGATTCATCTTTTCAAACGGCTTCATAAAGGCAAAGATAATCACTGTGTAGATAGGAAGCGCCAATAAAGTCATGAAAAAGAGATTGGTATTTTGTGAAAATAAAACAAGGGAAATAATGACAACCGTTGATACATCTAGGAAAATCGAAAGAATGGTCGAAGCCAGCGCATCGATGATACTGTTAGCATCTGTGAAACGAGACACGATTTCCCCTGTCCTACGTGTCGCAAAAAAGGACATAGGTAGGTGAAAAACATGCTTGATATAGGACAAAATTACGTCAATCGACAAACGTTGCCCCAAAACAAGTAAGAGATACTCCTGAGCGTAAGATAAGATCTGCTGGAGAATATAGACGATCACCAACCCAATAGAAATAATCCCCAGTGTCGAACGCATCTGATCTGGCACATAGGTATCAATGATAGACTGCAGATAATAAGAACCCACAATGTTAATCAAGGTGACCAAGAGTGTTGCCAAAACGATATTGGCAATCAAGCCACGCTGCTTCACTAATATAGGGATAAAAGAGAGCAGGCCATTCTTTTGATCCTTATGAGGCTTGTAGTCTGGACTAGGTGCCATAAACAGAGTCACTCCTGTCCATTCTTCCGCAAAGCGCTCACGTGGCAGTTTGGTCAATTTCACCCCGGGATCTGGATCGGCAATATGAATGCTTTCCTTATCCTGTCCAGTCACCACATAGTAGTGGAGCAATTTTCCTTCCTTCAGCACATGGGCAACAAAAGGAAAAGTCAAATCTGGCAAGTCAAAGAGCGTCATATCCGCCTTAATTGCTCGCGTCTCAAAACCAATCTCCTCTGCCACCTTGACCAAGCCCAAGGCCGTCGTCCCATCCATGGTTGTCTTGGCCAATTCTCGCAAGTGAGCCAAAGAATAATAGCTACCATAGTAGCCAAAAACCATGGCTAATGAAGCTACACCGCAGTCCATCTGATCCACCTGCGGACGATAGTGACGTTTCCCAAATTTCATATTCATCTCCTTTTCCTAATACTCAATGAAAATCAAAGAGCAAACTAGGAAACTAGCCACAGGCTGCTCAAAACACTGTTTTGAGGTTGTAGATAAGACTGACGAAGTCAGCTCAAAACACTGTTTTGAGGTTGCAGATAGAACTGACGAAGTCAGTAACCATACCTACGGTAAGGCGACGTTGACGTGGTTTGAATTTGATTTTCGAAGAGTATAAACTCATCTGATAACAACTATCTTACCCTAATCACTAAACAAAAACTGGACTTCCTTCCCAAATGCGCCTATCTCCCTCCCAACTGCACTTTTGGGATAAAAAAATAGGCAGAACAAACGTCCTACCTACTAAAAATATGCTATTGAAAGGAAATTGATTTTTTACTGACACCCTAGGCAAGCTTGGAACAAATAAATCATTGATAGTAACATTTACGACATCCTATTTAAAGTTACTTCAATTTCCAATGTCCCCGTTATTTCTAAGCCACCTCTGGTATAATCCATTCCTAGTCAGAATAGATAACACCGTTCTAAATTACGATTCATAGTTACTCCTTTTAAACTCCAATGTGATGCATTCTTATATTCTACCCTAACCATTTTCAGAGCAGACTAACAAGTCATTCTTAGCTGCTTACTCTACTTGCTTTTTATTGACCTTATATCCTAGATAAAAGAGCCCAAATAAAACAGGGTAAATTTCTGGATAAAATAGGGTATTGATCGGATTTTTCAAAATCAAATACGTTGCGATGTAGATTATGAGCGATACGATAAAATAACCCTCAGCAAAACCTAATAAAAATGTTTTCATGTTAGACTCCTATTTACCTGACAAGAACGGCAGAAAACTCTACCATTCATATACACAAAATCCTTTTGATTCATGTTCTTCATTTATAGTTTTGATTATTTTTTGACAAATCTTTTCGAAAAATACCAAAATATCCTGCGAAAAGCAAACCAACTAAAGTCCATTGCCAATTAAAGGATACTAACGAACCTGTACGAATCACATGAAGCGCGACATTAAGGGTTATTCCCAATAAAGGACATATCGTGGCTAGTTTAGGTAACAATGTATTGAGATTAAGGTTGCGATTATTCATTATCTAACGCCCACGACGAGCAAAATCTGAGCCAAATTTGTAACCAGCCCCAAATGCGCCAAATGCAATAGCACTTAGGCCAAATATAATCGAAATAGGTTCAATTCCTCCTTCAATTACTTGCAAATCTTTCTCATCAACTACTTGAAATTTATCCATTCTTTTCTCCTTTATTTCTATATAATAAAATGAATACCATTAAAAATAATGAAATTGTTGGTATATTAAAATCATCAAACCATGTAGGTAAGGGTAGCTTATTCACATCAGCTACCAACCTGATAATTGTATAAGATATTGAACTAAGTAATACCATAAGCTCAGGCCAAATCTTCAACATTAATTTAACAAATTTCATATATATCTACAAAATTATGATCGATTAGCATAATATCCTGCAGCTATGCCTGCACCTGCTGAAGCTGTAGCAAGCGCAGCTACACCTCCAATTAATTTCCAACTAATAACTACACCACCAATAATAATTGGTGCAATTCCCCCATCTACATCCATCAACTCTTCTTCTGTAAGAGCTACAAAGTTCTGTTCCATTTTGTCAAAATTTGTCATCTTTTTTCTCCTCAATTTTTATGTTTTTTTATATCTTTAATGTTTAGCTTCTAAGCCACTTAAATAGCCAGATTGGATAAATAGCTGAAATAATCACTTCTAATCTCCTTCCTTTTCTTATTACTTATTTATTCGAAAAAGAATTCGAAAATGTACAACTAATTAAGTTTATTTGAAAAATAATTTAATGAACCACGGATAAAAAAATTGGTAGATACATGAACTAGGCTCCTTTCTTTTTCCTCTTACTTATCTATTCGAAAAAAATTTCGAAAATGTACAACTAAATTAAATTTTTATTTGAAAAAAATAACTTAATGAACCACGGATAAAAAAATTGGTAGATACATGAACTAGGCTCCTTTCTTTTTCCTCTTACTTATCTATTCGAAAAGTAATTCGAAAATGTACAATTAATTAAATTTTATTTGAAAAATAATTTAATGAACCACGTATAAAAATCAGTCACATACATAAACATTCCCCCTCTTTCTTATCTATCTATTCGTAATTCCCACTAAAAGTTCTAAATTTTTTATTTTTCCTGACAATAAAAAGCAACACGACTTGCATGTTGCTTCTTTCTATTCTTTACTTTTGACGACTTCTACCACATCGCCTACACTTTGGAGTTGATCAATTTCCTCATCGCTGATTTCGATATTAAATTCATCTTCCAGTGTCAAGATAAACTCCATCAAGTCAACTGAATCAGCATCCAAATCGTCTTTCAGACTCAAGGATTCTGTTACGACAAAGTCCTCTCCCTGTCGCTCTTGGATAATGGTCACAATACGGTCAAAAATTTCTTTTTCTGTCATCTCTTTTATTCTCCTGAAAATTCACGCGCAGTCTGGGCAACTACGTCTGTTTCTAGCATGGTACGAATCTGGCGGATTGTACTATAAACAGCCTTGGCATCGCTTGAGCCATGAGTCTTGACAACAGGTGCCTTGACACCAAACAAGACTGCTCCACCAACATCTGAATAGTTGAGCTGTTTTTTCAAACCTCTGAGGCTGTCCTTGAGAAGGAGGGCACCTAGTTTCGCTCGAAGACCACCACCTATAATAGCGGTCTTTAGCAAACCCATGATTCCCATGGCTGTCCCTTCAATGGATTTGAGCACAGCGTTTCCCGTGAAACCATCTGCCACAACAACATCCGCAACGCCATTCATCAAATCACGTGCTTCCACGTTTCCGATAAAGTTCAAACTTTCATCAGCCGCCAGTAATTCATAGGTTTCCTTACGAAGCGGGTCGCCCTTGCTACTCTCTGTTCCGTTGTTGAGCAAGCCAACACGTGGTTGCGCAATTCCACGGACATTTTTAGCATAGAAGGAACCTAGAACCGCGTATTGATAGAGGTGCTGGGCCGTATTTTCTGCATTAGCACCGAGGTCCAGCATGTCAAAACCTCTCCCATCTACAGTCGGCAATGTTGACATAAGTCCAGGTCGATCGATATTCTTAATACGACCCACGATGAAGAATCCAGCAGCCAACAAAGCGCCTGTATTCCCAGCCGAAAGAACAGCATCTGCTTCGCCTTCTTTGACAGCCTTGGCCGCCAATACCATACTGGCATTCTTCTTCTTCCGAATTGCTCTCGTAGGTTCATCGTCTGAATCAATCTTCTCATCCGTATGGATAATGCTGACGCGCTCTGTCGCTGTCAGATATTGCTTGATTTTAGCTTCATCTCCGTAGAGTTGAACCTCAATATCTGAAAAGTCAGCCAGGGCTTGATTGACACCCTCAACGATGGCTTGAGGTGCGTAATCGCCCCCCATAGCATCTACTGCGATTTTTTTCATTTCTTTTCCTCTTTTAGTAATTGTCCCCAGTCTGCTAGGGAATCAATAAATTTCTTTGATTTTAGGTGAATCCCAACGTACTCTTCGTAGAGTTGATCCATAAATTGGCGTAGCTCTTGCTTGATTTCAGGCTTGAGCGAAATGGTCTCCAAGGTCTCAAACTCAATGGCTTGAAACTGATTGAGCAGATAAGGGATATTGGGATTGAGATGGCAACGTCTCTCATCTTCATGATAATGCTCTGGACAAAGGCAGGCTCCATATTTGAAAGAAAAGTCAAAAGCCTGACCGACCCGATGGCAGAAGATACACTCATTAAAATTGAGGCTAATCCCAAATCGAGTCAAGATTTGAATTTCAAAAATATTGGTCAAAACCTGATAATCCAAACCCTCTTCCATCAACTCCAAAGTCTTTTGCAAAAAAGCAAACAAGGGAGCATCCTGCTGATTGTCCTGCAAACTAGCATCTGCAAGAGCTGCTACATAGGTCGCATAGGCCATGACAAAGAGATCGCTATTAATCTTGGGAAAGGTCATGACCTCATGATAGTCCTCGATGTAGCTGAGACCGTCATCATTGATTCGCAAGAGAAATCGTGCCAGCACCAAGGGTTGAATAACAGGAGCCAGTTTGGACTGACCAGCGTGTTTGACGAAAAACATGCGCTTGCCAGCCTGCTCTGTAAAAATCTTGACTAGCTTATCATCCTCACGAAAGTTACGATTGTAGAGCACCAATCCTTGACTCGTGATAGACTGAATCATGCTTCTCTCATGTACTCCTCAAGTCGTTTCATGGCTTCTTTGATAGTCTCCATGCTGGCTGCATAAGACAGGCGAACATAGCCTTCCCCGTAACGCCCAAAGGCGGCGCCAGGGATAAAGGCAACGGCCTTCTTCTGAGCAAAATCCTTCAGAAAAGCAAAGGAATTTTGAGTGTAACCCGCAGGAATCTTAGCAAAGATATAGAAGGCACCGTCTGGTTTGATAATCTCAAATCCAAGAGCAGTCATTTTCTCGATAATGTAGTCCCGACGCTGGATATACTTTTTCTTCATAGGTTCTGCATCATCTTTACCAGCTGTTAAGGCTTCCACCGCAGCGTGTTGCGCCATGGTATTTGCGGCAGTAACCAAGTACTGGTGACTCTTAATCAACTGGGCTGTAAAGGCTGCAGGAGCGAAAATCAGACCCAAACGCCAACCTGTCATAGCATGCGATTTAGACAAACCATTGATAATAATAGCCTGATCTCTCAACATAGTTCCCAAAGATACATGGGCTTGCCCTGTGTAGGTCAATTCTGAGTAAACCTCATCACAGACAACGAAAATCTCATACTTGCGTAAAACAGCTGCCAAGGCTTCCAACTGCTCCCGACTATAGGTAATCCCTGTCGGATTGGCTGGATAGTTGAGAATAACCGCCTTGAGCTTGTCACCCTGCTCCAAAATGGCCTTTTCCAACATCCCTGGAGTCAAGACAAAACCATTTTCAGTTGTGTCAATCTCGACAATCTCTGCCCCAACTAGATTGACAATCGGTTCATAACCCGGATAAGCAGGAGCTGGCAAAAGCACCTTGTCTCCCTCTTCCAAAATAGCTGTCAAAGTAGCAGATAAGGCCTCTGTCGCCCCAATTGTAACCAAGATTTCATTTTCAGGAGCATAGTCCAGTTGGTACTTTTCCTTAACAAAATCACTGGCCGCCTGACGTAAAGTCAGCAGACCACTCATCCCTGTATAGTAGGATTGGTTCTGGTCAATCGCTCGCTTAGCCGCCTCCTTGACATGGTCTGGCGTTATAAAATCAGGTTCCCCCAAGGTCAAACGCAAGACCCCAGGAATCTCAGAAATAGCCTGGTCAAACTGACGAATCAACGAAACTTGAATCTTATCTAACTGTTTATTAAAGCGCTTAGTTAAGTCCATAGATACCTCCTACTTTCAAAACGTATCTCTATTATACTACAAAAGCCCCCCGACCGCAAAAATACATTAGAGAATAGCTTTCCACTTTCTATTTTACTTTTCCTCTTTACAGGTCTATAATGGTAACAGATTCTATTTGGAGGTTTGTATGTCATTTCTATCAAAAAATGGAGCAGGAATCTTGGCCTGCCTTCTCATTTCTATCGTATCTTGGTTTCTAGGAGGACTTTTCCCCGTCGTGGGTGCACCTGTTTTTGCAATTTTTGCTGGAATGCTCCTCCACCCCTGGCTCTCACCATACAAACAACTAGACGCAGGATTGACCTTTAGTTCCAAGAAATTGCTCCAATATGCTGTTATTTTGCTTGGTTTTGGTCTCAATATCTCGCAAGTCTTCGCAGTTGGGCAATCTTCGCTCCCTGTCATCCTGTCCACTATCTCAATAGCCTTGATTGTTGCCTACCTCTTCCAGCGCTTCTTTGCACTGGACACAAAACTGGCTACCTTGATTGGAGTGGGTTCTTCTATCTGCGGTGGTTCGGCTATTGCTGCGACAGCACCTGTTATCCATGCCAAGGAAAAAGAAGTAGCCCAAGCCATTTCCGTTATCTTTCTTCAATGTCTTGGCTGCACTCATCTTTCCAACTCTAGGCACCTGGCTTCACTTATCAAATGAAGGCTTCGCCCTCTTTGCAGGAACTGCGGTCAATGATACTTCCTCTGTAACAGCTACAGCCAGCGCCTGGGACAGCCTCTACCAGACCAATACCCTCGAATCAGCAACTATTGTCAAACTTACGCGGACTCTGGCTATTATCCCCATCACTCTCTTTCTCTCCTACTGGCAAAGTCGCAAGCAAAAAAATAAGCAAGGATTGCAACTGAAAAAAGTCTTCCCACTTTTTATCCTTTACTTCATCCTTGCATCGCTCCTAACCACCCTTCTGACCTCTCTTGGTGTGTCCAGTAATTTCTTTACCCCACTCAAACAACTCTCCAAATTCTTCATTATCATGGCCATGAGTGCCATCGGTCTCAAAACAAATCTGGTCGCTATGGTCAAATCCAGTGGAAAATCCATTGTTCTCGGAGCCGTCTGCTGGATTGCCATCATCCTCACCAGCCTCGGTATGCAGACCCTTATAGGCATTTTCTAACACAAAAGGTAGCCCACCAGCTACCTTTTCTTATGCTTCCTCAATCAAGCGAGTATGTTCTCTCTTGATGCAACGATTCATCACGATGTCCTCGCATCCACCAGCACGCAAGATTTCTTCCGCTTCTAGACTTTCAAGTCCTAGCTGTGCCCAAAAAATCTTAGCATCAGCCTTGAGAAAATCACGCGCTACATCTGGCAAAAACTCGCTGCGACGGTAAACATTGACAATGTCTACAGGAAAAGGAATCTCAGCGAGGCTGGCATAAGCCTTTTCACCCAAGATTTCGCCACCTGCTGCCTTGGGATTGACAGGGATAATTTTATAACCCCGAGCCTGCATCTCCTTGGTCACTCGATTGCTGGTTGTTTCCTCACGGTCTGACAAACCCACAACAGCAAGGGTTTTACTCGTTGCGAGATACTGACGAATCACGCCATCACTTGGATTGATAAATTCTTGACTCATAGAAATTCTCCTTTTTCATCAGTATAGCACAATTTGAAAAGGCTTGCAGATTTTGACTACAAAAAAGAGGACTAGCCCCCTTTTTATTTAGCCTCATACCAGGTTGCCCCTTCATTTTCATCTGCGATGAGGGGAACACTGAGTTGGATGGCTTCTTCCATGGTTTGTTTGACCAATTTTTTCATCTCTGCTAGTTCCGATTTAGGCACTTCAAGGACGATTTCATCGTGCACTTGTAACAACATCTTGGTCTGATAACCACCTTCAACTAGAGCCTTATCTAGCTGGATCATAGCAATCTTGAGAATATCTGCCGCAGATCCCTGAATAGGAGAGTTGATAGCAGTCCGCTCCGCAAAACCACGAATGTTAAAGTTACGCGAATTGATATCTGGCAACTCACGACGACGCTTGAAGAGGGTCTCTACATAGCCCTTATCACGCGCCTCACGCACCACCTCATCCATGTAGTTTTTAATACCTGGGAAGCGTTCAAAGTAAGTATCAATATAGGCTTTTGCTTCCTTACGGCTGATGCCCAGATTATTAGACAAGCCAAAGTCTGAAATCCCGTAAACCACTCCAAAGTTAACCGCCTTGGCATTACGACGGTCATTCGGAGTCACATCCTCAGGACGTTCAATTCCAAAGACACGCATGGCTGTCGAGGTATGGATATCTGCCCCCTCTTGGAAGGCCTTAATCAAGTGTTCATCCTTAGAAATATGAGCCAAAACACGCAATTCAATCTGTGAATAGTCAGAGCTGAGCAACACACTATCCTCCCACTCAGGCACAAAAGCCTTACGAATGAGACGGCCTTGCTCCAAACGAACAGGAATATTTTGCAAGTTTGGATCCACACTAGACAAACGCCCTGTCTGGGTCAAATCCTGAACATAGCGAGTATGAATCTTGCCATCAGCCAAAATCCAGTCCTGCAAGCCAATCACATAAGTAGACTGAATCTTAGCAATCTGACGGTAATCCAGGATTTTCTTAACAATCGGCGCTATAGGAGCAAGGCGCTCCAACACATCCACCGCTGTCGAATAACCTGTCTTGGTTTTCTTAGTGTACTCTAGAGGAAGTCCCAATTTTTCAAAAAGAAGTACGCCCAACTGCTTAGGCGAGTTGATATTAAACTCCTCACCAGCCAACTCGTAAATCTCTTGAGTCAGTTTTTCAATAACAAGCTCATTTTCAGCCTGCATCTCAAGCAAGGTCTCTTTCTTGACCGTAATCCCAGCAATTTCCATCTTGGCAAGGACAAAAGCCAGAGGTTGCTCTATATCATAAAGAAGCTCTAACTGACCATTTTCGCTGAGTTTCTCAAGTAAAACAGGCTCTGTCTCAACCAATACAGCAAGCTTACGAGCCAAATGTTCCAAGAATTTCTCGCGTTCAGGAATGGCCTTTTTGACACCCTTACCATAGAAGGTCTCATCATCAACCAAATAAGTCTGGCCATAAAGACTAGCGATAGTCGTAATTTCATTGTCCTCCACAGTCGAAAGGAGGTATTTAGCCAAACGGCCGTCAAAAGCAGGCGCCTGCAAATTCACATCATAACGATTTAAGAGAACTTTAGCCTTCTTAAAGTCATACACTCTCAAAGGTGTTTTTTCTAGAAAATCCTTAAAAATCGGCTCTTGCAAAAGTTCAAGCTTGTCTGTAGCATAGAGCTTTTCCCCACAAGACCAGGCAAATCCAATCAAATCATCCGTATGATAATTTTCACCAAAAAGCTCAAAATGGAAGATAGACTCTTCATTCAGCATATCTTGACTGATTTGGTCAACAATAGTAAAGTCCAAACTCTCAGCCACATCAGTCGAAGATGCATTTAAAGCCTGTTTGAGCTGTTTGAAGCCCATCTCATCGTAGAATTTCCCAAGATTTTCCACATCTGGACCACTATAAACCAAATCCTCCAAACCAATCTCAATCGGTGCCTTGGTATCAATGGTCGCCAGTGTTTTAGACAAAAAGGCCTGTTCCTTATCATTGATGAGATTTTCCTTCATCTTAGAAGCCTTCATCCCATCGATATTTTCATAAATCCCTTCAAGCGAACCATGCTCCAGCAAGAGCTTGATACCCGTCTTTTCTCCGATTTTGGTCACCCCAGGGATATTATCCGACTTATCACCCATAAGCGCCTTGAGATCGATAAACTGAGTCGGTGTGAGTCCCATCTTTTCCATGAGATAATCTGGTGTAAAGGCCTCAAACTCAGCAACACCTTTCTTGGAAATCTCAACCACCGTATGCTCATCCGTCAGCTGAATCAAGTCCTTGTCCCCACTGACAATGGTAATATCAAAACCATCCTGCTCAGCTAGTTTATCCAGCGTCCCGATGATATCATCTGCCTCATATTGAGCCAACTCATAGTGGCGAATCCCCATATGATCCAGCAACTCACGAATGAAAGGAAATTGCTCACGAAACTCATCAGGAGTCTTAGCACGACCACCCTTATAGTCCGCATACATCTCTGTACGGAAGGTCGTCTTTCCCGCATCAAAAGCCACCAAAATATGACTCGGCTCAACCCGTTCCAATAAATGACTCAACATCAACTGAAAGCCATAAATGGCATTGGTATGCAAACCAGCCGCATTCTTAAAACGGTCCAACTGCTGATAGAGCGCAAAAAACGCCCGAAAAGCAACAGAAGACCCATCAATCAATAATAATTTTTTCTTATCCATACACCCATTATAAAGGAAAGCACCAAAAAATACCATTGGGAAGAGCCAGACCAAGTATTTTTCATACTTTTGGCGAATATAGCCATTTAGTTTTAAAAAAACAGAACTTAGCCCATGACTAAATTCTGTTTTTATGCTTTATAATTATAAAAGTGAAATCCTTTTCAACTGCAAAGAACTTCTATTCTTGCTAGACTATATTTATTCCTATTGTAGTAGTAGTCTATATATTTATCTTGTTGGTTTATACGTTAATTGATCTTTGTGCTGTTTGACAAACTCACTCATTTCTGAGTCTGGTATTTGACGAAGATATAGATTCGCACGAATCGTTTCATCTTCTTCACGACAAGTTGAAAGAACTAAATACTTATCTTTAGCTGATACTTTAACATTTGGTTTCTTAACTTCAGCTGTTTCATAAATAGTTGTTAACTGCGTTTGAAAATCTTTATCATCATCAAATGAAGTGCGATAAAAGGCTGTTTCTTCTGGTACTATAATCATAGCAACTGCTTCATAATAATACTTTCTCTGGAGTCTCAATCACAACATATGGATGTTCATCAAAATAATCTTGACGACTATAGTAGTTCACATCATTAAACATACGATGATCCCCAACTTTACTACCACGAGCATGACCAAATAACCAAGTTAAACGGTCACTAAAATCCTTTTTATTATCTGTGTCCATAAACACTGTTCCCATATAAGGTTCATGACCACCATCAAATCTCTTATCTAAATAAGTTGAGTTATCAGTTGTTTGAACAACTGGCTCATCCAACTCTGTTCCGGGCGCATACACATAGGCAATCGTGTCAGAGTTTGTATTCAGCAAACCACTGAACTTATTCTTAAGATATTCTTTTTCCTCTGCTGATGTCGTATCAATTTTTTGTGTCGTTTGCGCTACCTTAGTTTCACTCGCCTGATCAGTTGGAGCTAAGAATGTCTTATAAAGGAATACACCTCCTAAAGCGACAATAGCTACAGCAACAAGCGAAGCGATAATTTTCTTCATAGGTGACTTATTTTTAGTTGAACGTCTGCTCATTTTTATCTCCCTCATTTATTTACTTTTATCAAAAAAATCACTGAAACGAAGTTTCAGTGATTAGTTACTTCATTAAATAAATAAATTATTTAGAAGCGTGTGTTTTTGGAAGAGCTTTTTGACCAGCTTTAGCTGTTGCACCTGCTTGTTTAGCTGCTTCTTCTGCTTGTTTAGCTTGCTCTACTGCACCTGGTTTACCTGGTTCTGGAGTAGCTGATGGAGCTGTTTATCCGTTTTGACCATCTTGAGCGTGATCTTTCAAATAACGAGCGTTTGCTTGTTCAGGAGTTTCGTTCAAGATATAGTATTTACCTTCTTTTTTAAGAGCTGAATTGAAAACTTCTTGTAAATGTTTCACCGCTTCGTTACGAACTTTTGCCACTTCTGCATCGTATGCTTTTTGAGCAGCTACAACTACATTTCTGTATGGTGCTAAAAGTTCATCACGGTTATGTGTGAAGTTTTCTGGTGCATTTTCTGCTTTTGCCAATTCAGCTTGTGCTTTCTCAAGATCAGCTTTATTTGCATTGATATTTTCACTATATGCTGCCACATATTCGTTAACTCTATCAGCAGTTACAAATTCTGATTGGCTTTCATATGCTTCACGTGAATCATATGGTCCAGGGAGGTTAGCTCCACCATTGTTATCTGCAAATGCTGGCACTACTGCAGAAAATACTGCAAGAGCTGCTACTGATGTCAATAAAACTTTTTTCATTGTTTTATCTCCTCTTTTATTTTTTATTTGATTGTAAAGAGTTTTCTTTACTACCACCGTTATACCACTTAAATAATTGGTGTCAACAATTTTTATCTTATTTTTAAGAAAATATTGGAGAAAACAGTCCAAACTTTAAATGTTGAACTCTAATCACTCATAAAAGCTAACTTATTTCAATCAAACGAACAATAATCCTTTATATTCCCGACTATTCGAATCATTACTGGATGGCAACATCTGAAATCAGAAGGCCTTGATGGACTAGATTTACTAAACCTACTTTTACCTCTCTTCAATCCACTCTGCACGTCCACGTTCTAAGCCTTTTTCTTCAGCTCGTTCCAAGGCATAGTTATGTGCTAACAAGGCTTGTTCTTCGCGCATACGTAGTTGACTAAACATTTTCCTGTCCTCCTCGGACCAGCTCTTGTAGTCCAGCAGTTGGTCTGCCTGGCTGATGGCTCGCTCGGGTTGCTGGGTAAAAGGTTTGTTCCCGAAAAACTCCAACCACGGCTTGCGAACCTTGTCTTTGCTGGTTTCTCTGTATTTTTTTAATTCCAAGAATGCCATCTTGACCAGATGGTGTTCTTGTCCATTATTGGTGATGGTCTTACAACAACGCCTCAAACTCAGCGACAGTCATGCCCAATTGTTCACTCGCAACTTCAGGTGTTAGAAGACCTTGACAGACTAGATTTAGTAACATAGACAAACTTCCTTCAACTTTTCCACGCTCCAGTCCCTGTTCTAAACCTTGTTCAATTCCCTCTGCTCGTCCACGCTCTAAACCTTTCTCCTCAGCTTGTTCCAAAGCATAGTCCTGTGCTAACAAGGCTTGTTCTTCACGCATACGTAGTTGACTAAACATTTTCCTGTCCTCCTCGGACCAGCTCTTGTAGTCTAGCAGTTGGTCTGCCTGGCTGATAGCTCGCTCGGGGCGCTGAGTAAAGGGCTTGTTCCCAAAAAACTCCAACCACGGTTTACGAACCTCGTCTTTGCTGGTTTCTCTGTATTTTTTTAGTTCCAAGAACGCCATCTTGACTAGATGGTTTTCTTGTCCATTGTTAGTGATGGTTAAAGCCTCACCTGTCGTGTCCTCTCGCATACTAAAACTGTGGAAGGCCAAATCATCTGAGAAGTAATTGCTATCCACGATAGCGATAGCATATACTGGTGCGATGTGTTTGTAACTCTGATGAGTATTGCCCTCTTGCTGGCGAATTTTTTCTAGGTTTTGATTGACCTGACTACACAAATAAGCCCATAGGCGATTGATGAAAAAATTCTGATGATGAACTTGAATTTCAATAATTACTTGAGTTCCATTATCTAGTTCAGCTAAGACATCTATACTTGTATAGAAATCCTGTGCCGAGTACGGCATGGAAGGTAAGACATGAATATTGCTCCCCTCCAAAATCGTCACATTTTTTGCTGGCAAGTCCAGCATATCGCGAATAAATTGACAAGTGATTTCTGGATTGCTAAAGATTTTTTTAGCAACCAAATCGTTGGTCGGGCTGATGCCCGGATGACGCACAGTCATATTTCTTCTCCTTTCATTATAGCACATTTTTAAATCTAGGTTTACTAGATTCACTAGCTCTATCTATTTATTCGGAAAAGAGACGAAAAAAACCTGAGAATTATCTCAGGCTTGGTCATTAAATCTTTTTCTCAATACTGAAAAGTGGAGAAAGTGGGCGTTTTTCATGGATACGTACAATAGCATCCCCTAGGAGATGAGCGATTGAAATTTGCTCAATCTTATCGATCAAACGCTCTTCTGGGAGATAGATAGTATCCAAAACAACCAATTTCTTGATAGCTGATTTTTGGATATTGTCCATAGCAGGACCAGAAAGAACTGGGTGCGTACAGCTCGCATAGACTTCAACAGCACCAGCTTCCGCAAGGGCATCTGCCGCATGACAAATCGTTCCAGCAGTATCAATCATATCATCAATCAAGATACAAGTCTTGCCTTCAACCTTACCGATGATGTTCATAACTTCACTGGTATTCATCTTATCAACGCTACGACGTTTGTCAATGATAGCGATAGATGTTTTCAAAAATTCTGCCAATTTACGAGCACGAGTCACACCTCCATGGTCTGGGCTGACAACCACATAGTCAGAACCAACCATACCGCGACGCTCAAAATAATCCGCAATCAGAGGAGCTCCCATCAAGTGATCCACAGGAATATCAAAGAATCCTTGAATCTGCGCAGCATGCAAGTCGATTGTCAATAAGCGATCTACTCCAGCTACTTCAAGCATATTTGCGACAAGTTTTGAAGTGATTGGCTCACGCGCTCTCGCCTTTCTATCCTGACGTGCATACCCATAGTAAGGCATGACAACATTGACAGATTCTGCACTCGCACGCTTCAAAGCATCTACCATAATCAAAATTTCAAGCAGATTGTCATTTACAGGTGAACTAGTTGATTGTAAGATAAAGACGTGTTTCCCACGGATTGATTCTTCGATGTTGACCTGAATCTCTCCATCTGAAAATTGGCGAACACTTGATTTCCCCAACTCTATCCCAATCTCCTGCGCCACACGTTCTGCCAATTCTTTATTAGAAGAAAGGGCAAACAGCTTTAAATCAGAAAAAGACATGATTTCCTCCGGTATATATGTATCGCTTGTGCTTTTCACAAGATTTTCCATCTACCATTGTAGCGCTTTTTACACTATTTTTCAATCAAAAATAAAAGAAGGGCACCATATTTGTGCCCTTGCATCATTCTTTTGAAAAATATTCTAGTTCATCAACTCATTGTGCTTCTCAACAAAGCGATAAGCCTGATAAAAACCATAGAGAGTAATGGCTGTAACTACTGGAATCGCTAGTGGCAACTCTGTCTCTAATTCTACAAAAGGAGAGTTAAACAAGAAGTGAGTTCCTAAGGCTAAACTTAGGAAGATAATCCCCTGTTTCTTTCCAACCTTCTGTCCTTTATAGGCTCTGTAAAGTAAGTAAAAACCCACTACAGCCAGACCTGAAAAAGTCCAGTGAGAGGCAATTCCTGAGATGATGCGCTCTAAAATTCTCGAAATGGTAAAGTCAAATCCCTCTGGCAAATCCGTACGAATATAACCAATATCCTCAATCATTTGGAATCCCAAACCAGAAGCAATCCCTAGTAAAAACAAAGATTTTAATTTTCGTACAGGAATCAAAGCTAAAACAAAGATAAGTGGCAACAATTTCAAGGGTTCTTCTACCAAAGGAGCCACAATAGCACTTTCAAAGGCATTTAAAAATGCACTATCTGGGAAAAGAACACCTAGTAAATCATGGATATAGGTATTCGCAAAGCTAGATAACCAGCCTGAAAAGAACATCCCACCCAATAAAGACAAAATCAGGGCATTCTTTGGCAATTCCCATTTTTTCCCAATACGGAAAAGGAAATAAAGAGCCGGAATCATGTAAAAGAGAGCTAGAAAGATAGAAACTCCCATTAGTCCATATTCCGCACCTGACATCGAACCGTCCGTATAGTAGATGGTTTCATACTGTAAACCAATACAGAGCAATAAAATAAAAATAAATAAAATACTGTTTTTCTTCATACACTTTCTTTCTAAATAAAGTATTTATAATTCTACGACTGTCATACTTCCTGTATCCACATCGTAAATGGCACCAGAGATAATGACATCATCTGGTATTAGAGGAGACTCGATAAGGGCTTGCATGTCCTCACGCACACTCTCCTCTATATCTTGGAAGGGCAAAAAGTCCTGGTCTGACACGTCGACACCCAGTTCCTCTTTCAAATACTCCTGAAAAGGACCATTTTCAAAAGTCTGAGCACCACAGTCTGTATGGTGCAGCACCACAATCTCTCTTGTCCCCATCTGTTGCTGGGAAATCACCAGCGAACGAATCATGTCCTCAGTCACTCGACCACCTGCATTCCGCAAGATGTGAGCATCCCCAAGTGCCAAGCCCAGAGCTTGCGCAACGTGCAGACGTGAGTCCATACAGGTCACAATGGCTACTCTAGTTTTGGGTTTAAGTGGCAGATTTAACTGCCCATGTAGGGCAACATAAGCCTGATTGGCTTGCATAAACTGTTCAAAATACGACATGATTCCCTCCTCGAAAATTTGATGGTCAAATATTTCTCCTATCTTATCATTTTTAAGAGGATTTGTCACGGATTATGCAAAGACCTTTTTCAAAACCTCCTGAATGGTAGTCACACCAATGACCTGAATTTCCTTGGGCGGAGTGATTCCTGTCAAAGAATTTTTCGGTACATAAATCTTAGTAAAGCCCAGTTTAGCAGCTTCATTGATGCGTTGCTCGATACGATTCACGCGCCGAATTTCTCCCGTCAAACCAAGCTCTCCAACAAAACATTCCTGAGGATTAGTTGGCTTGTCTTTATAGCTCGAAGCAATGGCAACTGCAACGGCCAAGTCAATGGCAGGTTCATCCAATTTGACACCGCCAGCAGATTTAAGATAGGCGTCCTGATTTTGCAAGAGAAGACCTGCCCTCTTTTCCAAAACAGCCATAATCAGACTAGCACGATTAAAATCAAGTCCTGTCGTCGTACGCTTAGCATTTCCAAACATGGTCGGTGTCACCAAAGCCTGAACCTCCGCCAAAATCGGACGCGTCCCTTCCATGGTCACAACGATTGACGAACCAGTCGCTCCATCCAGACGCTCCTCTAGGAAAACTTGACTCGGATTGAGAACCTCAACCAATCCGCCCGACTGCATCTCAAAAATCCCAATCTCATTAGTGGAACCAAAACGGTTTTTGACCGCTCTCAAAATACGAAAGGTATGGTGGCGTTCCCCTTCAAAGTAAAGTACCGTATCTACCATGTGCTCCAACATACGAGGACCGGCCAAGGTTCCTTCCTTGGTCACATGCCCTACGATAAAGATGGCAATGTTATTGGTTTTGGCCAGCTGCATCAGTTCAGCTGTCACCTCACGCACTTGAGAAACAGACCCCTGCACCCCTGAAATCTCAGGAGACATGATGGTCTGGATGGAATCAATAATGAGAAAGTCTGGTTGGATCCGCTCTATCTCAGCTCGAACACTCTGCATATTAGTCTCTGCATAGAGATAAAACTCGCTATCAATATCTCCCAAGCGCTCTGCTCGCAGTTTAATCTGCTGGGCAGACTCCTCCCCACTGACATAGAGAGCAGTTCCCACTTGAGACAGCTGGGTTGAAACTTGTAGAAGAAGGGTTGATTTCCCAATACCAGGATCCCCACCGATAAGGACGAGACTTCCTGGTACCACTCCGCCTCCAAGTACACGGTTGAATTCCTCCATCTCCGTCTTGGTTCGATTAACGTTGATGGAAGTCACATCAGCCAGTTTCATGGGCTTGCTTTTCTCACCTGTCAAGGACACACGCGCATTCTTTACCTCGGCAACCTCAACCTCTTCTACAAAGGAAGACCAAGACCCACAGTTTGGACAACGCCCAAGATATTTAGGGGAATTATACCCACAATTTTGACATACAAATGTCGCTTTTTTCTTTGCGATGATAAACCTCTTTCTATATCTCTAACTCACACTCAATCACTTGGCAACAATCAATCTTCTCATTTGGCACAAACTGGCGCATGAGCATGTTGTGGGTCACCACTATCACGGTCTGATAATCTCGATATTTAGCCATGCATTCTAGAAAACGAGACTTCATCTCCGCAGCTGTCTCATACTGAATAGGACTATTGGGAAGTAACTCCCCCTTATTTTCTAGAAACATAGTACGAGCTTTTTCAAAATTATCTGTGCCACTTTCATAGACCTGCCATTCATGTAATAAAGGCTCTACTCTTAAAGGAAGACCCGTAGCACAAACCGCATAAGAAGCCGTTTCTAAAGCTCTTGTGACTGCAGAAGATACGATTATTTCTGCTGAAGAGAGGAAAGGATCTTTGCTCAGTTCCTGAGCTTGCTGCCGTCCCTTCTCAGACAAGGGTGCCAAATCTATCCCAAATCCCGTATAAGAACGCTCCTCTAACTCACGGTAATCTGGCTCCCCGTGACGTACAAAGATAATCTTCATTCTAGTGCCCGGTCGATCCAAATCCACCAGTTCGAACGCCATCAGCCGCATCTCCATCTGCAATTAAGAAAGGAGCAAAGACAGCCTGGACAACACGTTCTCCAACTTCAAGAACAACCTCTTGGTCTGTGATATTCTTCATCTGAGCAAATATGCCCTTCATTCCCAGGATTTCCATAATAGTCCCCATCAATAACGCCAACTGAATTAATTAAAACCAACCCCTTCTTACGAGGGTTTGAAGAACGATCATAGAGGTAGAGGACCTCAGTCGGCTGCATATAAGCCTTAACCCCTGTCGGAACTAATACAATCTCTCCTGGAGCTATAACTGTGCGCACAGCAACCTTTAAGTCGTAACCAGCCGCATGCGCTGTCTCACGCTTGGGCAATAAATTTTTATCTGTAAAAGTCGAAACCAATTCAAAACCACGAATTTCCATCATCTTCTCTTTTCTATTATCATTTATTCTAGATTATTCTATCTTATTTATTCGAAAAAAGCACGAAAAAAAGAGCACACAACAGTTATAGGCGATACTATAATTTACACTGTTTCACAATACGTTGAAATTTAGAGCGTTAAAGCGAGGGTAAAGTTGATTTTCTACATCGTTTTACAGAGGTTTACGACATTTTTGCCCCTTTTTTGCCCCTTTTTAAAACAAAAAACACTAGTTGCCGCTAGTGTTTTCAGAAAGTGGTAAATATTAGATTATCTAACTATATTATACCACATTTTATTTCAGAGCAAACAAAAAAACCGCAAGCCTGAGCCTGCGGCTAGTGTACTAGATTTTTGATTTTATACCGGTTTTTTAGTCAGATCTTTAAGAAAGCAATTCATTAACTCGATTTTGAACCGCTTGTGCGTCGTAACCAGCGGTTGTTAAGTTGTCGAAACGTTCTTGCCCATTACCCCAAAGGCCTTGCACGACCTCGTTTGCTACGGTATTAAGATCTACGGTGTTTCCACCACCTAAAAGGCTATTTACTTTGTCTTGAACCTCTTCGGCATCATAACCTGCATCAGTTAGTCTGTTGAAACGCTCTTGACCGTTACCCCACAAACCCTGTAATACTTCTTGCGCTACGCTGTCAAGGTCTGAACTAGCGCTATTGATTGGTGTTTCGTCATTTAAATAGCGTTAACTCTATCTTGAACGGCTTGTGCGTCGTAACCAGCGGTTGTTAAGTTGTCGAAACGTTCTCGCCCATTACCCCAAAGGCCTTGCACGACCTCGTTTGCTACGGTATCAATGTCTGTACTAGTGTTTTTGCTGATCAAAATATCTTCTTCATCGTCATCTAGTAACACTATATTCTTGTCAAACGGATTGCTTGAGTATTGCCACCAGCGAATGCCGTCCATAGATGGGAAGTATTCAAAATCAGCGTTCCCATCGTTTAACCCATACCCAGCAATCCAAAGGCTGTTTGGGAACTGTGCAAGGATTTGCTGATAGTTCAAGTTATTAAGCGTGAAAGGTTTGTAGCTGTAATAAATAGGCTTATACCCAGCTTCGGCAATCACTTGCATAAAGCGAATACATGCATCTGTATTTGCCTGTTTATCTCCGCTAGCGTGATCTTCGTAATCAAGACACAAGTATTTTACTTTTTGAGGTACATTGTCAAGGAAGTAGCGTGCCTCTCTTTCTGCCTCGTCTACGTCTCCACCAAACCAAGCAAAGTGATAAAACCCGATAGGATTTGATTGTTCCACTTGTGCGGATAAGCAAGGGTTGATATAGCTTGTACTTTCAGAAATTTGATAATAGTATTCTGTGTACCCATGTCAGACAAAATACCTGTAATATCGTATCCATTGTGGCTAGACACATCGATGAATAGGTCGTTTTTTTTCATTTGTTTATTTTCCTTTCGTTTTATGGCAATGCATTAGGCCATTGCTCCTTCATCATTGTGCATGATGTAGTATTTTGGTTTTTCGGTCGGACGAGAACCTGCAATTCCATTGAAAATCGTATTATTAATGATTTTGATCATTTCTATTGCTCCTTCCACGCATCATTCATCTGTTTAACTGCTGACTCAACAAATGTGTCCAAGTCCTTGTCAGTCATGCTAATATTGTACTTGCTAAGCTCTGTACGGATTTTAGTTCGTGCTTGCTCTAATTTTTCTTCGCCCTTGTATCCAGTTTCAGAAGTGACTTGCTCAACAGCATTGACTGCGTTCTTGGCAAGGATTTCAGCGATTTTTACCGCTTTTTCTCCGCCTTTTCGTAAAAGATAATCTTTTACTGCTTTTACGATACTGCCTGTTGCCACTGCTAAAAAGCCTGTAGCAAATGCAATAATGATTTCGTTAAATTGTGACATGTGTTATTCTCCTTTGTTTTTGTCGTCATCGTTCTCAAGCAATCGTTGAAATGCTTTCAAGATTGGCTGAAAAAGAATGACATTTCCTTTTAATTTGCGATAATTTTCAACGAGCGATTGAAATGTGAATGCGATGTACCCGAGATAAATAGAGTACAAGAATGCGAAGCCTGTCTTCTCGGGCAATAGGACAGACATTGGAATAAGGATCATCAATAAGAGAACCCCTAAAATCTTTCGAAGTAGCCCGTTGATACCAATTTTACTCTTATACTCAATGTCTGGGTTGACAATAGCTGCAATTGTCCCTGTCACAAAATCAATAATTTCCATTGAAACAATTAGCGCTAGAGCATACAATACCAAACCATCTTCTGTTTGGATAAGGCTTCTAAAAAAATTGAAAAATTCGATTTGCATATATCCTCCTTTTTAATCGATCCGTGGCATGACTACAGTCAACACACCTTGCTGCAGCATGTCAGAGAGTGCTTGGTCTTTGTATGTGAACCCCTCGTTTGCTCTCATCTGAAACATAAAGATAGTTTGCGTGCCTTTTGGCCATTTGGCATTGTTTTCAAATGGATAAGGCATGGCCACGATGTCACCATTTGCATAGCGTGTGCTCTTCACAAGTGGCTTAATAAACCCAGCCACTTTATTGTAAGCATGAGTAGGCATACCTCCATTTTGAGAAATGGCTAGAGCAATCAAGACCTCAGTGATAGCTGAGACTGTGTCCAGATTTTCCTTGTTATCAGTTGCAGCCTGTTCTACCTTTGTCACGCTCTCTTGGTTTTTCTGGATTTGCTCATTTACCTTGTTGAATTTTTCGTTTTCAGCACGGTTTGGAAAATTCTCTTGATAAAGAGCTTCCAGGGCGAGCTCGAAAAGCTCAGTGTTAGACAAGCTGATTTTATCAGCTGGTAAGAGAATTGGTACGATAGCACCATCTGCATTGACTAGCGTGACCTTTGTAGCAGTTGCTGTTCCGCTACCGTCATATTCCAAGGACTTTGTCCCATATTCTAATTTCATACTTTCTCCTTTTTAAATTTTGAAAGATACGTTGTCAAAGTTAAGCCAAGTAGCGTCAACGTTCTTTCTTACAACTATTTCTCCCGACGTTAAAATGCATAAAACCGCAACTGTAAAATCGTCGTTAATTGCAAAAACATAAGTTGAATGTAACGGTCTAAATCCCACTGGTAATTGAGCTATAACCGTTCCATAAGCTGTCTTCCCTTTCGCCCCAACTCCACGCAAATACACCACTCCATCAAACGACTTTGAATATTGTACATCATTGTACTGCTGATGATGTTGCCACCCATTTGTAGAGTTATGTTTCGCCAAGGAGTCGGATCGCTTTCTGATTTTAGCAGAGCTACATAATCAGAGTTGTTAGTGGATTTTGATTGTTGCACTAGGTAGCGCCATGGCCTCCAGTTGTTATCAAAACCATTCTCCCTAACTGCCATATATCCTACAGATGTTGTGAAGCGTTGGATACATTCCTGAGAGTTAGGGTTAGGTCTGAAGACCTCCAACATCCCCCAAGCCCCAAATGGATTATTTTGAGAGTTTCCGTCTATCCACCAAAAGCCAGTATTTTTCATGGAATTAAAATCCTGTTTGATGATCTTCCCACATCCATTATTGTCAGTGATTTGATACTGTTGGATAGGCTGATTATTAGCGTAGATGTCACCCTTAACATCAAGAGCGCCTTGCTCACGAATTTTATTGACGCCCACGCCAGAGCGGTCATAAGACAAAACCACGCTCTCTGTGGCCCACATTGACCATGAATTGCGAATTAGTGAACTTGTCCTCTAGCGTGCCAATCACAACCCACGATTGATTAGCTAGATAGTTCCCAGCAAGGTTAGCTTGTGAATTGACTAGACTTGAGATACTTGTCCAGGCTCCAGAAGCTGGTCCATTATCAACTGTGTAAGAGTTAGTCCCTAGTCGCGCAACCTTGAATGTCAATCTCATTGAGTTTTTTTGACTTCCTGAGACAGTCAAGGGCGCTATCTTGGCATTTCGTGTGATAGTCAAGGTGCTAGAGGTTGAGCCTGTTCTAGCGATGCTGAAGCTAAGAGCAGGAGCAAAATACTCAAGCACGGTCACAGATACCTCTCTAGTATCAGACCATCTGCCACGGCTATCAGAGACGCTTGCTCTGATTTTGATAGCTCCGTGATAATTCATAATGCCCAAGCTCCCACCGTTCAAGCTTGTGGATTGGTTCTTGCCGACAATCTCGGCATAATATCCAGTGATAGATGAACCGTAAGAACCGATTGCACCATTGAAAGCCACTTTGATATTAGAGATGACCTGGATGAACGTGTTAGGGTTTGGGATGAGGTTTTGTGCTACACCATTCAAGTCAGACAAGGAAATCCCTGAAAATGTTGGTTTCACATTTGCTGGTACGCTAGCCGTCAGTGTGGTTGACTGTGTGCCAGTCTTGGTAGAGCCTGAATACGTATCAACGTAGATAGTCCCTGTTCCACTCTCTGAGTTTGGGATGTCATTGGCAAAGTCAAGAGGAATCGTCCAGCTAGTGGATGTGTCTACATTGTTTGCAATCGTTCCACTCTTACCAGCCCAGACATAGCGCACTGTATGCTTAAAACTGGAACTTTGACGGTTAATGTTGATAGTAACCGTACTGCCAATGACCCCAGCGCTCACGCTCACAGAGCTAGATCTTGGGATTGTTGTCAAAGTAAACGAGTTACCATCAATATTTAGATCGCCAGGAGACCATCCACCACTCCCTGAAAAGCTAGCGGACAAATTAAATGTCTTGGTTCCGTCTGCGTTATGGCCGACTGTGACAGTTCGGTCAATTAGCATGATTACCTGATTTGACTAAGCATTGATGGACGTCCTGACCAATTGATAGTCTGTCCATCAATAGTCACCGAAGCAGTACAGTTGTATTCTGCGAAAGTCGTAAAAGTATTTAACAAGGCAAGTCTAACCCTGACTTGACTGCTATTGTCTTCAATGCTCTGCGAGGTTTGATCTAACCACAATCTGATACGATAACCTCTATTAGTATTTGACCAAAAATCAGCCATTAAGCACCTCCTGCATATCTAATTACGTTCATATCTGGGTTAATGTGATACTGCTCCTCCCTAAAGCGTCCTATCTGGATAGTTTTAGAGAAAATACCGTTCTCGATGTGGATTACACCTTGAGAAATATACATAACCTCGACACCAGCGCTAAACATTGAGATACGGCCGTTAGGATTGAACATCATGCTAGAGCTACCGTCATTCTTACCAATCACAAGCCCCTCATTCGATGAGCTCATATAGCTATCGATGAAATTCCAGCGGTCAGATAATTCTCCAAGATCCTTAGCAATATTAGAGACACGCTGGCTAGCTGCAATCAAATCTTTCTCAGCTTGTGCCCTTGCTGTCTCGTTGGCCTTGACAAAGTCCTTGTAAGCCTTTATCCAATTATCAAGTGTGTCAGCGCTAGCCTTAGCCTCAACCTCAGCTTGAATAATCCCAGCCTTTTCATTTAGCGCATTGATTTGTTCCTGAGTCAGCCCTTGATCAGCTTTAGAGTCAATGTCTATCTGAATATCTTCAGGAGATGGAGACCAGTCTGTAGGTACATTGCCTATCTCTAACTTAATTTTGACATCTTCGTAAGTTCTAGCAGATAATCTAATAAATTTAGCGGTTGCTGGTACTGTAATATTATTGACTATATGCCACTTTTGAGCACGAACAGTATAACTGTCCCTACCTGTAAGTCGAGTTCCGATAGGTGATTTATTAGCATCGTAAAATTGCCAAGCATGCCAAGGCATTCCTCCGTTAGGTGTAGTTACCCAAAGCTGATAGATGAGATTAGATGTTCCATTGATGTCAATAAAATCTGACGTCCTTTCTTTATTTACAGAATTAGCTGGAGAGATAATCCCAGCATTTGCTAAATACCCCGCAACTGAAGTATCTCGGACAAACCTGTTCTGTGAACCAACCTCAACTTTAGCCCAACGATCAGCCCATTTGTACTTCGTTTTATCTGAGCTATCGGTTTTTTCATAGTCTGAATAATGACCAAAATAACGCTGCCCGTTATCTGTCATTGTTAAACCAGAACCATCCGCATTGTCAGAATAAGCAAAGTGAACATAAGGCGTTCTTCCATCTGCTCCTGGTTTACCTGGTAGTCCATCGGCGCCATCACGACCTTTCCATCTCGTCCAGCGATAGTCAGTAGGATTTCTGCTATCTGTTGGATTAAAGTCAAAGTACACCCCAACAAAGGCTTTGTCAGTGTTTGTTTGACTGAATCCTCCGCCAGCAGCGTTATCAGCATAAGCCATGTGAGTGTACTGTGTACGACCGTCTGCCCCTTTTACTCCAGGAATGCCTTGGTCACCTTTTGGGCCTTGCAAACCTTGGATACCTTGTAAACCTCGCTCTCCCTTTTCGCCTTTTTCTCCTCTATCACCTTTAGGACCTATTGCCCCCTGGGGTCCAGGGTCTCCTTTAGCACCTTTTTGTCCAGTTTCACCCATTTTTGCCACAGAAAAACCTGTCTCAGAGGTATTATCTGTATAGTTCCAGGTTGTTTTAGTCCACAAATACTGACCAGCTGGAACGCTAGGGATTTGAGACAACCATCCACTAGTTGGTGGAACAGTTCCTGATGTGGAGCTAGCATAAACTACGGTTGTTGCACGGATACCCACGCCATCCTTGCCAGCGACCCCATCTCTACCAGTATTTCCGTCTCTACCAATCCTAGCAACTGAGTATCCAGTTTCAGAGGTGTTATCTGTGTAACTCCAAATTGTTTTAGTCCATAGATATTGACCTACTGGAATCACTGGAACAGTGCTTGTCCATCCAGAACTAGGAGCGCTAGTTCCTGATGTAGACGATGCGTAAGCAATGACAGTAGATTTTAAACCTACTCCATTCTTACCAGCAATGCCGTCTTTGCCTGGATCTCCTTTATCACCTTTAGTACCATCATAAGCATTTAAAAAAGTAACCTGTTCGGAGGACACTTCCTTATTATCAACCCAAGCAGAGACCGTCAATACCATTTTTTGATTGATGTCAGCAGCCCTCACAATGTAACTGGAGCTAGTAGCTTTGATTACACCATCAACAACCCAACGCCAGCCACTATTGATAACCTTGTTACCTTTTATTAAAGTAGGGGTCACAATCGTCTGACCTTGACCGTTTTTAAAGGCTGTGCCGTTATCCGTAGCTAGCTTAATAGTATAAGGTTTTGCGTCCTCTATCATTCGGTCTAGCTGTTGCTGAATGCCTTGAGATAGTCTATTTTCAAGTGCTTTGGCGTTTGAAAAAGTTGTCTTATTATTCTTGGGGTTCGTAAAGCTGATGACTTGCTCAGATACTCTCATCTCAAGCAAAAGAGTAGGGTTAAAGCCGTCATCATAGACTTTGACTGTGTCTCCTATTTCCAGATCCGCAAAGCCCTCAGCCTCATAAGTGACTGCTGGATAACAGTTCTTTTTGAGCTCACGGTAGGCTGTTGATCGGATGACCTCAGGATTTGAACTCTCTACAGTCATATCTTTACGAATATACTGGTCTAGAGTACCTGTTGAGTGTGTGAATGTAGATGGATACATCTGCATAGAAAGAGGAGCTACTAGATGAGCTCCTAATTGATAAAATTCACGCTCTCCTTTGGCATTATTGACTGACCAGGCTCCAAGACCGCTAATGTCAATTACGTTTCCATGCTCATCCTTGCCTGTGGGTTTGACTGAGTTATAAATCCCTGTCTTGTCAATCGTCCTAGTGATTGTCTTGAGGTTTTTGCCATACTCTAAAACTATTGAGCTGACTTGTCCTACACCTTGATGGTTGTCATCGTGTTCATGATATACATTAACCATAAATGACTTGATAGAGCTGTCATCGTTGAGGCGGGTGTCAAATTCAATTTCAGCGCCAAACTTCTTAGCTAGACTTAATAGTCTATTTAGCTTGGTATCTGTACCCTCCCACTCAGCAGAAATCTTTTTATCTGAAATCTCATTGATACCGATCTTTAAGAAAGTATAGTTGAGTAAGTCCATCTCCTCACAAAATTCCTTAAAGCTCATAGCTTTAGAGGATTTGTAAGGGTTAGCGTACTCATTTATCAGCTCAAGGTTTAGGTTGATACTATAACACTTGATAACTTTCTCATTTTCTTCAACTTTTCGGATAGTATGTAGATAAGTCTTGCCTTTATATTGAAATGATACAAAAGCCTTTTCATTTAGAGCGTTATAGGTTCTTTTCCGACCTATATCAGAGATAATGGCCTTTTTAAAAACAGTAAAATCAAAGGTACTAGAGCCTGTCTCTAAATACCTTGTCCAGGTATCATTGAAATAGTTTAATGTTCCTTGCTTTTCATTGTCCACAAATGCCACTTTTCTCAAATTTGAGTCATGTATTGTCAATAACATTGCTATAGATACCTTTCTTTAAATTCTACTTTGACAGTGGGTTTGGTCTTGACCCAGTTTGAACAATAGACCTCAAGCTGACTGCTTCCTGGTGGTATACTCAAAAATTTTGAACCCTGAACAACATCTACAGCTTTCTCAATTCCATCTACTGTGACTGAGTTGTTTTCGCTGTCAAGAATGACATTTGATCCTATTGGATAACGGTTTGGCAAGTCGTTAATAACTGACACAAAATCCTTTCGATACATCAGCTCATCAAGATATAAGTGAGGGATAATCACCTTTCCGTGAAAGCCACCAATCGTAACGTGGATTTTAGCTGATTTTTTACCTCTGATTTCAGGAACGAAAAAATTATAGTGTGAGCCATTATAATAGACTTGAACTCTCTCATCGTTTCTCATGATTTCAAACTGCCCCCTTGTTTTCGCAAAAGGATTTCTGTTTTGGTCACTAGATGAGTCAAAGTCCAAAGTTTTTAAGAAATTATAGTCATTGTTGTTGTTTGTTGCAAAAATGTTAAAACCACAGTATAGGCCATTATATCGTTTGTAAGTCTCAATACCGTACAGAAATTGATTATTTGCGTCAGTCACAGTCACTTTAATAAAGCCACATTGAGCCACAGAGTCTAGTTGATAGACAAGTTTGCAAAAGATGTAGTCATTGAGTGATCCTTTTTGACCTGTTGAGTCAGATGGTATTTCCCATGACAAGCCTGTTGAATAGCTTTTGTTATATGTTCCGCTAAACTGCTCTCTTAGCCTGACACGTTTCTTTCCAGCCACTGTGACTAGTTCGGATGTCCCGTTTAAATTCTCTGGACTATTAGTCACTGAGCTGTTTTTTACTGCTCTTGCAAGACCATCAGCGATTTTATCGCCTCTAAAGTCAAGTAAGACCTCAGAGCGCTTGACTGTTTCAGTATCAGCTTCTTTACGGTCTCCAACCTCAAAAGCTCCGCTAGTATTGACGATACCTATATAGCCATTCTCGGCGTTGTTTTTAACAGTGACCACAGGAAAAGCTGGGACGTTGCCATTATTGACCAAATTAAAAACAACCTTGTCAGGTTGCTCTTGTCCGTTATCAAAACGCTTATAGGCTGAGCTGTGAGCTACTCCGTCAGGGATAATCAGGTCAAAACTGCCTTTTTGAAACCATCTAGTAATGTTTTCCATATCCACAGAGCCAGATACTAGACCCATGTAATACTTGTCAGGCTCGTCTGAAATGATGATTTTGACAGCCTCAGAGGTGTTAAAAATACCAGCTAGTTTGTGCTTAGCCGTTTCAAGTGTCATGCCGTTCCCATATTGCATAGCAAACTTGACTTTGATGATTTTAGCGCCTGTCCGTACCTCTTGCAGATTTACTCCTAAAAGTGGAGCGTCATTAGTAGTGATATGGCGCTCGTTACCTACTGGACGGATGATGTCTATAATGTCAATAACCTCAGAGAGGTCAAATCCATTGATTGTGATTGTGTCATTATTCATTAGGTAATACCTCTCATCATGTTATCAATCATTAACTTATCATTTTGATAGTTAGTCATTGGGGCTCCGATTTTAGCAACCAGAGTACCATCATCTAGCACCATGTTCACAGGGCGCTTGACAGCCTCCTCAGCCACTTCAAGAGCTCTAGCCAGGACTTTGTCAGCCTGGTCACGAACAACCTCGATTTGGCTTGTTTCTGCTCGTTCTGTGAGTGATTTGAGCCTAAACTGACTAGATACAGTGTGTTTCCCTAAACCTAGCAAGTCCTCAGCGCCAAATTTGAACGCTGACATCTCTTTCTGAACGTATGCCAGACTATCAACCACATCAGAGCTATTCTGTTCAATACCCACGGCAATACCTTGAGCAATGTATCTACCTACATTGTCTCTAAATAGTCGTGACGGACTATGGATTTTAGCCTTAGCTTGCGCTGCTCTCTCAGCTTGAGCGACAAGCGCATTAGCTGCCGCAGTGACAGCCCCAAGTGCTGAGTACATACCTTGCGCCAAACCTTGCCCAATCATGCTCCCTGCATAACGCATAGCTCCAGCCCCTGACATTGCCCTAGAACGGATTGAACTTAACATAGCTGACATTGCAGCCGTTGCTGATCCAATTCCTGAGCGGATGCCGTTAGTAATGCCATTAGAGACCCCACGACCTGCCTGTTGACCGGCTTGAGTCATCTGAGTTGCCGATTGCAGGACCACAGACACCATCTGTTGCATGCTTGAGCGCATTATTGCTACAGCTTGAGACATTGCTGACTGCACAACAGAATTGAGTAGAGACATTGCTGATCCAGCAGCTGCCGAGATACTAGAAAAGGCCGAGGCAACCATAGGAGCGGATGTAGCTAACTGCATAATGGCAGTAGTTGCCATGATTGCTGATGTGGTAATCAGTGTAAACTGACCTGGTATTGTACCAAGTACGCCAACTAAAGCACTCACAACTCCACTGATTGCTGTAAATCCTGCTGATATAGCTAGGGCTCCAGCCTGTGCCATCAACATTGAACTTGACAAAGCAACTAACCCACTTTGTAGGATAGTAATGCTAGCTGTTGCCCCTGATAAACCTACAAAAGAGGTCATTACTGATGTTGCAAAGGAACTCATAGCAGTACCAGCCAATGTCATCGCTGGGGCTAAAGTAGTTACAGAGGCTGAAATTGTAGGAATGGTGCTTGCCATTGTTGTTAGTACAGCAACGGCCATGGCTCCGCTGGCTTGTATTGTGAGTAGACCTGTTCCCAGTGCCTGCATACCTGCACCAACGCTAGCCATGCCAGCGCTTGCTCCTGAGATTTTACCTACACCAATAGCAACAGCGGCCAAAGAGGCTGCCATATCTCCAAGATTAGTATTAGTGATCATTACAACCCCTTGAGCTAGTTGCTTAAATCCGTTTCCTGCCTTTTGAGCAGCAGTGCCAAGAGAGTTAAACACGTTAGCAAGGCCGTCTAATACACTTTTAATTGCAGTACCTACAGAGTTGATAATGTTAGCAATGCCATTAAAGACACTCTCAATCCCTTTACCGATACCTTGAGCAGCCGTAGAGATTGCCTCTCCAACCGACTTGAAAATATCAGCAATACCTTGTAGAGCAATATTGATGGATACACCAACAGAGATGATGATATTAGCAATGCCTTGCAAAGCTGTAGAGATCACTCCTCCAATAGAGTCAATAATGCCAGCAATACCACTCATAGCCGTACTGATACCATCAGCAATAGCCTGGATAATTGTTACAATTTGTGGTGCATTTGCAGATATGGCGTTAATGATCTGAGTCATTCCGTTAGAGATAGCTGTAACAAGTACAGAAATCCCAAGAGCAGCAACTGCAATACCAGCACCAATAAGAGCAACGGAAGCTCCAAAAGCTAAAATACCTACAGCTCCTGCTGTCAATGCTGGACCTAATGTAGCTGCTCCCACAGCAAGCAAGGCAATACCTGCTACAATGGCAAGCATTGCAACCTGTGCACCAGCTCCAGCTGAGGCAAGTTGTATAGCTGCCTGTACCAGGACATAAACACCAGCGGCAGCCATCAAGACCCCTGCGCCAATCATAAGAACTGCAGCGGCCAATCTCAAAACAGAGCCAGCACTTGCGGATGCCGTTGTCCCAACTGCTGTATTCCCTGCGCTCATTGCGGCACTTGCTCCAGCGTTAGCAAGTTGGGCTGTTGTCAATCCTAGAATGTTACTTACTAAACTAACTAGATTCTTACCAAAATCAAAGGCTGTTTTTAGAGCCTGAGCAATCTTGACTCCCGCCTTGATACCTATCAAAGCTGTACCAATGCTAATAATCGCCGTTGCTACACTTTGGATTGTCCCTGGATCTAAGCCTGAAACAAAGTTAGCTACTGCGGTTGCAGCCTGAGAAAGCCACTTGACAATATTGCCTAGTACACTTCCTAAGGTTGTCAACACTTCTGATGCTGTCAAACTATCCCACACATGACCAATCGCTCCTGAAATACTCTTAATAGCCTCGACAAAAGCACTAACTGCTCCTGTATTTGAGAATGCCTCCCAAAACGTTTTGATTTTGGAAACAACATTAGAGATTGATGAGCTGATTCTAGTGACAAACCCCTCAATGTCTATCCCTTCTAAAAACGCACCTAGCTTTTCAGCAATACTGTCAAAATTGATTTTGTCCAAAGCGTCTGAAACAGCATTTACTGCCTTGATACCAAACTTATTGAGCTTTTCAAAGGCTGGCATGAGCTTATTAGAGAGGCTTTCCTTGGCACCGTCTATAGCCTGGTCAACCGTTTTGAACTCTGTAGCCATCTTTTGGAAAGCGTCAGAGTTTCCTGCACGGTTCATAGCGTCAAAAAAGTCCTCTGTCTTGACTTTTCCGTCTTGGACGGCTTTTACAAGCTCAGCGGTAGACATTCCCATCTCTTTTGCGACTGCAGCCATACCAGCTGGAGCTTGTTCCATCATAATCTTAAAATCCATCCAGGCAATTTTAGGCTTACTTGCCATCTGTGTTGCCTGAGTGGACAATGATTTCATGGCTTGGGCTGGATTTCAGCAGAGGCTGCAAGTCCACCAAAAGCCTTAACTAGACTACCAACATTTTTAGTCCCAACTGCGTCAAGCTGTGAGTAAGTACTAGCCATATCAGAGGCTGAGTAGATGGTTTTGGTTGCAAAGTCCTGCATTTCGGTCTTAGCTGCCTTGATTTCCTCAGCTGATCGTCCAAAGGCTTGGAGGTTTCCCTCAAATGTTTTCCAGGCTTTCTGTGAACTGTTTAGCTCAGAGGCCATTTCACGGATACCACTAGTAATAGTACCAATCCCTGTAGTAAGGGCTGAGCCAATCAAATTAGCTCCTAGGACTGACTTGAATACTGAGCCTACTTTTTGCCCTGCGTTTTCAAGTCCACCGAATAGAGCTTTAAGCTTGCTTACTCCTGATTGAGCATTAGAGCCATCCATATCAACCTTGATAGTAACTGAACCATCTGCCATTATGTACCTCCTTTCTAAAATTAGTAGTCAAATTCATCAGGTAGAGCATACTCTTTTTTGAGTTCCCTCATGTTCTCCTTATACTGCTTACTATCTCCCTTTTGAGGCTTGTAAGAGCGTATTTTTAGCACCTCAGCAAATTTAGTATCACTAGGCAGGCCATTGAGTAAAGCGTTGAACTTCTTCCAGTGTAGGCTGTTCTGAGCGTCTATTAGGTCAATTCCGTAAGCCTGGAGAAATGATGAGTAAATATACTCAGCGTCGTACTTCAAGCTAAAGAGACGATCTCCTCCCTCAGATTGGCTCCTAGAGCGTATCTTGCTTTGATTGGGTTCCCTGCCAAATCTAGCACTGGTTCTGTGTCTTTAGCTGGAATAATTCTGATATGCTCCTCAAATATCATCTTAAAGATTGCTGTAGCTTGTTCAGGCGTCAAAGCCTGAGTAAAATCTACACCAGTCAAGATTTGAATAGCCAGGAAAGGCTTGTAAAGTTCCTCAATGTCATCATCATTGATCAGCTCCACCACTTTCAAAACCTTGTTAAAAGCGATATTCATTGGATACACATCATCACCAAGGACTAACTCATCTGTCAATTTCCTTGATAGGTCCAGCATGTCAGTCACCTAGATATTTTTTGAGGGCATCTGTATTGTTGCGTTTTTCCCATTCTTCAATGACTCCAGTGATAACCTCAAGCAAGTAAGCCATAGTATCGACAGTCGAGCCGTTAGAGAAATCATAGACCTTGTTATAAGCGTCCTGGTCAAACAGCTCTGTCCATGACCCTTTTACCAAGTCTTGTAACGTTTCAAAGGCCTTACTGTCTTCTGTGTTGGCTAGTTTTTCGCCGTCTTTTTTGAGCTTTTTACCAACTGACTCCATTTTGTGGATGTTTTTGTCATTGGCTACAAATTCAAGCTTGAACTCTCCAAAATCAACAGGGATGACATTGTCACGTTTCTTAATTACTACCATTTGTTTTCTCTCCTACTAATTTTTAAAATCAAAAATAAAAAGGGGAGCCTGTTCACTCCCCTAGATCAAATCATCGACCGACTACAGCAGACTGTTTAGGCGCTACATTCCAGCTGATAGTGCACTCAAAGGTCTCATACTCAGACGCATCTCCGCCTCCAATTTTGATACCTGAGACAGTAGCGACTCCGACATATTGAGTTTTGCCATCAGCGTCTACCACTTTAAACCAGACATTACGGTCATCTCCAGTTTTAAAGCGCATAGCTGCAACAATTGCCTGAGCTTCATCCTCTTTGATGTAATCGCCCTCAAAACTGTAACCACTCTTAACAGACGTCACTACAGTTTTTTTGCTACCGTCGCCGTTGTAGTATGCAATATCATCTGTATCCTCGTCATTTTCAGAATTAGCGGTTTTCACTCCGTCCGCAAGCCATTTCCAGGCGTCATTACCTGGCTCAGTAGCTGGTGCTGTTGGTAACCATGGCGCAAGAAAGTGTTTGCGCTTGGCGTTTTTCATTTTTGGCATTTAGTTTCCTCCATTTGTTTCAAGTTTTGCCGTTACATCTAACATGTAAATATAAAAACCTTGCTCATCACGGTCATTTAGGAATGGCTGTGATACTTCAAGGCCTCTGAATTGATATGAATTGTTTTTGCTAGATAGTTCCAGATTAAAATCAGCGAGAGCATGATTGATGGCCCACAGGATAGAGCTTGTCTTCTGGTGATCAGTCGTTTTGATTGCCACCTCAAAGACAAGGCTAATGTCCTGCTTGCCGTTCATGTACTCTGTTAAAATCTTCCCACCTGGCAAAGGATAAAGGACTAAATCCTCCCCCTCCGACAAATAATCAAGTTTACAAGTCAGAGGGAGGTTTAGTGTGTTGATGAAATCTCTAAGGACTTCTGAAAAATCATTGTTATTCATGCTTTTACTCCCATTGCTCTTAGACCTGTTTTCTTCCAATCATCAAGATATAACGCTGAGGCTTTCAAGTCCCAGCGCTTGCCTGTTCCAGGAGTCGTGTACTTCTTAAAGACAAAACTCCTATTCTTGTTATAGCTCGATCCGTAGAATTGAGCTCTGGCATAAGGTCCAGGATATTTAACTCCATTTCTTGTAGCCTGCCCACTTCCACTAAGATCTCCGCTATCACGAGGGATAAAAGAACTCATGTCGGTCAGCATTTGGCTAGATATTGCTAACTTCCCTTTTGCTAATGCCGTTGGGGATACCTTTTTCTCAATGCCCTTTAAATCAACCTTGACAGATACGCCTACTCCCATCAGATACACTCCACTTCATAGCAAAATACTTTTTGTTTGTGTGGATAACTGACAGGAACCACAGAGGTCACTCTGTACTCACGTTCTCCGTCGTTGATAATGGCATTTTCAAAGGTCTTGTCTAAGACGATAGGACAATATTTAGGGTACACAAATAACGTGCTAGGCTTGGACTCTTTACGGTTGTTCTTCGTGCCTTTCACTTGATACTGTCTGTCAAACCTAACAGTTCTAAGGGTCACTGGGCTCTCAAATACTTCTTTACCCCATCCGTCTTTTTCTCCTGTGGTTTTCTGAATTGTTACAGTATCAATCAATAACCGTTTATCAATGTCTGTCATAACCTACCCCCCTAAAGCCAAATCCTGCCGATTTCAGAGTATTCAAGGCGTCAAGCGATAAGTTATACCTAGCACTTTCTAAAGGCTGGTTAGAGGAGTTCTTGTAGGTGATATGAGTACGCCCTAGAACCACAGTAGAGACTGATTGCTTATCATCAGCCGTAGTGATCCCACTAGCGTCCAAATATGCTATCTGGAAAGCCGTAGCCAGTTTGACAGCTTGCTTTCTGTGCTTAATCTCTTTTTCAAAATCTACAAAGCTGTAGAAATTATTAAGAAAGAGGTTGATAGCAATCTCTGCCCTCTTTAGTAGCTTTTCAAACTCCTCAACCTCATCAAAACCAAAGTCCTTAAATTCATCTTTTGTTAAGTAGGTCATGACTTCACCGCCTTAAATTAAATAATCTGGATTTTCAGAAAGTCCTGGAATTACATCTGAAGTTGGTTCTTGAGATGGGACAACTTGCTCGATTTCTTCCAGCCATTTGTCTCCATATTCCGCAAGTGTCTGTCTATTAATTTCATCCGCTTCAGCAACTGTCATTTCATACGCATTATTTGCATCAAACTGCTGCCCTGTTTTTGCCATAAAAAAGTTTGTTTTAGCTTTAAATTTAGCCATTTATTTTATTCCTCCACTTCGTATCCTTGATTTTCAAAGGCTGAAATCATAATCGGGTCAGATAGAGTAAACGTTACTCCATCTTTTTTCAATGTTTTTGGATCTTTTACTTCTGGCTCCTCTTCAGTTTCTTTAGATACAACCAAAGTCTCTTCAATGTTAGAATCGTTCATTTTTATCCCCTTTCACTAAGCTGATTTGTGAACATAGATAGCTTTCTTCTTGTTGTCAAGAACGAAAGCGTCGTAACGAATACGTCCCTCAACGAGTTTGCCATTAATTCCTGGTGGGTTATCGTGGATCTTGTAGTCTTCCAATTTAACAGGAGATGGAGTAGCTACAGGATGAGCAATAATAAACTCTACATTTTGTGGCAGGCGTGATGTAGGTGTCAAGACTACTGGCAAGCCGTCAATCATACCTACTTGACCATTGATAGTGATTTCTTGACCAAGGTCAGAGTTTTTCACAAAGGTTGGGTCAAGTTTGATGAGTTTGTAGAATTTAGGAGATACATGCAAGATACGGCCAGCAGTTGGAACGAAAGCGTCAGTTAGTTTAACCTGACCATCAAGCACAAGCTCGTAGGCATTTGTTTTAGTTACTGAACCAGTAGCAATATGATCTGTATCTGCACCAGCTACGATTGTTGCAAAACGGTAAGTATCAACTTCAGGGATAACGACCTCTGACAACTGACGTGCAAGGGCTTTTCCTGCCTCCATGGTGCCATTTGTGTCTTGCTCAGATTTCTTGTCAATCGTGAATGTGAAAGATCGGTCTTTCTTCATTGTCATAGTTTGAACTGTATTCCCAAGCTCCTCAGCGTCACCGTAACGGTTTTGCCCAGATGTCTTGTAGTCATTCATTCCTGTCGTAGGGATAGAGTAAACCTTGACTGTGTCAACTCCAAGGAAATCAAAATCTTGGTTGATGATACCAGTTGAAAGAGCCTCTTTAGCAAAGCGCTCATCTACTTTTTCATCGAATTTAGCTGCGTAATTTACTGCCATGTGTAATATTCCTCTTTTCTTTATTTTTGGTTTTATACGCTATCAAAGCCTGCAAATAGGGCTTTGTCCTCTGCGCTTAGATGATCGTATCCAGTTTCTGCTGGTGGATTTCCGTGCACAGAGATATTAGGGTTAGGTTGCTTGTCCTCTGCTTGAAAAAGGTAAGGGCTCGACTCTTTAAGGCTGTTGATGGTTTCCTCTAAGACAGGCTTGCCGTCTTCTCCTAGCTCAATCTTGTCTAGGTCAATGAATTTCATCAAGTCCTCTGAGTTGTAAGCTCCTACATCTTTCAAGGCTAGGGCTACAGCATTTGTTTTAGTTACCTGAGCAAGATTTGCCTCACTATCTAGCTTGTACTGGTCAAATTGGGCTTTTAGTTCTTCAAGCTGTTGTTTGCTTTCAGCGCTAGCTCCCTCTTTGGCCTGTAGATCATTGATAGCTTGGGTTTGTTGCTCAAGCTGTTGTTTTAATGTGTCGTTTTCGGCTTGTAGTTCCGACTTGGCTTGTGACTTGGCATTTTCAATACCTGCACCGTACGCTTGCATAATATTGTCAATGACAGCCTTGTCCTCGATACCTGCCTCAACTAACATTTCACGTTTAAGACTCATGTCTTAACTCCTCCTTTTTTTACGTCACATGGACAAATTAAGACAGTTTTACGCCATGCTCCAGGGCAAAATAAAAAACCTGATGGACTTCCATAGGTTTATAGTGGTTTATAGTGGTTTATAGCAATTTATTGCATGAAAAAAGCGCCTAGATTGTTCTAAGCGCTATGAGATTGCTTTAATTGAAATAATCTGACTCTCAAAGAGAGAAATCTCAGTCGGTTCATCAGGGCTAGGATTGTCAATGAGGATAGTGATTTCATCTTGCTCATCATTGTCCATTTCGTCAATAAAATCTGTGACAAGCCCTTTGATGACTTCACCGTCACTATTTACTACCTGAACTCTTGAGCGTAGGTAGTTCCAAAGTTGTTTACTCATTTACGGTCTCCTTTCCCTTTGATAGTTGGCACAATATGTGAGCCTGTTTACTGTAATGAATACGAAAATCAGTAGTATTCTCAACGACTTCACCAGTTCTAGGATCTATATAGGTTCCTATAGGTTTATTTTGTGAGATAATTTCCTGCATTTTGGTTGATTTTGGATCATACTTGAACTGTCCTGTTCCAGCATACCTATCAACTAGTGCCTGACATTCTTCTTTAGTGATTGTCAGATAGCTTGGTGGAGGTGCTCCTTTTTCTAAGTTCTTCTGGAGATATTTCTCATATCCCTTAGTGCCTCTAATGTGGTTTTCAAAATGCTCGTTATTGATTTCCGTCTTAATTATACCACTTTTAACAGCTGAATTAAACTTCTCACGCATTTCTTTTTGTTCTGCTCTGTGTTTTTCCAGCTTTTCAAGTTCTTTTCTGACCTTAACCTCTTTCTTAGCTTTGGTATAAGGGTCATCATAGTATTTCTCTCTAGCATAATCACGATGTAGGAAAGGGTGCTGTTTGAGATAATCTCTCATGGCTCCCTGTTGGATCCTAACCTTGCTCTTATACTTGTCTATTAGCTCGCTGTCACCTAGTTTCTCTGCAACGTGGAGAAATTCCTTGGACTGTCTGATAGAGCGCTCTAGAGCTCTCTGCTTGGCCTGTACGTTTGCGTTTTCTATCGCTTGCTCTGGAGTCAAGTCTCTTAACTCGTCAGGCAAATCAGGCTTGTAGTTAGCCCCTGGAATGTATGGTGTCATCTCATGAGTACAGTTAATACCCTGACAGCCTCCAGCATATCCATAGCCGTAGTCTGATAGCGCCAAAATACGCTCCCCTTTTTCCGTCCTAGCAACTCCAGTGGTTACAATCTGATGCTGCAAAGGAGCGCACATCTCTCTTGCTGTGGCCTTTTTGTGATAGTAAAAGGTATCTATCCCCAACTCCTCAGCAGGAGCCATTCTGACCTCACGATAGACACGCCAAGCCGTGGACTTGATAACTTGCCTAGCGTAGGTATCAGCTCTCCAGCGTTTGCCTTGGCTATCCGTAAAACCATAAAAGCCTTTTTTAGCCCATTTCATGACTGTGTCAGAGATAGCCTTTTCGGAGGTAATGAGTCCTGTGACAACCTTGGCCACGCTCTCCTGGACTATGGACTGATATACCTTTCTCACACTCATTGGCAGGGTGGTATTGATAAGGTTATCTATATCTCCCATAGCCTGATTGACATAAGCAGCTAGATTGGTCTGAATGATAGAGTTGCCAGCAAAACCACCTCCACCAGTAGCCTCTAAAAGCTGTTGTTTGGTGTCTTTATAGATTTTGTAGCCCTCGTTTTGGATAACATGCCTAAGCTGTTCCTCAGCAATCCCTGAGCGGTCAGAAATGAGCTTGACATTGTCCTCATTGAGTAGGCCCATCTCATTCATTTTCTCAAGTTGCCAAATATAAGGGTTATCATCAAGGCTAGCAGAGCCACGCTCTTTGATACGGTCTATAACTTGGTCAAAGAGTTCAAGAGTTAGCTGATGATAGATGTCTGCAACGTTACTAGCGTCAAGCATTAGCTGCTCATCATTTAGCTTGATTGGTTTCTTCTTGTCATCAGCCATTTAATTACTCTCCATACACTCCTACATCATCAGGGCTACGCTCTCCGCTTGCCTCATCAATAGCATTGCCACTGATTTCAGCTTTGATTTGTTTAGCTTTTTCAGGCGTAACATTCAAAACTTTTTCAATAGCCATGACATCCGTAGCAAAGCCAGCATTTACAACCTTAACCCAGTAGTCCAGCTCAGCATTTCGGTCTGTAAAGACTCCATCATCAAGGTTAATGCTGATTTTATCCATGTCAGGGATGTTTCCCTTGTAGAGTCCGTAGGCTTTGCCAAGTTCTAACATTGAGATGATGAGCTCTTTCAAAGACTGCTCTACAAGGCTCACAATGCTGTTTCTCATCTGATAGGTGTCAGAGTTCTCTGATACAACCTCAGTAGCTGTTTTCAAGCTCTTACCGTCAAAGGTGAACGTGCCAGAAGATACCCCTATCTGCATTTCAAAGATTGCTAGTATCTTATTGATAGCCTTGATATAGTCATCCGATCGGATAGGTGTCGTAAGGTCAGTAATGCCTACACCCTTGTCCATATCTCCTGAGTCGATTTGCTCATAAACATTGCGTCCAGCCTCAAACTCACGCTTGACCACGACATTCTCGCCCTCTTGATCGTACTCAACTTTAATCATCTGACTAGGCACAGCTACTCTGCGCTGACCCATCTTAATCTCCCACATGAACTCATCATAGGTCGTATTAAGAAAGTCCATTGTAGTCTTAGCGTTGTCAAAGATAGACAGCCCAAGAACTGAGTTAATATCTTTGTTATTCATCCCTGGAGTTTTCAGATAAGTAAAAAGCGGACGACTCAATCCATTCAAGTCTACTACTTCCTCAAGATCCTCATAGAGTTCTGATAGAGGAACCCTAGAGCCTACCACGTTCTGATTATCAGACTTGTAGAGCTCGTTAGTGACTGTGTACTTGTCATCCTTGTCCCATTCGTGCAGTTCAATCAGCGTGTAAAACTTCTGCTTATTACCCTCTGACTTGGTTGTCTTAGTGATGATAGCAGCGCTAGAGACATCCTGCGTGTTGCTTTGCAGAGGCAAAAAGACAGGCGCCTGAATGAAAGAGACTCTTACTTTGTCTCTATCGACGTATGGCCTCATAGCTAAGCCACCAAGCGCCAAACCACTCTCCAGGTAACGCTCAAAATTCTTGACAAACCTGTCATCTTGGAGCTGTTTCTGAATGAATTTATTAGCGTCCTTATCATCTAGCTTGATTTCAGCCTGCTCATTAAATACTAGGCTTGCAATCTTCTTGGCTGCTGTACGTCCAATAGGCAGATGGTTGAAAGCTCGCTTTCGAGGTGTTCCGTTACTGTCAATGTACTCAATCTGTGGATAATGTCCTGCATAATACTTGAGATTTTCCCTAATTCGGTCATACTCTGCGGATGACACTGCTATTTTAGGGTGATCAGTGATATTCGTTAAGTTCTGTGTCGTCATCACATACTTGCTCCTTGTGAAAAAATTCTTGATAGTCTGTACTATTCCCATTGTTAGCTCCTTTAGGCTTTTAGTCTTAGCTCTCTAGCGTTGTCTAGGACAAAATACTTGAACTCGTCCACCGTGTGGTCATCTTCCTTGATGACTTTTGGATCATCAGTATTAAGTGACTTGTCATCATAGCGGTACATCTTATGCTCTTCAACGAAAACCCTGTTAGCAGGGATGTCAAGGTAGTAGAAACGCCCCTCAGCTAGTAAGCTAATAACCATGTCTATCATGGTCTGGTTTTTCTTCTTAGCCACAGGGTGCCAGCGCTCACCATAGTCTTTGAAATATTGGTTTCTCAAAGCTCCCTCCGCACTATCAATAGTCATTTTTAATTTAGGTACTCTGTAAGTCTTCATGACCTTGTCTATAAAGTCATGTATCATCACAGAGAGCTCACTAGGCGCCTTTTTGATGGTCTTACCAGCTGGACTATAGTAGAACGTATCAAGTAAGATAACATTGCCCTTGGCAGTGAGGCCATAAGCTCCACAGGCCGTCGCTGATTGTTGGTGTCCTGTGTCTAGGGCAAATGATATACCTATCACTTTGTCGTTGTCTGGGAGGCTTTCTAGTGGTTTAAAATAGCTCATGTTATAAACATGATTACCTAAACCGATTACCTCACCCAAATACATCCAACGATAGTAGTCAGGGTCCGTCTCCTTGTAGCGTTCTATCTTGTCTTTCATTTGCTTAGACAAAAAACCTAGCTTGTCATCAAGGTAGGTGCTGTGATGTATCATGTAAGTTGGGTCACTAGCTTTCTCTGCCACCCACTCATTTATCCAGTCATAGGGATTTCTTGGAGGGTTGTATGTGAAATAGACCTTGACCTCTTTGCCATTCGGTAGCTCTTGACGGATAAAAGTATCCTCAACTATATCAATATCTTCACGACCTGCGAACTCAGCCAATTCCTCGAACCATACGGCCATGACATAGCCTTTGGCTATCTTCTGGGATTTGAGTTTCATTGGATCGTCTACACCGTAAAAATAAAAGGCTGTACCTGTCTGCTTGTGGGTGATTTGTAAGGGAGATTTCCCAAACTTGAACTGATTAGCTAACCCCATCTCATAGATGGCCCATCTTATCTGTTCATACACTGACATTCTCAGGTATTTACCCACTTTACGCAAAACTACCACATTACCGTTGGGATCATTGATAAAGTCATTTACAAGGTCAATAGAGACTACTGATGACTTGGTAGAGGCACGGCCGCCCTTGAGCACTATATGACTCTTGAGTGTGTAGAGGACTTCATCAAATACTGGGTTAATCAGTTTCGCTAGATTCAGTATTGCCATTATACTCACTCCTATCAAATGTAAATCCAGTAATGACTGTGTCATCTTCATCATTAGAGCCTAGTTGAGCCTTGAGATTATCAATCCTCAAGCGTTGCTCCTCAGTAACAAGAGGGGAGCGTGTGAGCTCGTCATAGGTCTTAATCATGCTCTTAAGCTCTGACTGTGCTCTTGCCATTGCAGCTAAGGCCTTGCCTTGCTTATCCCATGCCGTGTGAACCTCATAATTTTCACTGCCTTTAGCTGTGCTGGCAATCAGCATGGTAGTAGTATCATCAACGTCCTGAACGTAAAGAATACGCTGAGCATGCAAAAGATTAGCATAGGTCAGCGTGATATTTTCCCAAAGGATGTCTATAGGCTGTTTTTCTGAAAGCTCTTGCGCTATCTCATATACCTCTTGAGGTAGATACTTAGCAAACAGTCCATGTTTGAGGGCGTTTTGATTGCCTATACTTCCGCCTTTGCTGTTCTTATTGCCTTTCGGCGCTCCCCGTGTTCGTTTGGTAGTACTACTTTTGTTTTTTGTAGTACTACATTCGCTCCATTTGTCTCTTAACTTCCAAACTGAGATAGTTTTTTCAGGCACGCCCAACATTTCACCAAGCTTGCGGTTAGTGATGTTTCCGTTATTCTGCTTATAAATCTCAAAAGCTTTATCTCGGTTTGGGTCTCGTGCTCTGCCCAACCTATTACCTCCTATTTGTCCGTTTTGTAAATCAAAAAAAGCCACTCAAAAAGTGACTCAGTGCAAGTAGACTACAGACTTGCGTGTTAATTAGTAATCAATTTGAAAGTTTTCCTTTTTTTATTTTTTGTAGTCATTTAAAACCTCTGAGGGAATCAAACCCTCTAGCTTATAACTTACCTAGGATATAATTAGCTATGCAATCATACAAGGTCCAGTCGATAAGCCGACCTTCTAATAAGTTAATGAGTGATATATGAATGCTAAGCCTGTTGCCTACCCCATTCTGGAACACAAAACACTCAAAGGAGAGGGGAGGACTTGAACCTCCAAGGCCATTACAGCCCCCTGACATTACAGGTAACCATCTACCAATTCTGAGACCTCTCTTTTCAATTCTTGATACTACCATTCTAACAGATTATCGTTACAGTGCACATCAAGATTATTTTGATTAACACATATTCTCAAGATATTCTCAAGATAACTCAAGAAATTCCAAATTATTCCAAAATTACCTCCAACTCTTCAATAGCAACCTTACGCATGCTATAATACGAGCTCTTGCTAATTGCTAACTTATCGCAAATATCCTCGATATACGTTTTAGTAATATATGTCATTCTCAGGATTGCCCTGTATTTTGGATTTTTAAGCCTATTGATCATTCTACCTAATTCAAGTTTCCTGTTAATAATTTCCTTGGTGTCCTGTTCTATAGCCTCTTTCATCACGACAAGCTGAGTATAGACGTCATCAACTTTTCTAGTCTGTCCGCCTTGGACTTTGACGTCAGTCCACTTGGGGCTTGAGAGCAAACCTGCCTCAAGCTCATTGATTTCATCTATACGGCTTTGAATGTCCATATCAAGATCTTGTAATTCTTTCAATAGCTCTTTAGCCTTGTTCACTCTCTATCTCCTTTGTGATATAATAATATTATTGAGATTATAGCTGAGGCAGAGAGTGCCTTGGCTTTTTTTACTCCCAAGATATATAAATTTTCTTATCAGAAATGTAAGTGTCACCTGTCAAAATATTTCGTGAGCGATATATCTTGTGTCTAACTCTGAAACCTGGTCCTAACACCTCTCGTAATAACTCCAACGTTTTCTCATTATCTAAGCGACGTCTAGTATACTCATCTTTGACTGATAGTACACCTATCAGATGACCTGTATATCCTTGCTGAGCAGATGCTTTTATTTTCTGCTCTAAATCGTGTTTCTTGAAGTAACGCTCAAACCATTTAGCATGGCTTTCTGAGCTAAGTTGCTGTACTTCATCGAATAGTGTCATGATTTACCTCCAAAAGCTCTGGATTTTCGTAGATGTTACCGATGATTTCTTCGTCTTCAGTCCACGTATACCCACTTAGCAATCCCTTTAGATATATAGCAGGCATTCCGCCTATGTATGTGCCACCGTATTCTTTTTCTAAATACACTTCATGTGGACATCCTCTTGTACATTTTATAATATCTCCGATAAACCTCCTTGCCGTTTTTATCAAATAATCCTGTTGATTGCATAAGTTCGACCTCGTCTGCATCACGTTTGAAAGTGATACCGTCACCGATAAAATCAAATTCCCCACGGAAACAATGAATCTCTCCCACCTCATAAATTTCTTTATCTAGTTTGTCCCAAACTCTAAATTTAGGTCTCATAATCTCACCTCGTCTCCAATCCTCAATGATTCGTAGCTTGTTTGCGTGACTACGAAAATGCCATAATTTTTAATAGTGATTGTATGCATGTCGCCAATTTTCTCCTTGTGAACAACCTTGCCTTTGATTTCTGCGCCTTGATTGTCAGCTTTATAGACGATAATCGGGCGCTTTTCTTCTAATTTTTTGATTTGGATGCTCTGCCAGATGTTTAGACCAGCAGAGACGAGGATACATACTGTAATGAATCGTTTCATATTACCACCTCACATATAAATACTTCGTGTCAATATCTTGTTCTAAAATACACTCTTTCAATGACTTTAAAACCTTCAATGCATCACTAACCGTTCCCCATCTATTTTCAGGTTCATACTGCACATACTTTTCAGGGTACCGTTCTAATTCAGAGATACCGCGTTGAATGTTATCTAAAACATCAGTGATGTTGTACGTAGTGCCTTGGTCGAAATCCCAATCCATAGCAATTCTAAACATCTTCCCGAGATTGTAGGTCGGAGAACTATATCTAGGCTCAGCAATACAAATATAATCTCCACTCTCTATTTTCGCCAAGATTTCCAAATCATAACTCATCACTCTATCTCCTCCATCTTTACTTTATACATTCGATCACTCGATACTTGCTCTCGAGCTGAGCCTTGCATTTTGCAGCTTCGCCCTCTTTCTTAAAAAAGTGGGTCTCGTCTACCATATTGTCAAAATATAGTGTTACTGTGTATGACATTTTTACCTCTTTTTTTCTAAACTGCTACCGTGCTACCAATAAATTCTAAAAAGTAAAAAGTTTTTTTCAAGAATCCCTATTTTATAGGCTTTCTTTATTATTACTATTATTTTATATACTTTTTTTAAAAATATAGGTAGAAGAGTAGCATTATATATAAATATTAAATAAAAGTCAGTAATATCAAGGGGTTAGACTGCTACCGATGTGCTACCGATGTCCTATTTTATCGGTAGAATGCTACCGATCTACCCCCTAAACTGCTACCGATGACTACCGATAAATTTTTAATTGCTACCGATTAGATTTTTCCGAATCTTTTACTCTTACGAACCCTTTTGTGCTTTTACCACCTGCCCGGAAAACACTTTTTTTCCAATCAGGATGATTATCCATGATCATGTTTATCTTTGTCGAAAGTTTCCTATCATTTGAATTCCTCATAAATAAGTTGTACATCATTTCACGAGTCGAGACCTTATCTAGTTTTTTGATACCAGGTTCAAAGTCGCTACTATTATCAAAATATTTACTTGTGTATTGATGTTGTTGCTGAATAGACCAGTTTTGCCAATTTTCAGGGACGGGCATATCAAGATATTCAAGCACTTGTAACTCAACTTCATCACGATACATGAACTGTTCACGGTAGATATTCAATTCATCCTCTGTATTTTCATCAAACATCAAATCAGCACCAGCACGATAGATTGTAACGGCTTCGCCCCAAATTTGTTCGATTGTATCAGGCTCGATTTCCATTGGATGTTTCTTTTGCTGCTTGCTATCTGCCATAATCGGGAGAAATCGACGTTCACCGGTTTTGTCCTTCAGGTATTCTGTTTGGTTAGTAGTTCTGGCTATAATGAAGTTTTTGGCAAACTCTTCTGTGCGTTTCATGTAGGGCTTACGATACCGTAAGCTAGTTTTTGATATAAAGGCTTTCGTTTCAGCAAAGCTCATCCTATTACTGGCCACCATTTCATCATCGTTGACGATTAGACTCTTTAACATAATGTCGTAATTATCTTTATTAGAGAAATCAGTTACGGCATCCGTATACCATTCGCCACCCAATTTTTGAAGGAGGGACGTTTTCCCAACTCCTTGTCCACCGACCAGGTCCAGAACATAGTCAAACTTAACGTATGGATCATAAACTTTAGCAACTGCACCAACTAGCCACATTTGAGCGATTTTAGAAATTAAAGGGATATCTTCAGCGCCGAGATATACTTGAAGCATACGGTCAATCCGGTTTCTGCCGTCCCACTTTTCAGCTGCTTTCTCCATATACTCAATAACTGGATTGTATGATCTTTCTGAAAAGAAAGTCTCCATGCCATCAAGCATCGCTTGGTTTGAGAAAGCAACACCTAATACACTTTCAAAGTAAACTTTTACGACTGAATCAAAGTTAGAAGGGAGCTCACCTTTTTTAAAAAGAGTGTTGCCAATCTTGATGTCTTTAAGGAGTTCATGTTCCTGAGAGAAATCATTGTGTTTTAAATAAATACTTAGTTGATCATCAGCTTTAAACGCCACAAGTACATTCATCGGGCTATTTGCTTTGATGTCACCTTTTGCATTTGTAATCATTTTATCTTGTGAATTTATACTTACTACATCACCGATTACTCTCACCTCCTATCTTTTTTAATCATACTTTCAACAGTACGCATCACTTCCTTTTCAGTTAAAGGGTTTGGGCTATTTGCATTTGCCAATCTTGCAAGTTGAACAACTACACCATCGTCGACTGCCCGATATAAGAGACCACCTACAAACTTGGCTAGTTTGTCATTTCGTCCACCCTCATCACCAAAACCAAGGGCAATTGTTTCAAAGAGATCTGTTGTTTGGGTTCGGTCTCTAGTATGCGAACGTCTAGCTAAGTCCCTAAGACCGTCCTTACCATCATACTTATAGCCGTGAGTTTCCCCATACTGTTTTTTAATAGCATGTATTAATTCTTTGGAAGGAGTAACCATCGTACCACCTTCCTTGGATTTTTCCAGATCCCACTCATACTGTCCTTTTTCTGTTGCTGATGGAGCAACCAAAACATAATTGTTTTCATGGGCCTTGATGTCCACACCAGGTAAAAAACCAATCATCTGCGTTATGGGAGTGTCATCCCTTTTGAAGTAGAAAAGGTGTTTTCCGCCGCTGGCCGTTTTGGCTTGCAACGTTGGTTCAATCAATCCCAGATATTTCCATTTTTTCAAGGACTCAAAACCGTTTGACTTGCCGTGTTTATCAATATCGATGACAAAGAAGTTGGTAGTTTTTAGGGCAATGTTTGCATTAGGGTAGCCATCCCAAAAGTTTTCAATCTCAGCAGGAGTCATGGCAGGCTTATCAGCAAATTCAATCAAAGGCATCTTATTCTTTGGATTGATGGGTATTACTGAAAATCCCAATTTTTGATACTGCAATGCGTATTCTTTCATTGACGGCATGATTACTTCTCCTCTTTATAAATATAAACAAGTTCTTGGGCCATATAATTTGATTGATATTCATCTTCAGTCATTTTTAAATAAAATAACAACGATTGATAAGCGTCTTCAAATGTATTGAATGGTCCTAATCTTTCATCAGTTTCATCAATGACCCAAAACTTACTATTATTTAGAAAGGGAGGTCATCATCATCAATTTCTGGTGTTGCTTCGACTTTGTTTCCAATATATTCTTCAAGATCATAATTGTAACCTGTCGATTTGTCACGTTTGGTGTATTCATCAATAACCAAGATAAATTTTGTACCAACTGCTTTACGCTTCAAAGCCTCTTCCATAGACTTATTGTCCTCAAGGTCTGCACCACGCATTTTGTCGTCTGCTAGTTCAAGAGTTTTTTGGAAAAATTTGACCGTTGTTTCAACCATATTTGTCAAGTCCATCTTCTTACCGTCTTTTACCCAATCAACAAGGGTTCCCATGCCAATGAATTGTGTACGACCGTTGAATGGACTTTCTGGATCACGGACTTCGAAGGCGTAATTGATAGATTCCCATTTGCTATCAGCAATACGAGCCTCAACACTTGTTAAAATAACCTGATACTCACCACCGGGAAGATGCTGGTTTCCGTTATTAACTTTGTCTTTCCGTGGATCATATCCGTTAGCCTTTAATTGTTTGCAATATCATATAAACTCATGTTTTTTCTCCTCTATTTCTTAAAAAATATCATCTTCGGCAGCTACTTCAACTTTTTCAGGTGCCTCTTTTTTTATGCTCTTTGTTGATTTGGTAGTTGTCATAGTAACAGCACCGTCAATTGTCTGCAAAATCTTCAAAATTGCTTTATCGTCAATCTGGTCAGATTTGTAAGTTTTACGTTTGCGGATAACCTCTCGGTTGTAGTTGTTCCCAAGTTTTTCAGTCCGAATCATCAAGTCTGAGTTTCCATTGATGAGATTGACATATTTTTCACGTAAACTTGGTAAAGTCTTAACTGCTTTTCCGTCGTCATTGTATTCAGTGATTTCACGGCTGATGTAGATAACATTCATTGGCAGAGCTTTAAGATCAATAACCAATTCTGTCAAAGCTTGGTTGAAATAATCATAACCTTTACCGTAACCGATTTCTGATAGTGACTTAACATCAAATTCACCACATACAGCAATTTTGATCATGTCAATAACATCGTCAATAACATCAACTACTACTGTTTCATAAGTATGTTTCTGTGTTTGAAGAGCCAGTAAGATTTCACTAAGCTGCTCAATCACTGATTTTATGATATGACCGTTCTTGTCCTTTTCATTGACAAGTTGAATTGCTGGAACACTATTTGCACTAGCGTTTCCATCTGTGTTCAAAATAATTGGGTTGGGAAATTCGTTAGCTAGGTAAGATTTCCCACTCATAGTTGCTCCATAGAAAAAGAAATTTCTTGGAGTATCCACTGGAACTCGTGGTTTATTTACTGGAAGTGTAAATGCCATTAGAGAAGCCCTCCAATAATATCCTTAATCATGTCTTCAATTGATGAACGGTCACGCTTGATAGGTTCAACTTCTTTTTTATTCATTTTGTTTTCCTCTTTTTAACTTTCTTTATAATAAAATTCAATTACATTTACATCATGCTGCTGACGGCTTCCTGTTATGCGCCAAAGCAACTGTCGATAGTCGTCATACTCTCCAGAACCTTCTTCTACAGGATCCAGAACAACGATGGTTTGGTATTTGTGTTGTAGGCCATCCACTCCAACACCCAAAACTTGACTGGTGGCGACGACTACTTGATTATCAAGACCGTCTTGAATATCCCCTGTCCAGATGCCAATATCTGGATGCCGTTCTCGGATAACATTTACAATCTGTTTAGATTTGCTGACAATCAGCATATCGTGTGGTGCTCGTTCGATTAGTCCATCTAATTTTAATAGTAGGGGCGTATCAGCGCAGACTGGTTTTAATTTTGGAAAATCAACTGCTACGCCTGTTTGATTAAGGTAGCGTTCAAAGGTCTTTCTTCCAAACGATTGCTTGGCCATTGCAGTTTTGCCGTCCACTGTTACAAGATTTAACTTTCTAAATTCTGAAAGCTTATCGGTGTTCCCTGGTTCTACCTTGACCGGATAAAACTTAATCTCAAAACCGTTGTTTTCAACTGTATTTTCGATTTCTTCGATTTCTTCCCATCTGAAGAAATTTGGCAAATCTGAGATGTATTTCTCATAATCTCTAAAATCTTCCCACCTTTCTTTTGAATAACTAAATGGATCATAGACCATTTTTCCATGAGTCTTTTGCCAGTCAAATTTATTATTTGGGGTTGCCCAACCAAATACCGTTTTTTCAAGCGGATAGAAATTTTGTCCTTTTTTTCGGATTGGCGTCGCTGAAAGACCTATCGTGTATTTTCGCTTTATTTTGCGATATAAGGTCACTTGTTTGTCAGACGACATATTCTGCCATTCGTCTACTATCAGCATATCACAATCTAATTTATGTCCCTTTTTGACTTGATTTTGAAGATATCTATCCGTTTGAATGATAATCTCAACATCTTTATCAAAATTCATAAACTTGACTGCATCTATCCAACCATTTAGGATTGCCAGTCGATTGTTGGTGATGATGATTTTTTTAGCTTTCTTATGTTTAGCGATAGCAAGTGCACAGATAGTTTTACCTCGGCCCCCTAAAGCTTCTAAAAAAATTCCATTCGATAAGTGGTCACTTCTTTTGACTGCTTCAGCTTGCCACTTTCTTAACGTTATTGTGATACTCACTCACCACCTTTCCAATATCTTGAATTACTTCTTCAATATCATTTCTCATTGCCCAGAATAATCCAAGTCTTGCTGCTGCTCGAATATCTTGATGATGACTTTTTTCAAATTTCCAAAGTCCTAAGATTTTTAAAAGATCATCTGGAATATCCGACTTATATCCTGCATTGAATTGAAGAACAGCCTCTGGATAACACAACTGGATATAAGCGATGGTTTCTGCCACGCTATTATCTTTCGACTTGTCGTTATCCCTCGCCTTAAATTCTTCAACAATAACTACATCGAATTCAAGGTTTGTTCCGATTTCGTGAAACCAATCAGCGAAACCTCCCATACCATAAGAGACAGCCCAGCTATCAACTAATCTTGCATTATCCAACAAGACAACTCCTGTTGTGCTGGTTTCAATTTTATTACTGCTTGGATCAATTGCTAAAATTTTCATCAGACACCAACTTTCTCCGTTAGCACTCCTGGATAAAGGGCCGTGTTAAACCAATTTTGTTTGTTAACTTTTGCAAAGGCAAATAGCGATTTAACTTCTTTTGCTTGCTTCTCAAATTTTCGAATATCTTCTTCCGATTCAAAGATAGGTTTTTCCTTATATTTAGCGACCGTTACCAGCTTGTACTCTGGAGTGAATACTGGTTTTTCATTTCCTTGATCAAGATTTGTTTCGTCTACTTTCACAAAACGAATCGCAACATCAAATAGAAAATCTTCAGTGACAAGTACTTCAATTGATTCTGGTCCAATCACAACTGCTAGTGAATCTGTTACTCGTGTTTTATTTATCAATTCCATTACTTAATCCTCAAACTTCTACTTTCTTGCAAGGTAGCACCCTTGACTTTCTTACCTGCATTCAGCAATTCCTTGATAGCATTTGTCAGGTTTTTTTGCAATCACAAAATATTTCTTAGGTAGCAGATCCTCATCCACAATGACTGAAGGTTGATTTTTTGCCAGATAAACAGTAAAAAGTAACCCTTTAACCTTGTCATGTCCGGTGATTTCAAAAGCACCTTGCAAGCCAGTTTTAAGCCGTGTGATGTCATTATCAATCGACTTGCATCGTGCAGTCAGACGGTCAATCTCTTCTTTGAGCTGTTTCTTATCAGCTTCTTTATTTTTGATAACCTTGACCGTATTTTCGACTTTTTCTTCAAATTGCTCAGTCCAATCAATTGATTCTAGTGTGTCAGCTTTTGTTTCTTCGTCCAGCCCTTCCATATCATTGATTTGTTTAAAAATCCCTGTCAGTTCGTAAAGTGTTGCCATTATTTCGTTACCTCTTTCATTAATTTATTTGCTTCTTTGATCAGCAAACGCATAACGTTACTATCTGTTTCTTTCTCTGCTGCTCTTGTCAGCATATCAACCCACTCACGTCTAGTGTCATTCTTCCAGTCGACCAACTCCGTGAGCGCTTGTGTGTGATTAAAGTAAGGTGAGTAGTCGTATGACTTATCTTCCAAGCGAACGCATCTGCCTGCCTTGATGTCTTTGGCTAAGTTCGCTCTTACATTACTATTTGTTGTACCAACAGCCTCGGCCACTTCATCATATGAGGCAGCGGGTGCTCTCTATAATATTCCCTGATTCGTTCCGCTTGTGTCATGTTTCTTCTCCTTATTTCAACCCTTCAGGCGGTTGCACGTCGTACGTAAATTGTTTATCTGAATTTCTCAGATTCATGCGTGCGATATTGCTCGCTATTTGCTGGCGCTCTTGTCGCTTCTTTTCAGCATGGTAATCCAGTGTATTCACTAGCGACCATAGTCCAATTCCTACGATTGTTACCAGGTAAATGTATTCCATCATTTTTCTTTCTCCTTTTCTTTGTAGATTGCTACGATTTTCTCCAAGTCTGCGATTTCTTGATTTGCTTCTTGAAGTTTTTCTTGCGTCTCAATCAGTGATTGATTGAGGTCCAAAGCGACCTCTTTCCAGTCGATATTGGTTTCTTCGACCTCTTCCGAAAAGTAGTTTTTAATTCTTGTTAGTAGGTTCATCCGACTGACCTCATTTTCTTGCTTTTCACCATTTCTTTCTTCCAAGTTTGAGTTCCACGATATTGCAGATATTCGTCAAAACCTTTGATTGTGACGAGCTGGCCATCATTCCTAAGATGCTTCTGTTGGCTAGGCAACTTCTTCATTTCACGTCTCATGTCTCCCGCTTGTCGCTTTGAACATCCAAAGATGTGTTCTAATTCTTCATCGTTTGCAGAAATCTTCTCGATGATCACATCTTTAATCCTCACGATTTGAACTGCTTCCATTTTTGCTCCTTTCGTGTTATAATTTCCTTGAATAATTTTGTTGAGCGCCTGATTGCCGTCAGGTGCTTTTTTGCTATCCCCTTTTCTGCTATAATGAAATCAGAAAGGAGGTGATTTTATGCATGACCTAGTTATCAAGATGATTCTTGATGAGTACGGCATTGATAACTCTGAAAATTTGTCTAAAGCACTCGCCAAAGTCCTAGATGAATTTTCAAGAGATAGCCGTGTAATTAACAACCTGTCTAAGTCTATCAATGAACAGAATAGACTTACAGATAGAATGCACGGGGTTATTCGATAAGCCCCATAGCCCTCTGAGCGTGTTTGCGAAAGACATTGGTTTCACTGTCATCCAGTGTTATGTCTTTTGATAAATTACGCTCTTTTTCGTTCAGTTGGTGATCGTAAAGGCTGTTTAGCTCTTCCCATCTTTTTCGAGCCAAAGACTGTCTCAAGCCAATATAGAGTTCGATAATAGTCGGTGATTTTGCCACATCCTGCAGCTCCTGCTCAGATTTTTCTTGCTCATTTTGGATTTTAGCAGTAAAGTCTGAGTAAACTTGCTCAAACGTTTCTAAAATTTGAGAATCCACAGCCACGCCATCAATTTCAATAACATCTGGAATTGCTGTGATAGTGATTTTTGGTTTCTTATCCGCAGGCATTTCTAGTTTAAAATCAGTTACCCCTCGGCCAAGCTCCCAATCATTGATTTTTACTGAATATCCTGAAGAATTAAGAGATTGACCCTCAGTAGGTTCTTGCTTGGGCTTAATACTTAGTTTTAATTGCTTCATGTTTGCTCCTTTCTACATCGTTTGCTCAAGATACTTGAACAAGGTTTGTAAAAAAATATGCGGGAATATCGTTTAAGTCAAGATCTAACAAATCTATAGCTCGTTCCATTTCTTCGTCTCTCCAACCCACTTTGTTATTGAGTTTCAGCGATAAAGAGCGCTCTGATAAGCCTAAAGCAATAGCAAAATTATATTGTGTTCCGTACTTTTCGACGATTTTCCCAGACAACTTTGAAAAATCTTTAGTCATTGCATTTCCTCCTGTTTATCTTTTGCTCAAATATTTTGAACAAATTCATTCTAACTCATCTTTTAACTTTTGTCAACCAAAAATTCAAGTTTTTTGAATTTTTTTCTTGAATTTTTGTTCAAGATACTTTATAATGAAATTATGGAATTATGAAATTATTAAATTCAATAAGGAGGCAGTCGATGGAGCGTAGTAGTACATCAGCAAGGCTCAGACAACTAATGTCTGAAACAGGTCTAAGACAAGTAGATATTTTAGATAAATCCAAACCGTTCCAAAAACAATTAGGTGTAAAGATGGGAAGAAGTGCCCTATCTCAATATGTAACGGGAAAATCTAAACCAGATGATAAAAAACTATATCTTCTATCTAAAACTCTTGGCGTTAGCGAAGCTTGGCTTATGGGCTATGATGTTGAGAAAAAACGTGTACCAGATAATGAACGTAACTCAACATCAAATGAAAAACCTGAAATCCTAACCATCTACAACCAACTAGAAGAACCTAGGCAAGAGAAGGTCCTCGACTTTGCCAATGCTCAACTTGATGAGCAGGAAAGTTCTAAGGTTGCTTCTATCTTCGAGAAGGTAAGCAATGAAGATTATATCATTGACTACGTCGAGGGACTGGTTGCTGCAGGTCATGGAACATTTCAGGAAGATAATCTGCACATGGAAGTCAAGCTCAGAGCTGAAGATGTGCCAGAGGAGTATGACACTATTGCTAAAGTAGCTGGTGACTCAATGGAGCCACTTATCGAAGATAATGACCTGCTCTTTATCAAGGTCACTAGTCAAATTGATATCAATTCAATCGGTATCTTCCAGGTAAATGGCAAAAACTTTGTTAAAAAATTAAAGCGTGATTTTGATGGACGCTGGTACTTACAAAGTCTAAATAATAGCTATGAAGAAATCCATCTAACAGAAGACGACGACATCCGAACTATTGGGGAAGTCGTAGATATTTATAAGGTTTAAAAATATGTGCAATAACTGAATCACATTAGAGAGGATTTTAATATGGGAATATTTAATTTTTTATTTGGAAGTAAAAAACAGAAAGAACCGCAACAAATTTCCGTTACTGTTTCTCCGTCTAAAGAATTTGACTACTATCGGCCTAAGTATTTCAAAATACTAAACTCAAGACCTAATATATTTGAAATATATGGAAGAGGCTTTGATTTTCCAAAATACAACGATAACTTTATAACTCCAGAGGGTTATCCTCTTAGAGAGTTACTACTCTTGGTTTGGTGGGGGAAAACAAAGAGTGGAAGAAAATCAACTATATCAATCCCTAAATATTTTTTTCATGATTACAATCTAAATGCTGAAAAAATAACAAGAAAATTCAAAGACAACTCATTGCTTTATGATGATGACGGCAAAACACTTTTGACTGATGAAGGGAGGGGTATTGCTGATAAATATTCGTCACTATGGGAGATACACTCAGCTAAAGGATACCCTACAAATCTTGATATCGATTTCCCAACATGGGACAAAAATAAATTTGATTTAATGATGTGCCAAGTGCAAATAAGGTATCACAGTGAGTACGCTAAATTTTGCAAAGAATTAGTTAATTATTTCAACTCCCTAAATGCACCAACGAGCGCTTTAGAAATTCACAATGAAATCAATTACTACATCAATGAAATGAATAGTAATTTAGCAAGAGTAAATGACCTGAAAGAAAAATTGATCATCTTACAAGACAGAGTAGATGATAATATATAACAAACAAAAAAGCCCCACGCTCAGAAGTTTGCAGACCGAGAGCGTGAGGCTAGTGGCAAGAAAAAAGCATTAAAAAGCTCTTTTTCTTATACCCATTTTAACAAAAAAGTGAGGTAAAATCAATGTGGATGGAAGAATTGCCAAACGGCAAGTTTAAATATTTTGAGCGATACAAAGATCCATATACTGAGAAATTAAAAAAAGTATCGGTTACGATGGAAAAGAAAACTCCCCAGGCAAGAAATCAAGCTGCTATCCTGTTGCAAGAGAAGATAAATCAAAAATTAGGGGAAAAACAACATTCTGTTTCTAATATAACTTTTGAAAAACTATATGAGGAATTTGAGGAAAATTGGAAACATGGTGTTAAAAATTCAACAGTCTATGCTTCAAAAAATGTCAAAAAAGAGATTTTAAAGCAGATAGAGGGCGACTACCTAGTTAGAAATATTGATAGACGTTTATTACAAAAAGTAATAGATCAACTATTACAAGATGGGAGATCTCATAACTATGTTTCTAAAATCAAGTTCAAGCTCAATCAGATAATGAAATTCGCTATCAGAATGAATTATATTGATACAAATGAAATGCTATTTGTTGAAACGCCTAGAAAAGTAATTACATCCGACGAACTCAGGAAGAAAAACACAAAATACTTAGACCAAAAAGAGTTTAAGTTATTCATCCAAAATTTAAAAGACGAGGCCCTATGTGATTATCGAATTACAAAGTATATCCGAATAGCTAAAGTTCTTTTTCTTACTGGCATGAGGTATGGAGAACTGGCAGCCTTAAATTACAAGGAGGATATAGATTTTTCTAAAAAGACTATTCACATCAAGCATACATACGATTTCAGACAAAAAGAGAGAACTACACCAAAGACAATCAAGTCCGATAGGGTTATAACAGCACCTCAAAAAGTGTTAGATATTATCAAAGAGCAAATAATAGAGAATGCGACAAATGGATTTGATACAGATTTTATTTTCATCAATACTCTAGGAGAACCAATAACAAATGCCAGGGTTATTTGTGCATTGAAAAGACATGGTCAAAAAATCGGCATAGAAAAAAATATAACTACACATACATTTAGACATTCTCACATATCCCTACTTGCTGAGCTAGGCATTCCTTTGACTGCCATCATGGATAGAGTAGGACATAGTGACTCAAAGACCACACTAGAGATTTATTCCCATGTCACTCAAAAAATGGTATCAGACATATCTAGTAAGTTAGAAAAGATAAAACTATAAATTATGCCCCTCGACTGCCCCTTTTTCTTACACAAGACAAACAAAAGCCCCTTAAAGTGTTGATATTAAAGGGCTTTTTGAATGTACGAAAAAAGAGCACACAATTCAAATCGCTTAGGGCTGCTGGATTCCTCCCCTGACCCGCTTCACGCAGAACTGTTGCTCCACTATTTATTATATCACATTCCTATTCATTTTAAAAGCAAAATTATTTTTTCCGTCTATTTCTAAAAAAGTCCTGCATAATAGCTGCGCATTCATCTTCCAAAATTCCCGTTTCAACCTCCACACGATGATTGAGACGCTCATCTGTCAAGATATCGTACAAACTCCCAGCAGCGCCAAATTTCTGGTTTTTAGCCCCATAGACTACGTTGGGAATGCGGGCGAGTCCAATCGCCCCACTACACATGACACAAGGCTCAATGGTCACAAAGCGTGCAATCCAGCAAGCGCCAGCTCTCCTCACTTAGGTTCGCATTTTCTATAGCCATAATTTCCGCATGCATAACCGCTCGCTGCAATTCCTCACGCGCATTATGCCCACGACCAATGATTTCCCCATCTTTGACAATCACACAACCAATTGGAATTTCATCGTGTTCTAAAGCAATCTCAGCCTCTCTCAAAGCCTCCCTCATAAAGATTTCTTTTTCTTCAACTGTATAATTCATCAATTTCCCTTTTTCTACTTCTCGATTTTATTATTATATCATGAATCCCAACACAAAAAAAGCCACCGAATGCGGTGACTCTATAGGGAGATTATTATGAAAAAGAAAAGTTTAGGATATTTGTTACAACAAGTTAGGAGGTCTTCTTGTAACTGTCTATAGTATACCCGACCTATCTTAAACAAATCTTAAAAATCTCTTACGACCAAACACTTTCTAAAATATTTGTTTGTTCACGACCAGGACCTACTGAGAAAGTAGAAATACGAACGCCAACCAATTCACTCACACGACGAACATAGTTACGCGCATTCTCAGGAAGATCTTCCAAATTACGAACTCCGGTGATATCTTCTGACCAACCTGGCAACTCTTCATAGATAGGCTTGCAACGTTTCAATTGCTCAAGACTAGCTGGATAGTAGTCAATACGTTGACCATCCAGATCATAAGCCACACAGATTTTCACTGTATCTAAACCACTCAAAACATCGATAGAGTTCAAAGAAAGGTTAGTAATACCAGAAACGCGACGGCTATGACGCATGACAACTGAGTCAAACCAACCCACACGACGTGGACGACCAGTTGTAGTACCATATTCATGACCTACTTCACGGATACGTTCTCCTACTTCATCAAACAACTCAGTTGGGAAAGGACCGTCTCCTACACGACTTGTATAAGCCTTACATACACCTACAACCTTGTCAATCTTACTTGGACCAACACCAGAACCAATTGTCACACCACCAGCCACAGGGTTTGATGACGTAACAAATGGATAAGTACCTTGGTCGATATCTAGCATAACACCTTGGGCACCTTCAAAAAGGACGCGTTTACCGTTATCAAGCGCATCATTCAAGATGACAGATATATCTGTCACATATTTCTTGATTTGTTGACCATATTCGTAATACTCTTCAAATATCATCGAAAGCAATCGCTTTACTATCATACAATTTTTCAAAAAGACGATTCTTTTCAGCAAGGTTACGTTCTAAACGCTCACGGAAAATGTCTTTATCCAAAAGATCTGCGATACGAATTCCCACACGAGCAGCCTTGTCCATATAAGCTGGACCAATTCCCTTGATTGTAGTACCAATCTTATTGTCGCCCTTAGCTTCTTCTTGCAAACGGTCTAACTCGATATGATAAGGCAAAATAACATGCGCACGATCAGAAATACGCAAATTATCAGTTGTTACACCTTCCTCATGAAGATAGTTCAACTCTTTTACAAGAGATTTAGGATTTACAACCATACCATTCCCGATAACAGAGATTTTTTCAGGGAAGAAAATCCCAGATGGAATCAAGTGCAATTTAAACTTCTTACCATCAATCACAATCGTGTGACCTGCATTATCACCACCTTGGTAACGTGCAATCACTTCTGCATTCGCTGAAAGGAAGTCCGTAATCTTCCCTTTACCTTCATCACCCCATTGGGTACCTACAACAACAACTGAAGTCATAATCTTGTCTGAGCCCTCAGGCTCTTCCTTTCTCACATACATGGCAGGAATCTCACCTGCAATTATATCTTACAATTTATTATAAGAAAAAATCGCCTTTTTATCAAGAAGAAACAATAGAAAGATTTGCTATTTCCAACTATTAAAAAATGATTTAGAAAAATTACCAGCTATTTATTGTTATATTGCCATGAAAAAGTAAGTTTGTTCGGAAATTTACTAAAATTACCTCAACAAGAAATAAAACCTCGATTCATTATCATCTTTTCAAGATACAAACGATAAGCAACACGATAATGATAAACGATAAAATCCCTACGACACCCAATACCATATCTCACTAAATAATAAATCAAAAATTTAAAATGGAAATGTTCCCAATCAAAATTATCACCAAATACAGTACCATACTCTTCTTCAATATTTCTATAAAAATCCGTCATCTGCTCATAAATTTTTTTGTAACATAATTATATACTCCTTTTTCTTTTTTTATGAACTTATTCTAACAAAAAAATTTTTACACATTCACTATCAATTCCTGAATTGTTAAAATACCAACCTCAACAAGATAAAAAAATAGAAAAAGTTGACAGAATAGAAATAAATATCTTACATCAAAAAAACAAACTATTAAATCCCTAAAAAAATAAAAAAAATTTCATATAAATGATTGAAAAAAAATTATCCTGTTCTGTTTCAATAGTAATAAATATTTCTCAAGAGTTCTTCAACGAACTTGAGTCAGAACTATGAAGTGATTGAATAGAAATAAAGCACTTAATAATTATTAAAAAGAAAAGTAACTATAGTATTTGTAGTCGGTAAATCCCATATGGATCTTATGGAGCCTATTTTGTTGTAGAAAAAATTCCATAAGATTTGCCACCAAAACATCTTTAGAAAGAATCATATGGAAGAATTACACTTTATCACAAAATTACTAAGCCTTACAGAACCTAATTTCTAAATTATGGATATCATAATAGGGGTACACATAAGGAAATCATCGCTAAACTGGACTACGACGCCCCATCTTGCCCTGATTGCAGAAGTTAAATGAAGAAATATGATTTTCAAAAACCGTCGAAAATTCCTTACCTTGAAACAACTGGTATGCCTACCAGAATTCTACTTAGAAAGCATCGTTTTAAGTACTATCAGTGTCCGAAAATGATGGTGTCTGAAACTTCTATCGTCAAGAAAAATCATCAAATTCCTCGTATTATCAACCAAAAGATTGCTCAAAAGTTGATTGAAAAGACTTCTATGACCGACATTACTCATCAGCTTTCCATTTCCACTTCAACTGTCATTCGCAAGCTTAATGACTTCCACTTTAAATATGATTTTTCTCGTCTTCCTGAGATTATTTCTTAGGACATTGAAACAGTCAGGGGAGTGACTGTTTCAATCGAGAGATGAAGATGAGCTTTATTACGCAAGATTTTGAAAACCTCAATATCATAACTGTTCTTGAGAGTAGAACACAAGCTATCATCCGAAATCATTTTCTTATGTCGCGTCAAAATCATTACAATGGATATGTTTATCCCTTATTATGACTTGGCTAAACAGCTTCACTTTCGAATTTCTAGGCTCAGGCTGAAACAGTGCCCTTCAACTACCCTATTCTAACGCCAAATTAAAAGCGACTAATAATCTCATTAAACTTATCAAGCGAAATGCCTTTGGATTTCGGAACTTTGAAAACTTCAAAAAACGGATTTTCATCGCTCTAAATATCAAAAAAGAAAGGACGAAATGTGTCCTTTCTCGTTCTTAGCTTTTCTTCAACCGACTACAGTTGACAAATGACAAAGATCTGAAATATCTCGCGTCATTAGGTGCGAGATAGATTATTAATTAAATAACAAAAAAGAGGCTAAAACCTCCTTTAATTAACTACTCCGCCAGTAGGACTCGAACCTACGACATCATGATTAACAGTCATGCGCTACTACCAACTGAGCTATGGCGGAATAAAGCTAAGCGACTTCCATATCTCACAGGGGGCAACCCCCAACTACTTCCGGCGTTCTAGGGCTTAACTTCTGTGTTCGGCATGGGTACAGGTGTATCTCCTAGGCTATCGTCACTTAACTCTGAGTAATACCTACTCAAAATTGAATATCTATTCAAATCAAGAAAACCTTGCGCTTTCATATTCTCAGTTACTTTGGATAAGTCCTCGAGCTATTAGTATTAGTCCGCTACATGTGTCGCCACACTTCCACTTCTAACCTATCTACCTGATCATCTCTCAGGGCTCTTACTGACATAAAATCATGGGAAATCTCATCTTGAGGTGGGTTTCACACTTAGATGCTTTCAGCGTTTATCCCTTCCCTACATAGCTACCCAGCGATGCCTTTGGCAAGACAACTGGTACACCAGCGGTAAGTCCACTCTGGTCCTCTCGTACTAGGAGCAGATCCTCTCAAATTTCCTACGCCCGCGACGGATAGGGACCGAACTGTCTCACGACGTTCTGAACCCAGCTCGCGTGCCGCTTTAATGGGCGAACAGCCCAACCCTTGGGACCGACTACAGCCCCAGGATGCGACGAGCCGACATCGAGGTGCCAAACCTCCCCGTCGATGTGAACTCTTGGGGGAGATAAGCCTGTTATCCCCAGGGTAGCTTTTATCCGTTGAGCGATGGCCCTTCCATACGGAACCACCGGATCACTAAGCCCGACTTTCGTCCCTGCTCGAGTTGTAGCTCTCGCAGTCAAGCTCCCTTATACCTTTACACTCTGCGAATGATTTCCAACCATTCTGAGGGGAACCTTTGGGCGCCTCCGTTACCTTTTAGGAGGCGACCGCCCCAGTCAAACTGCCCGTCAGACACTGTCTCCGATAGGGATCACCTATCCGGGTTAGAGTGGCCATAACACAAGGGTAGTATCCCAACATCGTCTCCTTCGAAACTGGCGTCCCGATCTCATAGACTCCTACCTATCCTGTACATGTGGTACAGACACTCAATATCAAACTGCAGTAAAGCTCCATGGGGTCTTTCCGTCCTGTCGCGGGTAACCTGCATCTTCACAGGTACTAAAATTTCACCGAGTCTCTCGTTGAGACAGTGCCCAAATCATTACGCCTTTCGTGCGGGTCGGAACTTACCCGACAAGGAATTTCGCTACCTTAGGACCGTTATAGTTACGGCCGCCGTTTACTGGGGCTTCAATTCATACCTTCGCTTACGCTAAGCACTCCTCTTAACCTTCCAGCACCGGGCAGGCGTCACCCCCTATACATCATCTTACGATTTAGCAGAGAGCTGTGTTTTTGATAAACAGTTGCTTGGGCCTATTCACTGCGGCTGACCTAAATCAGCACCCCTTCTCCCGAAGTTACGGGGTCATTTTGCCGAGTTCCTTAACGAGAGTTCTCTCGCTCACCTGAGGCTACTCGCCTCGACTACCTGTGTCGGTTTGCGGTACGGGTAGAGTATGTTTAAACGCTAGAAGCTTTTCTTGGCAGTGTGACGTCACTAACTTCGCTACTAAACTTCGCTCCCCATCACAGCTCAATGTTATAGATATAAGCATTTGACTCATATCACACCTCACTGCTTAGACAGACTCTTCCAGTCGTCTGCTTTAGTTAGCCTACTGCGTCCCTCCATCACTACATACTCTAGTACAGGAATATCAACCTGTTGTCCATCGGATACACCTTTCGGTCTCTCCTTAGGTCCCGACTAACCCAGGGCGGACGAGCCTTCCCCTGGAAACCTTAGTCTTACGGTGGACAGGATTCTCACCTGTCTTTCGCTACTCATACCGGCATTCTCACTTCTATGCGTTCCAGCACTCCTCACGGTACACCTTCTTCACACATAGAACGCTCTCCTACCATACCTATAAAAGGTATCCACAGCTTCGGTAAATTGTTTTTAGCCCCTGGTACATTTTTCGGCGCAGGGTCACTCGACTAGTGAGCTATTACGCACTCTTTGAATGAATAGCTGCTTCTAAGCTAACATCCTAGTTGTCTGTGCAACCCCACATCCTTTTTCCACTTAACAATTATTTTTGGGACCTTAGCTGGTGGTCTGGGCTGTTTCCCTTTCGACTACGGATCTTAGCACTCGCAGTCTGACTGCCGACCATAATTCATTGGCATTCGGAGTTTATCTGAGATTGGTAATCCGGGATGGACCCCTCACCCAAACAGTGCTCTACCTCCAAGAATCTCTAATGTCGACGCTAGCCCTAAAGCTATTTCGGAGAGAACCAGCTATCTCCAAGTTCGTTTGGAATTTCTCCGCTACCCACAAGTCATCCAAGCACTTTTCAACGTGCCCTGGTTCGGTCCTCCAGTGCGTCTTACCGCACCTTCAACCTGCTCATGGGTAGGTCACATGGTTTCGGGTCTACGTCATGATACTAATTCGCCCTATTCAGACTCGGTTTCCCTACGGCTCCGTCTCTTCAACTTAACCTCGCATCATAACGTAACTCGCCGGTTCATTCTACAAAGGCACGCTCTCACCCATTAACGGGCTCGAACTTGTTGTAGGCACACGGTTTCAGGTTCTATTTCACTCCCTCCCGGGGTGCTTTTTCACCTTTCCCTCACGGTACTGGTTCACTATCGGTCACTAGGGAGTATTTAGGGTTGGGAGATGGTCCTCCCAGATTCCGACGGGATTTCGCGTGTCCCGCCGTACTCAGGATACTGCTAGGTACAAAGACTATTTTAAATACGAGGCTATTACTCTCTTTGGCTGATCTTTCCAAATCATTCTTCTATAATCTTTGAGTCCACATTGCAGTCCTACAAACCCCGAAGAGTAAACTCTTCGGTTTGCCCCTCCTGCTGCTTTCGCTCTGCCGCTACTAAGGCAATCGCTTTTTGCTTTCTCTTCCTGCAGCTACTTAGATGTTTCAGTTCACTGCGTCTTCCTCCTCACATCCTTAACAGATGCGGGTAACAGGTAGTACCTGTTGGGTTCCCCCATTCGGAAATCCCTGGATCATCGCTTACTTACAGCTACCCAAGGCATATCGTCGTTTGTCACGTCCTTCTTCGGCTCCTAGTGCCAAGGCATCCACCGTGCGCCCTTATTAACTTAACCTTATTTTCTGACCTTTCAGTCATAAACTCTTATTAATACTACAGCGTTTTTCGGTTTATTTTTCTTGTTACTATTTGATATAGATATTCAATTTTTCAATGTGCATTACTTGGTGATCTCTCACCAATGGAGCCCTAGCGGGATCGAACCGCTGACCTCCTGCGTGCAAAGCAGGCGCTCTCCCAGCTGAGCTAAGGCCCCACAAGACCTCTCAAGACTAAACAAGACCAATGCGCAGTTCCTTATCCTTAGAAAGGAGGTGATCCAGCCGCACCTTCCGATACGGCTACCTTGTTACGACTTCACCCCAATCATCTATCCCACCTTAGGCGGCTGGCTCCTTACGGTTACCCTCACCGACTTCGGGTGTTACAAACTCTCGTGGTGTGACGGGCGGTGTGTACAAGGCCCGGGAACGTATTCACCGCGGCGTGCTGATCCGCGATTACTAGCGATTCCGACTTCATGTAGGCGAGTTGCAGCCTACAATCCGAACTGAGACTGGCTTTTAAGAGATTAGCTTGCCGTCACCGGCTTGCGACTCGTTGTACCAGCCATTGTAGCACGTGTGTAGCCCAGGTCATAAGGGGCATGATGATTTGACGTCATCCCCACCTTCCTCCGGTTTATTACCGGCAGTCTCGCTAGAGTGCCCAACTAAATGATGGCAACTAACAATAGGGGTTGCGCTCGTTGCGGGACTTAACCCAACATCTCACGACACGAGCTGACGACAACCATGCACCACCTGTCACCTCTGTCCCGAAGGGAAAGCTCTATCTCTAGAGCGGTCAGAGGGATGTCAAGACCTGGTAAGGTTCTTCGCGTTGCTTCGAATTAAACCACATGCTCCACCGCTTGTGCGGGCCCCCGTCAATTCCTTTGAGTTTCAACCTTGCGGTCGTACTCCCCAGGCGGAGTGCTTAATGCGTTAGCTGCGGCACTAAACCCCGGAAAGGGTCTAACACCCTAGCACTCATCGTTTACGGCGTGGACTACCAGGGTATCTAATCCTGTTTGCTCCCCACGCTTTCGAGCCTCAGCGTCAGTTACAAGCCAGAGAGCCGCTTTCGCCACCGGTGTTCCTCCATATATCTACGCATTTCACCGCTACACATGGAATTCCACTCTCCCCTCTTGCACTCAAGTTAAACAGTTTCCAAAGCGTACTATGGTTAAGCCACAGCCTTTAACTTCAGACTTATCTAACCGCCTGCGCTCGCTTTACGCCCAATAAATCCGGACAACGCTCGGGACCTACGTATTACCGCGGCTGCTGGCACGTAGTTAGCCGTCCCTTTCTGGTAAGATACCGTCACAGTGTGAACTTTCCACTCTCACACTCGTTCTTCTCTTACAACAGAGCTTTACGATCCGAAAACCTTCTTCACTCACGCGGCGTTGCTCGGTCAGACTTCCGTCCATTGCCGAAGATTCCCTACTGCTGCCTCCCGTAGGAGTCTGGGCCGTGTCTCAGTCCCAGTGTGGCCGATCACCCTCTCAGGTCGGCTATGTATCGTCGCCTTGGTGAGCCGTTACCCCACCAACTAGCTAATACAACGCAGGTCCATCTGGTAGTGATGCAATTGCACCTTTCAAGCAAATGTCATGCAACATCTACTATTATGCGGTATTAGCTATCGTTTCCAATAGTTATCCCCCGCTACCAGGCAGGTTACCTACGCGTTACTCACCCGTTCGCAACTCATCCAGAAGAGCAAGCTCTCCCTTCAGCGTTCTACTTGCATGTATTAGGCACGCCGCCAGCGTTCGTCCTGAGCCAGGATCAAACTCTCATTAAAAGTTTGAGCTCTCACTCATTTCTGTCACTGACAGATTTATTGTTTTTTCATTGTTCAGTACTACAACCTTAGTTGTAGTGCCCTGCACATTGGTTCGTCTTGTTCAGTTTTCAAAGGTCTTTGTCACTCACTTCTCTCAAGTGACAACTATATTAGTATATCACAGTCGCTTTCGCTTGTCAACACTTTTTTGAAACTTTTTTAAGTTTTTTTAAAACTTTTTTCATCAAGTGTTCCATCTGCAACATACCATAGTCCGTACGGGATTCGAACCCGTGTTACCGCCGTGAAAAGGCGGTGTCTTAACCCCTTGACCAACGGACCTGAGTTGTTATTTTCAACTCTTACTATTATACAGCCTTTTTATTTTTTGTCAACTACTTTTTTAAAACTTTTTTAATTTTTTTTGCATAGCTTCCTACCGGGTTCGGATATCAAACTCTTTAAACACAATACGTAGCTCCCTTAACACGCTTTGACGACCTCGGAATCGTTCATGTCTTAAGACGCGTTCTAACTCTTCTTGTTGCTCTTTAGTTTGTTTACTTCTATAATCTCTTAGTGTTTCATGAAAGAGATAGTAATCATCCAGCCAGAGTCCTCCCTCACTGATACGATGGCTAATCTCACCTACTTCTTCATATGCTTCTTTATCATATCTTCGCTTCTGGCTTTCTTGCTTACGGAGATAATCTAAAATTCGATTTCGGAACTTGGTTTGAAATATTTCCTTAAACGAGGGATATCTTCTACCAGTTCTTCTTCTCTACTGATCAATTCATGTAGGCATATCATTCCCTCTTGATCCCAATCCGATAACTCCCATAAATGAAGATAATATTCCTTTCTACACTTATATACAATGCCCTGGACTTCTTCATACAATTCTTTAATCATTCTTTTCCCCTTTCTGTTTACAGTCTAACAAATCAAGAAGCTAATTGGATTCATTTCATCCATTCTGCACCCTTTACCGCCTCAACTGCACAAAAAAGAGAGGTCTTGCCTCTCTTTGGGTTATTTCTCGTCATTCATTTTTGATTTTACTTCATCATAAGATAGTGCATGAGATTCCTCTTCTACTGTTTCAGGCATCTTTCCTGTTTCGTAAAGAGATTTAATTTGTGTACTATCCAATGTTTCGTATTTCAATAATGCTTCTGCAATCAACTTGTGAGTTTCACGATTTGACTGAATAATTTCAGCAGCTTTATTTCGTGCTTCATTCAGTAATGAACGAACTTCTTCGTCAATTTCATAAGCTGTTTGTTCTGAAATTGATTTTTGAGGGCTTTGTGCTCCAAACATAGCATGATTTCCCTCATACTGTACTGGACCCAGTTTTTCACTCATACCGTACTCTGTAACCATTGCACGCGCCATTTGTGTCGCTTGTTCAAAGTCGTTTGAAGCTCCTGTAGTTTGGACATTAAAGATAATTTCTTCAGCTACACGTCCACCCATTAAGCCAGCCAACTGCTCTTTCATATCTTCTTTAGATAGAAGCATTTGGTCTTCCTTAGGAAGTGCAATCATATAACCGCCTGCACGGCCGCGTGGTACGATAGTAACTTTATGAACAACACGGGCATTTGACAAAACTAAACCAACAATGGTATGACCTGCCTCATGGTAGGCAACCAATTCACGTTCTTTTTGTGAAACAGTCTTATCTTTCTTAGAAGGACCAGCAATAACTCTATCTTCTGCTTCATCAATATCTGAAGCATCAATTATCGATTTATTGCGACGAGCAGCAACTAAGCCGCTTCATTCAAGACATTCTCTAAATCTGCTCCAACAAAACCTGGAGTTTGTTGAGCCACTAATTTCAAATCAACATCTTCTGCTAAAGGTTTGTTCTTAGCGTGAACTTTCAAGATTGCTTCGCGACCTTTAACATCCGGACGACCAACCAATACTTTTCTATCAAAACGTCCTGGACGCAAAAGGGCAGGGTCAAGTACATCTGAACGGTTTGTCGCAGCGATGACGATAATTCCTTCATTTCCCTCAAAACCATCCATCTCAATCAAAAGTTGGTTCAAGGTTTGTTCACGTTCGTCATTACCTCCGCCTAGCCCAACTCCACGTTGACGTCCGACAGCATCAATTTCATCGATAAAAATAATAGCTGGTGCTGCTTTTTTGGCATCTTCAAAAAGAGAACGAACACGACTAGCTCCAACTCCGACAAACATTTCTACAAAGTCAGAACCTGAGATACTAAAGAATGGAACACCTGCTTCTCCGGCTACTGCCTTAGCAAGCAAAGTTTTACCTGTTCCTGGAGGTCCCTCCAAAAGAACACCTGCTGGAATACGGGCTCCAAGTTTTGTAAATCGTTTTGGATCTTTTAAGAATTCAACGACTTCAACTAGTTCTTGTTTTTCTTCCTCAGCTCCAGCAACATCTGAAAATCTTACTTTAATATCTTCTTTATTTGCAGCTTTAGCCTTGCTACGTCCAAAACTCATTGGGTTACGGCTATTATTTCCTCCCATATTTCCCATCATGGAGAATAGGAAGAAGAAGAGAATACCGAATGGCACAATGGATACAAGAATATTAATCCACATACCACTTGAACTTTCATGCTTAACAGTTACTTCCGCTTTATGGTCAGAAGCAAGTTTGCAATTCTGATACGGTAGTATCTGAAGGAAGAATAATACTTGAAAATTTCTCTACTGTTGTAGCAGAAGGAGAAAAGAACTGGATACCTGTTTCTTCTTTACTTGTTTTAGGATTTTTATAAACACCCGAAACTTCGATAACACTACCATTTGGTTGGTAAGTTAATTCTTTTACATTGTCATCGGTAATTTCTTTTACCAATTCTGTATAATTAATTTGCTCACTTTTCCCTGCAACACTACCTGTACTAAAATACTGATAACCTGTAACTAGGAGAAAAATAAGTAATAACCATAGAAAAGGATTTTTAATTAAACCATTATTTTGTTTTTTCATTAAAAATTGTTCCTTCTAATTTGAATACACTTCTTCTTTCAATACTCCAACATAAGGAAGGTTACGATAATTTTCTTTGTAATCTAAACCATAACCTACTACAAACTCATTTGGAATAGTAAAGCAGGTATAGTCTGCCTCAATTTCTACAACACGTCCTTCTGGTTTATCCAACAAGGTTGCAATGTTAACAGAAGCTGCTTCTCTTGCAATAAACATATCTCGCAAATTCTTCAAAGTTTGACCTGTATCAATGATATCCTCTACAAATAAAACATGTCTTCCTTTGATATCTTGAGTCACATCTTGTTTAATATTGATAACACCACTACTTGCTGTTCCACCATGGTAGCTAGAAACCATCATGAAGTCCATTTCAATATGTGTATCAATATGTTTAACCAATTCAGCCATAAAAGGAATAGATCCTTTTAAAATCCCAACTAAAATTGGATTTTTTCCTGCATAGTCTTTGGTTAATTGAGCACCTAATTTTTTAGCAGCTTCTGTAATTTCATCGTGTGAAACAAGGATTTTTTTAATATCGTTTTCTAACATTTTTTTACCTATCTATTTTTTCTATATAAAGTACAGTGTTCATTATATCATTTTTCGTGTTTTTACTCAAATTACTGGTCGCAATTCCCAAAATTGAAACAATTTCACCAAATTGCTCAATAATCAGAGCAGATTTTCTCTTTTCCATAGGGATTTTCAAATCAATAAATAGACGTCTGAGTTTTTTTCTATGCCCATTTTGAATCAAAACATCTCCTTGTTTTCGATGACGAATGTGTATGGATGTTTCGCGTGAAACAGGTATTCGCTGAATTGATTCACCTTCTAATGGAAGTCCAAAGGAAAATAAATATCCTTTATAAGATACCTGATTTTGATAGTGTAACACAAGTTCATCTTCCTTTTCATCAGCCTGCGGACTGATTTTACAAATCTGAAACTGTTGGTACTCTTTTATTAATTCATAGCCATTTTTAAGCGGATGACGATACTGGCTTTTAGATTTTAAAATCTGCCGAACTTCATCAAACTGAGCTTTTGTGAGATTCAAATCTGGAAAACGATTCAGATAAGTTTGGAGTAAAACTCTTTGTGTAGACTCAGAATAAGAAAATAACTGCTGTAAATCTTCCACATCAATATTGTTAGATAATTCATCTATGGCTAAGTCATAATCTAAAATTTCATTGCCGATGCTTAAGATTGCATCTCTAAATCGAGGATTTTCTTTTTCTAATTCTGGTAAATAAGAGTTTCGAATACGATTGCGAAAATAATAATTTTCCTTATTTGATGTATCTTCAAAGTGAAAAATTGGTGGAAAGTCTTTTTTATGGAAATGCAAGAAGGGACGAATGATTTCTATCTCTCCGACTACTTGCTTCTCCTTAATTCCTGATAGATAGCGCAAACGAGTGCCTCGAATCAAACGCATCAAAATCGTTTCCACCTGGTCATCCGCATGGTGGGCAGTGACTAAGGCTGTCGCACCTGTCTTTTTCATGACCTCTTGAAAAAAATCATAACGAAAATTTCGAGCACGCACTTCTGAAAATTCTCCTGAAAAATTGCTGACATAAATAGGAAGTCCAGCTTCAACAGCTAACTTCCTTAATTCCTTTTCTTCCCAATCTGATTCTACTCTCTGCTTATGATTCACATGAGCTAAAATCAATTCAATTTCTAACTCTTTTTGATAAGTAGACAATACCTTAAATAGAAACATAGAATCTAATCCACCAGAAAGAGCTAGCACCACTTTAGCATGCTTTTTGAAATATCCCTTCCTGAGAAAATGATTTAAAAAATCTTGTTCCCTCATTTTAGAACCTCATAAACATCCTTGGCTATCTGAGAAATCGTATCATAATCGGAATCCTTAGTGAAAATAGAAAGAATGAATGGAGAATCTGCATAGACAACACCCGTATCATGCTTAAATTCGTCCGCATCTCCAATTTTATGAGCTACCTTCACAGAAACACCTTTGGTAATTCGCTGATTATCAAAATCTGTTTTAGTCAAAGACTCTAGCACAAATCCATTTTGATTATAAATAGCTTCCATGACCTTCCCAGCCATTTTAGAAGAAATTAATTTTTCTTTTGAATCCCAATCATCTCCCATAATGGCAGACATCTTGGACTTAAATGTTGCATCTGATTGGTTTGAAAGGTAATATCCTAATATGTTATGAGCTACATTATCCGATTCTTTTGATACTTTCGTAATTAAATCTTTTAGAGAATATTCTTTATTATCCTCTTTTTTAGGAAGACTACCACTTCCCTCTGGTTTATAAGAACCTGGAAAATCATTGACTTCAGATACGTATTTTACAGTCGTATCTAACTGATAAAGACCCTCATTTATTTTTTCTTGCGCATAATAAAGATAAGGGAGTTTCAAAACACTAGCTGCATACATCTTTTCATCTTGATTGATACCAGCTTCTTTTCCAGTAGTCAGTTGCTTAACATAAATAGAGAATGAATCCTTCTGATATTTTTCCGATAACATTTCTTGGACCTTACTCATCCGATTGTCTTCTTCAGAAGTTGATTCTTTAGCTACCCATCCAACCTGATCAATATGTAGAAATTCTCTTCCTTCTACAAACATGGTCTTGTCAATCGATACTTGCGAATAAGCTGATAAGGATGATTTCACTTCTTTTAAGTCATAAGGACTATTGTACAGTTTAAAATCAGATTCTAACCATACTTTTTTTATTGTTGGAGTTACCTCTGATTGATCATATAAAAATCGTTTGTCCGCAGCTATAAATTGATGATTTGATAGCTTAAATACCGGAATTCCTTGTTTATTTAGACGCCACTCGGTTATCTGAAAACTTGTTTTTGGAGTCAATTTTCCAGATTCCACTACTAAATCTTCATTCGCATAAACAGGAACCTCTCCATAAACCATGGGAGAACTTAATTTTTCTCTAAAATAAATACCAAAGTCAGATTGTGAAAGGTAATAAATTTCTTTCGAAGTATAGACAACTTCTTTTTCTGTGCTAACTACTTTTGAAACTGTCAAAAAACTCGGTAGCAACAAAATAATTAAGAATTTACGCATTCTTCCTTTCCTTTTCTTCTTGTAAACGCAATAATTGATTTTTATCAGCCAACTCTTCCAGCTTTTCATCCGATAGACTCAAAAATTGCTCTATTACATCTAATAAATTTTCCATTTTATCACCTTGGTAGCAAGTCAGGAATCGTATAAACTTTTTCCCTCGACTTAGAATAATAGTACTTCGCTCGTGTATATTTGGCAGCATAATCCTCGTCTTTCAACTTAGTAGCAAATGCTGTCTCCTTATCCTTTTCATCACTCAAAGTTTGATACTGAGTTTGCAAGTCTGCTAATTGCTGACGTCTTTGTAGTAATTGCTGATAGCTCTGCGCTAAATTAAAAGTTGGCAAGATAAATAATAGCATAATCAAAATCAATACCCACCCCATAAAACGATTCCGTTTTTGTCGTTCTTTCATCAGGTAGCGACGACGTTGGTGTTCATTTTGAATAAAAGAATTATTCAATTGTACGATATTTTTAGACATTTTCTTCTACCCGTGTTTCACTGATAATTTCATACATGCCTGCTGCATCTTCTTTTTTTGTACTATCTTTCATCTCCAGTACTTTTACAAGTAACAATTTATTTCCAAAACGAATTTCAACTTGGTCATTAATTTTCAAGTCCGTTGAACTTTTGGCCAAGATTCCATTCACCTTGATTCTACCTTTATCTGCTACTTCCTTTGCGACTGTACGACGCTTGATAATTCGCGATACTTTTAAATATTTGTCTAATCTCATCCTTATTACCTCAACTTATTATTGTACCATTTTTATCTATTTTATAGAAGGAAAATATCAAATGGAATTTTCTTCCTTAGACTCTTTTATCTCTAATAAACTTTCTCCAAAAATCAGCAGACCTTCTAAAATTTCATAATCTTTCTTATTTTGGACATCAAATACAAGCTCCATTAATCCCTTATTCTCAGTGATAGCTGCTTTTAAGTTCGTTGCGGATAAAGCTTTAAAATAATCTTGAGCCAAAAACAATCGCTGAGTGACTTTTTCAAATTGAATTGTAATTTTATTATCTTTTCTTTCCACACGTTGAATAAAGATCTTGTCCAAGTATGATTTGACCAAACCAATCTCTAAAAGATAAGCAACTACATCTGGGTACTCTCCAAAACGGTCTATCAACTCCTCTTGTAACTCTTCATAATTGACACGGTTGTCAATTTGACGAATTTCTTGTAAATTTCAATCTTATGTCGTTGATCAGAAATATAAGTATCAGGAAGATAGGCATCAATTTGCAAAATCAACTCAGCATTCCCTTTGATTCTTGTGTTGGTGTTAGCATTACCGTTTCGTTTAGCAATAGCTTCCTCTAGTAACTGCGAATACAATTCAAAACCAACAGAATCAATGAAACCAGACTGTGATTTTCCTAAAAGATTTCCTGCTCCACGAATCGAAAGATCTCGCATCGCAATCTTAAATCCGGAGCCCAATTCTGTAAATCCTTTGATCGCTTCTAATCTCTTCTCAGAGACTTCACTGATTGATTTTTCTGGACGATACATGAGATAAGCATAAGCAATACGATTACTACGACCAACTCTTCCTCTTAACTGATACAAGGTTGACAAGCCCATATGGTCTGCATTTTCAATAAACAAGGTATTGGCATTTGGAATGTCCACTCCTGTCTCAATAATGGTAGTCGTCACCAAAATATCATACTGACCTTCAATGAAATCCAGTAGAGTATTTTCTAACTGAATCTCACTCATTTGCCCATGAACATAACCAATCGAAGCTTCTGGAATTAAATCCTGTAATTCTGAAACCTTTTGGTCAATCGTGTCAACTTTGTTGTAAAGATAGTAAACTTGACCTCCACGCTCCATTTCACGCAAGACCGCATTACGAATGACACTATCATTCTTTTCCAAAACATAGGTCTGAACAGGATAGCGATTAGTCGGCGGAGTTTCAATAACAGACAAATCTCTGATTCCCAGCATAGACATATGAAGGGTACGAGGAATTGGCGTTGCTGTCAAGGTCAGGACATCTACTTGTTTTTTTAGTTCTTTCAAGGTTTCCTTATGCTTGACACCAAATCGCTGTTCCTCATCAATAATCATCAAGCCCAAATCTGAAAATACAACATCTTTTGACAAAACACGATGCGTTCCAATCAAAATATCGACTTGACCCTTTTTCAATTTTTCAAGTGTTTCAGTCTGCTCTTTTTTACTTCTAAAGCGACTCAACACATCAATATTAACTGCAAAATTTTGGAATCGTTCCTTAAAATTCGTATAGTGCTGTTGCGCTAAAACCGTCGTCGGAACTAAGACAACAACCTGTTTGTGATCATTGACTGCCTTAAAGGCTGCACGCATAGCAACTTCTGTCTTTCCAAAACCAACATCCCCAACCAAAAGTCGATCCATTGGCTGAGAAGTCTGCATATCTCTCTTGATTTCCTCAATACTACGAAGTTGATCATCCGTTTCAACATAAGGGAAGGCATCATCAAAAGCATGTTGATCTTCATCATCAGCTGAGAAAGCAAACCCCTTCAACTGACTGCGTTCAGAATAGAGTTTGATTAAATCGTCAGCTATATCCTCTACCTGATTCTTAACCTTTTGCTTGGCCTTTTTAAAATGACCGTCATTTAATTTATTGAGTTTAGGAGCTTTCCCATCACTTGAAACATATTTAGATAGTAGATGAATCTGTTCCACTGGGATGGAGATTTGATCCCCATTTTGATACTGGACACTGACATAATCGCGGTGAATCCCCTTGATTTCAATGGTTTCAATTCCTAGGTATTGACCAATCCCATGAATATGGTGAACAACGTAATCTCCTTTTTCAAGTTCATTGTAATCTTTTAATCTCTCTGCGTTTGAAACATGTTGTCTTCGAAAACGACGTTTCAATTTCTTTTGAAAAATCTCATGTTCAGTTATCAATAGAATCTTTTCATCTACAAAATGAAAACCATGTCTGAGATTTCCCTCAATTAAATTTACAGACTCTTTACAAATACTTGACTTATCTCTGGAATCCAATTTAATCTGGTATTCCTCTAAAACATCCTCCAATGTTTTACTTCCCATTGAATTGCTAGACTGCAGAATAATAGTGTAATCCATTTTTTTGTATCGCTCAATTTCTTCTTTTAGAAAAGAAAATTGATTGAAAAACTCCTGCATAGGATATTGATTAAATTGATAAATCTGGTCAAACTTGAGATTGCCTAAACCCTTTGCAGATTAGAGAAAAAGGTAACCGGATTCTGTTTTTTATAGATCTGCTCTGTATCTGCAAAATACTGCATTTCAGAAAATGCTTTACCGCTCTGTAACTCTTCTGTAAAGTATTGCGCTAACTCTCTTTCAAATACTTCATACTGATTCATCAATTTCTGATAATCATCAAAGAATATTGGTATGTCTTTTTCAATATAATCAAATACAGTACATGATTTCTCATAACACAAAGATAAAAATTTCCTAGAATCTGCATGACTTTGTTTTTGATGAAAACTTGAAAGAATTTCTTCTAGATAAGATTTCAGAATCGGCGATAGAGTCTTCAAAATTTGTTTTTCTAAAGTCAACTGACCTCGTTGATAATCTTCTTCTCTTATGAGAATATCACTAGCTGGAAAGATGATGAGTTCTGACTGATTTTCTTTCGATAATTGTGTTTCGACTTCAAAAGTACGAATTCCATCTACCTCATCACCAAAAAACTCAATTCGGCAAGGTTCTAACTGAGATATTTCAAAAATGTCTAAAATATCTCCTCGAAGACTAAATTCTCCTTGAGTTTGTACTTGTGTAACCTTTCGATAACCAATTTCCTTTAACTGATGGATAAGCGCGTGTTGGTCACATTCTTCACCAACTGATATTTTTACAATACTATCTTTGAACACATTTGGAGACGGTAAAATCAATCGACTTGCTGCAATATTACAAACCAAAATCCCTTTCTTAGATGAATCAGTCAAAAAACGCAAGGCTTCAACCCGTGAAATGATTTTTTCTTGTGAAGACATAAAAAACTCGACCATAGGGGAGTCATCTACCAAAAATGGATAAACAAGTTCCTCACCCAAGATAGAGATAAGATCACTAACCATTCCTTCTGCTTCTCCATAAGTTGACGTCAATAATACAACCTTATCTTCTTTTTCCAAGCTACTTGCAATTGCAAGAGCCTTAGTAGACGTTGATAAACCAAGCATTAGTTGTCTTTTCTTATCTGTTAAACTTTGATGCCATTTTTTAATCTGATCATTTTCTGAGAATAACTCTAATAAGGTCACCATTTATCCGTTATACCTCTGCATCATTTTTTCAAAGTTTTTCTCTTGTAAATAATAATTTACAGCATCGTCAACCTTGTCAATAGACTGTAAAATACCGATATAATCATCCTTGTCAAACTTACTTAAAACATGATTAACAACTGACATGCCGTTTTTAGGTCTTCCAATTCCAATCTTAACACGATTAAAGGTCTGAGTTCCGATATGTTGAATAATAGACTTGATACCATTATGACCACCTGCGGATCCCTTTGCTCTTAAACGAATCTTTCCAACTTCCATGTCAAGATCATCGTAAATGATGAGTAAATCTTCAATATCCAAACCATAATAAGTCAATAAAGCATGAACCGCTTTTCCACTTTCATTCATAAAAGTAGTGGGTTTCACCAAATAGATTTTTTCACCATTAAGGAAAAATGAAGCTAGGTCAGCTTGAAATATCTTATCATGTGTAAAAGTGACATTCTGTTTCTTCGCTAGTTGGTCAATCAACATAAATCCAACATTGTGTTTTGTTTCAAAATATTTATCCCCTGGATTTCCTAATCCTACAAGTAATTTGGTCATTTATTTTTCCTTTCAAAAGCCAAAAGGGTTGGAATTTTTTTCCAACCTAATTGACACTATTCATTAATTTTTTTAGACATTAAAGCGGAATTCCATAATATCGCCATCTTGAACGATATATTCTTTTCCTTCTTCACGCAAGCGTCCAGCTTCTTTTACAGCCTTTTCAGATCCGTATTTCACTAGATCCTCATATGACATGGTTACCGCACGAATAAATCCTTTTTCAAAGTCTGAATGGATAATACCAGCTGCTTGAGGAGCCTTCATACCACGTTTGAATGTCCAAGCGCGAACTTCTTTTTCACCAGCTGTAAAATAAGTTCCCAATCCAAGCAAGTGGTAAGCTGCACGAGTCAACTTGTCAACGCCTGATTCTGTCAAACCAATGGCTTCAAGAAACTCTTTTTTATCTTCATCGTCCAATTCAGAAATTTCTTCTTCAGCACGCGCTGAAATGACTACTACCTCTGCATTTTCTGTCGCTGCGAATTCACGAATTTGTTTGACATAGTCGATAGAATCTGGATCTGAAACTACATCCTCATCGACATTAGCAACATAAAGAACTGGTTTAGTTGTCAACAGGAAGAGACCTTTGACAACTTTTTGTTCTTCATCTGTAAATTCGATGGTGCGAGCTGATTTTCCATCTTCTAGGACTGGTTTAATCTTTTGAAGAACATTGAATTCTTCCACAGATTCTTTATCTTTTTGCGTGCGTGCCATCTTTTCTACACGCGCATAACGTTTATTGACTGATTCTAAGTCAGCAAGAATCAATTCCAGGTTAATGGTGTCAATATCTGCAAGTGGATCCACAAAGGCATCTTCACGTCCTTGCTCGCGCATAACATTTTCATCATCAAAAGCACGAACTACGTGAACAATCGCGTCTACTTCACGGATATTAGCCAAGAATTTATTCCCTAGCCCTTCTCCTTTTGAAGCTCCTTTTACAATTCCTGCAATATCTGTAAATTCAAATGTTGTTGGCACTGTCTTTTTAGGAGTAATCATTTCAGTTAGTTTGTAGACGTTCATCTGGAACTTCTACCATTCCAACGTTTGGATCAATCGTCGCAAATGGGTAGTTTGCTGCCTCTGCTCCTGCTTTTGTAATTGCATTAAATAGTGTTGATTTACCAACATTTGGCAAACCAACGATACCTGCTGTTAAAGCCATATTTTCTCATTCTCCATTTTCATTTCAATCCCTAATATTATAACACAAAAAGGGATAAAGTGCTAAAATTCCTTGATATAGCTATTTCTCATAACTGAAATAATAATTTTATGGACTTTTTTAGGAACTTTTTAATTTTTCAATAGCTTTTTCATAAAATGAAGTAGCATTTTTCTGATTGTCTTTGGATAGGTGGCTATAAATATCCATGGTCATAGAAAGTTTTGCATGGCCGAGCCGTGTTTGTATCTCTTTGTAAGGTAGTCCAGCATTGAGCAAGATACTAGCGTGAGTGTGGCGGAAGGCGTGGAACGTAAAACGAGGGCATCCAGCACGTTCCAAATGTTTTACTAACCTAAAACTAAGCATTCTAGCGTCTATATGCTTATCCAAGCTATTAGAGAATACTTTCTCATAAGTCAACCCCATTTCTTTTCCTATTTGGGATTGTCTTGCTTTATAGAGCCGTAGCATGAGTACCGTTTTGGTATCCAAGTCAATTACCCTAATACTTGATTTAGTCTTAGGGCTAGTGATTTCTTTGATAATATTTAACGTTTTATTGACGTCTAGTGTACCATTTTTTAGGTCAACATCAGACCACTCTAAGGCTAGACACTCACGAATCCGCAAACCAGTAGCTAAAAGCGTCTTATATAGCACCGTATCAAAGAAATTTTTGTAAGTGTTTGGCAACTGATCCATATAAGCTAAGAACTTTTTCAAATTCTCATCATCCAGATATTTCAGTTTTTGCCCTTCTTTGAGTTTACGCCGTGGAATAATGACATCACGGGCAGGGTTGAAGGGGATAGCTTGCAAAGATACGGCATATTTAAGTATGCGTTTGTTTAGAGAGTGAAGGAGCGGATATTCTTGGAATCCTTCGCCTAATTGATTGTAGTCTTTTGCCCACTGGTTAACTTGACTTTGAATGATTGGGGGCGTCAGTTTATCCAGCCTATAGTTTCCGAAAGCTGGAAGTAGATATTTATCTATTTGAATTTGGTACCCATTAAGGTAGATTTTTTAACCGTATGGCAGTATGTTTCCAGCCAATTCTCCACCAGTTCGGCATAGGTATTGATTTGAACCGCTTTAAATACTGTTGACCCGTCTTTTTCAAACTCTATTTGAGCCTGTAGTGCTTTGGCTTTGAGTTCCTTCTTGTTTCGGCCTGATATAGTTGTCTTGACTTTCTTACCTGTTACGGTATCCGTACCCAGATAGATACTGGAGCGGTAGACTATTGACCCGTCTTTCTTTTTGTATTCTGTTATTTTCATGATGATAAACCTTTCTAAAATACATCAGCAGGCAAGCCATTATCAAAAAGGTTTTAGAGTGTGGTTTAAATCATGTTGAGCTTACGGGAAGGATTTTATTTGTTATTTTCTTCAGCTAAAGCTATCTGTACAAGTTTTTCTTTTACTTTTTCGGTGAGTTCCTCATAGTAGAGAATTGAAGAAATAATTTCTTTTAAAAAATTGAAATCAATTAATCCCATTGCTACCCATAAGACAATATTTTCCATTGTTTCGATAAAGAAGGGAATGAGGTAATCAAGGTGATTGATTGTTAAAAATTTAATACCAAAGACAATACTACTTCTCTTATTTCCATCATTGAACATATGAAATTGAACCGTATTAAATACTAGCACTGTAAGTTTTGTTTCAAAGTCTGGATAGTAATCGTCATTCTGTAAGTGTTCAAATACACTAAATACCCTTCCCTTATCTTTAACACCATGTAAACCACCAATTTTCTCAATTACTTCAATATCGTGTAGTAAAATTGCTTCTTCAGCAGAAAAATAATTGATTTTATACATTATTTATCCCTCAATCTTTCAAAAACCTGGCGGTGTTCATCAATTTGTTCCGAAAGTGATTTACTTTGTTCCCCAATAAATCTTTCAAAATCTTCTTCAGAAATTGGACGGATATATTCTGCTAATTTCTCATGTTTGGCATTCCTGAAAGATAGATCCCTACTTGCCATTTTTTCTCTTGCATGTATTAAATGAGGTTCTTGCATAGGATGAGTCGCTAGTTCTTGGATAATCTCAATAACATCAGCATTAGTAATTTTTTGCTGTAAGGATTTACTTTTTTTCTTAATTTCAAAAGCAACTCCCTGTTCAAAGCTAGCAATAACTCTTAGAACTTCGCTATACATTGTTGCACGGGCGTTATCATTTTTATTTAAGTTTAATATTTTCTTATATTCAGAGGCTCTTTCTTTAAAGATAGCTTTGTAAATTTCATTTGTTAGTTGACCGTATTTGAAGTTACTTCCAGAAACATATTTATGAATGGCTTTTGTGAAAATTTTTCTAGCATTATCTTCTTCTAATGCAGTTGATAAGTAATTTTTATCACGTTGGTTTATAAATTTTACGTGGCCACCAGTTTTCTCAGTTAGTACATTAATAACAATATCAAGCAAGGTATTTCTAACTTGCTTAGCTATATCACTATTTGTTAACAACATGGCAAAATTAAGTAATGTTCTAAACGACGAGATACTTAATTGCGTAACTTTGCTACCGACATTTGTGTCGGCAGCAAAAAGCATTTTCTTTAAAAATTGGCTAATTTCTCTCCACGTAAAGTATAGTATCCATTTTCAGTAAGCTCCGTTTTATGAGCTTCAACAAGTCTTTCAATAGTTCGAATATCTACATCAAAGAAGTCGGCTACTTGAGAATTTGTGAAATAGAAACTATCCTCAAAGTAGAAACCAGGGACTTTCAAAAATTTCCTCTGCTTGTTGTAATACTAAAGAGTTGTTTAAAATATTTTGTCTTTCTATTTGTGAGGTTGTCAGATCAGTCATAATTTCTCCTTTTTTTGTCGAGTTAATTTGTAGTAATTTGACAATAACTCCCGATATTTCAAGAGTTTTTATTTTATTTTTCGTTTCGTTAAGGTGTATTAGAAAATCTTGAAGCTTGAGAATCCACGCGCTTCAGGATTGTTGAATATTGTGGCGCGTGGGTTTAGAACAGACCGCTGAGGGTGAATAAATCCAAATTCTCTATCGTTGGTGAAAATGGCAGAACTTCAAAAGTTTCAGATAGTTTTTCTTTTACTTCTTCAACTAATTCATTTTGAAATTGAACAGGCATGTTATCAAAAATACTCGTTTCTGACGGTGAATTGTCGAGAACAATACTATCTAAATATCCATTGTTAAATGGAATACCTGGTTCATATTCTTCTATGTAATTAAATCTATACTCAAGAATTTTTTTTATATTTTTACCTCTAGTAAATTCAATTAATAGAAAAGCAGGTTCTTTAAAGTCTGGTATTGCCTTCCATTTCTCTTTTACTTCCGCTAGAGAATCAAAATTAATAAAACCACACTGTACCTTTACATCATAAGGCCAAAAATCAAAAAATTCTGAAGGGCTAACCTCTAGATAATTACAAATTTTATCAATGGTTTGTAAGTTTATTTTATCTGTATTGTTATTTGAAATTTTTGAAATGGTAGAGCGTGCTATACCAGTGTCATTAAATAATTGAGTTGCCGAGATACCTCTATCAATCATCAATTTAGCTAAATTATTACGAAGCATAAGAAAACTCCTCCTTGAAAACATTTTAGCCTATGCGCTAAATTTTTTCAAGTTTTTTTATTATTTTACTTGACACGATAAAAATATAGTGTATAATCAGAGATATAATTTTAGCGCCAACGCTTCAATTTTTCCAAAAAATACAAAAAAGGAGGGGTAGGGATATGAAAAATAATTTTCGTGTTCTTTTAGCGAAACAACGAAAAAAGGTTTCAGACGTACACAAGGCGACAAGTATCGCAAAAAGCACTTTGATAGCTTTGTATTACGAGCGTACTAAGCGCCCAGATATTGAAACCTTGCTAAAAATTGCTAACTATCTAGGTGTTTCTATTGATGAACTACTAACACCAGAAGATTAAGAAAGGCAGGCAAGCAATGAAGAGGAACTATACAAGGGTCATCGATGAAATGCGAACCGCTCACGGGTTGAACTTGGTAGCTATTGGCTAACGAATAGGCATAGACCCCCGAACAGTTGGCAAATGGGCACAGGGCAAGCATAAGCCCAACAAGGAAAGCAGAAAAAGACTAAACAAGTTATACAGAGAGGTCAAGCAAGACATGACAACACAGCAAAAAGATTTATGTGATTTTTTTGGGAACTTCTATCCCAAAGGAGAACAACACAACAAAAAGGAAGTTTTGGAAGTTGTAACAACTCAACGATTTGGCTCTAAACACTTTGATGTTTATGGAGACATTCAAAATCCGTTATTTGTAGCGGTAGAGGTTGCTGAGATGATTGAAATCCAAAACACCACGGATTTACTAAAACGGGTAGATGATGATGAAAAGCTGACCTATGTAATATCTAGGGCAGGTCAAAAAAGAGAAATGAATATGCTGACAGAGTTCGGAGTCTATGAAGTTTTATCGCAGTCACGCAAACCACTAGCAAAAGAGTTTAAAAAAGTGGTCAAGCACATTCTGAAAGAAATCCGACTAAATGGCTACTACATGGATGGGGAACTGGTGGAAGAACCACAGACCACTATAAAAGCCCCTGACACATTGGCAGAGGCAGAGCGGTATTATATCGATACACTAGCCAAAGCTATTGCAGAGGCTCAAAATATGGACGAGAAGAGCCGTCTGACAAGCAAGTTAACCCGATTCATGCAGGAGGTAGAACCACAATGGAACTAGTCTACATGGACGGCAAGAAAGAGCCGTATACGCTGAGCAGTATTGTGGCAGAATGCACGGGATTGCAACATCACACAATAACCAAGACGATCCGCAAACATCAAGCAAAGTTTGAACAGTTCGGAAAGGTTGGATTTAAAATCCAAGCTATGGAGAGTGGCCAGAATACCAAGGACTATATTTTGAATGAGCAACAAGCGACCTTGTTAGTTACATTCTTAAAGAATACCGAGCAAGTGGCCAACTTCAAAACCAACCTGGTCAAAGCATTCTTTGAAATGCGTGAGGAGCTTTCTAAGTTTCGTATGCAGAGGGCGCTAGAAAAAACAAAAAGAAAAACGCTACATGACAGTATTGAGAACTGGGAACAAGCACCAAAGCACGCGCATAGCACCATGAACAACCTGCTACTGAAAGCAGTAACCGACAGGAACGCTAAGCAGTTAAGGGAAGAACGTGGGGGCTATAATGGCATCGATAGCTTGACCAGTGAGGAGTTGGAGCAATACCAGGCATTTGAGGATATGGTAATAGCCATGATTGGCTTGAATATGAGTTATCAGGAAATCAAAGCTATGGCATTCAGAAATAAAAAAACACGCCAAAGAAGCGCGTGAGAGCAACAAAAAAGGCTTAGCAATAACCACACCGCAGAGCCTTTCACACTAACACTAAAACGAATTTAACAAAAAGCAGGCAAGCTATTATCAAAGAGGTTTTAGTAAGATTTATAACTAGATTATAGCATATCTAGGGCATTTTGACCATAGAGAGCACCAACTCTTTAAACTGGTCATCACTTCCAAGCGTTCGCCAACTAGGGGCAACCGCCCAGCGTTTGGAGTGGTGTCAATCCTGTATAAGAAACGACAATAAAGGCCATCAGGGCAATTACACAAACATAGAAACAAAGGTAAAAAACATGACAGAAACAACATACGAGAATTTAACTAGACATATAGACAGAATTAGCGCAGAAATGCGAGAAATTGGCGAAAAAAATGGGCTTAGTAGACTTTCGTTATTGGCAAATCAGACAAAAACTATCAAAGAATATTTATCCCGTTTACTTTGGATTGAACTTCCTGAATTGAATGACATCCATAAAATCGAAGCGGTCTCTAAAAGCACTACGGGAATCTTTTTCGCCCCTGGTATTTTTGAAATGGACGCTATGCGACAAGCATTCTTTAAACGCCAAGCTAAGCACTTTTTTGACAACGAAGCAGAGCAACAGGCGTATATAGAGCATGCTGAAAAGGAGTATTTAGAGGCTACTGTAACCTTAAAAGATATTCTTTTTAACTCTAAAAATGGAACTCAGAGAGTAAATAAAAGTTGTCTTATAGAGAAGTTTGAGGAGGCAATGCAATGACACTAGACCTAGACAACATGACACAAGCAGAATTTGATAAACAAATGGCTGAAATCAAGGAGAGAAATCCGAACCTCTTCCAGTTTATTGCTGATTTTGTAGATAGAAAGGTAAGTACTGAGGAGGTAGACGAATACCTGAAGATGGAGCGAACTGATCAAGTGGACTATATCAAGAATTACAAAGCGAGGGCATGACATGAATGAATTAGATTTGACCAATACACAAGCGGTAATCTTTATGGTGGTATTGATTGGCTTACTGCTTTATTTAAACCACCGAGACCGCAAAAAAAGCGCCCAATTTGAGCGAGAAAACCAACAGACGATAGAAACACCTAGCGAAGATTTAAGCCCTGATTATGGGCGTTATATCCAGCTTGCAGGGGTCAACGTATGGGGAGGAACTGAATGAGCCTATCAGAGAATGACAAACGAGTATTAAGACTAATCAAAGTGGGGGCTGAGAACTCCATAACAGGGGCAGAAATCAGCCTGATCACTAAGTTAGCAGAAAGAACCGTACAGGACATTATCAGCCGTCTGATCACGCGCTACGGCGTTCCTATCATCGGGATACGTCACGGAGCTTTTAGAGGCTACTTTATCCCAGCTAACAAAGAGGAGCTACTGGACGGAGCAAAGGCATTCTATAACCAGGTACAGGAAGAACAGAAACGCCTAACGGTCCTTTTAAATGCTGATTTAGAGAGTTATAAGCAACTACTGAAGGGGGCGGACGAATATGTTTAGCCTAAGCCGAGAAAGCGAGCAAGACCTAGCGCATGGCATTCTGGAGGTAGTGGAAAGATACCTTGAAGCGCGTGATAGACTCAAACCACGACTTACTAAGCTTATAAATAGGGTTGAACTCAAAGAGGAATTGAAAATTAGTGATAATACGCTAAATAAGTGGGAAAGTCAGGGTTTAAGACGCTATCAACCGCCTGACGATGGTTCAAGAATGATTTACTATTTAGTTCCTGACATCTGGAAGTTTCTGGGGGTGGAGAATGGGTAGATATAACACACACCCAGCACAAGGCGGAGGTCATTATCATGACATTAAATTGTATAAGCACCGTGGCAGATCTTTGGAACAGTTCCAAGAACAAAAGCTACTGAAGAAGTTAAAAAGAAACGCAAAAAGGGGCGATAGTATGACAATTTACGAGGCTAAAGGCTTTCAGAGTAATCTTGTCTATCCATTTGATAAGATTGAGCCGTTCCAGTACATTGAACGCTTTAACCCTTTGGTAGTCCCTGAAGGGGCAAACATTGAAGAATTTAAACGTACACAAGCGCCTTACTGTATCAGTGGGAAAGTGACGCCAGAAAAGCATGGCAGTTACAAGCGAAACAACTCCAGTCTAATCTATCGGGATTTGATTTTCCTTGATTATGATGATATACAGGGGACGACTGAGGGCTTTATAAAGGCCGTTTCTAGCGCTTTATTTGGCTACTCCTATATCTTATACCCGACTATCAAACATAGCTTAGAAAAGCCCCGTTTTCGCCTTGTAGTGAAGCCTGACAACGTGATGAACGAGGCGACCTATAAGCAGGTAGTGAAAGAGATTGCTGACAAGATTGGACTACCCTTTGATATGGCCAGCCTTACATGGTCACAACTTCAAGGGCTACCAGTAACAACAGGCGACCCAGCAAGTTATCAAAAGATTGTGGAGCATGGACTTGATTATCCAGTACCACAGACAACGGCTGAACCAGTCAAACGGAATGCTACAAGCCTTCCATACACTCCAAGGCCAAGCGGTCAGAAATCTATGACCATAAGGATCATTGACACGCTTTTCAACGGATTTGGAGACGAGGGAGGGCGCAACGTAGCACTGACACGATTTGTAGGCTTACTCTTCAATAAGTGGGTTGATTGTGACCTAGAGACAGCCTATGAACTAACAAAGATAGCCAATAGCGTGACAGTTGAACCATTGCCTATTGACGAGCTAGACCGCACTTTTAGCAGTATAGCACGGGCTGAATATAGAAAGAGAGGTTAGAACCATAGAACTAGAAGAATTAGCAAACCTAAAAAGTGAAATCATGGAGGTCAGAGAGCAAGAACAACCTCCTAGAACGATGAAGGAGCTTGAAAATCGTATCTTTAAAGCTGGAGAAGAATGGCGGGCAGAGCATACCGAAACTAAGGTAAATGAGACCACAGGGGACGTTACCGAAAAGGTTGCCATGCCTCAGACATTCACAGTAGCAAAAATACTGAGCGAGATTGTCACATTTACTTTTATCAGCAAGAGCAGTATACCTGATTATAGCCTGCTCTATATCTATGATTTAGACGAGGGTATCTATACCGCTAGTAATGATCTATTCAATCTTTTGTGTAAGACCTTTGACGTTAGAATTAAACCCAGAGAGTGGCCACAGATTAAGTTAATGGTTAGAACATTGGCAAAGATACGAAAACCTTTAGAAAGTTCCAACCTCATTCCCGTACAGAATGGCATTATAAACTTAGAAACAAAGGAACTACTCCCCTTTAGTCCTAAGTATGTAATTACAAGTAAGATAAGCACGGCCTACCACGCGCCTAAACGAGTCCCAACAGATAGAGAGGGCAAAACTTTTGATGATTGGCTAAACTCAATCGCTTGTAATGATAGTGAACTGGTAACACTGTTTTGGCAGATTATCCTTGAAGCTATTAACCCTAACCATACCCGAAATAAGTTTGCTATCTTCTACGGGGACGGTAACAATGGTAAAGGGACATTTCAGCGCTTCCTTATCAATCTGATAGGGGAAAGTAATATATCAGCCTTAAAGCCTGCACAGTTTGGAGAAAAGCATAACTTGGAGACCTTGGTAGGTAAGGTTTGTAATATTGGGGATGAAGCGCCAAACGAATACTTAAAAAATCCGTCTGATTTAATGAGTATCACTAGTGGCGATACAGTCCTAGTCAACCCCAAAGGACGCCCAGCGTTTGAAGCAACTTTCAAGCTATTCAATATCTTTTCAGGGAACTATATCCCCAACGGTGGCAACAAGACAAAAGGCTGGTATCGTAGAATTATGATCGTCCCTTTTAATGCTGATTTTAACGGGGAGAAGGAAAAGCCTTGGATAAAAAATGAGTTTTTAGCAAACAAGGAAGTCCTAGAATATGCCCTCTACAAAGCTATCAATCAAGAGCCATTTACTCACTTTATCGAACCTAAAGCAGTTAAAGGACTCCTAGAAGAATACCAAGAGGATAATGACTACTTGCTTTCATGGGTTAAGCATGAATACATGGAAAAAGGTTGGCATGAGCTGGACGTAGTACCTGTCTTTATCGTTACGAGATCACTAAAGCACTATGCCGAAGATATGGGAATATCCAAGCCTAATGTTTACGGGGCTGGTAAAGAAACTATCAAGCACTTACAACAGTTGACACCCAATCGGTATTCTCTAAGAAAGAAAAGAGTTCCTCCAGAAGACTTTGAAAAACTAGAGGCATGGGACGTTGACAAGATAAAAATGCGGACACCTCAACACTCTATTACTAAACAAGAATAAGTGTGACGTTGTGTGACGTTCTCAAAAAAGAAGGTCACACCCCTTGAAGCCTTGATATATCTAGCTTTAGGGGAATAGGTGTGACGTTGTGACATTCTTTCCAACTCTTATATATAGAGAAAAATGCAGTATTTATATATATAGGAACGATAAAACAAAAGAACGTCACAGGGTCACAGGGGTGGTGAAACACCTAGAGCCTCAAGGGTTTGAACGTGTGACGTTCTTTGTCACAGAAGGTCACAGAACACGAAAAATATTACATAATTTACCTTAAAATAAAGAAATGACAACAACATGAAAGTTAAACTATTTGAATATACTAGACGATGGGAAAAAGAAGACTTTGAGAAAGAGATCAATGACTTCATGGCAACTGTTAAAGTGCTGGACGTTAAATTTTCTGGTACACCATCTAGTGAATCCTTTAATTCGGTGGCTATCGTATTGGTATTATACAGATAACAAAATGGGGTAGATAGTACCGACCCCCTTGCAATGGTGTAACTACTAGTGACACCCTTAAAACAGAAAGAGGAAAAACAACATGACATTAAAAACATTTTCAGATAAAGCAAAAACATTCACTTTCACTTACTATTTTTGTGATCAGGCGACCGCTCAAGTAGCAGGTCACGCGCTACTGGGATATATGACTGGAACATATTGCCAGCCTGTAATCTCATTGACCTACAAGGATAAGGGAACGCTTGTCGCTGAGTATGTGGAAGATCACAAGCTAAACAAGACTTTCAAGCGTATTTGTGATAGCTTTAAAGACTACCACAAACAACCAGAAGAGGCTGAAGCATTTGAGGAACGTTATAAACGGGAGCGCGTGCTTCAACTCAAAGAGTCAGAGGATTTTGAGAGTTTGCTGGAGAAAGTAACAGACTACGAGCTAGAACTATTAGACTATGCTGATCGCTTGCTTTCTGATAAGGCTATCCCTATGGACTCTATGACTGCTTTTGGTACGTTGGAAATGCTGGGCGATGAAAGTATTGGCCTACTCCAAAAGTTGGACGTAGAGGGCGAATATAAAGGCCTTGCTGGTTATACAGAGCATTTGAAGTAGAACACAGGGGAGCAATCCCCTTTTTGCTATCAAGTCAATAGTTTTGGGTTTTTCCATATAGGGGGAAATAATGAAGCAGTTAGCAATAGAAACAATCACTAAACCAATGAAGCTGAGAGGAATATCTAAGGGTATAGCAGAGTTGGACGGTCAACGTTTAGAGATTGATTTGGATAATTTAATGATTGATTTTGGTGTAGAGTCATTTGAATTAGACAGAATAGCAGGAACTAAGGGAGGTAATCGATATTTCTTTCTTTGCCCTGATTGTGGGAGACGGTGCAGGTTACTTTATAAACGGTATTTATATTTTAGTTGCGGTACTTGTCTAGATATCCACAAGAGTACCCTGAACCGTAGTAAAACGGATTGCCAATACTACTGGGAGCTTGCACTAAAAGAAGCTAGAAAGGTAGAACCAGGGTGGAGTCCTAGACGTGGTAGATATATGTTTGATGGTTTCCCTGAAAGACCAAGGTATATGAAGCGTGACAGGTATCATAAGCACTATAAGAAGTTTTTGAAGTATATTGAAAAAGGGGATAGATTTTGGCTGAATGGTTCGAGATTGTGAGACAATATGAAGTAGTGTGCAATTTACAAAACGAACAAATACTACATATTAGACGGTTTGAATGTTAAAAAAGCTATATATATCAAGGATTTAAGTAAGTAGAGCGTTCCAAAAAGGGTGCAGTAAGCGTTCCAAAAAAGGGTGAGATAAGGGTGAGGTTGAATATTTAAAAAAGGCTAAGATTAGGCTAAGGTCACATACTTCAAAATAGCAAGGTTTTAGCAAGGTACAGGGCTTTTTTTCTAGTGATAGAACCACAAGGTTACCACAAGGTATCGACACTTTTAGAACCACAGAACGGTAAGGTTACGGTAAGGTATCAAAGTTTTTCAATGTAAAGGTTTTGTAAAGGTAGCATATATAAAAAGTACAAGGTTACATACTTAAAAATACTGAGGTTTTACAACGGCAGAGAGGTTTACCGAGGGTTAGAAAAGGTGAGATTTTGCTTAGGTAGTGGCAGTAAAAATGCCTGACAAATGGCGGGGTTATGTGTGTTGAACTCCGAGCGAACGCCGAGAAAGTGGCTATATCCCCCTATCATTTATCAAGCAGATAAGAGCAATAATAACCCTCCTTAATTGCTTACAAAACGATAGGGGGTTAAGACGAATTTAAAAGCTCCTTATTTTCATTTTTCTCCTTGTCAAACGGTAAGGAAATAAGACAGGAAATAACATCGCTTATTTTGATTTTGCTCCCTGAAAAACTGTAAGGAGATAAGGAGACTTATTAGCTTCCTTAATTTGAATTTTCTCCTTACAAAATGACAGGGAAATAAGAACTAAAATAACTCCCCTTATTTTCCTACCAAATGATAAGGAGATAAGAGCAGTTTAAAAGTCTGTTATTTTGGATTTGTTGCTTACAAAATGATAAGCAGATAAGCAAAGAAATAACTTGCCTTAATTGCTTGCAGAATGACAAGGAAATAAGAGAAATAAAAACATCCCTTAATTGCCTATCAAACCATAAGGAGATACGGGGGCTATCTCCCCTCCCCACGCGCTTCTATGAGCTTCACCCGTCATTGTACATTTTTTCTCACGGGAAAGCATTTGAAGCTAGAGCGAACATAGAGAAATAGCAAAAAAAACCAAGGCGCTCCGCCTCAGCTATAATCTCAATAATATTATATCATGAAGGAGCAAACTAATGGAGCTGGATAAGTTTAAAACGATGATGAACGTCAGAGAGAGGATGACATACTTTCTGAGATTCCAGAGGATGGCAGGGAGTGAAAACCAAGTTAGTATCGATGAAGAGGCTTGGAAACTTGTCTTACCTGATCAGTGGAATTTGAGTGGTGAACATGAAAAAGCAATCCGTGAGGGGTTGGAGATATTCGCCCACGACATCAACAGCATAGAGAACGAGAGAGCCAGAAAATACTTCATTATCCATTATTGCTACATGAGAAAGAAAACAATGAGCGAATGTGTAGAGATGGCAGGTACTAGCTCCACTAGCTACCACCGATACAAACAGATAGCCGTCTTAAACTTTGCGAGAATCCACCAGAACGGAGAACTAGAAGCATATAAGTAGGTAAATGTAGGCTGAGGCTTCATATTCGCCCCCTATTTTGATTTGTTTCGTACTGGACAACTAAAACACCACGGACAAACTAGAAGCCCTTAGAAACAAATCTGGGGGCTTTTGTGAGGTCATAATCTTATAAACCACGCGCTTCATGGTATAATATACCTATCAGCAACCAGCAATAAAAAAAGCACGTTTGACCGTGCTAGTTTCTTGCCTGCTGAACTCGTCAAATCTTAGCCCTTTTGTGGGGCTTTTTTTGTGTACTTTTTGAGAATTTTTAGGAACTTTTAATGATTTCTAATCAAATGAGATTTTTTAAAAACTCAACAATATCAAGCTTTTGGGCGCTCTAAACAAGTTTAAAAGTGTGTGGATTATAATCTAACACAAAAAGGGAAAACTTGCTAACCCTCTAACTAATGGGGCTCAGTCAATAATTTTATTCATTTTTCGATCAAAATCATAGCGCCCCATCATGATAACATGGTCACAATTGCTACATTTAATTTTGATATCTGCCCCTACGCGTGTAATTTCCCAACGATTGGCTTTTTTACCAGTTGACTTGATTGTACAAGCATGTGGCTTTTTCATCTCAACAAAATTTCCAACTTGATACATACTACTCTCCTTTTCTTTTTTGATTATATCATAAAAGAGGCGAGCTAGGCTCAACCTCTTTAACTTAATTTGTACGAACTGGGGTGATAAGTTGCATGAAGTCCTCTTCAGTATCTGCTGGCACAAGAGTAAATGGACGAACAGCTGAGATAAAGCTAATGGTCACCTTTTCGCTATTTAAAGCTTTAAGAGAATCAATCAAATAAGTTGGATTGAAACTAATGGTCAAATCTTCACCAGTCACCTGATCAGTATCAATTTCTTCGTTTACTTTACCAACTTCTGGAGAGTGAACATGGGCGCTAACAATCCCATCTTTAATTTCAAGTTTAACAGTACCATTTTGAGTCGCACTTGATAAAAGACGAGCACGTTCCATTGACTGGCGTAAGTTTACCACATCAAAAGTAATAGTAGTGTTAAAGTCTGTTGGAATCAAGCGATCTGTATCTGGATAGTTTCCTTCTAGGAGACGAGTATAGAAGCTAATATTTTCGCTTCTAAAGAGAATTTGGTTATTGGAAAAGAAAATCTCTACAGTTTCGATATCATCTGTAAATACCGCTGAAAATTCGCGTAGGGAACGGCTAGGAATGACAACATCAAAATCATCACTATTTTTCTCAAGCGTTAATTTTTTCTGGCTTAAGCGATGAGAGTCTGTTGCCACTGTTTTTAGCTCCTTATGTTGACTCAATACAAAATGAACACCTGTTAAAATTGGACGACTTTCTTGTGTACTTGCAGCAAATGCTGTTTCATTGATAATTTTCTTGAGTAATTTTGTTTCAAGAATTAAAGGAGTGCTTGCTGAAACTTCTTGGATTCGTGGATATTGTTCACTATCTTTTCCTTTTAGGGTAATTTCTGATTTGCCACTGGTTAAAACAATTTGATTTTGTTCAATTTCTTTAAAATCAAGAGTCACATCAGGTAAACTAGATACCACATTGATAAAGAAAGAAGATTCAAGAAGGATTGATCCTAAAGAAGTAATTAACAAACCAGCTTCTTCATTTTTTTGAGAAATAAAATTTTCAATTGAAATTTGACCATTTGAACCAATTAAAGTAACACCTTCATTGCTCACGTCAATTTTTACGGTTGATAAAATAGGAATGGCATTTTTAGAACTAATAGCTCTCTTAGTAGTGTTTAATGCTTGTAGAAATAAATTTTTATTAATTGAAAAATGAATCATGGATTCTCCTTTATTTATTTTAGTATTAGAAGGATAATAGTAATAATAGAGTCTGTGAAATCTGTGGAAAACAGACTAAAAGTAAGGCATACCAAGTTTTTTGACTTGTTTAAAAAATGTGGATAAAAAAGATAAAAAAGCGAAAGTTATCCACAAGTTATTTTATTTTCTTTTTGATTGATTCAATTTCTAAACGTAAATTATCGTCTTCATCAATCAAAGATTTAATTTTTGCATGGGCGTGAATAACTGTTGTATGATCTTTTCCACCAAATTCCTTCCCAATTTTTGGAAGACTATTATCTGTTAGTTCTCTAGATAAATACATGGCTACTTGACGGGCTAAAACAATATTTTGAAGGCGTCTGCTTCCCTTCATTTCTTTAACACTAACTCCATAGAAGTTACCAACTTCATTTTGGATTTTGTCAATTGGGATGACGAGCATTTGGCTAACATCCTGTTTGCGAGCTCTAATAGCTTCTGCAGCAATATCAATAGTGATATCCTTGATTTTTTTTACTTTAGCAATTAAAGTGATGTCGTTGATGGCCCCCTCAAGATCTCGAACATTTGAATCAAATTGCCCAGCTAGGTATTCTAGAGTATCACTTTGGAAATTGTAGCCTAAATGTTCCGTTTTACTTTGTAAAATGGCAATGCGTGTTTCAAAGTCAGGAGGTGTGATAGTTTGTGTTAATCCCCAACTAAAGCGCGTGACAAGCCTCTCCTCGAGCCCTTCTAGATGTTTTGGACTTCGATCACTCGTTAGGACAATTTGTTTTTGCTTGTCGTGCAGTGCATTAAAGGTATTGAAAAATTCTTCTTGTGTTGCAACTTTTTTACCACTTAGAGATTGTATATCATCAATCAATAAAAGATCAAGGCTACGATAGGTCTTTTTAAACTTTTCCATCTCCCCAAGTCTTAGGTGATCAAGAAAGTCATTAATAAAGCTTTCAGCAGGGATATATTTAACACGCGCATTTGGAATATTTTTTAGAATTTCATTTCCAATAGCGTTTAACAGGTGAGTCTTACCAAGCCCAGGTCCTCCATAGATAAAAAGAGGATTATAGGTCAAGGCCAAATCTTCAGAGACAGCCAAAGCGGCTGATACTGCCCAAACATTTCCATCCCCTTGAATAAAATTATCAAAGGTATACTTTTCTTTTTAATCCCAGTATCTGAATAAGGAATAGATGCTAACTTTTGGACTATAGTCATAAAGAGTTGAATTTGTAGCTTTTTTTCAACTTGTGAGATAGTCGTATCTTGAGGTTTGGTGAAAATATAGTGGGGAGTAATCTCAGCATCATAAATTTCAAATCCAGCAACGACAATAATATCTTTTAGTTGTTTTTCCCAGACCATTTCCATTTCAGATCGTGGTAAAAATATAGTAGCAACATTTTCCTCTACCTTGATGAGTTCAGCTTGAATAGCATAGAAATCATACATGGATCGAGTCAGTCTTTCTTGAGCAAATTCTAATATACGATTCCAAAATTGTTTTTCTTTCAATCCTTTTCTCCTCCTTTACTATTTAAAAAGTTTTAATACTAGATTTATTTTTACCATATAGAAAAGAATTTTCCACAAGCTGTGAAAAATAATCCACAATGTTACCAACCTTTATCCACAGGTTGGGGATAAAGGTAAAAATTTTTGATTTATTAAGCTTTTTATTGCAAAAAATAGTGGATAATCTTGTGAAATAAAAAAATAAAAGAACAGCCTTATTTCAGGCTGTTGATAATTCTACTGTATTCTTCTTGGTTTGAGAAAGCAATAATGATTTTTCCACTATCTTTTTTAGACAGTTTGATTTCTACATCTAATCCGAGTAGTTTTTTTAACTGTTCTTTTTCATTTTGTATGAAATGATTTGTTTTTTTAAGTTTATTTTGTTTTCTCTCTGTCAGAAGAGTTTCTAACTTTCTTACAGAAATATCTTCCTCGATGATTCGTTGAAAGAAATAGTCTTGTTGTTCCTTATTCAACCCAACTAGCGAACGTGCATGTGCTTGTGATAGTTTGCCATTTTCTACTTCTGAGAGGATCTGTTCTGGCAAGGAAAGCAAGCGAATAGAGTTGCTGATATAAGGACGAGACTTTCCCATTTTATCTGCAATTTCAGCATGGGTAAATCCTTTCTCTACGAGAGATTCATAGGCGCGTGCTTCTTCTATTGGATTTAAATTTTCTCTTTGCAAATTTTCAATGATGGACTGGACTATCATTTCTTGGTCTGAAAGCTGTTTAACAACAGCGGGGATAGACGTTAGACCAGCTAAAAGTGAAGCTCTATAGCGTCTCTCTCCTGCAAGGATTTCATAACCAATTACAGGAGATTGACGAACAATAATCGGTTGAATGACCCCATTTTCTTTAATAGACTGTGCTAGTTCATCTAGTTTTTCTCTATCAAATTCTTTTCGAGGTTGATAGGGATTTTTTTGTATATCCGTGATAGAAATTATTTCAAATTTTTTTCCATGATTCTACACTAACACATCTTTTTCTCTTTATGTAAAGCTTTCTTTTACATAGATGTCAATTAAGATTCTAAATCACCTGAACTCTTGTCAAGTTTAATAGATGTAGTTTCTTCTTTACCGTTACGATAATAAGTTATTTTAATGGTGTCTCCAATAGAATGATTGTAAAGAGCACTTTGTAAGTCTGTTGATGAAGCAATCTCTTTGTCATCTACTTTTGTAATAACATCGTATTTTTCAAGGTGACCATTGGCGGGCATATTGCTTTGTACAGAACGAACAACTACACCAGATGTTACATTGCTTGGAATATTCAGTCTTCTAAGATCACTTGTATTAATATTTGAGAGATTGACCATTTGGATGCCCAAAGCTGGGCGAGTCACTTTTCCGTTCTTTTCTAATTGTTCAATGATATTGATAGCATCATTTGCAGGAATTGCGAAACCAAGTCCTTCTACAGATGTTCCTCCATTTGTGGCAATTTTACTTGAGGTAATTCCGATAACCTGTCCTTGAATATTGATTAGTGGGCCACCAGAGTTACCTGGGTTAATAGCAGTATCAGTTTGGATGGCTTTTGTAGAAATGGCTTGTCCATCTTCCGATTTTAAGGATACATTTCGATTGAGACTAGATACGATACCTTGAGTGACAGTATTAGCATATTCAGAACCTAATGGGCTACCAATGGCAATAGCAGTTTCTCCTACGGTTAACTTGCTAGAATCACCAAATTCAGCTACTGTTGTCACTTTTTCTGAAGAGATTTTGACGACAGCAATATCAGAGAAAGTGTCAGCTCCGACAATTTCTCCAGGGATACTTTTAGTTCCATCTGACAAACGAATATCTACTTTGCTGGCACCATTTATAACGTGATTGTTGGTGACAATATAAGCTTCTTTATCATTCTTTTTATAAATAACCCCAGATCCTTCACTAGAGATTTGTTGAGAATCTGTATCAGTCTCATCATTGCCAAATACGCTATTTTGTCTGTTTGTTGAATAAGTAATAACAGAAACAACAGCATCTTTTACTTTATTAACAGCCTGAGTTGTTGAATTTTCGTTCTTATAGGCAGTTTGTGTAATAGTACTATTGTTGTTGGAGTTACTTACAGTACTTTTTTGACTTAGTTGGTTTATTGAAAAGCTACCTAAGGCTCCACTAAAAAAGCTAATGACGATAACGACTAATAATTGAAACCATTTTTTATAAAATGTTTTTAGATATTTCATATTTGCCTCCATATGTTTGAAATTACTGAAAGTATAAACTGACTAGCTTAATTATAACTTAAAAACAAAAGTTTTGCACAGATTGTGGATAACTTTCAAAATTCTGTGGTTTTCTCGGATAAAATTAACCTTTTATTTTGTGAATAAGATGTGAAAAAATAGAGAATATGTTAGAATAGAGTTATGAAAATAAAAGTTGTAACAGTTGGGAAACTGAAAGAAAAAGTATTTAAAAAGATGGTATTGCAGAGTATTCAAAACGAATTTCTCGATTTGCTAAAGCTTGAAATGATTGAGCTAGCAGATGAAAAAAACACCAGATAAGGGCTAGCGAATCAGAAAATCAAAAGATTTTAGAAATAGAAGGTCAGAGAATTTTATCAAAAGTTGGTGACCGTGATTTCGTTATTGTGTTAGCCATTGAGGGGAAAACACTTTCTTCAGAAGAATTTAGTAAGCAGTTAGAAGAAGCTTCTATAGAAAGGATTTTTCTACTCTTACATTTATTATTGAGGGAGTCTAGGGATTATCATCAGGATGTAAAAAGAGAGCCAATCTTTCTGTCAGTTTTTGGACGCTTAACCTTGCCCCATCAGTTAATGAGACTAGTCCTTGTTGAACAAATCTATCGGGCTTTTACGATTCAGCAGGGATCACCCTATCATAAATAGAAAATTGACTTTTAATTGAATTTTTGGTAGAATAATTGTGTTAGGTCTCATAGCTCAGCTGGATAGAGCATTCGCCTTCTAAGCGAACGGTCGCAGGTCTCGAACCTGCTGGGATCAATATAGTAGCAAAGCTGGGAATTTTCCCGGCTTTTTTCTTAAAAAAGTACACTTTGGGAGAAAAAAATGACAGTTGAGAGAATTTTATCTAAAACGAAATTCCATTTTGTATAATAGTTTTTGTAAGTTAGCTTACAAGAAAAACATTTTAGGAGATTTTATTATGAAAAACACAGTTAAATTGGAACAGTTTGTAGCCTTGAAGGAAAAAGACTTGCAAAAGATTAAAGGTGGGGAGATGAGGAAAATGAATGAAAAGTCCTTTAATGTCTTTTAATATCTTTAGAAAGAAGATAAAGGAGTAGCAGAATGTATTTTTTCTTTCATTAGTAGATTTGATATTATATGTTTTTTTAATTATTAGTCATAGTTACTGTTTAATTTGTAAAAGACAAATAAATAGAAAAGAATTCTTCGTTTTTGGTGCTTTATACATTACTAACAGACATAGTATTTGATTTTCCCTTTCTATCTCCTAAATTTAGATGAGTTAGGGATTGAAACATTTTTATTTCCTTTATTCTTATATTCCTATTTTCGATGGATGAAACAGTATGAGAGGGATAGAGGACTATTTCCTAAGTTTACTACTATCTCTTTTTATATGAGAGCACTCATAACTTTTTTTGTCCGTAACTTTTCTCCTCTATAACAGGAGACAATTTTTGTTTTTACAATATTATGACTCTATTCTTTTTCCGTTGTAACGGTGTTGACTTATGTCGTTATCTTAAACAAATCATTCATTATTTCCATTTGGAACTAGCCTATTTTTGACAAAGGACTACCTCTATCCTTTCTTGACAAAAGTATTTTTTGCCTTACTACTGCTACATATTGTATCTTTCGTTTCAGATATAGTAAGTACGATTAAACATTTGAATAGTTTTGGAAGTATTTTATCATCTATCGTCTTTATTTCTCTCCTTTTAACCTTCTTTGCAATGAATTCGCATAAAGTTCAAATAGAGAAAGAGATTGCTTTGAAGCAGAAGAAATTTGAACAGAAACATTTACAGAAACTACACAGATGAAATTGTTGGCCTGTATAATGAAATCCGTGGTTTTCGACATGACTATGCTGGGATGCTTGTCAGCATGCAGATGGCAATTGACAGTGGTAATTTACAGGAAATTGACAGAGTTTACAACGAAGTTTTGGTTAAAGCCAATCACAAACTGCGCTCAGATAAGTATACTTACTTTGATTTGAACAACATAGAAGATTCAGCTTTACGAAGTTTGGTCGCTCAGTCAATTATCTATGCTCGAAATAATGGTGTAGAGTTTACACTGGAAGTAAAAAGATACGATTACCAAGCTCCCAATCGAACTATTGGATTTAGTTCGTATCATGAGCATTTTATTGAACAATGCTGTCGAAGGATCGGCTGATAGTTATAAAAAAAGCAGATGGAAGTAGCAGTTATTAAGATGGAAACTGAAACAGTGATTGTGATTCAGAATTCATGTAAAATGACGATGACTCCTTCAGGAGATCTATTTGCTTTTAGGATTCTCCACTAAGGGAAGGAAATCGCGGAGTTGGATTAAATAATGTGAAAGAACTACTAGATAAGTACAACAATATTATTTTTAGAAACAGAGATGGAAGGCAGTACATTTAGACAAATCATTAGATTTAAGAGGGAATTTGAATGAAAGTTTTAATTTTAGAAGATGTTATTGAACATCAAGTGAGACTAGAGAGAATATTGGATGAAATTTCGAAAGAATCGAATATTCCAATATCATACAAGACAACGGGAAAAGTTCGTGAGTTCGAAAGGAATATATTGAAAAACGATGAAGTAAAACCAGCTTTTACTTTTCCTAGATATCGATATTCATGGAATTGAGAAAAAAGGATTTGAGGTTGCTCAGCTCATTCGTCATTACAATCCCTACGCTATTATCGTCTTTATCACCAGTCGATCAGAGTTTGCGACTTTAACCTATAAATACCAGGTATCAGCTCTAGATTTTGTTGATAAGGATATCAATGATGAGATGTTTAAGAAGAGAATTGAGCAAAAATATTTTTTCTACACGAAGAGTATGTTACTTGAAAATGAAGATGTTGTAGATTATTTTTGATTACAATTACAAGGGAAATGATTTAAAAAAATTCCTTACCATGATATTTTTGTATATTGAAACGACAGGAGTCTCTCATAAATTGCGCATTATTGGTAAGAATTTTTGCCAAAAGAGTTTCTATGGTACCATGACAGATATTCAGGAAAAGGACAAACATACTCAGCGATTTTATTCTCCCTCATAAGTCATTTTTTTGGTAAATATAGGCAATATTAGAGAAATTGACCGAAAAGAATCTAGAAATTGTTTTCTATGAAGACCATCGTTGTCCTATTTCAAGGTTAAAAATTAGAAAATTGAAAGATATTTTAGAGAAAAAATCTCAAAAGTGATTGACAATTAGTAAGAAATTGATATAATGGTTATATCTGCTACAGATAGAAGGTCCGTTGGTCAAGGGGTTAAGACACCGCCTTTTCACGGCGGTAACACGGGTTCGAATCCCGTACGGACTATTTTATCCGCCATAGCTCAGTTGGTAGTAGCGCATGACTGTTAATCATGATGTCGTAGGTTCGAGTCCTACTGGCGGAGTATAGATAAAAGGGGCTCTTTGTCAACTGTAGTGGGTTGAAGAAAAGCTAAGCTCGAGAAAGGACAAATTTAGTCCTTTCTTTTTTGATATTCAGAGCGATAAAAATCCGTTTTTTGAAGTTTTCAAAGTTCCGAAAACCAAAGGCATTGCGCTTGATAAGTTTGATGAGATTATTTGTCGCTTCCAGTTTTGCGTTAGAATAGGGTAACTGAAGAGCGTTGACGATTTTCTCTTTGTTCTTTAGAAAGGTTTTAAAGACAGTCTGAAAAAGAGGATGAACCTTCTTTAGATTGTCCTCAATGAGTCCAAAGAATTTCTTCGGCTCCTTATTCTGAAAGTGGAAAAGCAAGAGTTGATAGAGATGATAGTGGTGTTTCAAGTCTTCTGAATAGCTCAAAAGCTTGTCAAGAATCTCTTTATTGGTTAAGTGCATACGAAAAGTAGGGCGATAAAAACGTTTATCACTCAATTTACGACTATCCTGCTGGATGAGCTTCCAGTAACGCTTGATAGCCTTATATTCATGGGATTTTCGATGGAACTGATTCATGATTTGGACACGCACACGACTCATAGCACGGCTCATGTGTTGGACAATATGAAAACGATCCAACACGATTTTAGCGTTTGGAAAAAGCTGTTTAGCCAAGTCATAGTAAGGGCTAAACATATCCATAGTAATGATTTTGACGCGACATCGGACGACTCTATCATATTTAAGAAAGTGATCTCGAATGACGGCTTGTGTTCTACCCTCAAGAACAGTGATGATATTGAGCTTGTCAAAATCTTGCGCAATAAAGCTCATCTTTCCCTTTGTAAAGGCGTACTCGTCCCAGGACATAATCTCAGGAAGACGCGAAAAATCATGCTCAAAGTGAAAATCATTGAGCTTGCGAATAATAGTTGAAGTTGAGATGGAAAGCTGATGGGCAATATCGGTCATAGAATTCTTTTCAATCAACTTTTGCGCAATTTTTTGGTTGATAATATGAGGGATTTGATGATTCTTCTTGACGATAGAAGTCTCAGCGACCATCATTTTCAAGCAATGATAGCATCTAAAACGGCGCTTTTTAAGGAGAATTCTAGTAGGCATACCAGTCGTTTCAAGGTAAGGAACCTTAGACGATTTTTGAAAGTCATATTTCTTCATTAGACTTCCACAATCAGGACAAGGTGGAGCATCATAATCCAGTTGAGCGATGATTTCTTTGTGTGTATCCTTATTGATGATATCCATAAATTGGATATTAGGGTCTTTGATATCGAGTAGTTTTGTGATAAAAATGTAATTGTTCCATATGATTCTTTCTAATGAGTTGTTTGATCGCTTTTTCATTATAGGTCTTATGGGACTTTTTTTCATATCAAAAATAGGCTCCATAATATCCATAGGGGGTTACCCACTACAAATATTATAGAGTTACAAAAGGAACACAACTGTGTTCCTTTTTGTATCAATTTGTATCACCAAGCATCTTCATAAGGAAGTCTGTTATTTCTTGAGGACTTTCTTTTTTTCCATGTGCAATCCAAGTTTGGCAGACACCAAAAAGTGCGTGAGTTAGATAGATGCTACTGTATTCTAATTCAGTGGTATTAAGATTCAGTTGCATAAATCGCTTTTTGTAAATCTGTACTGAGCATGATATGAAGTTTATTTCGTAAGAAATTTTGAATTTCTTTAGTCCCGTTTTCAGAAAGAAGGGCAGCCAGAAGTGGTTCTGACTCTAGATATTCAAAGACTTCTAAAATAGCGTCTCTTTTATGATGAGCATGTTTTTGAAAAATATATTCAAATGTATGAAATAGCTTGCTTTGATAGTGCTCAATCATATCATACTTTATCCTTATAGTGAGTATAGAAGCTGGAACGACTAATTCCGGCTTTTTTTCTGCTAACTTGACAGTAGAAATTTGATCAAATGGTTGTTCCATCAGTAATTCTACCATAGCATTTTTCAATAGTTCTCTTTGTTTTTTTAAGCGTTTGTTACTTTTCTTGCATATTTCCTCCTTGTAAACAAATTAGACTATATGTCTAAAAATGAATTTTTTATCTTGTAATTTAGATTTTTTAATGTATAATCTATTATATCAAAATTTTAGACAATATGTTTAAAAAAGGAGAAACTATGTTTAAAGAATGGAAAGCAATTTTTAAAAAACCAACCTTTATTATTGTCATGATAGGGATTTCTCTTATTCCAGCTCTGTACAATATCATATTTTTATCCTCAATGTGGGATCCATATGGGCAATTGTCTGACTTACCTGTGGCAGTTGTCAATAATGATAAAGAGGCTTCCTATAATGGTAATACTATGGCAATAGGAAAAGACATGGTGTCCAATTTAAAAGAAAATAAAACCTTGGATTTTCATTTTGTAGATGAAGAAGAAGGTAAGAAGGGTTTAGAAAATGGTGATTACTATATGGTAGTGACTTTACCAAGTGATCTATCTGAAAAAGCAGCTTCTATTTTAACGGCTCACCCAGAGCAAATGCAAATCGATTATCAGACTTCAAGTGGTCATAGCTTTATTGCCAGCAAGATGAGTGATTCTGCTATGACACAATTAAAGCAGAATGTTTCTACCAATGTAACCGAGACCTATACTAAAGCTTTATTTAACAAAATGGTCGATTTAAAGGATGGTATGAGTCAAGCAGCTTCTGGTAGTAAAAAATTAACTGATGGAGCGAATCAGTTAGTGGCAGGAAGTCAAACATTAACTACCAACCTACACTCTTTAGCAGATTCAAGTTTAACATTTTCAAATGGAACGGAGCAGTTTACTAAAGGATTATCCTCTTATGTTTCTGGTGTCGAACAACTTCATCTTGGCTTAGGAAATTTTAATAGTGGTTTAGTTACATATACTGGTGCAGTGAGTCAATTAGATAGCGGGTTAGGTCAATTATCTTCTAAAAGTCCTGAATTAGTAAGGGGAATCAATCAGTTATATACTGGTGTAGAATCCTATACTGGCGGTGTTTCTCAGCTTAATGCTGGTCTTAATCAATTTTCATCTGGTGTTAGTGCCTACACCAATGGAGTGGGAAGTCTTGCAATAGGTGCTAATCAGCTATCCAATCAATCAGCTACACTTCGAATGGGGGTGGAGCAATTAAGTGAAGGGATTCAACAACTTTCTAGCAAGTTAGATGCTTCGTCTGGGAAAAAAGATCAAATTAATCAATTATCTTATGGTCTAAATCGGTTAAATCAAGCTATTCAAAATATTGATGTTGGAGATACAAAACAATTAGATTCTGTTTTATCAAGTATAGCATCTCTTTCTAATCAAATGTTAGCAAGTGCTCAGTCTGAAAAAGCAACTACATTAGCAAATATTCAATCGACAGCAGCTTATCAATCTTTGACAAGTGAGCAACAAGCTGAAATAAGTGATTCTGTATCTCAAAATTCGACTGATAGTATTCAATCGGCCCAGTCAATTATAGCTTTAGTACAAGGTTTACAGGGAAGTTTAGAAAACTTACAAAATCAATCTTCAAATCTTTCGACATTAAAAAAATCAAGCTAATCAAGTATTACCGATTGCTTCTACTTCTTTGACAGGATTGTCAAGTGGATTAACAGAGATACAAGGGAGCTGTTACTAGCAAATTAGTTCCTACTAGTCAGTCGATTGCATCAGGGTGTAAAAGGCATATACTGCAGGTGTTGATAAAGTTTCTCAAGGAGCAAGTCAACTAAGTGAAAAATAATTCCACCTTGACAGGTGGTTTGAATCAACTAGTTTCAGGCTCAACTACCTTGACACAAAAATCTTCTAACTTGACAGCAGGAGTTGGTCAATTAGTTGAAAAAACTCCAGAATTAGTGTCTGGTATTGAAAAATTATCAACTGGCTCCAACCAATTGAATCAAAAGAGTCAAGAATTGATAGCAGGAGTTGATAAATTGCAGTCAGGCTCTAGCCAACTAGCTGACAAATCCAGTCAGTTAATTTCAGGTGCTTCTCAATTAGAAAGTGGAGCTAATAAATTGGCAGATGGAGCTGGGAAACTAGCAGAAGGTGGAACAAAGTTAACTTCTGGATTGGAAGGTTTACAGACAGGAGTTGCTTCTTTGGGACAAGGATTAGGTAATGCTAGTGATCAACTCAAATCAGTATCTACGGAATCTCAAAATGCAGAGATTTTGTCAAATCCTCTCAGTCTATCCAAAACTGACAATGATCAAGTTCCTGTAAATGGAATTGCAATGGCTCCTTATATGATATCAGTTGCTCTCTTTGTTGCAGCAATATCAACGAATATGATCTTTGCGAAGCTACCTTCAGGACGTCATCCAGAGAGCCGTTGGGCTTGGTTGAAATCTCGAGCTGAAATAAATGGTATTATAGCTGTTTTAGCAGGGATTTTGGTATATGGAGGAGTTCATCTTATTGGTTTAACTGCTAATCATGAAATGAGAACATTTATTCTCATTATCCTAACAAGTTTAGTATTCATGTCCATGGTGACCACTTTAACAACATGGAATAGCCGTATAGGAGCTTTCTTTTCTCTTATTTTTGCTTTTTTATTACAGTTAGCATCAAGTGCAGGTACTTATCCACTTGCTTTTGACAAATGATTTCTTTTAGAGCTATTAATCCCTTGGTTACCAATGAGTTATTCAGTTTCAGGATTACGACAAACAATCTCTATGACAGGAAATATTCATCATCAAGTTATTTTCCTTGCTGTGATATTAGTACTATTTATTGGTTTAGGTATGCTAGCCTATCAACCTAAGAAAATGGAAGAAGATTAAAAAAATCGACCGATTAACTGGTCGATTTTTTTATGCCTTAGATGACTTTCGTCTGTGATTATAGATTCCAAATAGTAAGAGAGAAGTAAAGGAACAGATTGCTCCAGTAATAAAACCATTGGGAATAAAGGAAAGTGTAATAGTTCCTTTTCCCTTAGGAACATCAACTTTCATAAATCCAGTTTGAGCTTGTTTAATTTCTATTTTCTTACCATCTTGGTAGGCAGACCAACCTTTGTCATAAGGAATGGTGAAGAAAATAGATGTATCTTGTTGGACATCATATGTAGCAAAAACCTTGTTTTTAGAAGTTGAGACTGTTACAGGCTGTCCTTTAATTTTTTGAATTGCCTCAGTTAAAGTTTGTGTATCTAAACGATAGAAGGTAGGAGATTCAAATGATACTTGTGAATTTCCAGGGAAACTAACATTGATATTGAAAATCTTTTTCTCTTTTGTATAGCCTAGATTAAAGAAGGAGAAGACATTATCAGTTGTAAAAGTTTTCTTTTTCCCATTGACAAGGATGTCAACCTTTTTTTGTTTGTCATTAGAAAAGTGAAGGTTTGTGAAAGAAAGATAAACTTGGCTGTTTTCTGGCACTTCAATTTGATACTGGATTGCTGCATCCTCAGTTGAAGAACTTGTGACACTAATCAAATCATTAGTATTTTCTGTTTTGTCATAAGGTATTGGAGAAAAATAATCAAAATTGACGTTAGCAAGTTGATTTAAAAACGAGGCCTGATTATCCAAAGTGTGTTCATTGAACTTGACATCATTGTAAACAGATTGACTAGCAAATGCAATCGGAAGAGAGTATTGATTTTCATATAGGGTAAGATTATCTTTTTGATATACATCTTTGGAAAACCATACTTATCAATAGGGTTTTCTGAGATATTATACTGATGCCAAATAAAACTATCAGCCAAAAATACTATTATTGGCATAGCGGAGATTGAGATTAGTCCCAGAGGATTTAAACCCAAGTTTATCCAAAGTAGAGCTTGCTGAACGATTTCGAACAGATGAAAATTGAGATATTCCATTGTAGTTGAATTTCATACTGTCATTTCCTGTCTGAGTTTCTAGTTTCTCAGTACGAGTAAATTGGTTCCCAATATATGTTGAGAAAGATTCCATAGCTGGGATATATCGATTATAAGCACTTCGAGAAGCAAATCCCCATTCCTTAGCAATTCCGTCCATTTGAGATGAGGCATTTAAACTCATTTCAACCATCATAAATAAAGAGATTAGAATGGCAAATAGATTTACAGAGATAAACTTTTTAATAACTACAAGGAGTAAAAGAGAATAGACAACTAAAAATTCAAGAGTAAGCAGAATATTCAAATCTGTTAGAAAAGAATAATGCGATTTTAGATAGATGGTGGCTAAAAATCCTGTTACTACAAGAAAAAGCGAAACTAAAAAATTCCAGACTTTAATTTCTTTCAGACGCTTTAAGACTTCTGCTGCTGTGTAAATTAACAAGGTAGAGAAAATCCAAGCATAGCGATGTAAAAACATATTTGGAGTATGCATACCTTGCCAAAATAAATCAAGAGCTTCTATATAAAAGCTTGCAATTAGAAATGCAAAGAAAATTGCATAGATAAGTTTCACGTGAAACTTAATAGATTTCATCGTAAAAAATAAAATGGTTAAAATAAAGGGAAGCAGTCCAACAAAAATCATTGGGATAGCCCCATACTTTGTTGTATCAAATGAACCAATGAATTGCTTAGCAAAGAGATCAAGATACCAGCTACTTTCAGTTTGAAACTTTGTAATTTCTGTCAATTTTTCCCCATGTGTCTGTAAATCAAACAGAGTAGGAAGAGTCAGAATCAAGCTAGCCATACCAGCTAAAAAGGAGGTGATTATGAAATCAAGAAAAGATGACTTTCGAGTTTTAAAGTCCCAAGAAATTTGACAGATATACCAGAAGATAAGAAACAATGCTGTCATATATCCAAAATAATAATTTTGAATAAACAAAATTGACAGGCTTGTAAAGTACAATAGGAATTTCTTTTCAGTGATAAGTAGCTGTAAACCAGTTATAATTAAAGGAATTAAGATAAAAACATCTAGCCAGGTTTTTATCTCTAGTTGACTGATAGTAAAACTCATCAGAGCATAGGAAGTAGATAAAGTTAGTTTTAAAGACTTAGGAATCGATTGAGATAATTTATTTAAACTAAAGTAAGTTGACAGTCCAATCAATCCAAATTTTAAGAGAGTTGTCAGATAGACAGCATCTGGCATATTCGACAGATTAAAAAAATAAACTAGAGGTGAAAGAAAACTTCCCAAGTAATAACTAGATAGGGCATAGAAATTTAATCCGAGGCCACTTGTAAAGGTGTAAAACAGACTACCATTTCCATGCAGGATATTTCGTAAAGTTACATCAAAAATAACGTATTGATGAAACCCATCTCCTAATAGTGGAGATGTCTCGCTGTTCCAGTAGATACCTTGAGATAGATATACTCCTGTCATAATGATTACGGGAATGATGAAAGAAACAAAATAGGTCCAATATGTTTTAAAAAATAATTTCATGTTACCTCATAAAATGTTAGAAAACTCAGCTGGTTAACCCAACTGAGTTTTGAAGTTTTATTTAGTCTTTCCAAAGTTCTTTTACTTTTGCTTGTACTTCTGCATTTTCTAGGAATTCATCATAGGTTTCATCGATACGGTCAATGACGCCATTTTTGGACAAGACAATGATATGGTTAGCTAGAGTTTGAATAAACTCGTGGTCATGGCTGGCAAAGATGATTGATTCTTTAAAGTTTTTCAATCCATCATTCAAGCTTGAGATAGATTCCAAGTCCAAGTGATTGGTTGGGATCATCAAGTACAAGGACATTTGATTTTCAAGAGCATGAGTTTTTGAAAGCATGACACGAACTTTTTTTCTCCCCTGACAAGACGTTTACAGGTTTGTTAACTTCATCTCCAGAGAAGAGCATACGGCCGAGGAAGCCACGTAGGAAAGTATTGTCATCTTCTTCTTTACTTGCGAATTGACGCAACCAGTCAAGGATTGACTCTCCTCCTGCAAAATCTGCCGAGTTATCTTTTGGCAAGTAAGAACGGCTAGTAGTTACTCCCCACTTGACAGTTCCTTTATAGTCAATGTCCCCCATGATTGCACGAATTAATGCAGTCGTTTGGATGTCATTTTGTCCAATTAGCGCTGTCTTATCACCTGGACGTAAGATAAAGCTGATATTATCTAAATAGTCTCACCATCAATCTTTACAGATAGATTTTCTACTGTCAAGAGATCATTACCGATTTCACGTTCCGCTTTAAAGTTGATAAATGGATATTTACGACTAGATGGTACAATTTCTTCAAGTTCAATTTTATCAAGCATTTTCTTACGTGATGTTGCTTGCCTTGATTTAGAAGCATTGGCAGAGAAACGAGCAACGAATTCTTGCAATTGCTTAATTTTTTCTTCTGCTTTGGCATTACGGTCTGCTAGCAATTTAGCAGCGAGTTCAGAAGATTCCTTCCAGAAGTCATAGTTTCCGACATAGAGTTTGATTTTTCCAAAGTCAAGGTCGGCCATGTGAGTACATACTTTGTTTAAGAAGTGACGGTCGTGGGATACTACGATAACGGTGTTATCAAAGTCAATCAAGAAGTCTTCTAACCAAGTAATCGATTGGATATCCAAACCGTTGGTAGGCTCGTCCAATAGAAGAACATCTGGTTTACCAAACAGTGCTTTGGCAAGGAGAACTTTTACTTTTTCACCGTTGGCCAATTCGCTCATGTTTTGGTAGTGTAATTCTTCTGAAATGTTTAGATTTTGAAGTAGTTGAGAGGCTTCACTTTCTGCTTCCCAGCCCCCAAGCTCGGCAAATTCTCCCTCGAGTTCGGCAGCTCGGACGCCATCCTCATCTGAGAAATCTTCCTTCATGTAGATAGCATCTTTCTCCTTCATGATACTATAAAGTTTTTCATTTCCCATGATAACAACATCAATGGCACGTTCATCCTCATAGTCAAAGTGATTTTGACGAAGCACAGAGAGACGTTCATCTGGACCAAGAGAAATATGACCAGTAGTAGGTTCGATATCTCCAGCTAAAATTTTTAAAAAGGTTGATTTTCCGGCACCATTAGCACCGATTAATCCGTAAGTATTTCCTTCTGTAAATTTGATATTGACATCATCAAAAAGTTTACGATCACTAAAACGTAGTGAAACATCAGATACTGTAAGCAATGTTTTTTTCTCCCTATAACTCCTATAATGTGTAATATATTTATTCTACTAGAAAATACGGAAATATTCAAATTTTTATCTGTCAATTTTGTGTAAATTAAATTTACAGCATACTTTACACGAATCCGTAAATAGCAAGGTTGATTTATTTTTATAAATTGCAGTTATTTCATTAAAAAAATGCTATAATTGAAGGGACCATATCGAAGGAGAATAAAATGACTAAACCCATTATTTTAACAGGAGACCGTCCAACAGGAAAATTGCATATTGGACATTATGTTGGAAGTCTCAAAAATCGAGTATTATTACAGGAAGAGGATAAGTATGATATGTTTGTGTTCTTGGCTGACCAACAAGCCTTGACAGATCATGCCAAAGATCCTCAAACCATTGTAGAGTCTATCGGAAATGTGGCTTTGGATTATCTTGCAGTTGGATTGGATCCAAGTAAATCAACTATCTTTATTCAAAGTCAAATTCCAGAATTAGCTGAGTTGTCTATGTATTATATGAATCTGGTTTCATTAGCACGTTTGGAGCGTAATCCAACTGTCAAGACAGAGATTGCTCAAAAGGGATTTGGAGAAAGTATTCCAACAGGATTTTTGGTTTATCCAATAGCTCAAGCAGCTGACATCACAGCCTTTAAGGCCAATTATGTTCCTGTTGGGACAGATCAGAAACCAATGATTGAGCAGACTCGTGAAATTGTTCGTTCTTTTAACAATGCATATAACTGTGATGTCTTGGTAGAACCGGAAGGTATTTATCCAGAAAATGAGAGAGCAGGGCGTTTGCCTGGTTTAGATGGGAATGCTAAAATGTCTAAATCACTCAATAATGGTATTTATTTAGCTGATGATGCGGATACTTTGCGTAAAAAGTAATGAGTATGTATACAGATCCAGATCATATTCGAGTGGAAGATCCAGGTAAAATTGAAGGCAATATGGTTTTCCATTATCTAGATGTTTTTGGTCGTCCAGAAGATGCTCAAGAAATTGCTGACATGAAAGAACATTATCAACGAGGTGGTCTTGGTGATGTGAAGACCAAGCGTTATCTACTTGAAATATTAGAACGTGAACTTGGTCCTATTCGTGAGCGCCGTATCGAATTTGCTAAGGATATGGGAGAAGTTTATAATATGCTTCAAAAAGGTAGTGAAAGAGCGCGTGAAGTTGCGGGTCAAACTCTATCTGAGGTTAAAGGGGCAATGGGACTTCATTACTTTAACTAAGTTTATTTTACAAGGAACTATCATTTCTATCAGGAAGAAAAGATAGTTTTTTATTTAACCCTGTATCATTTGACAAATTTTTATAGAATGGTATGATAGATACAATATAAAAAGAGTCAAGCTCAAAAAGAAAGAAAAGAGGAAACTTCGAATGTCTAATTGGGACACTAAATTTTTGAAAAAAGGTTTTACCTTTGATGATGTATTGCTTATTCCAGCTGAAAGTCATGTGTTGCCTAACGATGCAGATTTAACAACTAAATTGGCAGATAATCTGATTTTAAATATCCCAATTATTACCGCTGCCATGGACACAGTTACAGAGAGTCAAATGGCCATTGCTATTGCTCGTGCAGGTGGTCTCGGAGTTATCCATAAAAACATGTCAATTGCTCAACAAGCAGACGAGGTTCGAAAGGTAAAACGTTCTGAAAATGGAGTTATTATTGATCCGTTCTTCTTGACGCCTGAACATACAATTGCTGAAGCAGATGAGCTTATGGGTCGTTACCGCATCAGTGGTGTTCCAGTTGTTGAAACACTTGAAAATCGTAAATTAGTTGGTATTTTGACAAACCGAGATCTTCGTTTTATTTCAGATTATAACCAACCAATCTCAAACCATATGACCAGTGAAAATCTTGTGACTGCTCCTGTAGGTACAGATCTTGCAACGGCTGAAAGTATTCTTCAAGAACACCGTATTGAAAAACTTCCATTGGTAGATGAAGAAGGTCGTCTTTCTGGTTTGATTACTATCAAAGATATTGAAAAAGTTATTGAGTTTCCAAATGCGGCTAAAGATGAGTTTGGTCGTCTTCTAGTTGCAGGTGCAGTAGGTGTCACTTCAGATACATTTGAACGTGCAGAGGCCCTTTTTGAGGCAGGAGCTGACGCAATTGTTATCGATACGGCGCATGGTCATTCTGCAGGTGTCTTACGTAAAATTGCTGAGATTCGTGCCCATTTCCCAGATCGTACTTTGATTGCTGGAAATATTGCTACTGCTGAGGGAGCGCGTGCCCTTTATGAAGCAGGTGTAGACGTTGTCAAGGTTGGTATTGGACCAGGTTCAATCTGTACAACTCGTGTGATTGCTGGTGTTGGTGTTCCGCAAGTAACAGCTATCTACGATGCTGCAGCTGTTGCGCGTGAATATGGTAAAACGATCATTGCTGACGGTGGAATCAAGTATTCTGGAGATATTGTAAAAGCCCTTGCAGCAGGTGGAAATGCCGTTATGCTTGGATCTATGTTTGCTGGAACTGATGAAGCTCCAGGCGAAACTGAAATCTTCCAAGGACGTAAATTCAAGACTTACCGTGGTATGGGATCAATCGCAGCAATGAAGAAAGGTTCAAGCGATCGTTACTTCCAAGGTTCTGTCAATGAAGCAAACAAACTTGTTCCAGAAGGAATTGAAGGTCGTGTTGCTTATAAAGGAGCGGCAGCTGATATTGTCTTCCAAATGATTGGTGGTATTCGCTCTGGTATGGGTTACTGTGGTGCAGCTAACCTTAAAGAACTACACGATAATGCTCAATTTATTGAAATGTCTGGTGCTGGTTTGAAAGAAAGCCATCCTCATGATGTACAAATTACTAATGAGGCACCAAATTATTCTATGTAAAAACAATGAAAAGAACTCCCGTGAAAACAGGAGTTCTTTTACAATGTTGTCAATTTTTGTTTACAGAAACTTTACCATCCTGAATAGTGAAGATGCTTAGATTTTCTGGAAGATTCTGAAGATGATCTAAGCTGGTTGTTGTAATAAAGGTTTGGATTGAATGAGAAATCGTTTCTAATAATTTTAGTTGTCTAGTGTTGTCAAGTTCACTCATAACATCGTCAAGCAATAATATCGGAGATTCTGTAGTAATACTTTCCATTAATTCGATTTCTGCTAATTTTATAGAAAGGACGAGACTACGATGTTGACCTTGACTTCCGAAACTAGCATCCATCCCATTTATATAAAAAAAGAAATATCATCTCGATGAGGACCAACACCAGTATTCTTTTTGAAATAGATCTCTGGACCTACTTTTTTTCTAAAGGCAATTTTGAAAGATTCTGATAAGTCTTCTTTGTCAGTTGGCTTTACAGAAGATTGATAGGATATTGACAACTCTTCAATCTGATTAGAAAGTTCAAAATGTTTCTTACGGCCAAAATGCTCTAGTTTTTTAATAAAATCTAAGCGGTGATTCATCACACGACATCCATAATCAACTAGCTGATCATCCAACACTGAAAGGAAGGTTTCATCTATTTTTTTGAGCTGATTTTTAGATAGGTATTTCTTTGCTTTTAGGATATGGTTATAATTGGTTAAATCTGATAAATAGATTGGTTTAATTTGCCCAAGCTCCATATCAATGAATTTTCGTCGAACCGAAGGTGCTCCTTTAATTAGTTGTAGATCTTCAGGAGCAAATAAGACAACATTTATGTGTCCGACATAATCTGAAAGTCGTGCCTGTTTTAAATGATTAACTTTTGTTACACGGCCTTTTTGTGTTAGTTCGATTTCTAGGGGAATGGATCCAGTTTTTTTCTGAACGAGACCTGAAAGATGAAGTTGTTCCTCATCAAAATGAATGAGATTTTTATCTGTTCTAGTTCGATGACTACGTGTCAAGGCTAAAAAATAGATAGCCTCTAACATATTTGTTTTACCTTGAGCATTACGTCCCTAAAAAAAGACATTTAATTTAGGATTAAAGTCTATTTTTAGTCTCTTTGTAGTTACGAAAAGTTTTTGAGAGATAGGTGTTGTAACCACATGATTATCTACCAGGGAATCGCGGAGCTTGTTTGCTTTTTTTGGGTGATGAAGTAGGTTTTAGAGTTGTCTTTTTTTACCCCTTTATTCATCTCCCTTGACAAGTTTAGCGATTCGTTCTTTTTCAACTTTATCAGCCTGGTATTCATCCTGTTCTTCAGAAGTAGGTTGTGTCAATAAGATGTCAATGTCCATGTCAGGGATGTCAATTTTATCGCCAATACGAAGTTTTTTTACCACGACGACTCTCTAATTCTCCATTAAAGTAAACAGAATGTTCATAGAGAAATGATTTGATAGCTCCTCCGCTATGTGTAATTCCAAGTTCTTTGAGTAGTGCTTGAGGGTAATAAATTCTTCAAATAATTTGTATTCCATAATTCACCTCAATCTTTGGTATTATACCATATTTTTCCTAAAAAAATAGTGAGAGAAACAAGGAGTAATGTAAGCGATTTTTTTATTTCAAAAAGTGTTACAGAGAACAAGAAAATTTCAGGTTTTTCGTGATATAATAGAAGTCTGTATATAAGGAGGTAAATCATGGAGTTAGTGCATGGAATTTCAACACATTTTTATCCAATCAAAAAAAGTTTAAAACGAACAAAATCACCGTGCGTTTTTACTGCTCCATTATCTCTTGATACGATTGCAGGTCGCATGTTGAGTGCGAGTATGCTAGAGACTGCTAATCAGCTATACCCTACTTCTCAAGATTTGAGAAAACATTTGGCCAGTCTTTACGGTACAGATATGTCAACCAATTGTTTCAGAAGAGGGCAAAAGTCACATTGTAGAATTGACATTTACCTATGTCCGTGATGAGTTTTTTTAAGTAGGAAAAAAATGTGCTAACTTCTCAGGTTTTGGAACTGGTAAAAGAAACTCTTTTTTCACCCGTAGTAGTTGATAATGGGTTTGATTCGGCCTTATTTGAAATTGAGAAAAAACAATTGCTAGCAAGTTTAGCAGCTGATATGGATGATTCTTTTTATTTTGCACATAAAGAATTAGATAAATTATTTTTTCATGATCAACGTCTCCAATTGGAATATAGTGATTTACGAAATCGTATTTTAGCTGAAACTCCACAAAGTTCTTATTCTTGTTTCCAAGAATTTTTGGTCAATGATCGAATAGATTTCTTTTTCCTAGGTGATTTTAATGAGGTTGAAATTCAAAATGTATTAGAAACATTTGGCTTTAAAGGTCGAAAAGGAGATGTGAAGGTTCAGTATTGTCAACCTTATTCCAATATCCTTCAGGAAGGTATGGTTCGGAAAAATGTGGGACAATCCATTTTGGAATTAGGTTATCATTGCCCTTCTGAATATGGTGATGAGCAACATTTACCCATAATTGTAATGAATGGTTTACTTGGTGGATTTGCTCACTCTAGCTCTTTACAAATGTCCGTGAAAATGCTGGATTGGCTTATACTATTTCAAGTCAGCTCGATTTATTTAGTGGATTCTTAAGGATGTATGCTGGTATCAATCGAGAAAATCGTAACCAGGCTCGTAAAATGATGAATAATCAACTGATTGATTTAAGAAAAGGATATTTTACAGAGATTGAGTTAGAGCAGACCAAAGAAATGATTCGTCGGTCTTTATTACTTTCTCAAGATAATCAAAGTTCATTGATTGAACGTGCTTATCAAAATGCCTTACTTGGAAAATCTTCAGCAGACTTTAAAGGTTGGATTACAAAACTCGAGCAAGTTGACAAAGATGCTATTTGTAGAGTAGCTAATAATGTGAAACTACAAGCGATTTACTTTATGGAAGGAATAGAATGACAAAGGTTGTTTTTGAAGAAAAATACTATCCAGCTGTAAAAGAAATGGTTTATCGAACTCGTTTGTCAAATGGCTTGACAGTTGCTCTTTTGTATAAAAAGGAATTTAAAGAAGTTTACGGGAGTGTCACTGTTCAATTTGGTTCGGTAGATACGCTTGTAACAGAAGTTGACGGAGGTGTAAAACAATATCCTGCAGGAATTGCTCATTTTCTTGAACATAAATTATTTGAAAGAGAAGATTCTAGCGATTTGATGTCGGCTTTTACGAGTCTAGGTGCAGATAGCAATGCCTTTACAAGCTTTACAAAAACAAACTATCTTTTTTCAGCAACGGATCATTTTTTAGAAAATTTAGATTTACTTGATGAATTGGTAACATCAGCACACTTTACTGAAGATTCCATTTTTAGAGAGCAGGATATTATCCAGCAAGAACGAGAAATGTATCAAGATGATCCAGATTCGTGTTTATTCTTTTCAACCTTAGCGAATTTGTATCCTGGTACACCTTTAGCAACGGATATAGTTGGAAGCGAGGAGTCTATTTCCCAAATCAATCTAACTAAATTGCAAGAAAATTTTACAAAGTTTTACAAACCTGTAAACATGTCTCTGTTTTTAGTTGGTAATTTTGATGTGGAGCAAGTACAAGACTATTTTGAAAGAAAAGAATTGAAAGATTTAGATGTTCAGGAAGTAGTAAGAGAAAAATTTGTTTTACAGGCTGTAAAGCAAACAGACAGTATGAGAATGGAAGTATCTTCTCCCAAACTAGCGATTGGGATTAGAGGTAATCGAGAAGTTGCTGAGGCGGATTGCTATCGACATCATATTTTATTAAAATTATTGTTTGCAATGATGTTTGGTTGGACTTCGGATCGTTTTCAAAAGTTATATGAATCAGGTAAAATAGATGCTTCCTTATCTCTTGAAATTGAAGTAACAAGTCGTTTTCATTTTGTTATGTTGACAATGGATACGAAAGAGCCAGTTGCTTTATCTCATCAGTTTAGGAAGGCTATTCGTAATTTTACAAAGGATTTAGATATTACAGAGGATCATTTAGATATTATCAAAAGAGAGATGTTTGGAGAATTTTTCAGTAGCATGGACTCTCTTGAATTTATTGCAACGCAATATGATGCTTTTGAACATGGTGAGACAATTTTTGATTTGCCGAAAATTTTACAGGAAATTACTTTAGAGGATGTCCTTGATGCTGGACATCATTTAATAGATGATGGTGACATAGTTGATTTTACAATATTCCCATCGTAGTAACCTATCATAATAGACACTAGAAAGAAGGGATGACAAGTATGAGGAAAAAAACAATTGGTGAGGTTTTACGATTAGCTAGAATCAATCAGGGATTGAGTTTAGATGAATTGCAGAAAAAGACAGACATCCAGTTAGATATGTTGGAAGCAATGGAAGCAGATGATTTCGATCAACTTCCAAGTCCTTTTTACACACGCTCTTTCTTGAAAAAATATGCATGGGCTGTTGAGTTAGATGACCAAATTGTTTTGGATGCTTATGATTCCGGGAGTATGATTACTTATGAGGAAGTAGATGTTGATGAAGAAGAGTTGACAGGGCGCAGACGTTCAAGTAAGAAAAATAAGAAAAAACCATCCTTTTTACCTTTATTTTATTTTATTCTTTTTGCCTTATCGATTTTAATTTTTGTGACCTATTATGTTTGGAACTATATTCAAACTCAACCAGAGGGGCCTTCTCTTTCTAATTACAGTGTGGTTCAATCAACAAGTTCAATAAGTTCAACTAGCTCTGTTCCCCACTCCTCAAGTAGTAGTTCATCTAGCAGTTCTTCTAGTGTAGAATCAGCTATAAGTGTATCAGGTGAAGGAAATCATGTAGAAATAGCTTATAAAACAAGTAAGGAAACAGTTAAAATTGCAATTGGCAGTTTCAGATGTTAGAAGTTGGGTCAGTGTTTCAGAAAGCGAACTTGAGGGCGGTGTAACCTTATCGCCAGAGAAGAAAAGTGCAGAAGCAACAGTTGCAACTAAAAGTCCTGTAACAATTACCTTAGGTGTTGTAAAAGGTGTTGCTTTGACAGTAGATAATCAGACTGTTGATTTATCGAAATTAACAGCTCAGACTGGCCAAATCACTATAACCTTTACTAAAAAAATTAAGGAAAAAAACGAATGAAAAAAAGAACAAATTCCCAAATCTCTTTAACAATAGGTCGAATTCTCTTTATACCTATTTTTTTATCTTTATTTTTAACGATAGGAAATTGATAGAGAGTCATATAGTGGCAGCTATTATCTTTGCTGCTGCTAGTATTACAGACTATTTAGATGGATATTTAGCTCGTAAATGGAATGTGGTTAGTAATTTTGGTAAATTTGCAGATCCCATGGCGGATAAGCTGCTAGTTATGTCGGCTTTTATTATGCTGATTGAGTTAGGTATGGCTCCGGCTTGGATTGTTGCAGTGATCATCTGTCGTGAGTTGGCTGTGACAGGTTTAAGGCTTTTATTGGTTGAAACTGGTGGAACGGTCTTAGCAGCAGCTATGCCTGGAAAAGTTAAAACTTTCAGTCAGATGTTTGCCATTATTTTCTTGCTATTACATTGGACTTTGCTTGGCCAAGTTCTACTTTATGTAGCCTTGTTTTTTTCACTATCTACTCTGGCTATGATTATTTCAAGGGTAGTGCCTATGTATTTAAAGGGACATTTGGTTCGAAATGAAATCAATAATTGATGTAAAAAATCTTTCTTTTCGTTATAAGGAAAGTCAGGAGTACTACGATGTGAAGGGTATTACGTTTCACGTGAAACGTGGAGAATGGCTTTCGATTGTAGGGCATAATGGTAGTGGTAAATCAACGACTGTCCGGTTAATTGATGGTTTACTGGAAGCAGAATCTGGAGAGATTGTAATTGATGGGCGACGTTTGACTGAGGAAAATGTTTGGAATATACGTCGTCAAATCGGTATGGTTTTTTTCAAAAATCCAGACAATCAATTTGTTGGAGCGACTGTTGAAGATGATGTTGCCTTTGGTTTGGAAAATCAGGGACTTTCTCGTCAAGAAATGAAAAAAAGAGTGGAAGAAGCTCTGGATTTGGTTGGCATGCTGGACTTTAAAAAGAGAGAGCCAGCTCGTCTGTCAGGTGGCCAAAAGCAACGTGTGGCCATTGCAGGTGTTGTAGCCCTAAGACCAGCTATTTTAATCCTAGATGAAGCAACGAGTATGTTGGATCCTGAGGGACGTAGAGAACTGATTGAGACAGTAAAAGGAATTCGAAAAGACTATGATATGACGGTCATTTCCATTACACATGATTTGGAAGAAGTTGCCATGAGTGACCGTGTATTGGTCATGAAAAGAGGGGAAATTGAATCAACTAGTAGTCCAAGGGAACTTTTCTCTCGAAATGATTTAGATCAAATTGGATTAGATGATCCTTTTGCCAATCAATTAAAACATTCTTTGAGCCAGAATGGCTATGATTTACCTGAAAATTATTTGACAGAAAGTGAGCTAGAGGATAAGCTATGGGAATTGCTCTAGAAAAATGTGAGTTTTGCATATCAAGAAGGGACTCCCTTTAGCTTCAACAGCTTTGTCAGATGTTTCTTTGACGATTGAAGATGGTTCTTATACGGCTTTTAATTGGCCATACAGGTAGTGGTAAATCAACTATTTTTACAACTCTTAAATGGTTTATTGGTGCCAAGTCAAGGGAGTGTGCGGGTCTTTGATACCTTAATCACCTCGACTTCTAAAAATAAAGACATTCGTCAAATTAGAAAACAGGTTGGTTTGGTATTTCAGTTTGCTGAAAATCAGATTTTTGAAGATACGGTTTTGAAAGACGTAGCTTTTGGACCGCAAAATTTTGGAGTTTCTGAAGAAGATGCGGAGCAGATTGCGCGTGAAAAACTGGCTCTGGTTGGAATTGATGAATCACTTTTTAATCGTAGCCCGTTTGAGCTATCAGGTGGACAAATGAGACGTGTTGCCATTGCAGGCATACTTGCCATGGAACCAGCCATATTAGTCTTAGATGAGCCCACAGCAGGCCTGGATCCTCTGGGAAGAAAAGAGTTGATGAACTTGTTCAAAAAACTCCACCAGTCAGGGATGACCATCGTTTTGGTAACGCATTTGATGGATGATGTTGCTGAATATGCGAACCAAGTCTATGTGATGGAAAAGGGACGTTTAGTTAAGGGTTTGGTAAACCGAGTGATGTCTTTCAAGATGTTGTCTTTATGGAAGAAGTGCAGTTGGGAGTACCTAAAATTACAGCCTTTTGTAAACGATTGGCTGATAGAGGCGTGTCATTTAAACGATTACCGATTAAGATAGAGGAGTTCAAGGAGTCGCTAAATGGATAGTATGATTTTGGGGCGTTATATCCCAGGGGATTCGATAGTTCACCGATTGGATCCACGCAGCAAATTACTGGCTATGATGCTACTGATTTTGATCGTTTTTTGGGCTAATAATCCCTTGACGAATCTGATTCTTTTTATAGCGACAGGGATCTTTATTGCCTTGTCCGGAGTATCTCTTTCATTCTTTTATTCAGGGCTTGAAAGTCTATGTTTTTTTCTTGATTGCCTTCACAACTATTTTTTTCAACTGTTTTTTTCATTTCTAATGGGAATGTTTTATTTGAGTTTTCGTTTGTGAGAATCACGGATTATGCTTTGCAACAAGCTGGAATTATCTTTTGTCGCTTTGTATTGATTATTTTCTTTTCAACTTTGTTAACCTTAACGACCATGCCCTTAAGTTTGGCATCAGCTGTCGAAGCTTTTGTTAGCGCCCTTTAAAGCGTGTGAAAGTTCCAGTTCATGAAATTGGTTTGATGCTGTCCATGAGTCTACGTTTTGTTCCGACCTTGATGGATGATACGACGCGGATTATGAATGCGCAGAAAGCACGTGGAGTGGATTTTGGTGAAGGAAGCATCGTTCAAAAAGTAAAGGCGATGATTCCCATTTTGATTCCTCTTTTTGCGACAAGTTTAAAACGTGCAGATTCCTTGGCTATCGCCATGGAAGCGCGTGGTTATCAGGGTGGAAAAAGGTAGAAGTCAATACAGACAAATTGAAATGGACCCGAAAGGATACACTGACCATTCTTGTTATTCTCGTACTTGGTTGTTGCTTTATTTTTTTCTTAAAAATCTTAGTAGCTTTCAGGAATTGATAAAAAAAGTTACTGTAACAGTTTTTTTGATATAAAGGTAGGGATATGAACCGTTTTTAAAAAAAATCAAAAATATGTCATTATTGTTTTTTTGTCACTGTTATGCTTGTGTCAGCTCTCTTAGCGACGACTTATTCAAGTACAATTGTGACAAAATTAGGAGATGGAATCTCATTGGTTGATAGAGTTGTACAAAAACCTTTTCAGTGGTTTGATTCTGTCAAATCAGATTTGGCTCATTTGACACGAACTTATAATGAAAAATGAAAGTTTGAAGAAACAGATTTACCAGTTAGAAGTTAAATCAAATGAGGCGGAAAGTTTAAAGACAGAAAATGAACAATTGCGTCAATTGCTTGGTATGAAGTCCAAGTTGCAAGCTACAAAGACTTTGGCAACAGATGTTATTATGCGTTCTCCGGTATCTTGGAAGCAGGAATTGACCTTAGATGTAGGTAAATCAAAAGGGGCTTCTGAGAACATGTTAGCTATTGCAAATGGTGGCTTGATTGGGAGTGTTTCAAAAGTAGAGGAGAACTCTACTATAGTCAACCTTCTGACAAATACGGAAAATGCTGATAAGATTTCGGTAAAGATTCAACATGGTTCTACTACAATTTATGGAATTATTGTTGGCTACGACAAGGAAAATGAAGTTCTTAAAATTAGCCAATTAAATAGCAATGGCGATATTAGTACAGGCGATAAGGTGACAACGGGTGGATTAGGAAACTTTAACGTTGCGGATATTCCTGTTGGTGAAGTGGTTGCCACAACGCATAGTACAGACTATTTGACACGAGAAGTAACTGTTAAATTGAGTGCAGATACTCATAATGTGGATGTGATAGAATTAGTGGGGAATTCATGATGAGACAGTTGAAGCGGGTTGGAGTGTTTTTATTGCTTCCTTTCTTTGTTCTAATTGACGCCCATATTAGCCAGCTTCTGGGCTCATTTTTCCCCCATGTACATTTGGCTAGTCATTTTCTGTTTTTATTTCTCTTATTTGAGACGATAGAAGTATCAGAGTATCTCTACCTAGTCTATTGTTTTGTGATAGGCTTGGTTTACGATGTTTACTTTTTCCATCTAATAGGAATTGCAACTCTCTTATTTATCTTATTGGGAGCCTTTCTTCATAAATTGAATAGTGTTATTTTATTGAATCGTTGGACAAGAATCTTGGCAATGATTGTCATGAGTTTTCTATTTGATATGGGAGCTTATCTCTTTGCATTAGTGGTAGGTTTAACTGTAGATAGTCTGCCGATTTTTATCGTTTATAGCCTAGTACCATCCATGATTTTAAATCTTGTGTGGATGCTTATTTTTCAGTTTATTTTTGAAAGATATTATCTATAAGAAAGAAACAAAAATGTAACAAAGGCGTAATATTCATTAGGCCTTTTTTTGGTATACTAGTATTGTCTTTAAAAGAAGGAGTATCTACGTAATATGAAGAAAAAAATCTTAGCGTCACTTTTATTAAGTACAGTAATGGTTTCTCAAGTAGCTGTTTTAACAACTGCGCATGCAGAAACGACTGATGACAAAATTGCTGCTCAAGATAATAAAATTAGTAACTTAACAGCACAACAACAAGAAGCCCAAAAACAAGTTGACCAAATTCAGGAGCAAGTATCAGCTATTCAAGCTGAGCAATCTAACTTGCAAGCTGAAAATGATAGATTACAAGCAGAATCCAAAAAACTTGAGAGTGAGATTACAGAACTTTCTAAAAACATTGTATCTCGCAATGATTCTTTGGAAAAACAAGCTCGTAGTGCTCAAACAAATGGAGCTGCAACTAGCTACATCAATACGATTGTAAACTCAAAATCAATTACAGAAGCTATTTCACGTGTTGCAGCAATGAATGAAATCGTATCTGCTAACAACAAAATGTTGGAACAACAAAAAGCAGATAAAAAAGCTATTTCTGAAAAACAAGTAGCAAACAATGATGCAATTAATACAGTAATTGCAAATCAACAAAAATTGTCTGATGATGCTCAATCTTTAACAACAAAACAAGCTGAGTTGAAGGCTGCAGAATTAAATCTTGCTGCTGAAAAAGCGACAGCAGAAGATGAAAAAGCAAGTTTGCTAGAGAAAAAAGCAGAAGCAGAAGCGGCAGCAAAGGCAGCAGCAGAGGCAGAAGCAGCTTATAAGGCAAAACAAGCAAGTCAACAACAAACAGTTGTTGCTTCTGGAAATACGACATTTGCAGCACAAGTTCAAGCAGTACTCTGAATCATCTAGCTATACTCCTGTAGCAGTTAAACAACGCCCAACATATAGTACAAACGCTTCAAGTTATCCAATTGGGGAATGTACATGGGGAGTTAAAACATTAGCACCTTGGGCTGGAGACTATTGGGGTAATGGAGCACAGTGGGCTACAAGTGCAGCTGCTGCAGGATTCCGTACAGGTTCAACACCTCAAGTTGGTGCGATTGCATGTTGGAATGATGGTGGATATGGACACGTAGCAGTAGTTACAGCTGTTTCATCAACAACACGTATCCAAGTGTCAGAATCAAATTATGCTGGTAATCGCACAATTGGAAATCACCGTGGATGGTTCAATCCGACAACTACGTCTTCAGGTTTTGTAACATATATTTATGCAGATTAATTTACAGAGGGACTCGAATAGAGCCCTCTTTTTCATGTTTTACCGTGACAATCCCTATTAAAAATTATATCAAAATAGCTTGAAAATATTGAAAAAGTATGGTAAAATGAAACTTGTCGTGAACGATAATACTCATTCTTGATGAATTGTGAAACAGTTGCCCTTTGGGTCGTTTTATGAGTTGAAGTCAAGAAGAGGAAAAACAAAAAAAGGAGAAATACTCATGGCAGTAATTTCAATGAAACAACTTCTTGAGGCTGGTGTACACTTTGGTCACCAAACTCGTCGCTGGAACCCTAAGATGGCTAAGTACATCTTCACTGAGCGTAACGGAATCCACGTTATCGACTTTGCAACAAACTGTAAAAATACGCTGACCAAGCTTACGATTTCATGCGTGATGCAGCAGCTAACGATGCAGTTGTATTGTTTCGTTGGTACTAAGAAACAAGCAGCTGATGCAGTTGCTGAAGAAGCAGTACGTTCAGGTCAATACTTCATCAACCACCGTTGGTTGGGTGGAACTCTTACAAACTGGGGAACAATCCAAAAACGTATCGCTCGTTTGAAAGAAATCAAACGTATGGAAGAAGATGGAACTTTCGAAGTTCTTCCTAAGAAAGAAGTTGCACTTCTTAATAAACAACGTGCACGTCTTGAAAAAAATTCTTGGGTGGTATCGAAGATATGCCCTCGTATCCCAGATGTTATGTACGTAGTTGACCCACATAAAGAGCAAATCGCTGTTAAAGAAGCTAAAAAATTGGGAATCCCAGTTGTAGCGATGGTTGACACAAACACTGATCCAGATGATATCGATGTAATCATCCCAGCTAACGATGACGCTATCCGCGCTGTTAAATTGATCACAGCTAAATTGGCTGACGCTATCATCGAAGGACGTCAAGGTGAAGATGCAGCAGCAGTTGAAGCAGAATTTGCAGCTTCAGAAGCTCAAGCAGATTCAATCGAAGAAATCGTTGAAGTTGTAGAAGGCGACAACGCTTAATTCATATAAATAGTAATTACCTAGGAGGGCGGGGCTTAGCCCGGCTCTCCTATTTTTAAAAAATATAGGAGAATCAAAATGGCAGAAATTACAGCTAAACTTGTAAAAGAGTTGCGTGAAAAATCTGGTGCTGGTGTTATGGACGCTAAAAAAGCGCTTGTAGAAACAGACGGTGACATCGAAAAAGCGATTGAATTGCTTCGTGAAAAAGGTATGGCTAAGGCAGCTAAGAAAGCTGACCGTGTTGCTGCAGAAGGTTTGACTGGTGTTTATGTTAACGGTAATGTTGCAGCAGTTATTGAAGTAAACGCTGAAACTGACTTCGTTGCGAAAAAAACGCTCAATTTGTTGAATTGGTAAACACTACAGCTAAAGTTATTGCTGAAGGAAAACCTGCTAACAATGAAGAAGCTCTTTGCTTTGACAATGCCTTCAGGTGAAACTCTTGAAGCTGCATACGTATCTGCAACAGCAACTATCGGAGAAAAAAATCTCATTCCGTCGCTTTGCATTGATTGAAAAAAACAGATGCACAACACTTTCGGAGCATACCAACACAACGGTGGACGTATCGGTGTTATTTCAGTTGTTGAAGGTGGAGACGAAGCACTTGCTAAACAATTGTCAATGCACATCGCAGCGATGAAACCAACAGTTCTTTCTTACAAAGAATTGGATGAGCAATTCGTTAAAGATGAGTTGGCACAATTGAACCACGTTATCGACCAAGACAACGAAAGCCGTGCAATGGTTAATAAACCAGCTCTTCCACACTTGAAGTATGGATCAAAAAGCTCAATTGACTGATGAAGTGATCGCTCAAGCTGAAGCTGATATCAAAGCTGAGTTGGCTGCAGAAGGCAAAACCAGAAAAAAATCTGGGACAAAAATCATCCCAGGTAAAATGGATCGCTTTCATGCTTGACAATACTAAAGTTGACCAAGCTTACACACTTCTTGCACAAGTTTACATCATGGATGATAGCAAGACAGTTGAAGCATACCTTGAATCAGTTAACGCTTCAGTAGTTGAGTTCGCTCGCTTTGAAGTTGGTGAAGGTATCGAGAAAGCTGCAAACGACTTTGAAGCTGAAGTTGCAGCTACAATGGCAGCAGCCTTGAATAACTAATTATAGAAAGGAAGTAAATTTGCTTCCTTTTTTCTATGCAGTAGATCCCTATAGGGAGATGCTTTCCTATTTTCAAGGTAAAAACAAAAAAAGCCCCTATAATAAGGGCCAAATGTATTTAGGAGACTACACTTCAAATTCATAGAGTGCTGTGGAGAGATAACGTTCACCGTTATCTGGTGCGAGAGCAAGGACTTTCTTACCTGTACCTAATTTTTTAGCAACTTTAATTGCTCCGTAGATAGCTGCAGCTGAAGAAATACCAACAAGGAATCCTTCTTTTCCGCCAATCTCACGGCCGAGTGCCAGAGCATCGTCTGACGCTACACGAACGATACCATCATAGGCATTTGTATCAAGTGTATCAGGAATAAACCCAGCTGAGATACCTTGAATTTTGTGAGGGCCAGGTTTTTCTCCAGACAGAATAGCAGATTCATCTGCTTCTACTGCAAAAACTTGAATTCTTGAGTTTGCTGTTTTGAGTGCATGAGAAACACCAGAAATTGTTCCACCGGTACCGACTCCAGCAACAAAGGCATCTAATCCATCTTTACCGAAAGCAGCTAGTATCTCAGCTCCTGTTGTTCTTTTCGTGTACTTTCTGGATTAGCTGGATTGTCAAATTGAAGAGGAAGGAAACCATCGCGTTCAGCAGCGATTTCTTGGGCCTTGGTAATAGCACCTTTCATTCCTTCGCTACCAGGAGTTAGGACGAGTTCAGCACCATAAGCTTGGATAATCTTACGTCGTTCTACACTCATAGTTTCAGGCATAACGATGACAACTTTATACCCTTTAGCAGCACCTACCCATGAAAGTCCAATACCAGTATTTCCACTTGTTGCTTCAACAATAGTAGAACCTGGTTTTCAGAATACCGTCTTGTTCAGCTTTTTCAATCATGCTAAGGGCAATACGGTCTTTTACAGATGAACCAGGGTTAAATGCTTCAAGCTTTACATAGACGTCCGCAGCACCTTCTGGCACGATGTTGTTGAGTTTAACAATCGGAGTTTGTCCGATTAGTTCAGTAATGTTGTTATAAATAGACATATGAATACCTCTTTGTATAAGATATTTCTAGTATAACGCTATCTATACCATTTGTAAATATAGAAATCCTATCGAAGCGATAGGATTTTTTTATATCATAGGTCTAAGCCATTAATTTTTCAAGCGATTGTGATAAGCTAATTCTAGTAAATAGGTGTAAAGAGGAACGATATCCGTCTTTCTTAGGGAAATTAAATTTATGAGCACTAAAATGCTCATTATGTGCTTTTTAGAAAAGACATTTTCTAGATAAGTAATCGTTATTTCACTATCATCTATACCTGCCCCTGCAGTTTCCATTTCAACGTTAACAATATTCATCAAAAAAATAGATTTAACGGACATCTTACGACCAGTAGCGCCTTGTTTATCTGTAAAGATAATACGGATATTTGTAAATATAATTGAGTCACGAATCAGTTTATATCCACTTTTGAATTTCTTCATTTTCTAGTAGATATTGTCCATATTCTTTGATAAGAGTTTTCTTTTGTTTTGCTCGCTAAAGTTACCAGCGAGTCCCTGAATGAATTTTTCCAAATGCCATATTTTTCTCCCTTTGTTTACACTAAGTTTACAGGAACTTCAACTTCACGTAAACCTTGATCAGTTAAAGTGACTTTTTCCATTAAAAAAACTCCACCAGTGCAGCTTTTAATATTTTTCTTTTTCTTCTTTATCAACATAAATCATCGTATCGACTTGATCTGTAAAGTTTGTCTCAAGTTCCATGAGATCATGTTCTTTAAGAAAGTTACTGTACTCTTGGTACTGAGCGTAAGACATTTGAATAGCAATGCCAGCCTGTTCCTTTATTTCAATGATGCCAATTTCTTTGACAGCTAAGGCAACACTGCCAGCGTAAGCACGAATCAATCCTCCAGCGCCTAGTTTAATGCCACCAAAGTAGCGTGTCACTACCACACAGACATTAGTAAGATTGTGATTTTCTAGTACCCCAAGCATGGGAACGCCAGCAGTACCACTGGGCTCACCATCATCACTTGTACGTTTGATTTCACTACGTTCTCCCAATAATGAAGGCAGAGCAGTTATGCGTAGCTTTGTAGTGTTCTTTTTTGATGGCAGTAATGAAGTCACGAGCCTCTTCTTCGCTATAAACACGCTTGGCATGACAGATAAAGCGTGATTTTTTGATTTCTTCTTGGACTTGACCGTCCTCTTTAATTGTTCTAAATTCCATGATTTAATTGTACTAAAAAATCATCTAAAGCGCTAGGTTTTTACGAATAAAGAAGTATGAAAGTAAATCCAAATTATCTCGGTCGTTTGTTTACTGAGAATGAATTAACAGAAGAGGAACGTCAGTTGGCGGAGAAACTTCCAGCAATGAGAAAGGAGAAGGGGAAACTTTTTCTGTCAACGTTGTAATAGTACTATTCTAGAAGAATGGTATTTGCCCATCGGTGCTTACTATTGTCGGGAGTGCTTAATTATGAAGCGAGTCAGGAGTGATCAAGCTTTATACTATTTTCCGCAGGAGGATTTTCCGAAGCAAGATGTTCTTAAATGGCGTGGTCAATTAACTCCTTTTCAAGAGAAGGTATCAGAGGGACTGATTCGAGCAGTAGACAAGCAGGAGCCAACCTTGGTTCATGCGGTAACAGGAGCTGGAAAGACAGAAATGATTTATCAAGTTGTGGCTAAAGTGATTGATGAGGGTGGTGCAGTTTGTTTGGCTAGTCCTCGCATAGATGTTTGTTTGGAGCTGTACAAGCGCTTGCAACAGGATTTTGCTTGTGAGATAGCTTTACTACACGGAGAATCAGAGCCGTATTTTCGAACACCACTAGTTGTTGCGACGACCCATCAGTTATTGAAGTTTTATCAAGCTTTTGATTTGCTGATAGTGGATGAAGTAGATGCCTTTCCTTATGTTGACAATCCCACGCTTTACCATGCTGTCAAGAATAGTGTAAAGGAGAATGGATTGAGAATTTTTTTAACAGCGACTTCTACAGATGAATTAGATAGGAAGATTCGCTCGGGAGAGTTAAAGAGACTGAGTTTGCCTAGAAGATTTCATGGAAATCTGTTGATTATTCCCTAAAACCTAGTTTGGTTATCGGATTTTAATCGCTATTTGGATAAGAATCGTTTATCACCAAAGTTAAAGTTTTATATTGAGAAACAGAGAAAGACAGGTTATCCGTTACTCATTTTTGCTTCAGAAATTAAGAAAAGGGGAGCAGTTAAAAGAAATCTTACAGGAGCAATTTCCAAATGAGAAAATTGGCTTTGTATCTTCTGTAACAGAGAATCGATTAGAGCAGGTACAAGCTTTTCGAGATGGAGAACTGACAATACTTATCAGTACGACAATCTTGGAGCGTGGAGTTACCTTCCCTTGTGTGGATGTTTTTCGTAGTAGAGGCCAATCATCGTCTGTTTACCAAGTCTAGTTTGATTCAGATTGGTGGACGAGTTGGACGAAGCATGGATAGACCGACAGGAGATTTGCTTTTTTTCCATGACGGGTTAAATGCTTCAATCAAGAAGGCAATTAAGGAAATTCAGCAGATGAACAAGGAGGCAGGCTTATGAAGTGTTTGTTATGTGGGCAGACTATGAAGACTGTTTTAACTTTTAGTAGTCTCTTACTTCTGAAGAATGATGACTCCTGTCTTTGTTTAGATTGTGATTCTACTTTTGAGAGAATTGGAGAAGAGTACTGTCCAAACTGTATGAAAACAGGGTTTGTCAACAAAGTGTCAAGATTGTCAATTTTGGTGTAAAGAAGGAGTTGAGGTCAGTCATAGAGCGATTTTTACTTACAATCAAGCTATGAAGGATTTTTTCAGTCGGTATAAGTTTGATGGAGACTTTCTTTTAAGAAAAGTGTTCGCTTCATTTTTAAGTGAGGAGTTGAAAAAGTACAAAGAGTATCAATTTGTTGTCATTCCCCTAAGTCCTGATAGATATGCTGACAGAGGATTTAATCAGGTTGAAGGTTTAGTTGATGCAGCAGGCTTTGCGTATCTGGATTTATTAGAAAAGAGAGAAGAGCGAGCCAGTTCTTCCAAAAATCGTTCAGAACGCTTGGCAACAGAACTTCCTTTCTTTGTCTAAAAGTGGAGTCACTATTCCTAAAAAAATCCTACTTATAGATGATATTTATACTACTGGAACAACTATAAATCGTGTGAAGAAACTGTTGGAAGAAGCTGGTGCTGAAGATGTAAAAACATTTTCCCTTGTAAGATGAGGAAAAAATTTGCAAAAATAAAATGAAAGCGTTATAATGAAATCAGAAAAACAAAAATGTTTAGAAAGAAGGTACTCATATGATTAAATATAGTATCCGTGGTGAAAACCTAGAAGTAACAGAAGCAATTCGTGATTATGTAGTTTCTAAACTCGAAAAGATCGAAAAGTATTTTCAAGCTGAACAAGAGTTGGATGCTCGAGTTAACTTGAAGGTGTATCGTGAAAAAACTGCTAAAGTGGAGGTAACGATTCCACTTGGATCAATTACTCTTCGTGCAGAAGATGTGTCTCAAGATATGTATGGTTCAATTGACCTTGTAACTGATAAAATTGAACGTCAGATTCGTAAATAAAACAAAAATCGAGCGTAAAAATAAAAATAAGGTAGCAACTAGTCAATTATTTACAGATGCATTGGTGGAAGATCCAAATGTTGTCCAGTCTAGAGTTGTTCGTTCAAAACAAATTGATTTAAAACCAATGGATTTGGAAGAAGCTATTCTACAGATGGATTTGTTGGGACATGATTTCTTTATCTATGTGGATGTTGAAGATCAGACAACCAATGTGATTTATCGTCGTGAAGATGGCGAGATTGGCTTGTTAGAAGTTAAAGAATCTTAATTTTAAAATGTGTAAAGGAAGGTTTACTGAATTGTAAACCTCCTTTTTCTTATAATTGATAGAATTACTGATTACACTTTTAAAAAGTCGCTTTTTGGTGGTTATTATGGTATAATGGGTGCCAAGAGGTTTGGAATGAAAAAATTTTATGTAAGTCCTATTTTCCCCTTAATATTAGGAATAGTGGCGTTCGGAGTGCTATCTGTGCAACTTGTTTTTGTAACGAATACACTGGTAACGCTATTTCTTTTGCTACTTATTTTGGGTTCATATATTTTACTATTCATCCATCAGAGAGACTACTACTCAAAGAGTGAAGTAGAACAAATCCAGTATGTAAACCACCAAGCTGAAGAAAGTTTGACAACCTTGTTAGAACAGATGCCGGTTGGAGTTATTAAATTAGACTTGTCGTCAGGTGAAGTTGAATGGTTTAATCCTTATGCTGAATTGATTTTGACTAATGAAGTGGGCGAGATTGATGTAGCCTTAATTCAGACTATTATCAAGGCATCTGTTGGAAATCCAGGTTCTTATGCTACCTTGGGTGAAACCCGTTATTCGGTTCATATGGACAAGGTGTCTGGGGTTCTTTATTTCTTTGATGTGTCTGGAGAATACGAAGCGACTGTTGAGTTAGTAACGAGTCGACCTGTGATTGGGATCGTTTCCGTTGACAACTATGATGACTTAGAAGATGAAACATCGGAGTCTGATATCAGTCATATTAACAGTTTTGTAGCCAATTTTGTTTCAGAATTTGCTGGGAAACATGCCATGTTCTCCCGTCGAGTGAGTATGGATCGTTTTTATCTATTTACGGACTATACGGTGCTTGAGGGATTGATGAATGATAAATTTTCTGTTATTAATGCTTTCAGAGAAGAGGCGAAACAGAGACATCTGCCTTTGACCTTAAGTATGGGATTTTCTTATGGTGATGGAAATCATGATGAAATAGGGAAAGTTGCTTTGCTCAACTTGAACTTGGCTGAAGTGCGTGGTGGCGACCAGGTGGTTGTCAAGGAGAATGACGAAACGAAAAATCCCGTTTATTTTGGTGGTGGGTCTGCTGCGTCAATCAAGCGTACACGGACTCGTACGCGTGCTATGATGACAGCTATTTCAGATAAGATTCGGAGTGTAGATCAGGTTTTTGTAGTTGGTCACAAAAATCTAGATATGGATGCTTTGGGTTCTGCTGTAGGTATGCAGTTATTTGCCAGCAATGTGACTGAAAATAGCTATGCTCTTTACGATGAAGAACAAATGTCTCCGGATATTGAACGTGCTATTTCATTCTTAGAAAAAGAAGGAGTTACGAAGTTGTTGTCTGTTAAGGATGCAATGGGGATGGTGACCAATCGTTCTTTGTTGATTCTTGTAGACCATTCAAAGACAGCTTTAACTTTATCAAAAGATTTTTATGATTTATTTACCCAAACCATCGTCATTGACCACCATCGAAGGGATCAGGATTTTCCAGATAATGCGGTTATTACTTATATCGAAAGTGGTGCAAGTAGTGCCAGTGAGTTGGTAACGGAATTGATTCAGTTCCAGAATTCTAAGAAAAATCGTTTGAGTCGTATGCAAGCAAGTGTTTTAATGGCTGGTATGATGTTGGATACTAAAAATTTCACCTCACGAGTGACTAGTCGGACATTTGATGTTGCTAGCTATCTCAGAACGAGAGGAAGTGATAGTATTGCTATCCAAGAAATCGCTGCGACAGATTTTGAAGAATATCGTGAGGTCAATGAACTGATTTTACAGGGGAGTAAATTAGGTTCAGATGTACTAATAGCAGAGGCTAAGGACTCGAAATGCTATGATACAGTTGTTATTAGTAAGGCAGCAGATGCCATGTTAGCTATGTCAGGTATTGAAGCGAGTTTTGTTCTTGCGAAGAATACACAAGGATTTATCTCTATCTCAGCTCGCAGTCGTAGTAAGCTGAATGTACAACGGATTATGGAAGAGCTGGGAGGTGGAGGCCACTTTAATTTGGCAGCAGCTCAAATTAAGGATTTAACCTTGTCAGAAGCAGGTGAAAAACTGACAGAAATTGTATTAAATGAAATAAAGGAAAAGGAGAAAGAAGAATGAAAGTAATCTTTTTAGCAGATGTCAAAGGAAAAGGTAAAAAAGGCGAAATTAAGGAAGTACCAACAGGGTATGCACAAAACTTTCTTATCAAAAAGAATCTAGCCAAAGAAGCGACTGCTCAAGCTGTAGGTGAACTTCGTGGTAAACAAAAATCTGAAGAAAAAGCTCACGCTGAGATGATTGCAGAAGCAAAAGCAATTAAAGCCCAACTTGAAGCAGAAGAAACTGTTGTAGAATTTGTTGAAAAAGTTGGTCCAGATGGCCGTACTTTTGGTTCTATTACCAATAAGAAAATTGCAGAAGAATTGCAAAAGCAATTTGGAATTAAGATTGATAAACGTCATATTCAAGTACAAGCTCCGATTCGAGCAGTTGGTTTGATTGATGTGCCAGTGAAAATCTATCAAGATATCACAAGTGTAATCAATCTTCGTGTGAAAGAAGGATAAATTTACACCTTCTTGACAAGATTGTAAAAGGAAGGGAAGTCTGATGGCAGAAGTAGAAGAGTTACGAGTACAACCTCAAGATATCTTAGCTGAGCAATCCGTTTTAGGGGCTATCTTTATTGACGAGAGTAAGCTTGTTTTTGTGCGAGAATATATTGAATCTCGGGACTTTTTTAAGTATGCCCATCGTTTGATTTTCCAAGCTATGGTCGATTTATCCGATCGTGGCGATGCTATAGATGCAACAACGGTTCGTACCATTCTTGATAATCAAGGTGATTTGCAGAATATTGGTGGCCTGTCTTACTTGGTTGAGATTGTCAATTCTGTGCCAACTTCTGCTAATGCGGAGTATTATGCTAAAATTGTTGCAGAAAAGGCTATGCTACGGCGATTTAATCGCCAAGTTGACAGAGTCTGTCAATCAAGCTTACGAGGCTTCACAACCAGCTGATGAAATCATTGCTCAGGCAGAAAAAGGTCTAATTGATGTCAGTGAAAATGCTAATCGAAGTGGATTTAAGAACATTCGAGATGTGTTGAATGTCAACTTTGGAAATCTGGAAGCTCGCTCTCAACAAACGACCGATATTACAGGGTATTGCGACAGGTTATCGTGATTTAGATCATATGACGACTGGCTTGCATGAGGAGGAGTTGATTATCTTAGCAGCTCGTCCGGCGGTTGGTAAGACAGCCTTTGCCTTGAATATTGCTCAGAACATTGGGACTAAGTTGGACAAAACGGTTGCTATCTTTTCACTCGAAATGGGTGCGGAAAGTCTAGTAGACCGTATGTTAGCTGCAGAGGGTTTGGTGGAATCGCATTCTATCCGTACGGGTCAATTGACCGATGAGGAATGGCAAAAGTATACCATTGCTCAAGGGAATCTAGCTAATGCGAGTATCTATATCGATGATACGCCAGGGATTCGGATTACGGAAATTCGTTCTCGCTCACGTAAACTTGCTCAAGAAACGGGCAATCTTGGTTTGATTTTGATAGATTACTTGCAATTGATTACAGGTACAGGCCGAGAAAATCGTCAACAAGAAGTTTCAGAAATTTCACGTCAGCTGAAAATTCTAGCAAAAGAACTGAAAGTTCCAGTAATCGCTCTAAGTCAGCTTTCTCGTGGTGTAGAACAACGTCAGGATAAGAGACCAGTCTTGTCTGATATTCGTGAATCTGGATCTATTGAGCAGGACGCTGATATCGTAGCCTTTCTTTATCGCGACGACTACTATGAGCGTGGTGGTGAAGAAGAGGAAGGCATACCAAATAATAAGGTAGAAGTTATTATCGAGAAAAACCGTAGTGGAGCTCGTGGAACGGTGGAATTAATTTTCCAAAAAGAATACAATAAATTTTCAAGTATTTCAAAAAGGGAGGCATAAGATGTCAGATGCATTTACAGATGTAGCTAAGATGAAAAAAATCAAAGAAGAAATCAAGGCACATGAGGGACAAGTCGTAGAAATGACTTTTGGAGAAATGGTCGTAAGCGCCAAAAAAATAGATTGGGTAAGTTAATTGAGGTTTATCCATCCCTATTTATCGTTGAATTTGGGAATGTTGAAGGAGATAAACAAGCTAATGTTTATGTTGAATCCTTTACTTATTCAGATATCCTTACAGAAAAAGAATTTGATTCATTATCTTGACTAAAGTGAGAAATTTTTCTCACTTTTTTTCTTTTTTTCTCCGAATAGTTTAAGTGAAGGCAATCTTCGATTTATATTATTTTTTCAAGGAGGAAGAATGAAAAGTTTTACCATTCAAAGTAACAGAGACAGGATTTTCTTTTAGAAAATCAGCTAAAAAGGTTGTTCCTTTTTTAGTAGTAGGATTGATGCTAGCAGCGAGTGATAGTGTATATGCCTATTCCGGAGGAAATGGATCGATTGCGCGTGGGGATGATTATCCTGCTTATTATAAAAATGGGAGTCAGGAGATTGATAAGTGGCGCATGTACTCTCGTCAGTGTACTTCATTTGCAGCCTTTCGATTGAGTAGTGTCAATGGTTTTGAGATTCCAGGAGCTTATGGAAATGCGAATGAATGGGGCTATCGTGCTCGTCGTGAAGGATATCGTGTAGATAATACACCAGCTATTGGATCTATTGCTTGGTCTACTGCAGGAGGATATGGTCATGTTGCCTGGGTTTCAAATGTAATGGGGGATAATATAGAAATTGAGGAATACAACTATGGTTATACAGGATCCTATAATAAACGAATGTAAAAAGGCAAATACGATGACAGGATTTTATTCATTTTAAAGATTTGATGGGTGGGTAATGGCAGTAGTGGCAAAGTATTCAATAGTCAACCTTCGTCTTCGACAGGAGGAACTCATTATTTTAAGAATAAGGCAGCTATTAAAAATCAACCTTTAGCTAGTGCAGCCTCACTTGCCTATTATTCTCCAGGTGAGAGTGTTCATTATGATCAGGTACTTGAAAAAGATGGGTACAAGTGGTTGAGTTATATATCTTATAGTGGAAGTCGTCGCTATATCCAGTTAGAGGAGGTGACTTCTTCACAGAATTATCAGAATCAAATCAGGAAAGTAGCTAGTATCCAATGATATTCTGACTGTCGGTTGGAAGAAAATAAATGGTAGTTGGTATCATTTCAAATCAAATGGTTCTAAATCAACAGGCTGGTTGAAGGATGGTTCTAGCTGGTATTATTTGAAATCATCTGGTGAAATGCAGACAGGGTGGTTAAAGGAAAATGGCTTGTGGTATTATCTAGATAGTTCAGGGGCAATGAAAACAGGCTGGTACCAAGTGTCTGGTAAGTGGTATTATTCTTACTCTTCAGGTGCCTTAGCTGTTAATACGACGGTGGATGGCTACAGAGTAAATAGTGATGGAGAACGAGTATAGAAAATTGGAGTAGGAAATTTTTCCTGCTCTTTTCTGTAAGCAGTTTCCTTGACATTTTTTTTATTTTGCGCTATCATATGTCCATATAATATATGGGAGTCTGTGTACAGTCTGAGAGGAAGTGTTAAACTTCGACCGCACCTGATCTGGGTAATGCCAGCGTAGGGAACGATACTTAGTCTATTCTTGACCTTTTTCCATATATGGTAAAGGTTTTTCTTTTTGTCAAAGGAAAACGAGAAGAGGAGGTTTTTATGAAAGCAAGCATTGCCTTGCAAGTTTTTACCCCTCAGCACAGGGGATTAATCGGATTGCTGTTATCGATCAGGTCATTGCTTATCTGCAAGCTCAAGAAGTGACCATGGTGGTGACACCATTTGAAACGGTCTTGGAAGGGGAGTTTGATGAGCTCATGCGCATTCTCAAAGAAGCGCTGGAAGTGGCAGGGCAGGAGGCAGACAATGTCTTTGCCAATGTCAAAATAAATGTAGGAGAGATTTTAAGTATTGATGAGAAACTTGAAAAGTATACTGAGACGACACATTAGTCTATTGGGCTTTCTGGGAGTCTTGTCAATCTGGCAGTTAGCAGGTTTTCTTAAACTTCTCCCCAAGTTTATCCTGCCGACACCTCTTGAAATTCTCCAGTCCTTTTGTTCGTGATAGAGAATTTCTCTGGCACCATAGCTGGGCCACCTTGAGAGTGGCTTTATTGGGGTTGGTTCTGGGAGTCTTGATTGCCTGTCTCATGGCTGTACTTATGGATAGTTTGACTTGGCTCAATGACCTGATTTACCCTATGATGGTGGTTGTTCAGACCATTCCGACCATTGCCATAGCTCCTATTCTGGTCTTGTGGCTAGGTTATGGGATTTTGCCCAAGATTGTCTTGATTATCTTGACGACAACCTTTCCTATCATCGTCAGCATTTTGGACGGTTTTAGGCATTGTGACAAGGATATGCTGACCTTGTTTAGTCTGATGCGGGCCAATCCTTGGCAAATCCTGTGGCATTTTAAAATTCCAGTCAGTCTGCCTTACTTTTATGCAGGTCTGAGGGTTAGTGTCTCCTACGCCTTTATCACAACAGTGGTATCTGAGTGGTTGGGAGGCTTTGAAGGACTAGGTGTTTACATGATTCAGTCCAAGAAACTGTTTCAGTATGATACCATGTTTGCTATTATTATTCTGGTATCGATTATCAGTCTTCTGGGTATGAAGTTGGTTGATGTCAGTGAAAAATATGTTATTAAATGGAAACGTTCGTAGAATTAGAATGTTTCTGAAAAAGAAAAGAGGAAAATGAAAATGAAGAAAACATGGAAAGTGTTTTTAACTGTTTTAACAGCTCTTGTAGCTGTTGTGCTTGTGGCCTGTGGTCAAGGAACTGCTTCTAAGGACAATAAGAAGCAGAACTCAAGAAGATTGACTTTATCCTAGACTGGACACCAAATACCAACCACACAGGGCTTTATGTTGCTAAGGAAAAAGGTTATTTCAAAGAAGCTGGAGTGGATGTTGATTTGAAATTGCCACCAGAAGAAAGTTCTTCTGACTTGGTTATCAATGGTAAGGCACCATTTGCAGTCTATTTCCAAGACTATATGGCTAAAAAATTGGAAAAAGGTGCAGGAATTACTGCCGTTGCAGCTATCGTAGAGCACAATACATCAGGAATCATCTCTCGTAAATCTGACAATGTAAGCACTCCGAAGGACTTGGTTGGTAAGAAATACGGAACTTGGAATGATCCAACTGAACTTGCTATGTTGAAAACCTTGGTAGAATCACAAGGTGGGGACTTTGAGAAGGTAGAAAAGGTTCCAAATAACGACTCAAACTCAATCACACCAATTGCTAATGGAGTATTTGACACTGCTTGGATCTACTATGGATGGGATGGAATTCTTGCTAAATCTCAAGGTGTAGATGCTAATTTCATGTACTTGAAAGACTACGTTAAAGAATTTGACTACTACTCACCAGTTATCATCGCAAACAATGACTATTTGAAAGACAACAAAGAAGAAGCTCGCAAAGTCATCCAAGCTATCAAAAAAGGCTACCAATATGCTATGGAGCATCCAGAGGAAGCGGCAGATATCCTCATCAAGAATGCACCTGAACTTCAGGAAAAACGTGACTTTGTCATCGAATCTCAAAAATACTTGTCAAAAGAATACGCAAGCAACAAGGAAAAATGGGGTCAATTTGATGCAGCTCGCTGGAATGCCTTCTACAAATGGGATAAAGAAAATGGTATCCTTAAAGAAGACTTGACAGACAAAGGCTTCACCAACGATTTTGTGAAATAATGACAGAAATTAGACTAGAACACGTAAGCTATGCCTATGATCAGGAGAAGATTTTAGAGGATATCAATCTGAAAGTCACTTCAGGTGAAGTGGTTTCTATCCTAGGCCCAAGTGGTGTTGGAAAAGACCACGCTCTTTAACTCTAATCGCTGGGATTTTAGAAGTTCAGTCAGGGAGAATTGTCCTTGATGGTGAAGAAAATCCCAAGGGGCGTGTGAGTTATATGTTGCAAAAGGATCTACTCTTGGAGCACAAGACGGTGCTTGGTAATATCATTCTGCCCCTCTTGATTCAAAAGGTGGATAAGGCAGAAGCCATTGCTCGCGCGGATGAAATTCTTGCGACCTTCCAGTTGACAGCTGTACGAGACAAGTACCCTCATGAACTCAGTGGCGGGATGCGCCAGCGTGTAGCCTTGCTTCGTACCTACCTTTTCGGGCACAAGCTTTTTCTCTTGGATGAGGCTTTTAGCGCCTTGGATGAGATGACCAAGATGGAACTCCACGCTTGGTATCTGGAGATTCACAAGCAGTTGCAGCTGACGACCCTGATTATCACGCATAGTATCGAGGAGGCCCTCAATCTCAGCGACCGCATCTATATCTTGAAAAATCGCCCTGGGCAGATTGTTTCAGAAATTAAACTAGATTGGTCTGAAGATGAGGACAAGGAAGTCCAAAAGATTGCCTACAAACGTCAAATCTTGGCAGAATTAGGCTTAGATAAGTAGAAAAATAGGGAGTTGGTGAAGATTATCCTTTACCAGCGCCCCTTTTTTTCTTTTTAAAAAAATGAGAAAATTTTCGGTATAATAGTCAAAGATAGTCAAGGTTTAAAGAGAGAGGTGGGTTTGTAATGAGATTTAAAAATACATCGGATCATATTGAGGCCTACATCAAGGCGATTTTAGATCAATCTGGAATTGTGGAGTTGCAACGGAGTCAGTTAGCAGATACTTTTCAGGTTGTTCCTAGTCAGATCAACTATGTGATCAAGACACGCTTTACGGAAAGTAGAGGCTACTTGGTTGAAAGTAAGCGTGGTGGTGGAGGCTACATTCGTATAGGACGGATTGAGTTTTCTAGTCATCATGAAATGCTTAGGGAGCTGCTTTACTCAATTGGTGAGCGAGTTAGTCAAGAAATTTATGAGGATATTCTGCAGCTTTTGGTTGAGCAGGAATTAATGACCAAGCAGGAGATGAATTTGCTAGTATCAGTAGCTTTGGATCGCGTTCTAGGAGAAGAAGCTCCAGTTGTTCGTGCTAATATGCTACGACAGGTCATACAAGAGGTAGATAGAAAAGGGAAGTAAGATGAACTATTCAAAAGCATTGAATGAATGTATCGAAAGTGCCTACATGGTTGCTGGCCATTTTGGAGCTCGTTACCTAGAGTCTTGGCACTTGTTGATTGCCATGTCCAATCACAGTTATAGTGTGGCAGGGGCAACTTTAAATGATTATCCATATGAGATGGACCGTTTAGAAGAGGTCGCTTTGGAACTGACTGAAACGGACTATAGCCAGGATGAAACTTTTACGGAATTGCCGTTTTCTCATCGTTTGCAGGTTCTTTTTGATGAAGCGGAATATGTGGCGTCAGTGGTCCATGCTAAGGTGCTAGGGACAGAGCATGTCCTCTATGCAATTTTGCATGATGGCAATGCCTTGGCGACTCGTATCTTGGAGAGGGCAGGTTTTTCTTATGAAGACAAGAAAGATCAGGTCAAGATTGCTGCCCTTCGTCGAAATTTAGAAGAACGAGCAGGTTGGACTCGTGAAGACCTTAAAGCTTTACGCCAACGCCATCGTACAGTAGCTGACAAGCAAAATTCTATGGCTAATATGATGGGAATGCCCCAGACTCAGAGTGGTGGACTCGAGGACTATACGCATGATTTGACAGAGCAAGCGCGTTCTGGCAAGTTAGAGCCAGTCATTGGTCGTGACAAGGAAATATCCCGTATGATTCAAATCTTGAGCCGAAAAACCAAGAATAATCCTGTCTTGGTTGGGGATGCTGGTGTCGGGAAAACAGCTCTGGCGCCGGTCTTGCCCAGCGTATTGCTAGTGGTGATGTACCTGCGGAAATGGCTAAGATGCGCGTGTTAGAGCTTGATTTGATGAATGTTGTTGCAGGGACACGCTTCCGTGGTGACTTTGAAGAACGCATGAACAATATCATCAAGGATATTGAAGAAGATGGCCAAGTCATCCTCTTTATCGATGAACTTCACACTATCATAGGTTCTGGGAGCGGGATTGATTCAACTCTGGATGCGGCCAATATCTTGAAGCCAGCCTTGGCGCGTGGAACTTTGAGAACTGTTGGTGCGACTACTCAGGAAGAATATCAAAAACATATCGAAAAAGATGCGGCCCTTTCTCGTCGTTTCGCTAAAGTGACGATTGAAGAACCAAGTGTGGCAGACAGCATGACCATTTTGCAAGGCTTGAAGGCGACTTATGAGAAACATCACCGTGTGCAAATCACAGATGAAGCGGTTGAAACAGCCGTCAAGATGGCCCATCGCTACTTGACTAGTCGTCACTTGCCAGACTCTGCTATCGACCTCTTAGACGAAGCAGCGGCAACAGTGCAAAATAAGGCAAAGCATGTAAAAGTAGATGATTCAGGTTTGAGTCCAGCTGACAAAGCCTTGATGGATGGCAAGTGGAAACAGGCAGCCCAGCTAATCGCAAAAGAAGAGGAAGTGCCTGTCTATAAAGACTTGGTGACAGAGTCTGATATTTGACCACCTTGAGTCGCTTGTCAGGCATTCCAGTCCAAAAACTGACTCAAACTGACGCTAAGAAATACTTGAACTTGGAAGCGGAACTCCACAAACGTGTCATCGGTCAAGATCAAGCTGTTTCAAGCATTAGCCGTGCGATTCGCCGCAACCAGTCAGGGATTCGCAGTCATAAGCGTCCGATTGGTTCCTTTATGTTCTTAGGGCCTACAGGTGTCGGTAAGACCGAATTGGCTAAGGCTCTAGCAGAAGTTCTTTTTGATGATGAATCAGCTCTGATCCGCTTTGATATGAGTGAATATATGGAGAAATTTGCAGCCAGCCGTCTCAATGGAGCTCCTCCGGGTTATGTGGGCTACGAAGAAGGTGGGGAGTTGACCGAGAAGGTTCGCAACAAACCATACTCTGTTCTCCTCTTTGACGAGGTAGAGAAGGCCCATCCAGACATCTTTAATGTTCTCTTGCAGGTCTTGGATGACGGTGTCTTGACCGATAGTAAGGGACGCAAGGTTGACTTTTCAAATACCATTATCATCATGACGTCAAATCTTGGTGCGACAGCCCTTCGTGATGACAAGACCGTCGGTTTTGGAGCTAAGGATATTCGTTTTGATCAGGAGAATATGGAAAAACGCATGTTTGAAGAGCTGAAAAAGGCTTATAGACCTGAGTTTATCAACCGTATTGATGAAAAGGTGGTCTTCCATAGCCTATCTAGCGACCATATGCAGGAAGTGGTGAAGATTATGGTCAAACCTTTAGTGGCAAGTTTGGCTGAAAAAGGCATTGACTTGAAATTACAAGCTTCAGCACTGAAATTGTTGGCAAATCAAGGATATGACCCAGAGATGGGAGCTCGTCCACTTCGCAGAACCCTGCAAACAGAAGTGGAAGACAAGTTGGCAGAACTTCTTCTTAAGGGAGAATTAGTAGCAGGCAGCACACTTAAGATTGGTGTCACAGCAGGACAGTTAAAATTTGATATTGCATAAAAAAGCGAGGTCGGGAACTTTTCCCGACCTCTTTATGTACCATCATGAGATGGCTTTTCTGTTGCGACTGTTTTTTTAGGGATGGATATCTTTCTTAGAATTGCTCAACATGTGAGTAAAAGAAGTCTTTGTATCGATACTTGAGATAGTTTTTCGTGTAGAAATAATAAAGCGATATAAACAATCATAAAAGACTGTAGTCAGATAGAAGACATCAAATGCAGTTCTGAGCATAGTGAAGTGGCTGATTGATAGAGACCAATAGCTCCCAAAATCAACCCAAGGAAGATACTTGTAATACTTATTTAGCATAAGAGTGCACCTCCTATATTCTATTTCAATGTTATTATATTCCTTTGTACTCAAAAAATGCAAGCGATTACACAAAAGAAATTCAAAAATTTTTTTAATAGGAAAAATCTTCTGTTTTTTTCTGTTTTATTACGAATAGAAGAGTAGGAGGAGTAAATGTATCTAAAGTATTTAAGATTTTTTTAAAATAGTTTAGATAAATTGTTGACATATTCAAATTTTAATGTTACAATTATATTACAAAAAGATTTCTTTATATTTCTAAAATATTACAAAGGAGTAGAAAAATGAAAAAGAAAACCTATATCAAATTGATGGCAGCAACTGTATTGGCTTCTACCCTACTATTAGGAGCTTGTGGAAATAAAAAGGAAACAACTCAAGCAAGCAGTTCTGCTAAGACAAGCCAATCATCAAGTTCTAAAGCAGCTTCTGCTAGCAAAGAAAGCAAGACTCAGAAGTCCTCAAGCTCAGCTTCATCTGAAAAGGCCAAGGCGTCTACTGATCAATCTTCAGCAACTGCAACGCCATCACAAGCGGCACCAGAACAAAGACAAGGTCAAGAAGTGGCTAATCAACAGGTAGCTAGTCAACAAACTCCTGCTCAGGCTCCTTCAACTCAACAGGCTTCTCAAGCCCAGTCTAACCAATCAAGCTATGATCCTACAACTGACCGCAAACTTCAAGACAAACAAGCAGAGCAAAATAAACGCTACAAGGGTGTTTTAACCATGGTAGATGGTGATTTCTCAGCTGCAGCGGGCAATTGGAAGGGAGCAAATGGCGAAACTATCACAGTTTCATCAGGAGGCAAATTCACAGTAGAATCTGCTGATGGAAAGAAAGAAAACTACTCTATCAGAGGCTATTCTTATACTCTTGATGATGGCAAGTATGATGCCAAAATCGGTGGAGGAAAAGTCATCCAAATTACAACAGGAGCAGATGGCAAGGTTTCCAGTGTTGCTTTGAGTCAATAATAGCTCTCAGTATTTGAATTTTCACAATCAAAGAAAATCCGTCAGCTCAATAAGAGTTGACGGATTATTTTATACTTGTACTTGGGTTAAAAATTCTTCTGTAGTAAGAATTTGAGCAAACTCATCTTGTAGAGAAAGGAGATTAATCTCATGGATAGTCTCAGGAGAGATGGCCTGACCGTTTTTGTTAGATAGGGTAAAACTGGCAGTGGCATCTGCTAGTAAAGTGACTTCAAAACCAAGATTTGCTGCCATTCGTGTCGTAGTAGATACACAATGAGGCAGGGTCAAACCAACAACGACTAAATGACAAATCTGATTTTTTCGTAAATATGTTTCAAGATTTGTTCCAATAAAGGCGCTATTAACCGTTTTTTGAAAGACAGGTTCTGCAGTAACTGGTTCAAATCCACTTTTAAACACCTGATTTTGTTTGTTATGAAATTGCGACTGGGGATTGTCAGATATGTGTTGAACATGTAAGACTGGAAGAGAGTGTTTACGAAAGTATGCTAGTAACCTCAATGCTTGATGTTCAGCTTGAGGGTTATTTCGTTCTCCCCAGATAGGGCTATCAAATGCTTTTTGCATATCGATAATTAGTAGAGCAGTATGAACCATTTTAAGCCTTATCCAACTGCAAGAGTGCCTCAATCTCTGCTAGGGTGCTAGCTTGTGAAATGGCTCCACGGAGTTTGGCAGCGCCAGATGTTCCACGGAGGTAGTGAGGAGCGAGGCCACGGAATTCACGAACTGCGATCTTTTCTCCTTTGAGGTTAATCAAGCGTTTCAAATGTTCGTAGGCAATTTTCATCTTGTCTTCAAAGGTCAAATCAGGGAGGATTTCTCCTGTTTCAAAGTAGTGGTTAATTTGATTGAAGAGGTAAGGATTTCCCATGGCAGCGCGGCCAATCATAACTGCGTCAGCCCCGACTTCTTCGATACGTTGTTTGGCTTCTTGAACTGTACGGATGTCACCGTTGGCGATAAATGGAATCTTGGTCAGAGCTTGAGCGACCTTGTGAAGGGTCTCAAGGTCTGCGTGACCTGTATACATTTGTTCACGGGTACGGCCATGCATGGCGAGGGCAGAAACACCTGCAGCTTCAGCAGCGAGGGCATTTTCTACTGCCAGAGATGGGTCAGCCCAGCCGGTACGCATTTTGACAGTAAGTGGGATATCAAGGACAGATTGGACCTTGTTGATGATAGAGTAAATCTTATCTGGATCCTTGAGCCACATAGCGCCAGCTTCGTTCTTCACGATTTTTGTTAACTGGGCAGCCCATGTTGATATCCACGATATCGGTTTTGGTGTTTTTCTTGGATGAATTCTGCTGCGCGTGCTAGGCTGTCTTCATCACTACCAAAAAGTTGGATAGAAACTGGGTTTTCGCCTTCATCGATATGAAGCATGTGCAGGGTTTTTTTCATTGTTGTATTGGATTCCCTTGTCAGAGACCATTTCCATGACAACGAGTCCAGCTCCGAGCTCTTTTGCGATGGTACGAAAGGCTGAGTTGGTCACGCCAGCCATAGGCGCTAAAACGGTACGATTGGGAATCTCAACATTGCCAATCATAAAAGGTGTATTAAGATTTGTCACGAATGAGTTCCTCCAGGTCGTTTTCATCAAAGTTGTAAGTCGTTTGGCAGAATTGACAAGTGATTTCTGCCCCGTGGTCTTCCTCTTTCATTTCCTGTAAGTCTGAGCTTGGAAGACTAGCAAGAGCGTTCATAAAGCGCTCATGACTACAGTCACATTGGAAACGGATTTCTTCTTCAGAAAGACGCTTGTAGGCCTCGTCCCCGTAGATAGCCTTGAGAAGGGCTTCAATATGGTCTTCACTTTCCAGAAGGGTTGAGATAGCTGGCATTTCTTGGATGCGTTTTTCAAAGCGAGCAATCTCTTCTTCCTTGGCTCCTGGCAAGACTTGGACTAGGAAACCACCTGCAACCTTGACCTTGTCTTCTTCGTCCAAAAGGACATTGAGGCCGACTGCTGAAGGGGTTTGTTGGCTTTCGGTCAGGTAAAAGGCCAGGTCTTCACCGATTTCCCCAGAAATGAGGGGAGTCATAGAGTTGTAAGGATTTCCAGTACCATAGTCTGTGATAACGAGGAATTGACCATTTCCAACAAAAGGTCCGACTAGGACTTCACCAGTTGCAGTCTTTTTGATATCGACACCTGGATTTTGAACGTAACCTTTGACATTCCCCTTGGTATCAGCGACGGTGATGATGGCACCTAGTGAGCTAGATCCCAGCACCTTAACTGTTAGTTTAGTATTTCCTTTTTCATTGGCTGCGAGAATCTGGCTAGCGATAAGAGTTCGACCAAGCGCTACAGTTGAGCTAGCTTGGGTTTGGTGTTTTTCTTGAGCAGTGCGGACGGTTTCCGTGCTATCAAGGACAAAAGCACGAAAGGCTCCGCTTTCTGATATAGTTTTAATAATTTTATCCATAGCTACTATTTTAGCATAAAAATGCCCAAAGGGGGAGCCGTGTGTTTGCTGATTTTTCAGGATAATGGACCAGGAAATCAGCATGAAAATAAAAAGAGAAACAGATTATTTCAGCATTTGTAAGATTTATGCTATGCTTAAGGTAGAAAAATGAAAGGGGTAACAAAATGTATTTAGGAGATTTGATGGAAAAGGCTGAATCTGGCCAATTTTCAATCCTTTCCTTTCTATTACAAGAGTCTCAGACGACCGTCAAGGCTGTAATGGAGGAAACAGGATTTTCAAAAGCAACCCTAACCAAATATGTCACCCTGCTCAATGACAAGGCTTTGGATAGTGGCTTAGAGCTGACTATTCATTTAGAAGATGAAAATCTGCGTCTATCGATCGGTGCAACTACCAAGGGAAGAGATATTCGGAGCTTGTTTTTGGAGAATGCTGTTAAATACCAGATTTTGGTCTATCTTCTCTACCACCAACAGTTTTTAGCCCATCAGCTGGCTCAAGAATTGATGATTAGCGAGGCTACGCTTGGTCGTCACTTAGCTAGCTTAAATCAGATTTTGTCAGAATTTGATTTATCTATTCAAAATGGACGTTGGCGAGGTCCAGAGCATCAGATTCGCTATTTCTATTTTTGTCTTTTCCGCAAGGTCTGGTCCAGTCAGGAGTGGGAAGTCCACATGCAGAAACCAGAGAGAAAACAGGAGATTGCTACACTAGAAGAAATCTGCGGTGCAAGTTTGTCTTCAGGGCAGAAATTGGACTTGGTTCTCTGGTCTCACATCAGTCAACAGCGTCTTCGGGTCAATGCCTGTCAGTTTCAAGTCATAGAAGAAAAAATGCGAGGGTATTTTGACAATATTTTCTACCTTCGTTTGCATCGAAAGGCTCCTTCCTTTTTTGCCGGGCAACACCTTCCTCTAGGAACTGAGGATGGGGAGATGATGGTATTCTTCTCTTTCCTCCTATCTCATCGCATCCTTCCTCTTCATACAATGGAGTATATTCTTGGTTTTGGAGGGCAGTTGGCAGATTTGCTGACGCAATTGATTCAAGAAATGAAGAAGGAGGAGTTGCTGGGCGGTTATACAGAGGACCATGTCACCTATGAACTCAGTCAGCTTTGTGCTCAAGTCTATCTCTATAAGGGCTATATTTTACAGGACCGCTACAAGTACCAGTTGGAGAATCGTCATCCTTATTTGTTGATGGAACATGATTTTAGGGGAACGGCAGAGGAGATTTTTCATGCTCTACCTGCTTTTCAACAGGGGACGGATTTGGATAAGAAGATTCTCTGGGAATGGCTCCAGTTGATAGAATATATGGCTGAAAATGGTGGCCAGCATATGCGGATTGGTCTGGATTTGACATCTGGTTTTCTTGTCTTTTCAAGGATGGCAGCCATTTTGAAACGGTATTTGGAATACAATCGTTTTATCACCATTGAAGCCTATGACCGAACTCGGCATTATGATTTGCTGGTTACCAATAACCCGATTCATAAGAAGGAACAAACACCAGTCTATTATTTAAAAAACGACTTGGATATGGAAGATTTGGCAGGGATTCGTCAGTTATTATTCACTTAAAAGGCTTGGTGCTTCCAGGTCTTTTTTGTGAAATTCACACAATCTCCTCACATTTTTTAAAAAATTAAAAAAAGTTGATGAACAAGAAAGCGCTTTATTTTGTATACTAGTTAGTGTAAAGAGGAAACATCCTCAAGATCTTTATCAGGAGGACAGCACATGTCACAAGAAAAATACATCATGGCCATTGACCAGGGAACTACAAGTTCTCGTGCCATTATTTTTAACAAAAAAGGAGAAAAAGTTAGCTCGAGTCAAAAAGAGTTCACTCAGATTTTCCCTCAGGCAGGTTGGGTTGAGCACAATGCCAATGAAATTTGGAACTCTGTTCAGTCAGTTATTGCGGGTGCTTTCATCGAAAGTGGTGTCAAGCCAAGTCAAATAGAAGCAATCGGGATTACTAACCAACGTGAAACAACTGTCGTCTGGGATAAGAAAACAGGACTTCCAATCTACAATGCCATCGTTTGGCAATCTCGTCAGACAGCACCTTTGGCTGAGCAACTAAAAAGCCAGGCTATGTGGAAAAATTCCATGAAAAGACTGGTTTGATCATCGATGCTTATTTCTCTGCGACCAAGGTTCGTTGGATTTTGGACCATGTAGAAGGAGCCCAAGAGCGAGCTGAAAAAGGAGAATTGCTCTTTGGTACGATTGACACTTGGTTGGTTTGGAAATTGACAGACGGTGCATCCCATGTAACGGATTATTCAAATGCAGCCCGTACCATGCTTTATAACATTAAAGAACTCAAATGGGATGATGAGATTTTGGAAATTCTCAACATTCCTAAGGCTATGCTTCCGGAAGTTCGTTCTAACTCTGAAATCTACGGCAAGACAGCTCCATTCCATTTCTACGGTGGACAAGTGCCAATCTCAGGTATGGCTGGGGACCAACAGGCAGCCCTCTTTGGACAGTTGGCCTTTGAACCTGGTATGGTTAAAAATACTTATGGAACAGGTTCTTTCATCATCATGAATACTGGGGAAGAGATGCAGTTGTCTGAAAATAACCTCTTGACAACGATTGGTTACGGAATCAACGGCAAGGTTTACTATGCCTTGGAAGGTTCAATCTTCATCGCAGGAAGTGCTATTCAGTGGCTTCGTGACGGTCTTCGCATGGTTGAAAATTCACCAGAATCTGAAAAATACGCTCGTGATTCTCACAATGATGATGAAGTTTATGTCGTTCCAGCCTTTACAGGATCTAGGTGCTCCATACTGGAACCAAAAATGCTCGCGGTTCTGTCTTTGGTTTGACTCGTGGAACAAGTAAGGAAGACTTTATCAAGGCAACCTTACAATCCATCGCTTATCAAGTGCGTGATATCATCGACACCATGCAAGTGGATGCTCAAACAGCTATTCAAGTCTTGAAAGTGGATGGTGGTGCAGCTATGAACAACTTTCCTCATGCAGTTCCAAGCTGATATTTTGGGAATCGACATCGCACGCGCCAAAAACTTGGAAACAACAGCTCTAGGGGCAGCCTTCCTAGCAGGTTTGTCAGTTGGTTACTGGAAAGACTTGGATGAGTTGAAGCTCTTGAACGAGACTGGAGAACTCTTTGAGCCATCTATGAACGAATCTCGCAAGGAACAACTCTACAAGGGCTGGAAGAAGGCTGTGAAAGCAACGCAAGTCTTTGCGGAAATAGACGACTAATACTGGAAGAATAAAGCGACTCAGTTAGAAAGTGTGTAAATATGGAATTTTCAAAGAAAACACGTGAATTATCAATTAAAAAAATGCAGGAACGTACCTTGGACCTCTTGATTATCGGTGGAGGAATCACAGGGGCTGGTGTAGCCTTTGCAGGCGGCAGCTAGTGGTCTTGAGACTGGTTTGATTGAAATGCAGGACTTCGCAGAAGGAACATCCAGCCGTTCAACAAAATTGGTTCACGGAGGTCTTCGTTACCTCAAACAATTTGACGTAGAAGTGGTATCAGATACGGTTTCTGAACGTGCAGTGGTTCAACAAATCGCACCACACATTCCAAAAACCAGACCCAATGCTCTTACCAGTTTACGATGAAGATGGAGCGACCTTTAGCCTCTTCCGTCTTAAAGTAGCTATGGACTTTGTACGACCTTTTGGCAGGGGTTAACAACACACCAGCTGCTAACAAGGTTTTGAGCAAGGAAGAAGTCTTTGGAACGCCAGCCAAACTTGAAGAAAGAAGGCTTGGTAGGAGGTGGGGTTTACCTTGACTTCCGTAACAACGATGCGCGTCTCGTGATTGAAAAACATCAAACGTGCCAACCAAGACGGTGCCCTCATTGCCAACCACGTGAAGGCAGAAGGCTTCCTCTTTGACGAAAGTGGCAAGATTACAGGTGTTGTAGCTCGTGATTTGTTGACAGACCAAGTCTTTGAAATCAAGGCCCGTCTGGTGATTAACACAACAGGTCCTTGGAGCGACAAGGTACGCAATTTGTCTAATAAGGGAACACAATTCTCACAAATGCGTCCAACTAAGGGAGTTCACTTGGTAGTGGATTCAAGCAAGATCAAGGTTTCACAGCCAGTTTACTTTGATACAGGTTTGGGTGATGGTCGTATGGTCTTTGTTCTCCCACGTGAAAACAAGACTTACTTCGGTACAACTGATACAGACTACACAGGTGATTTGGAACATCCAAAAGTGACTCAGGAAGATGTAGATTACCTACTTGGCATTGTCAACAACCGCTTCCCAGAAGCGAATATTACAGTTGCTGACATTGAAAGTAGCTGGGCAGGTCTTCGTCCATTGATCGCAGGCAATAGCGCTTCTGACTACAATGGAGGAAATAACGGAACCATTAGCGATGAAAGCTTTAACAACTTGATTGCGACTGTTGAGTCTTATCTTTCTAAAGAAAAAACGCGTGAAGATGTTGAGTCTGCTGTCAGCAAACTTGAGAGCAGCACATCTGAGAAACATTTGGATCCATCTGCAGTTTCTCGTGGTTCGAGCTTGGATCGTGATGACAATGGTCTCTTGACCCTTGCTGGTGGTAAAATCACAGACTACCGTAAGATGGCTGAAGGAGCTATGGAGCGCGTGGTTGACATCCTCAAAGCAGAATTTGACCGTAGCTTTAAACTCATCAATTCTAAGACTTACCCTGTTTCAGGTGGAGAATTGAATCCAGCAAATGTGGACTCAGAAATCGAAGCCTTTGCGCAACTTGGAGTGTCACGTGGATTGGATAGCAAGGAAGCCCACTATCTCGCAAATCTATACGGTTCAAATGCACCGAAAGTATTTGCCCTTGCTCACAGCTTGGAACAAGCGCCAGGTCTTAGCTTGGCAGACACCTTGTCCCTTCACTATGCAATGCGCAATGAGTTGGCTCTTAGCCCAGTTGACTTCCTTCTTCGTCGTACCAACCATATGCTCTTTATGCGTGATAGCTTTGGATAGCATCGTTGAGCCAGTTTTGGATGAAATGGGACGATTCTATGACTGGTCAGAAGAAGAAAAAGCAGCTTACCGTGCTGATGTCGAAGCAGCTCTTGCTAACAACGATTTAGCAGAATTAAAAATTAAGAAAAATAAAAGAGGTGGAGGGCTGGGACGCAGCCCTCCTTGTCGACGAGCACATGTAATGATGACGAATGTATGAGACTAGTTCCCATTTTTAATAGGGATATCCTCTTTTGTTGCGAGTCTTTTAGTTCCTTTGGTTACTAAAAGGTTAGCGTTAAATAGGGTTTTATCTTTATCCCAATTTGGAAAGACTATATTATTGGCGATACTGGTAGGAATGTTTACCCTAATGCAATCAGTAGCGCCTTTGGTGATCTATCATTTGTTGTTGCAATTTCCATATTAGATGGTTTTGCAGCACCTGTTTCCTATGCTATTGTGCCACGCTATGCGACCGATTTGTGTAAGGCTAATTCAGCCTTGTCAATGAGTGGTGAAGCTGTTCAATTGGTGGGGTGGGGGTTAGGTGGACTCTTGTTTGCCACAATTGGTCTTTTACCTACCACGTTTATAATTTTAATGTTGTATATAATTTCTAGCTTTTTGATGTTATTTCTTCCTAACGCTGAAGTGAAGGTGTTAGAGTCAGAAACTAATCTTGAAATTTTGCTCAAAGGTTGGAAGTTAGTTGCTAGAGATCCTAGATTAAGACTTTTTGTATCAGCAAATTTATTGGAAATTTCTCAAATACGATTTGGGTCTCTTCCATTATACTTGTTTTTGTAACGGAGTTATTAAATAAAACGGAAAGTTACTGGGGATATTCTAATACAGCATACTCTATTGGTATTATAATTAGTGGCTTAATTGCTTTTAGGCTATCTGAAAAGTTCCTCGCTGCTAAATGGGAAAGTATTCTTTTTCCTCTTGTAGCCATGGCAATAGTGACACTGACTATTCTATATTTTCCAAATGCACAGATGTTTTTATTATTTTCAGCTTTAGTTGGTATGTTATCGCAACTAAAAGAAGTTCCTGAAAGTGTATTTCTTCAGGAAACAGTAGAGGAAAATCATTTGGTTAATGTCTATTCCGTTCTTGAAGTGATTTCGACATTAGCATTTTCAGTATTTGTTTTGCTAATGAGCTATATTACTGAGAGTTTTGGTATTAGCATAAGTTTTTGGCTATCAGCCATTTGTCTGATGATAGAAGCTATTTTAATTTATATCAGACGAGACTATTTTAAATGAGAGACTGGGTAAGAAGTCTCTAAAAATCAGAAAATCGCATAGTATCGGGTGTTGACACTTGATATTGTGCGTTTATTATAGTGAGTATAAAGATAAAGTTCAAATCATGAACTAAAGAAACAAGAGACACCACTTTAAACAGCTTTCAAGAATTTGGTGTCAATCTAGCTTCTGGTCCACAAAGTACGGGTAAAATTAATTGGCCAAATCATGGAATAGAAATCGTTAAAGGAAGAATCGTCACTATTCTCTGAATACCAGCAGATTGAATCTAGAATAGTAGCATGGCTGTTAAAATATTTCTAGAAATTAATTGCTTTCCTAATCAATTGTTCATATCCTGTTCAATCTATAAAACAAGAAATGATTTGAAAGTTCTGCTGGAAGATTGTTCACAAAAGTGCCTCTAGATTATACTTCAAGCAGTAGCTTGCTCTTAAATTAGCTAGCACAATACAAGAAAAAGCAGGTATACTGTGTTTGAGAAACAAGAGAGAGACCGACGGAAAACTTGGGAAAAAAATGACCAGGAGTGGAACATGACTTCGGAGAATGAACGCTTACGTACTGAGGTAAACATAAAAAGTTAAAGAAGTTAGAAAGAAAGGACGAAGCCTTACAGCTAAAAAGGCAGAATCCTTAATGGTTCCTTCTCAATTTTTTATTGAATTTTATTTGTGTGTGAATATTTGTCTCATTATTGGGGTCCAGTACTAAGAGTCAGTTGGATTTTTTATTTTAAGAAATAAAATAACAGAAGTATTTTTAGTTTTTAAATTATGATATAATGAATAAAGTTAACTATCTTTGGTAATATGATAGGAACTAATCTTTAAAAAGATAAATCATGAGATGAGAAAAAGAAAAAAGGAGTTTGTCTGGTATGAATTATTTCGAGGGGAATGAGTTTTTCCTTCTTTTGTTTGTAGTTTTACTAATTGGTTTTGTAGTAAACTTTTTTGAAAAACGTAAGGACTACTATATTTTGGTGCTCTCCCTCTTATTTGCAGGAGCTATTTATGGCAAGAGTAGAGCAATGATTGTCTATTTAATCTCCTTTGTAATTTATCAATATTTTCTGGTTTTCATAGCACAGAGGATAGAAACAAAGCGGCTGAAACCTCTGGTTTTCCTTTCTATTTTTCCTTTGGTGATCAATAAAATCTTTGCCCTGACTTCTCTGCATTTGTTGGCCTTTATTGGAATTTCTTACATGTCCTTTAAGACCATTCAGATCATGCTGGAGATATTGGATGGCTTGATTAAAGAAAAGATTAGCATAAAAGACTACCTGCAATTTTTACTTTTTTTCCCTACAGTTAGTGCTGGTCCGATTGATCGGAGTAGGAGATTTTTAAAAGAGATAAACGAGGTCATGCCTCGAAAAGAGTATCTAGAGTTAGCAGGGGACGGTGTGTATCGTATCATTCTAGGCCTTCTTTACAAGGTTGTTTTATCAACCTATGTTTACCAGATGTTACTCGCTCTAAATAATACTGGTACAGTCGTTTACTCAATCAAGTATATGTACCTCTATACCTTGTATCTGTTCTTCGACTTTGCAGGCTATAGTCTAATGGCCGTTGGAAGTAGCAACATTTTAGGTATTCAGACACCGATGAACTTTAACAAACCTTTCTTGAGTGTCGATATCAAGGATTCTGGACCAGATGGCATATCACCTTGTCGACCTGGCTGAGGGATTTTGTATTTTCAAGAGTATTGATGCAGGTTATCAGGAAAAAATGGTTTAAAAATAGACTACACAATGCAACCTATGCCTATATGGTCAATATGTTGGCCATGGGTTTTTGGCATGGTCTTAGTGTTAGCTACATTGTTTATGGTTTTTATCATGGTGTCTTGATGGCTGGATTTGAAGTGTATCAAAAGAAAAGCACTTTTTATAAGAAAAATAAAAACAAAAATTGGTATAAACTACTAAGTTGGTTTGTGACCATGAATTTGGTTATGATTGGTTTCTTTATCTTTTCAGGTGAACCCTATAAAATCTTACTGACGATTTTAAAGAGATAAGAAATTGAAAAGAGATTGGACGGATCGAAGGGATAGGATAAAACGAGATGATTAAACTAAAAGCATTTTTGCTATCGCTTGTGCTCGTAATTGCGACGCTTGCCCTTTTAAATGTGACATACGTCAAGAAGATTGATGATTATTATAAAGTAAAGGATAACAGTATTCGCTATAGCACTTCGTATGAAAAGTATAAAAGTAGAGATATTCTGACAAGCAATATTACTCCCAATACATTTGTTTTATTGGGATCATCTGAGTTGGTTGCGACGATAAATGAAGACTATCATCCCAATAAAATTTTTAACTACAACGATTTTAATATCATGCAGATTGGGACCAGTTATTCACAAAACATCATTCAGGCTACGACCTTGGGTTCTATTGAAGGATCTATGACTAAGAGAAAAGTGGCTATAATAGAGTCGGTTCAGTGGTTTGAAAAAGATGGGACTCATCAGGATGCCTTTTTGAACAAGGCTTCTCAGGAACATATTTTCCATATGCTAGGTAATGATAAGATTAGTAAGGAAACGAAAGAAAAACTAATCAATCGCATTATCGAAATTACCAAGGGGAACAAGCAACAAAATGACATCTACAAAAAATACAAAAGTTATTTCATAGATGAAAAAGGAACGATTGTTGATAAAAAACTATTGGAGTTAGATAATGCGATTTATTCCTTTAAACTCAAACAGACTTTTTATCAAAAACATGCCAAATCAGATTATCCTTCACTAGGGGATAAAACCCCAGACTATGATTGGGAAAAAATGACGAATCAGTTTGTAGAAGAGGTCAAAAAGAAAACAGACAATAATGATTATGCTGTTGATAATAACTACTACAATACCTATTTAAAAGATCGTTATACATCGCTGAAGAATTCTAATAAAGATTTGAGCTACCTCGAGTCACCAGAGTATTCAGATATGGAACTTTTCTTGACAGTTGCCAAAGAATTGGGCATTGAAGTTGAGGTCATTATTTTCCCAGTAAACGGGAAATGGAATGACTACACAGGTGTCTCAAGAGAGATGCGGGAGAAAACTTATAAAAAAATAGAAGATGTCGCAAAAAGCCATGGTGCAACAGTACTAAACTATGGAAACAGAGAGTATGATGATTACTTTTTATTTGATGTGATGCATGTTGGAGTGAAAGGATGGATGGAAGTTGAAAAAGAACTTTACAAATTTGCAAACCAAGATAACTAACACACACCGTTTAATCTTGTGGACGCTATTTTTCTATACGGTTATCTTAAGCATCGTGATTTATTGTTTTGTGACCGATTTTTCGAACATTCAAGAATTTATCTATAGTGAATTCTAGGATTACATACTATAAAAATCTCTAGATAAAGGGAACTGCACCGATAAAGTGAGACATAAGATAAGGCTCTATAATATTTATAGTGGAGAAATCCTCTATAGATTATATGGAGCCTACTTTGTTGTAGCCCCCATATAATCTATACTGAAAAGCATTCAAGCTATCATTAGAAAGAATCATATGGAACAAATTAATGTTACTGAAACGTAGTGAAAATAGACGGGTAAACAATTGAAAAACTAGTCTATAAAGTGGTATAATAGCAGAAAAATAAATTAGTAAGAAATTGATTTTATTTTAGCGAAAAATTACAGAAATGAATGGTTTTTCTTGATGAAACAGAGAAAAGAATTGTACCTCTTTTTTGGTCGGACAGCCTTGTATTTTATTATCTTTCTAGGGCTACTTTACTTTTTTAGCTATCTTGGTCAGGGTCAAGGAAGCTTTATCTATAATGAATTTTAACTTGAAGGAGAATCCTTATTATGTCAAATAAACCAATAGTAGATATGATTGAAACCATTGAGCATTTTGCTCAGACCCAGCCTAGCTATCCTGTTTACAATGTTTTGGGGCAGGAACACACTTATGGAGATTTGAAAGGCTGATTCGGATAGTTTGGCTGCAGCCATCGATCAACTGGATTTACCAGAGAAGTCTCCTGTGGTTGTTTTTGGTGGCCAAGAATATGAAATGTTGGCAACCTTTTGTAGCTCTGACTAAGTCAGGTCATGCCTACATTCCCATTGACAGCCATTCAGCCTTGGAGCGAGTTTCGGCTATTTTTAGAAGTAGCAGAGCCAAGCTTGATTATTGCTATCTCAGACTTTCCATTGGAGCAGGTTTCTACGCCGATGATGAATCTAGCTCAGGTTCAGAAGCCTTTTGCTCAAGGGACTAGCTATGAGATTACGCATCCAGTCAAGGGCGATGATAACTACTACATTATCTTTACTTCTGGTACGACTGGTAAGCCAAAGGGAGTGCAGATTTCCCATGATAATCTCCTCAGCTTTTACCAACTGGATGATTACGGACAAGGAATTTGCGACGCCAAGTCGTCCGCAAATGCTGGCTCAGCCACCTTATTCATTTTGATCTGTCTGTCATGTACTGGGCGCCGACCTTGGCACTGGGTGGTACGCTTTTTCGCTCTTCCTTCAGCCATTACTCAGGACTTTAAGCAACTCTTTTGCGACCATCTTTTCATTGCCAATCGCTATCTGGACCTCAACGCCTTCTTTTGCGGATATGGCCATGTTGTCAGAAGACTTTAATAGTGAGAAAATGCCTGGAATTACGCATTTCTACTTTGATGGAGAAGAATTGACGGTTAAAACGGCTCAAAAACTACGCGAACGTTTCCCAAATGCCCGTATTATCAATGCTTACGGCCCAACAGAAGCGACAGTGGCCCTGTCAGCAGTTGCCGTGACAGATGAGATGCTAGCGAATCTCAAACGTCTACCAATTGGCTATACCAAGGCTGATTCTCCAACCTTTATCATTGACGAGGAAGGAAATAAACTGCCAAATGGTGAACAGGGAGAAATCATTGTTTCAGGACCGGCCGTCTCAAAAGGTTATATGAACAATCCTGAAAAAACGGCCGAAGCCTTTTTTGAGTTTGAAGGTCTACCAGCCTACCATACAGGAGATGTGGGAACTATGACAGATGAAGGCTTGCTTCTCTACGGCGGACGCATGGACTTCCAGATTAAGTTCAACGGTTACCGCATTGAGTTAGAAGATGTCTCCCAAAACCTCAATAAGTCTCGCTTTATTGAGTCAGCAGTTGCTGTCCCGCGTTATAACAAGGACCACAAGGTGCAAAATCTACTGGCCTATGTCATCCTAAAGGACGGTGTCCGCGAGCAGTTTGAGCGTGATATCGATATTACCAAGGCTATTAAGGAAGACCTAGCAGATATCATGATGTCCTATATGATGCCATCTAAGTTTCTCTATCGAGACAGTTTACCACTGACTCCAAATGGAAAAATTGATATCAAAGGATTGATTAATGAGGTAAATAGGAGATGATGGAGTTTTTTAAACAGCTTCCTCATTTAGAGCCATACGGCAATCCTCAGTATTTTGTCTATGTGATTGCTGCAACCTTGCCCATCTTTATCGGTCTCTTTTTCAAGAAACGCTTTGCCTGGTATGAAGTGCTAGTTAGTCTCTTCTTTATCGTCACCATGTTGGTAGGTGGGAAGACTAATCAGTTGGTTGCCTTGGGTATTTATCTGTGCTGGGAAATATTGCTCCTGCTTTTCTACAAGCATTATCGAAAAAGTAAGGATGGCAAGTGGGTCTTCTACCTAGTTAGTTTTCTGTCCCTACTGCCGATTGTCTTTGTCAAGGTGCAACCAGCTATCAATGGAACGCAGTCTTTGCTTGGCTTTTTGGGTATTTCTTACCTGACCTTTCGTTCGGTTGGGATTATCATCGAGCTGAGAGATGGAGTGATTAAGGATTTTACCCTCTGGGAATTCCTCCGTTTTCTTCTCTTCATGCCGACTTTTTCAAGTGGCCCAATCGATCGCTTTAAGCGATTTAATGAAAATTATCAGACCATTCCTGAGCGGGATGAGTTGATGGATATGCTGGAAGAGGCTGTCAAGTATATCATGCTTGGCTTTCTATATAAGTTTATCATAGCTCATATTTTAGGAGAGACCTTACTCCCTCCTCTGAAGAATCTAGCCCTACAGTCAGGTGGCTTTTTTTAACCACTATGCCTTGGCAGTTATGTATACCTTTGGTCTAGAACTTTTCTTTGACTTTGCAGGCTACTCTATGTTTGCCTTGGCAATCTCAAACTTAATGGGAATCCGTAGCCCTATCAACTTCAACAAGCCTTTTTTATCTAGGGATTTAAAAGAGTTTTGGAATCGCTGGCACATGAGTCTGTCTTTTTGGTTCCGTGACTTTGTCTTTATGCGGATGGTGATGGTGTTGACCAGAAAGAAGGTCTTTAAGAATCGCAATGTAACCTCAAGTGTGGCCTATATTGTAAATATGCTGATTATGGGATTTTGGCACGGTGTGACCTGGTACTATATCGCCTATGGACTCTTTCATGGGATTGGACTGGTTATCAATGACGCTTGGATTCGCAAGAAAAAAACGCTCAATAAGGAACGGAAAAAAGCAGGGAAAGCTGCTCTACCTGAGAATCGCTGGATTCAGTTGCTTGGCATGGTTATCACCTTCCATGTCGTCATGCTGTCATTCTTAATCTTTTCTGGATTTTTGAATGATTTATGGTTTAAAAAATAAAAGGAAATAAAATATGGATATCAAATCAGAAGTTATTGAAATTATTGATGAGTTGTTTATGGAAGATGTTTCTGACATGATGGATGAAGATCTTTTTGATGCAGGTGTCTTGGATAGTATGGGAACGGTTGAGTTGATTGTGGAGATTGAAAACCGTTTTGATATTCGTGTCCCTGTTACAGAGTTTGGTCGCGACGACTGGAATACAGCCAATAAAATCATAGCTGGTATTGTGGAGCTACAAAATGCTTAAACGCTTATGGTTAATCTTTGGGCCTATCTTCATAGCTGGATTTTCTTGTCTTCTACTCATCTTTTTATCCAAGTAATCAAAAGTCATAATCTGATGGAGGAGAAATATTCTGCGGCTGCTGTTAGTAGGAGAGTTTTAAAGAAAGAAGTCAAAAAGTAAGGGCTCTTTACAGATCCAAATATGCGTTTTTATTCCCTTTTTCTAGGGTTCAAGTGAATGGATTCGATTTTGATAGTATCCATCCAGCTGTATTTAGCAGAAAAGTATAATCGTTCCCTATCGTCCTTACTTTTTTTGGGGTCAGGCAGGAGCAGCCTCTCTAAATCAATATTTTGGCCTACAGCAAATTTTGCCAGAAATTGAGAATAAACAGGCGGTATTTGTTATTTCGCCTCAGTGGTTTACAGAGACTGATTATGAACCCGCAGCGTTTCAGAGATTTTTTAACAGTGACCAATTGACAGCTTTTCTGGAAAATCAATCTGGTGACACTGCTGCAAAGCATGCGGCTATTCGATTGTTAAAGCAGAATCCTAATGTTGCATTAAAAGGCATTGTTCAAAAACTATCAAAGGGTGAAGAATTATCAGAGGTTGATCAGGTTGCTATTAATATTTTTGCCCGATTCAATGAGAGACAGGCTTCTCTATTTGGTCAGTTCTCCATTAGAGGAAAACTCAAATATAAGGAACATGTGGAAAATTATTTAAAAGATCTTCCAGATCAATTTTCTTACCAAGAGTTAGAAAAAATTGCTCGAAAGGATGCAGAAGCCAATACGACCAATAATGATATGGGGAATGGAAAATCATTTCTATACGAGAGAGGTTAAGAAGGATTTGAAAAAATGGGAAGGGTATCAAAAGAATTACAGCTTCCTAAAATCATCTGAATATAATGATTTACAGTTGGTTCTCAATCAATTTGCAAAATCGAAAGTTAATGTCCTCTTTGTCATCCAACCTGTCAATAAGAAATGGATGGACTACACAGGGCTCAGAGAAGATATGTACCAGCATGCAGTGGAGAAAATTCGTTACCAATTAGAAAGTCAAGGTTTCACTAATATTGCTGACTTTTCAAAAAATGGAGGGGATCCTTATTTTATTAAGGATACCATTCACCTAGGTTGGTTGGGTTGGCTTGCTTTTGATAAGGCAGTTGATCCTTTCCTATCCAATCCCACGCCAGCTCCGACTTACCATCTGAATGAACGCTTTTTTTCAGCAAAGACTGGGCGACTTATGATGGAGATGTTAAGGAATTTCAATAAATTGATTGAAAAGCTTGAATTTTTTAGTTCAGGCTTTTTTGTTAAATGGTGAATATTTTAGTAAAAAATATGTTGAAAGTTTCAAAAATATTGTAAATAGCGTATAATATAGTGTGAATGAGAAAAAGAAAGGGATGAAAATGAATAAACGTTTCTTGTTACCTGTCTTGTCGACAGCACTATTGGCCCCAGTCTTATTGGCTGGGCATGCTTATGCTGATGAAACGGCTAGTTCTATAGAGAAGTCACCTGCTGTAGCAACTCCTGCAGCTCCAACAACAGAGGCGACAACTCCCACAACTGTTGAATCAGCGGAAGCAAAGGAAACTCCTGTTGAATCTCCTAAAAGCGAAGAAAAAGACACCGTTATCTTGCACACCAATGATGTCCATGGTCGTATTGTTGAGGAAAAGGGCGTTATTGGAGACGCTAAGCTAGCGACAGTCATCGAGCAGGAACGCGCGAAATCAAATCAAACTACTCTCGTCGTAGATGCTGGAGATGCCTTCTAAGGTTTACCGATTTCCAACTCTACAAAGGGTGAAGCACGCGCCGAAATTCTCAATCAGATGCAGTATGATGCCATGGCAGTAGGAAACCATGAGTTTGACTTTGGTTTAGACGAAGCTAAGAAATACAAGGAAATCTTGAAATTCCCATTACTTAGCTCAAATACCTACGTCAATGGTACCCGTCTCTTTGAAGCTTCTACAATTGTTGATAAAGATAAGACTGTAGAAGGTGATGAGTTTGTTGTGATTGGTGTGACAACACCGGAAACAGCTACTAAAACTCACCCTAAATGTCAAAGGAGTAACCTTTACAGATCCAATCACAGAGGTGAATAAGGTTATTGAAGAAGTGCAAGCTAAGGCAAGTACCGAAGGTAAGGACTACAAACAATATGTCGTACTGGCTCACTTAGGTGTGGATACGACAACCCCAGTCGAATGGCGTGGTTCAACTCTGGCAGAAGCCTTGTCTAAAAATCCTCGTTTGAAATGGAAACGCGTAACAGTAATCGATGGTCACTCTCATACAGTAGAATCAACAACCTATGAGGAAAATGTTACCTATAACCAGACAGGAAGCTACCTTCATAATGTAGGGAAAATCACCTACAAATCACGTCAGCTTTTGGGAAATCCAACTCAGATTGCGGCTGCTGATGCTAAAAAACTACCAACAAATCCAACAGTTAAAAAACTAGTCAAAGACATTAAACAAAAATACGATGCTGAAAATGCTGTTGAAGTCGTTTCAAACAGCCCAGTAGAACTCAATGGTGACCGGGAAAATGTTCGGGTTCGTGAAACCAACCTCGGAAACGTCGTAGCAGATTCCCTCTATCAGTATGGTCAGACAGGATTTAGCCATCCGACTGACATCGCTGTGACAAATGGTGGTGGACTGCGTGAAACTATTGCAAAAGGAAAACCAATCACAAAAGGTAATGTTATTGCTGTTCTTCCATTTGGAAACACCATTTCACAAATCCAAGTGACTGGGCAACAAGTATTGGATATGTTTGAAAAGTCACTCGGATCTATCTTGCAGGTCGATAAGGATGGCAAGAAGGTCTGGGATGAGAACGGACAACCATTACTAGAACCAAGTGGTGGTTTCTTGCAAGTTTCAGGTGTGAAGGTTTACTATGATACTAACCTACCATCAGGGAAACGTGTCTTGGCAATCCAGGTCAAAAACCGCGTGACTGGTCGTTATGATCTCCTGGATCTCGTAAAAACCTACTATCTTACAACCAATGATTTCCTAGCTGCAGGTGGAGATGGTTACACTATGTTAGATGGTGCACGAGAAGAAGGTCCTTCTATGGATGCAGCCTTTGAAGAATATCTGAAAACCGCTGATTTGAGTCAGTATGAAAAGATTAATCCAAATTCACGGACGATTTCTGTTGATTCTAAAAACTTTAGTCTACCTACAGAAAAGTCTCAAACGGATGCAGCTACAGGCGATGCAAATACTACTGTAAAACTTTCTTATGAGGTGGCAGGTCAATTTAGCAAGAAGGAAGTCGTTTCAGAAAAAGTTCTTCCAAATACAGGTAGTGAACAATCTATTTTCTTGCTTTTAATGGGAATGGTTGCAGGGTTAGCAGGTATCTTTGTAAGTCAAAAATCACAGCAAAAATAAGTTAAATTTCAAATCTAAAGGAGTCTAGGGAAACGTTTTTATAGCTCTTTCCCTTGACTCTTTTTTGCTTTATGATATAATTAACCAGTAAAGAATCGGTGGCTATCGGTATTTTTATCTAAAAGTGATAGTTAAGAAAGGAGTAATACATGAGACAGCTTGCGCAGGAAATTGATACTTTTTTGAATGAGGTTATCTTGAAGTCTGAAAATCAGCATGAAATCCTAATAGGTCATTGTACTAGCGAGGTGGCTCTGACCAATACTCAGGAGCACATTCTCATGCTCTTGTCAGAGGAATCTTTAACAAATTCAGAGTTGGCCCGTCGCCTCAATGTCAGTCAGGCGGCAGTTACCAAGGCCATTAAAGTCTTTGGTCAAGGAAGGGATGTTGGAAACATCTAAAGATCCTAAGGATGCGCGTGTGATCTTTTATCAGTTGACTGATTTGGCTCGTCCAATCGCTGAGGAGCACCATCATCACCATGAGCATACACTTTTAACCTATGAAGAAGTGGCGACTCAGTTTACTCCAAATGAACAAAGTGATTCAGCGGTTTTTGACTGCTTTAGTAGGAGAAATCAAATAATGAGATATATTACGGTAGAGGATTTATCCTTCTATTATGATAAGGAGCCCGTTCTTGAACATATCAATTATAGTGTTGATAGTGGGGAATTTGTTACCTTGACAGGGGAGAATGGGGCAGCTAAGACGACACTCATCAAGGCCAGTCTTGGAATCCTTCAGCCACGCATTGGAAAGGTGACCATTTCAAAGACAAATACGCAGGGTAAGAAATTGAGAATAGCCTATCTTCCTCAACAGATTGCCAGTTTTAATGCAGGTTTTCCAAGTACGGTTTATGAATTTGTCAAGTCGGGTCGCTATCCGCGAAAAGGCTGGTTCCGTCGCTTGAATGCTCATGATGAGGAGCATATCAAGGCTAGTCTGGACTCGGTTGGCATGTGGGAACACAGAGACAAACGCTTGGGTTCTCTATCTGGAGGACAAAAGCAGCGAGCGGTGATTGCGCGTATGTTTGCCTCTGACCCAGATGTATTTATCCTAGATGAGCCGACAACGGGGATGGATGCAGGAAGTAAAAATGAATTTTATGAACTCATGCACCACAGCGCCCATCACCATGGCAAGGCTGTTTTGATGATTACCCATGACCCTGAAGAAGTTAAGGACTATGCGGACCGCAATATTCATCTAGTCCGTAACCAAGACTCGCCATGGCGTTGTTTCAACGTTCATGAGAATGATCAGGAGGTGGGCCATGCTTAGTTTGTTATCTTATGACTTTATGCAACGTGCCTTTCTGGCCGTTATTGCCATGAGTCTTTTCTCGCCAGTTCTGGGAACCTTCCTTATCTTGCGTCGTCAGAGTTTGATGAGTGATACCCTCAGCCACGTCTCGCTTTCGGGTGTAGCTTTGGTCTGGTACTAGGGATTTCTCCAACTGTTTCTACTATTGCTATTGTCTTGATTGCGGCGGTCTTTCTGGAGTATCTCCGTACGGTTTACAAGAGCTTTATGGAAATCGGGACAGCTATCCTCATGTCGACAGGTCTGGCTGTTTCTCTGATTGTCATGAGCAAGGGTAAAAGCTCGAGTTCAATGAGTTTGGACCAGTATCTTTTTGGTTCGATCGTGACTATCAGTGAAGAGCAGGTTATTTCCCTCTTTGTCATTGCGGCGGTTGTTTTGATTTTGACCTTCCTCTTCCTTCGTCCGATGTACATTTTGACTTTTGATGAGGATACGGCCTTTGTGGATGGCTTGCCAGTTCGTACCATGTCCATTCTTTTTAACATGGTGACGGGGGTGGCCATTGCCCTTATGATTCCTGCTGCGGGAGCTCTTCTGGTATCGACCATTATGGTCTTGCCAGCTAGTATTGCCCTGCGTCTGGGGAAAAACTTTAAATCGGTTATGCTGCTTGCCAGTGCTATTGGATTTTTGGGAATGGTAGCAGGACTTTACATTTCCTACTATGCAGAAACACCTGCAAGTGCAAGTATTACCATTATTTTTGTAACTGTCTTTTTACTCATTAGTTTAGTAAGACGTTTTATCAAATAGGAGACTAACGTGAAAAAAATTAGCTTATTGCTAGCCAGTCTATGTGCCTTGTTTTTAGTGGCTTGTTCCAATCAAAAGCAGGCAGATGGCAAACTAAATATCGTGACAACCTTTTACCCTGTCTATGAATTTACCAAGCAAGTCGCAGGAGATACGGCTAATGTAGAACTCCTAATCGGTGCTGGTACAGAACCCCATGAATATGAACCGTCTGCCAAGGCAGTTGCCAAAATCCAAGACGCAGATACCTTCGTTTATGAAAATGAAAACATGGAAACATGGGTTCCTAAATTGCTAGATACCTTGGATAAGAAAAAGGTCAAAACCATCAAGGCGACAGGCGATATGTTGCTCTTACCAGGTAGCGAGGAAGAAGAGGGAGACCATGACCATGGAGAAGAAGGCCATCACCATGAGTACGATCCCCATGTTTGGTTATCACCAGTTCGTGCCATTAAACTAGTAGAGCACATCCGTGACAGCTTATCAGCAGATTATCCTGATAAAAAAGAGACCTTTGAGAAGAATGCTGCTGCCTATATCGAAAAATTGCAAGCCTTGGATAAGGCTTATGCAGAAGGCTTGTCTCAAGCCAAACAAAAGAGCTTTGTAACGCAACACGCAGCCTTTAACTACCTTGCCTTGGACTATGGACTCAAACAAGTCGCAATCTCAGGCCTCTCTCCAGATGCAGAACCATCAGCTGCTCGTCTGGCAGAATTGACAGAGTACGTCAAGAAAAATAAAATTGCCTATATCTACTTTGAAGAAAATGCTTCACAAGCCCTTGCTAACACACTTTCAAAAGAAGCAGGTGTCAAAACAGATGTCCTCAATCCTTTAGAAAGTCTGACAGAAGAGGATACCAAGGCTGGCGAAAACTACATCTCCGTGATGGAGAAAAACCTCAAGGCTCTAAAACAAACAACAGACCAAGAAGGCCCAGCAATTGAGCCTGAAAAGGCAGAGGATACCAAGACAGTTCCAAAATGGTTACTTTGAGGATGCAGACGTCAAGGACCGCACCTTGAGTGACTATGCAGGTAACTGGCAATCAGTTTATCCTTTCCTTGAAGATGGTACGTTTGACCAAGTCTTTGACTACAAGGCTAAGTTGACTGGTAAGATGACTCAGGCTGAGTACAAGGCCTACTATACAAAAGGCTATCAGACAGATGTGACTAAGATTAATATCACTGATAACACTATGGAATTTGTTCAAGGTGGACAAAGTAAGAAATTCACCTACAAGTATGTTGGTAAGAAAATCTTGACTTACAAGAAAGGCAATCGTGGCGTGCGCTTCCTCTTTGAAGCGACAGATGCGGATGCTGGACAGTTCAAGTATGTTCAGTTTAGTGACCACAATATCGCCCCAGTTAAGGCAGAACATTTCCATATCTTCTTTGGAGGCACAAGCCAAGAAGCCCTCTTTGAAGAAATGGATAACTGGCCAACCTACTACCCAGATAACCTATCTGGCCAAGAAATCGCCCAAGAAATGTTGGCGCATTGATGAGAAACCGACTAGTTCATAGGAGCTAGTCGGTTTTTAGATACTAGATGGCTAACTTCATTATAGACCTTTCAGAACTTTAAACAATAAATAAAACTCTTGAAATATCGGGGTCTGTATGTTAGAATGATTTTAATGGATAAGGTTCATTAGAACATCAAAGCCCTTAACTATGCCAGTAGTTAAGGGCTTTTTTGACGTATCTTAGCGATTTAACGGGTGTTGATAGGCTAGTCATTCGGTCTATTTCTTACCATCTAGCCATCTGCAGACGAAATACAAGATAATTCCTGCTATGACATCCGCTATAATAGTAAGAGCAAGCTCAGGCATAAGGCCCATTAGTTTCACCTCCTCTCACGAACCGTAAGGAACGTAATCGGTAACCGATGACAAAACAAAAATAGTATACACATCAAATGTAGATTATCAACCTCACTTAATGCTTGAACTATTGGAGTGCGGTTCACTTCAATGATGTTTTTTGTGAGTTTTTTAAAGGGATTAACCGTTACTTGTTTCGTTTCTTTGTCCACGACTTGTAAAACTCAGATAGTACTTAGATAAATAACTAGAAATACTCTGAGCATGGTTTATAACATATGTAACTTAAATTGACAGAGATTTGACGACAATGTGACAATTCACCTCTAATTATTGACATTTCAGGAAAAACCGCAGTAAAAACTGCACAGCCTTCTTTAAATGTGCTATAATACAGGAAAAATAATGATGGAGGTCACGATAATGGCAACATTTTTGATGATTTTTATGGTGGTTTGTGTGCTCCTATTGGTGATAGTCACACTGAGTACAGTTTATGTGGTTCGTCAGCAGTCGGTGGCGATTATTGAACGCTTTGGGAAATACCAAAAGGTTGCCAATAGCGGTATTCATATTCGCTTACCTTTTGGGATTGACTCGATTGCAGCGCGGATTCAGTTGCGCTTGTTGCAAAGTGATATTGTGGTTGAGACTAAGACCAAAGACAATGTGTTCGTTATGATGAATGTAGCGACTCAGTACCGTGTCAACGAGCAGAGCGTGACAGACGCCTACTATAAACTCATGCGTCCAGAATCTCAGATTAAATCTTATATCGAAGACGCCCTTCGCTCTTCTGTTCCCAAATTAACCTTGGATGAATTGTTTGAGAAAAAAGATGAGATTGCCCTTGAAGTTCAACACCAAGTAGCAGAAGAAATGACAACTTATGGTTACATTATCGTGAAAACCTTGATTACCAAGGTCGAACCAGATGCAGAAGTTAAGCAATCCATGAATGAAATCAATGCGGCACAACGTAAGCGGGTCGCAGCGCAAGAATTAGCGGAAGCTGACAAGATTAAATCGTCACTGCAGCTGAAGCCGAAGCAGAAAAAGATCGCCTTCATGGTGTCGGGATTGCTCAACAACGTAAGGCCATTGTGGATGGATTGGCAGAGTCTATCACAGAACTCAAGGAAGCCAATGTTGGCATGACAGAAGAACAAATCATGTCCATCCTCTTGACCAACCAGTATTTGGATACCTTGAACACTTTTGCTGCAAAAGGCAATCAAACCATCTTTTTACCAAATACGCCAAATGGTGTTGATGATATCCGTACACAAATCTTGTCAGCCCTACGTGCTGAGAAGAAATAATAGATTAAAGAGCTTGGTTTCAGGCTCTTTTTGTATTACCCTTGTAGCTGTGAGGACTAAATTCTCCTCCACAAATTATAGAATCTTTTCTGAGGATTTAGGGAGTGATGGAGGAAGTCTTGAAAGCGCTTTTGTTTTGTGCTATAGTCAAGTAAATCGAGTTGTTTAAAGAGGAATGCCTGTATGAGAAGAGAAGAAGTTTTGCGAAATCACTGGTTTTTTAGTCAAGAGGTGGGGAAAGAAGAGGCCTTGGCGCCAGATTTTCATAGGGAAAATTGGCAGGCTATTCAAGTGCCACATGACTGGAGTATTTACAATGATTTGATCAGTATTCGCCAGCGCAAAATGAGGGTGGTCAGTTAAACGGGGGTCAAGCCTGGTATCGGGCACAGTTTTACTTGGAAGAAGATGTCAGTCTTGTATCGGTGCGTTTGTTGTTTGACGGAGTTTACATGAATGCCCAAGTCTATATCAATGGGCAAGTGTTGGGCTATTATCCCAATGGCTACACACCCTTTTCTTATGATATCACACCTTATCTAAGAAATGATGGGACGGCCAACCAGCTTGCGGTTTTTGTGGAAAATCAGCAACCTAGCAGTCGTTGGTACTCTGGTAGCGGTATTTACCGAGAAGTAAAATTGTGGATTACAGATGCAGTTCATCTGGATTTATATGGGCTTAAGATAGAAAGTCCCAAGCTTAAGGAGCAAAGAGATAGATGGGTGGAGACTCAGCTTACAAGTAAGGTTTCAAATGATGGACCTCAGTCCGTGTCGGTGTATTTGGAGCAGAGTATCTGGTATGATGGACAACAGCTGTCAGACTGGCAGGCGACAGACTCTGTAGTGATTGAAGCTGGGGACAAATATTCTTTCCAACAAGCCATATCAATTTTCCAACCTTTGCTTTGGGATATTGAACATCCTCACCTTCACCAATTGAAGACTCGCCTTTACAAAAATGGCATTTTGGTTGATGAAGGAGAGGAGAGCTTTGGTTACCGCTATATGGATTGGCAAGCGGATAAGGGTTTCTTTCTAAATGGTCGCTGGTTGAAGATTCATGGGGTTTGTTTGCACCATGACTACGGAGCATTGGGAGCTGTGGAAAACAAGTCAGCTGCTGAGAGACGCTTGCGCCAAATGAAGGAAATGGGGGTCAATGCTATCCGAATTACCCATAATCCAGCTAGTAGTATTTTGCTGGATCTGTCTGCCAAAATGGGCTTACTTATCCAAGAAGAAGCCTTTGATACCTGGTATGGAGGCAAGAAAGAATATGACTATGGTCGCTTTTTTGAGGAAGAAGCGACTCATCCAGAAGCGAAAGCAGGCGATTTCTGGTCAGATTACGATTTGCGCACCATGATTGAGCGTGGCAACAACAATCCAGCTATTTTTATGTGGTCCTTGGGAAATGAAGTCAGTGAAGCAAATGGAGATGCTCATTCATTGAAGACGATCAAACGCTTGCTAGAGAGGGTCAAGGAGGTTGATAATAGTCGTTTTGTGACCATGGGAATGGATCAGTTCCGCTTTGGAGATGGGTCTGGAGGTCATGAAAAGATAGCCAATTTGTTGGATGTGGTGGGCTTGAATTACTCGGAAGATAATATTGACGGGATTCGCAAAAGACATCCCAAGTGGCGACTTTATGGGTCTGAAACCTCATCGGCTACCCGAACACGTGACAGCTATTTTCGCCCAGATAAGGAATGGGTTGGGGATAATCGCCGCGTGAGGAATTTTGAACAGTCGGACTATGGCAATGATCGGGTTCCTTGGGGGAAGACAGCGACGGCTTCTTGGATAGCAGATAGAAATCGGCTAGACTATGCGGGTCAGTTTATCTGGACAGGAGTGGACTATATCGGTGAGCCGACTCCTTGGCACAATCAAAATGACACACCTGTCAAGAGCTCCTATTTTGGGATTGTGGACACAGCAGGGATTCCTAAAAATGACTATTATCTCTACCAAAGTCAGTGGTTGGATGGTAATCAGCATCCCATGGTTCATATTCTACCCCACTGGAATTGGGAAATCCACAAGAGTTATCAACAAGTTGTGGATAAGTATGGGGATATCCCTGTTCGAGTGTATTCAAATGCTAGTTCGGTAGAGCTATTTCTTAATGGAAAATCCCAAGGTCTGAAAACCTTTCAGGGAAAATGGACTTCAGACGGTCGAAAATACCAAGAGGGAGAAAGATCTGACCAACTCTATCTCGAATGGCCTTTGACTTATCAATCAGGAGAATTGCATGCTGTGGCCTACGACCGTCAAGGTCAGCTTGTGGCAGAAGATAGGGTGGTGACTGCAGGCAAGCCAGCCAAAATCGGGCTTCATGCCGAGAAAACACAACTGGAGCCAGATGGGCAAGACCTCCTCTATCTCTATTTTGATGTATTGGATAAGGATGGAAATTGGGTTCCGACTGCTTCCAATCAGCTTCATTTTAAAATTGAAGGCCCTGCTCGCATTGTAGGTGTGGATAACGGCATGCAGGCCAGTCGTGAACGTTACCAAGCCCAGAAAAATGGTCGGTTTAAGCGGAAAGCCTTTCATGGAAGAGGTGTCCTCTTAGTTCAGAGCTTGGATCAGGTAGGTCAAGTGAGAGTAAAGGTCAGTGCCAGAGGATTAGAGCCAGCAAGTTTTGATCTCTTAGTGGGAGAGGCTTTGGATTGCCAGCCAGTGAAAAATCAGCGCTTGTTTGAGATTCGAGTGGACAAGCAGGCAGGCTTGCAAGAAGGAGATTCCCCAGCCATTGGACTTTATCCACAAACTGTGGATAACCCTGTGAATAAGGTGGGGAATAGTGAAGTGATTTGGGAGACGAGTGGTAGTGCCCGCGCCATTATCAATCAGGGAGTGCTTCATTGCTTGTCTGCAGGCGACTTAGTTATCAGTGCTATTTATCAAGGGAAGACCTATCAAATGCATTTGCAAGTTGCAGAAAATACCTCACTAGGGCAGGCAGTTTCTGTACGACCTCTTCGCTTGTATACAGATAAGGGTACTTATCCACAGTTGCCATCTTCAGTTTTGGTGGACTATGAGTTCGGTGTTGCAAAAGGAGTCAAGGTTGTTTGGGAGGAGATTCATGAAGAAGATTTGGAAAGCTTTCATGAGTTTACGGTATCTGGTCAGCTAGAGGGTCTTAATTTAAAGGCTTCTGCTCAGGTTTGTGTCCAAGGGATTTGCGCTCTTGAGCCTGAAAGGGTTTGGACACTTGTCAAAGAAGCTCCACACTTACCAGATCGAGTTAAGCTAGTCTTATCAGATGGTAGACGAGATACGGCCAAGGTGACTTGGGATGAACTAAATTCTCAATTCTATGCTCAGGTAGGAGAATGTGTGCTCACAGGGCAAGTAGCGGGCTGTGAGTTGCCAGCAACAGTCACCATTCATGTGACAGATGCAAGTGTAGATGGGGAAGTCATTTCCAATCAGTGGACAGGGTCCAACCTGCCTCTGGTCTTTGCTTCTCACTCAGAACCGAATCACCCAGCCTCTTATCTCAATGACAAGGTCATTGCTCGGAAGAAATCGACAGCCAATACTTGGATTGCTAAGTCAGAGAAAGCCAGCGTCGGCATTCTTTTTGGAGATGCAGGGATTTTAAAACCGCGATTTGTGGATAACGTGACCTTGTATTATGTTGAAAATCAAGAATATGTGGCGGTGGAGCCTACCTTTATTGATTATTACATAGGGAATGAGCCTAGCCTTGCCTCGGACTCCAAATCATTTGGATAAGAATTCCCTGCTCAAGCAAGAGGAGAATTGGCGCCCTGTATCAGCTATCCGAAAAGTTTCAAGCGACAAGGATGAAGAGCTTCGTTTTGAATTTGACAAGGTGGAAACCTATGCCCTTCGTCTTCGATTTGAAGGCTTGGCAAGTCCCTCTAGCGTTAACAGAATTGCAAGTACATGCCAAAAAAGTAAAGAAAAATGTAGATAGGAAGTAGTATGGTAAGAGAAATAAAACCGCATGGGCCCTTGCCTAGTTCGACCCAGCTAGCTTATTTAGAGGATGAACTAGCAGCCTTTATCCATTTTGGGCCTAATACTTTTTATGACCAGGAATGGGGGACAGGTCAGGAGGATCCTGAACGCTTTAACCCGATAAGGTTAGACGCGCGTGAATGGGTTCGCGTGCTCAAGGAAACGGGCTTTAAGAAGTTGATTTTGGTGGTCAAGCACCACGATGGCTTTGTCCTCTATCCGACGGCTCATACAGATTATTCGGTTAAGGCCAGTCCTTGGAGGAATGGAGAGGGGACTTGCTCCTTGAAGTATCCCAAGCTGCCACAGAGTTTGATATGGATATGGGGGTCTACCTATCACCCGTGGGATGCCCACAGCCCCCTCTATCATGTGGACCGAGAAGCGGACTATAATGCCTATTATCTGGCTCAGCTGAAGGAAATTTTATCAAATCCTGCCTATGGAAATGGAGGGAAATTTGCTGAGGTCTGGATGGATGGTGCCAGAGGAGAGGGCGCTCAAAAGGTCAATTATGAATTTGAAAAATGGTTTGAAACCATTCGTGAACTGCAGGGCGATTGCTTGATTTTTTCAACAGAAGGCACCAGTATCCGCTGGATTGGCAATGAACGAGGGTATGCAGGTGATCCTCTATGGCAAAAGGTGAATCCTGACAAACTAGGAACAGAAGCAGAGCTGGACTATCTTCAGCACGGAGATCCCTCAGGCACGATTTTTTCAATCGGTGAGGCAGATGTTTCCATCCGGCCAGGTTGGTTTTACCATGAGGAGCAGGATCCTAAGTCTCTTGAGGAGTTGGTCGAAATCTATTTTCACTCGGTGGGTCGGGGAACTCCACTCTTGCTCAATATTCCGCCGAATCAAGATGGGCTCTTTGACGATAAAGGATATTGAACGCCTCTATGAATTTGCGGCCTATCGCAATGAGCTCTATAAAGAAGATTTGGCTCTGGGAGCTACGGTATCTGGTCCTGCTCTTTCCGCAGACTTTGCCTGTCACCATCTGACAGACGGCTTTGAGACCAGCTCTTGGGCAAGCGATGCAGGCTTGCCAATCCATTTAGAACTCGACTTAGGGTCACCTAAAGCTTTTGATGTAATTGAGTTAAGAGAAGATTTGAAGCTAGGGCAACGAATCGCTGCTTTTCATGTGCAAGTAGAGGTGGATGGTGTCTGGCAGGAATTTGGCATGGGCTTTACAGTTGGTCATAAGCGCCTCCTGCGAGGGCCGCTAGTAGAGGCACAGAAGGTGCGCGTGATGATTACAGAGGCACAGGATTTACCTGTACTGACCAAAATTTCACTCTATAAAACTCCTAGCTTATCAAAACAAGAAGTTGTTCAGAGACTAGCATTTGCAGAAAAAAGTCTAGCTGTAGCAAAGGGAGAGACTCTTCATTTTAGGATTGAACGTAGCGAAAGTCATACTCCTTTGGAAGCTAAGATTTCGGTTCAACCGGGGACAGGTGTCCATGGTGTCGCCTATCAGGACGAGATTCAAGTCCTTCAATTCCAAGCAGGGGAAAGCAAAAAAGATTTGACCATACCAACCCTGTATTTTGCTGCTGATAAGACCTTGGATTTCTATCTGAATCTGACTGTTGATGGACAGCTGATTGATCAAGCTCATATTTTAGTTGAAACGAGATAAAATATCTTCACAATTCATTTCCTTTCCGAATAAATAGATAGAACCATTGAATCTAGTGAAATTAGATTTAAAACTGTGGTATAATAAGAGGAGGAAATGGATGACTTTAAGACATCCGGGCATTAGCCCGACCAATGATTTGGTAGCTAAGAAAATTTTCAGCAATCCAGAAATCACTTGTCAATTTATTCGTGATATGCTGGACTTTACCAGCCAAAAAAATGTGACCATTTTTGGAGGGGAAGTAACATTCATGTCTTGCCTTCCCTGCCTTACTCGGCGCAGGATTTCTATACTAGTATAGACGTCTTAGCGGAGTTGGACAATGGCACCCAAGTTATCATTGAAATTCAGGTGCATCATCAGAATTTTTTCATCAATCGCCTGTGGGCTTACCTGTGCAGTCAGGTCAATCAAAATCTAGAAAAAATTCGCCAACGAGAAGGCGATACACACCAGAGTTACAAACACATCGCACCAGTTTATGCCATTGCAATCGTAGATAGCAATTATTTCCAGATGACTTTGGCTTTTCATAGCTTTAGCATGCGCGAGGACACGACAGGTGAGGTCTTAACCATCACCAATAACGGTCAAGAAAACCATCTAGTCAAGATGGCATTCTTGGAATTAAAAAAATACAGAGAAACCAGCAAAGACAAGGTTCGCAAGCCGTGGTTGGAGTTTTTCGGGAATAAGCCCTTTACTCAACAACCTGAGCGAGCCATCAGCCAAGCAGACCAACTGCTGGACTACAAGAGCTGGTCCGAGGAGGACAGGAAGATGTTTAGTCAACTACGTATGCGAGAAGAACAAGCCTTGTTAGCACAGGATTATGCCTTGGAAACAGCTAGGGCAGAAGGTATTGAACAAGGTTTAGAGCGTGGGAAAGTTGAAGGAAGGGAAGAAGGGAAACTTTTTGCATTTCTGGATATGGTACGCCAACATGTTCTAACTTCTGAATTTGCGAGTGAACAATTGGGCATGACTGTTGCTGAGTTTGAAGCACTCTTGTAAGATCATCACAAACAATGGACAAGAAAATCATCTAGTCAAGATGGCATTCTTAGAACTAAAAAAATACAGAGAAACCAGCAAGGATAGCGTTCGTAAGCCGTGGTTGGAGTTTTTCGGCAACAAGCCCTTTACCCAACAACCCGAGCGAGCCATCAGCCAAGCAGACCAACTGCTGGACTACAAGAGCTGGTCCGAGGAGGACAGGAAAATGTTTAGTCAACTACGTATGCGAGAAGAACAAGCCTTGTTAGCACAGGACTATGCCTTGGAAACAGCTAGGGCGGAAGGTATTGAACAGGGACTGGAGCGTGGGAAAGCTGAAGGAAGGGAAGAAGGAAAACTCTTTGCCTTCTTAGATATGGTACGCCAACATGTTCTAACTTCTGAATTTGCTAGCCAGCAATTAGGTATGACTGTCGCTGAGTTTGAGGCCTTGTTGTAAGTAGAAAACGATGACATGTTACCGAAATGAGGTGGCATGTTTTATTTTTGGTTCATATGTTTTACGAATAATTTTTTCTTATGCAGTGCAAAAATAGTTTGTTTCACCTATCAAACTTATTTATTTTACTACCAATCCTATATGAATGCGCTATCTTTTTGAATGGAATTAAAATAAAAACAAATTTGTTATAAAAATATGTGAATTATTTATTTACAAAAACAAGAAAATATACAAAACTAATTTATCTGAAAATTCCTTACTTTCCCAAAACGCTTTTTTTTTTTTTTGCGAAAATTTTAAATCAAATCATTTGCATATATATTGAAAATAAGATAAAATGTAAATTGTAGATCTCTACATACAGATGTCATGTGGAAATCAAATTAATTAACCTCACAAAAGGAGAAAAGAAAATAATGGGAAACAAACCATCTATGAGTCGTGTTGAACGTCTGCACCGTGAGAAGGTCACTCGTTACTCGATCCGTAAATATAGTTTTGGGGCGGCTAGTGTAGCGGTTGCTGCTCTCTTCATGTTCTTAGGTAATGGAGCTGTATCTGTTCAAGCGGATCAAATCCAACCTGGAGACACAGCTGCTGCTCAGCCAGCAACTCCAGCTTTGGACAAGACCCAACTTGAAAGCTATATTTCAGAAGTTAAATCAAAACTTTCTGCAGGCAAGTATGCTAATAAAACAGAGGAAAGTCTTGCTCTTTTGAATGGTAAATTGGCTTCTGCTGAGTCTGTACTCGCTTCTGCAACTACTCAAGATGAATTGACAACGGCTTATCAGAAACTAGTGATGTTTGTTAGTTCAGGGTTAAAAACAAACCAAAAGAAGCTCCGAAAGTAGACACTACTAACGGGCGACCAACTGTAGGTAAAAAAGCAGAAAACACCGAACCAAAATCTGATTCTAACTCAATCGAAAATACAGGATCTAATGATGCTCGTAACGGTAAAGAATTAGACAAAAACAATGCTTTTCGTACGGAACCTGATACAGAAAAACCAAAAGTATCAATCGATTATGATGATGCAGCATCTAGGACTATTTGGGTAACTCCAACAGAAGAAACAAATATCACTGGACGTATCAAGATTACAGATAACAGTGGTAAGATTGTTAAAGGTTGGATGCAAAAAATGGGTAGTGGAACTGAGACTGATATAGGGTATGGATTACACAACTCTAATATTGATCGTGAAGCAACAGCCACAGCTGACCATCCAGCGACACTTAGCATTACTGGAAAATTACAAGACCGTCATCCTAATGGAAATCCATGGGCTAATGGTTCAACAGTAGTATCACGTAAGGTTCGTGCTAAAGATGCAAGTAACAATGAAATCGATAATGAAGGTTCTTCTGATCCAGCTACTTATCAAGTATTCTTCAAAGTTCGTTCACAAAATGTTAAATATACAGAAGCCTTAGCGAATAAAGCAGCAAACTTTGATAAAGTTGCGGTAGCTGATCCAGCACAACTTCAACAGCCAGAATTAGATAAATTAAAGCTAAATTACAAGAAGGTGATGGAAACAACCTTAACGGTAAGATTGCTACAGTTACTCAATCAGGAGATAAAGTTGTTATTACTTATAATGATGGTACAACAGCTGAAAGACCAGTAACTGACTTCGCACGTGTAAACGCAAAACCAACAGCTGAATTTCCTTTCTCTGATGCAGCGGCTAAAGAAATTTATGTTTACGGTGCAGAAGAAAACTCATTTGCTATTAAAATCAAAGATGATAGCGGAAAAATTTCAAGTGCAACAGTAAGACGAGGTGGTAACAGAGAATTTGATCCAGTTCCGGGTGCAACAAATAAAATTAGTACTCAATATGGATACACAGCGAATACTATTACTACTGAGACTCCAGCAACAGATGCAAATCCAGCGGTAATCACTTACTCAGGTACACCAGCGGCGACAGATGGTTTAAAACAAGATAAGTTAGATGCAGCGACTAGAGGAGAAACCCCAGCAGGTTTAACTTTAGGATGGCGTTTCCTACGAGTTGCAGATGCTGATGGAGGAGAAATTGGAGGAAGTGCAACAGGTGCAGATGATCCAGGTTCTTTCGTTGTTATCCTTAAACCACAAACTCAAAAATATGATGTTACAACACCTGAAAACGAAGCTGCTAAAGTACCAGTAGCTGATGCTAATAATGTAACAGCTGAAGAGTTCGCAAAAATAGTTGGTGCAGACAATGCAAACATCAAACTTCACTATTCTAAAACGAATACAGATGCTAACTTAGTTGCGAAACAAGGTCAAAATGTTGACGATAAAGCAGACAAGATTAAATCTGTTACAAAAGTAGATAATAATATGGTGGTAACGTATAAAGATGGATCTACAGATACATTACCATTAACTAAATTTGCCCGTACTAACGCAGCTCCAACAGTTGAAATTCCATACTCTGTAGAGGGTAAAAAAGACGTTTACGTGTATGCGAACGAAGATTTTGAAATTCCTATCAAATTTAAAGATGATTCAGGAAAAATAGCATCAGCAAACGTTTTACGTGGTGGAAATAATGAATCGCCAGTTAAAGATGCATCAAATCCAAATGTATTGAATAATGAGTTCAATACAACAGTTGAAAAAATTTCTACTGAAACAGTAGCAACAGCTGAGAATCCTGCTATCATAAAAATTCAAGGGAACATTTCAAAAGATAACTCTGGAATTCCTGCAAGTTCCTTCCCTAAAGAAGCAAATCAAGAACTTAAAATTGTAACTCGTTATGCAACAGCAACAGATACTGATGGAAGAGAACTTTCTAATATTGCAACTAGTGATTCATATGCGAAAGACCCAGGTTCATTCACTATTAAACTAAAAGCTCAAACAGCAAAATATGACATTAAAACTCCAGAAACAAAAGTTCCTGTAGTGGATGCTAATAATGTCACAGAAGCTGAGTTTAATGAGATTAAGAAAAATATTAAAATTCAATACTCTACTGAAAACCCAGATAAAAATCTAGCTGATAAAAAAGGTAAAGAAGTAGAAAATCAAGATGATCGTATTGAATCTATTACAAAAGATGGAAACAATGTTGTAGTAACCTATAAAGACGGTTCTAAAGATACTAAACCACTAACTGACTTTGCCCGTACCAACCCAGCTCCAACAGTTGAACTTCCATACTCAAACCCAGATAAGAAACAAATCTATGTTTATACTGGTGAAAATACTGACTTAACATTCAAAGCTTCAGATGATGCAGAAGTTAAAGATTTGTACCTACGTGGACCAGGTGGTGTTGGAAATGATAACACTGCAGGTTATGGATTTACAACAGGTAAGATTGATAACGATGTAGTTACAAATGGCGAAGGAACAGTATCTGACGATAAGAGAACAGCAACTATCAAGATGACTGGTGTTACAACACTTACAGCTCCAAACCAATGGACAAGTTTTGTTGTTGCTAATGACAATGATAATGCAAGCTCATTCCCAGCAGGTCAAACTATGACGCTACAACTGATGATGCAGTACGTCAACAAAAACCAGGATATGTTCAGTTCATCGTTAAAAACCAAACATCTAAATATGACATTGCAGCTCCAACTGAAAAAGTTGCTGTAACAGATCCAGCTAACGTAACAGAAGCAGAATTAGAGAAAATCAAAGAAAAACTACAAATTGAGTACTCTAATAACAATGATGATGCTAACTTAGCTGACAAAAAAGGTAAAACTGTAGATGCTGCAGATGCTAAGGCTAAGATTGCCTCAGTAACAAAAGATGACCAAGGAAATCTTGTAGTAACATACACAGACGGTTCTACAGATAAAAAACCATTGTCAGAATTTGTAACTCTAGATAAACAACCTGCTATCAATGAGGTTAATAAAGCAGCTGAGAAACAAATTGAGGCTATTAACAATAACCCAGAAGCAACTAAAGAAGAAAAAGATAAAGCAATCGAGCAAGTAAATGCAGATAAAGCTAAAGCTCTTGAAGATATTGCTAACTCTACTGCTACAACTAAACCTGAGTTAGATAAAGTAGAAAAAGCAGGAACTGACAAGATTAAAACAGATAATCCTGTAATTGCTAAGAAAGATGAAGCTAAGAAAGCGATTGACGATGCGTTAGCAGCTAAAAACAAAGCAATCGATGCTCGTCCAGATCTAACTCCAGAAGAGAAAACTAAAGCTAAAGAAGCAGCAAAAGCAGCAGCTGATAAAGCTAAGGAAGCTGTCGATGCAGCAAAAACTAATGCGGATGTTGATACTGCAGCAGGAAAAATTGGAGATGAACTTAAGAAAGTAAATCCAGTAGCTAAAGAAGCAGCTAAGAAAGCAATCGCTGATGAGTTAGCTAAGAAAGAAAAAGCAATCGACGCTCGTACTGATTTGACGAAAGAAGAAAAAGACGCAGCTAAGAAAGAAGCTCAAGATAAAGCAAACGAAGCAACAGACGCTATTAACAAACAGCCAGACATCGCAGAAACACCAGAAAAAGCAGCAGAAGCTCAAACAGCAGTAGATGGTGCAAAAGATAAAGGTGTAGCAGATGTTAAAGCTGTAAATCCAGTAGCAGCTAAGAAAGCGGAAGCTAAACAAGCAATCGACGATGCGCTAACAGCTAAAAACCAAGAAATCGATGCTCGCACAGATTTAACTCCAGAAGAGAAAACTAAAGCTAAAGAAGTAGCAAAAGCGCAAGCAGATGTAGCAAAAGCAGCAGTTGATAATGCAACTACAAATGCAGCCGTTGATAAAGCTAAAGCAGATGGAACTACAGCAGTTGCAAATGTAACTCCAGTAGCAAAAGAAGAAGCTAAGAAAGCAATTAATGATGCGTTAACAGCTAAAAATAAAGAAATCGATGCTCGTCCAGACTTAACTGATGAAGAAAAAACAGCAGCTAAGAATGAAGCAAAAGATAAAGCTGATGCACAATTAGCGAAAATCAATGAACAACCTGATACAGCAACTACACCAACAGCAGCTAAAACAGCTCAAGATGCAGTAGATGCGGCTAAGAAAACAGGTGTAGATGAAGTTACTGCAGTGAATCCAGAAGCAGTTAAGAAACCAGCAGCTAAGAAAGCCATTGACGATGCACTTAAAGCTAAAGAAGCAGCCATTGACGCTCGTCCAGATTTAACTGATGAAGAGAAGAAAGCCGCTAAGGATGAAGCTAAAGCAGCCGCTGATAAAGCTAAAGAAGCAATTGATGCAGCACCAAGCAATGCAGCAGTAGACGAAGCTAAGAAAACAGGTGTAGATGAAGTTGCAGCTGTAAATCCAGAAGCAGTTAAGAAACCAGCAGCTAAGAAAGCCATTGACGATGCACTTAAAGCTAAAGAAGCAGCCATTGACGCTCGTCCAGACTTAACTGATGACGAGAAGAAAGCTGCTAAGGACGCCGCTAAGGATGCCGCTGATAAAGCTAAAGAAGCAATTGATGCAGCACCAACGGATGTAGCAGTAGACGCAGCTAAAGAAACTGGTACAGGTGACATTGCGAAAGTTAACCCAGTAGCTAAAGAAGTAGCTAAGAAGGCAGTAGCAGATGAATTAGCTAAGAAAGAAGCAGCCATCGATGCTCGTCCAGACTTAACTGACGAAGAAAAAGCAGCAGCTAAGAAAGAAGCAAAAGATAAAGCTAAAGCAGCAACAGATGCAATCAATGATCAACCATCTATCGCAGAAACACCAGAAAAAGCAGCAGAAGCTCAAAAAGCAGTAGATGCAGCTAAGAAAACAGGTGTAGATGAAGTTGCAGCTGTAAATCCAGAAGCGGCTAAGAAACCAGCAGCTAAGAAAGCCATTGACGATGCACTTAAAGCTAAAGAAGCAGCAATTGACGCTCGTCCAGATTTAACTGATGCCGAGAAGAAAGCCGCTAAAGATGCCGCTAAAGATGCCGCTGATAAAGCTAAAGCAGCAGTAGATGCAGCACCAACAGATGCAGCAGTAGACGCAGCTAAAGAAACTGGCACAGGTGACATTGCGAAAGTAAACCCAGTAGCCAAAGAAGCAGCTAAGAAGGCAGTAGCAGATGAATTAGCTAAGAAAGAAGCAGCAATCGACGCTCGTCCAGATTTGACGAAAGAAGAAAAAGACGCAGCTAAGAAAGAAGCTCAAGATAAAGCTAAGGAAGCAACAGATGCAATCAACGATCAACCAGCTAATGCAGAGACACCAGAAAAAGCAGCAGAAGCTCAAGCAGCAGTAGATGCAGCTAAGAAAACAGGTGTAGATGAAGTTGCAGCTGTAAATCCAGAAGCCAAAGCTAAACCAGCAGCTAAGAAAGCCATCGAAGATAAATTAGCAAAACAATTGGAAGATATTGCTAACACTCCAGATGCTACAGATGATGAGAAGAAAGTTACAGCAGATGCAGCTAAAGCTCTAGCAGAAGAAGCTAAGGAAGAAATCGATAAAGCTGGAACAGATGCAGAAGTTAAGCAACTTCAAAAAGAAGCTGAAGGTGAAATTGAAAAATCTGTACCTGTTGTAGAAGATAAGCCAAATGCTCGTAAAGCAATTGATGAAGAAGCAACAGCTAAAAAAGCAGCAATTGACGCTCGCGACGACTTGACTCCTAAAGCTAAAGAAGATCTTAAAGCTGAAGTAGATGCAATCGCAGATCAAGCTAAGAAATCTGTAGATGCAGCTAAAACCGCAGACGCTGTTAATGGAATTGAAGAGTCAGATAAAGCGGCTATTAATGCTGTAGGTGAAGTGAATATTCCGGCTGACAAAGTTCTTGTAAATGATCCAAGTGCTTTAACAGATGATGAAAAAGCTAAGGTCTTAGAAGCTGTTAAGAAAGTAAATCCAGATGCTAAAGAAATCACTCAAGACGCAGATGGAAATGTTACTGTTACAACTCCAGATGGACACAAAGAAATCATCACTCCTGAGCAAGTAGTGAAAACTGCAGATACAGCAAATGATCCAAAAGCAGGTAACGATATCGTTAAACCAGCGGATAAAGTAGTTGTAAATGATCCTGCTAAGTTGACAGATGCTGAGAAGGAGAAGATTAAAGCAGCAGTTGAAGCTGTAAATCCAAACTCAATTGTAGTAGTTGATGACAAAGGAAATGCTAAAGTTTCAACTCAAGATGGTCAAACACAAGTTATTCCTGTAGAAGAATTAGTACGTACTGTTGAAGATACTAAGAAACCAAACGCAGGTAACGACATCGTTAAACCAGCAGATAAGACTGTGGTAGCAAATCCAGAAAAACTTACAGACGCTGAGAAGAAAGCAATCGAAGATAAAGTTAAAGCTGTAAATCCAGATGCAACAGTAGTTGTAGATGATAAAGGAAATGCGACAGTTACAACCCCAGCAGGTAAGACAGCCGTAATTCCAGCAGCAGACTTGACGAAAGATCCAGAAGCTGCAACTAAACCAAACGCAGGAAACGACATCGTTAAACCAGCAGATAAGACTGTAGTAGCAAATCCAGAAAAACTTACAGATGCTGAGAAGAAAGCAATCGAAGATAAAGTTAAAGCTGTAAATCCAGATGCAACAGTAGTTGTAGATGACAAAGGAAATGCAACAGTCACAACCCCAGAAGGTAAGACAGCTGTAATTCCAGCAGCAGACTTGACGAAAGATCCAGAAGCTGCAACTAAACCAAATGCAGGTAACGACATCGTTAAACCAGCAGATAAGACAGCAGTAGCAAATCCAGAAAAACTTACAGACGCTGAGAAGAAAGCGATCGAAGATAAAGTTAAAGCTGTAAATCCAGATGCAACAGTAGTTGTAGATGATAAAGGAAATGCGACAGTCACAACTCCAGAAGGTAAGACAGCTGTAATTCCAGCAGCAGACTTGACGAAAGATCCAGAAGCTGCAACTAAACCAAATGCAGGTAACGACATCGTTAAACCAGCAGATAAGACAGCAGTTAAAGATCCAGCTAACTTAACTCCAGAAGAGAAGAAAGCGATCGAAGATAAAGTTAAAGCTGCAAACCCAGATGCAACAGTAGTTGTAGATGACAAAGGAAATGCGACAGTTACAACCCCAGAAGGTAAGACAGCGGTAATTCCAGCAGCAGACTTGACGAAAGATCCAGAAGCTGCAACTAAACCAAATGCAGGTAACGACATCGTTAAACCAGCAGATAAGACAGCAGTAGCAAATCCAGAAAAACTTACAGACGCTGAGAAGAAAGCAATCGAAGATAAAGTTAAAGCTGTAAATCCAGATGCAACAGTAGTTGTAGATGATAAAGGAAATGCGACAGTTACAACCCCAGCAGGTAAGACAGCCGTAATTCCAGCAGCAGACTTGACGAAAGATCCAGAAGCTGCAACTAAACCAAACGCAGGAAACGACATCGTTAAACCAGCAGATAAGACTGTAGTAGCAAATCCAGAAAAACTTACAGATGCTGAGAAGAAAGCAATCGAAGATAAAGTTAAAGCTGTAAATCCAGATGCAACAGTAGTTGTAGATGACAAAGGAAATGCAACAGTCACAACCCCAGAAGGTAAGACAGCTGTAATTCCAGCAGCAGACTTGACGAAAGATCCAGAAGCTGCAACTAAACCAAATGCAGGTAACGACATCGTTAAACCAGCAGATAAGACAGCAGTAGCAAATCCAGAAAAACTTACAGACGCTGAGAAGAAAGCGATCGAAGATAAAGTTAAAGCTGTAAATCCAGATGCAACAGTAGTTGTAGATGATAAAGGAAATGCGACAGTCACAACTCCAGAAGGTAAGACAGCTGTAATTCCAGCAGCAGACTTGACGAAAGATCCAGAAGCTGCAATTAAACCAAATGCAGGTAACGACATCGTTAAACCAGCAGATAAGACAGTAGTAGCAAATCCAGAAAAACTTACAGACGCTGAGAAGAAAGCGATCGAAGATAAAGTTAAAGCTGTAAATCCAGATGCAACAGTAGTTGTAGATGATAAAGGAAATGCGACAGTCACAACTCCAGAAGGTAAGACAGCTGTAATTCCAGCAGCAGACTTGACGAAAGATCCAGAAGCTGCAACTAAACCAAATGCAGGTAACGACATCGTTAAACCAGCAGATAAGACAGCAGTAGCAAATCCAGAAAAACTTACAGACGCTGAGAAGAAAGCGATCGAAGATAAAGTTAAAGCTGTAAATCCAGATGCAACAGTAGTTGTAGATGATAAAGGAAATGCGACAGTCACAACTCCAGAAGGTAAGACAGCTGTAATTCCAGCAGCAGACTTGACGAAAGATCCAGAAGCTGCAACTAAACCAAATGCAGGTAACGACATCGTTAAACCAGCAGATAAGACAGCAGTAGCAAATCCAGAAAAACTTACAGACGCTGAGAAGAAAGCGATCGAAGATAAAGTTAAAGCTGTAAATCCAGATGCAACAGTAGTTGTAGATGATAAAGGAAATGCGACAGTCACAACTCCAGAAGGTAAGACAGCTGTAATTCCAGCAGCAGACTTGACGAAAGATCCAGCAGCTGCAACTAAACCAAATGCAGGTAATGACATCGTTAAACCAGCAGACAAGACTGTAGTAGCAAATCCAGAAAAACTTACAGATGCTGAGAAGAAAGCGATCGAAGATAAAGTTAAAGCTGTAAACCCAGATGCAACAGTAGTTGTAGATGACAAAGGAAATGCGACAGTTACACCAAAAGATGGAGAACCAGCTGTAATTCCAGCAGCAGACTTGACGAAAGATCCAGAAGCTGCAACTAAACCAAATGCAGGTAACGACATCGTTAAACCAGCAGATAAGACAGTAGTAGCAAATCCAGAAAAACTTACAGATGCTGAGAAGAAAGCGATCGAAGATAAAGTTAAAGCTGTAAATCCAGATGCAACAGTAGTTGTCAGATGATAAAAGGAAATGCGACAGTCACAACTCCAGAAAGGTAAGACAGCTGTAATTCCAGCAGCAGACTTGACGAAAGATCCAGAAGCTGCAACTAAACCAAATGCAGGTAACGACATCGTTAAACCAGCAGATAAGACAGTAGTAGCAAATCCAGAAAAACTTACAGACGCTGAGAAGAAAGCGATCGAAGATAAAGTTAAAGCTGTAAAATCCCAGATGCAACAGTAGTTGTAGATGATAAAAGGAAATGCGACAGTCACAACTCCAGAAGGTAGAGACAGCTGTAATTCCAGCAGCAGACTTGACGAAAGATCCAGAAGCTGCAACTAAACCAAATGCAGGTAACGACATCGTTAAACCAGCAGATAAGACAGTAGTAGCAAATCCAGAAAAAACTTACAGACGCTGAGAAGAAAGCGATCGAAGATAAAGTTAAAGCTGTAAATCCAGATGCAGCAGTAGTTGTAGATGGTAAAGGAAATGCGACAGTCACAACTCAGAAGGTAAGACAGCTGTAATTCCAGCAGCAGACTTGACGAAAGATCCAGAAGCTGCAACTAAACCAAATGCAGGTAACGACATCGTTAAACCAGCAGATAAGACAGTAGTAGCAAATCCAGAAAAACTTACAGACGCTGAGAAGAAAGCGATCGAAGATAAAGTTAAAGCTGTAAATCCAGATGCAACAGTAGTTGTAGATGATAAAGGAAATGCGACAGTCACAACTCCAGAAGGTAAGACAGCTGTAATTCCAGCAGCAGACTTGACGAAAGATCCAGAAGCTGCAACTAAACCAAATGCAGGAAATGCAGTAAACACACCAGCATCTAAGGTAGAAGTTAAAGATCCAGCCAACTTAACAGATGAAGAAAAAGCAAAAGTTAAGAAAGCAATTGAGGCAGTCAACCCAGGATCTAAAGTTGTAGTAGACGATAAAGGAAACGCAACAGTAACAACCCCAGAAGAAAATACAGCCGTAATTCCAGCAGCAGACGTAACTAAGTCAGCAGCAAATGCAGGAAATGCAGTAAATACACCAGCAGCTAAGGTAGAAGTTAAAGATCCAGCTAACTTAACAGATGCTGAGAAAGAAAGCGATCGAAGATAAAGTTAAAGCAGTCAACCCAGGATCTAAAGTTGTAGTAGACGATAAAGGAAACGCAACAGTAACAACACCAGAAGGCAAAACAGCAACAATTCCAGCAACAGACTTAACTAAGTCAGCATCAGACGCAGGTAAAGCAAATGCAGGAAATGGAGCAAATACACCAGCAACTAAGACAGTAGTTAAAGATCCAGCTAACTTAACAGATGAAGAAAAAGCAAAAGTTAAGAAAGCAGTAGAGGATGTAAACCCAGGATCAACTGTAGTAGTAAATGATAAAGGTGATGTAATCGTTACTAAAGGTGATGGAACAGTATTAGTAATCCCAGAACTTGACTTAGTAATTCCAGAAGATAAATTAACTGATCCAACTCAACAAAATGGTGTAAATACACCAGCAACTAGAGTGTTAGTTGGAGATAAAGCTAAATTAACAGCTGATGAAATTGAAAAAGTTAAAGAATCAATTAAAGCAGTCAACCCAGGATCAACTGTAGTAGTAGACGAAAACGGAAATGCGACAGTAACAACTCCAGAAGGTAAGACAGCAACAATTCCAGCAGCTCAATTAGTTAAAGATGCTAAAGATGTTGCAGCTAAGAACAATGGTGAAAACATCAACGTTGACTTCGAAAAAGAAACAGTAGCAGACTTCAATAACTTAACAGATGCAGAAAAAGAAGCTGCAAAAGCTAAGATTAAAGGAGCAAATGCTGATGTATTAGAAGTTATCTTCGACAAAGCAGGAAACGCAACTGTAATTACTAAAGATGGTAAAGTTTACACAATCGTAGCTAAAGATATCTTTAAACAACGTCCTTCTGCAGACAATGGAAGTTCAGCTAATGCTGGTCAAACAGCATCAGCACAAGCAAATGAGCGTAAAGCAGCTAAAGAGTTGCCAAATACAGGTACAGCAGATTCTACTGTAGCTATGGTAGCAGCAGCCGCAAGTGCATTACTTGGTCTTGGTCTTGCAGGCCGTCGTCGTAAAGAAGACGAAGAAGCTTAATTGGTAGATTGTTTGATAAACATCAGATGATAAATCCGATTTTCAAAGCTTAAATAAGTACCTCTCATAAGAAAATCTCCTAGCAGGAAAGTCTGCTAGGAGATTTTTGCATTTCAGGAAGTGGACGGATGACTTGGTAACCAGCTGAGGGTGAAGGTTAGTTGCTCAGCTTTTAGGAGATATTGGTGTTGAATAGTTGATACTAGAGTTGTGTCCAATCGGCATTCTTTTACAAAGTTGAAGTGGCTGTGGTTTTGCTCAGTATGAATATCTAGCCATTTATCTTCTTTGGCAAGATAGACTCGGAGATGGTCAAAGAGAGGGACTCCGAGATCATAGCTAGGCTTGCCTGGACAGGTTGGATAGAATCCGAGAGCCGACCAGATGTACCAGGCAGAGAGACTACCATTGTCTTCATCACCAGGATAGGCTTGCCAGCTTGGGTGAAAGGCTTTCTGACGTAAGGTCTTGATAAGAAGGGCAGTGTAGTCAGGGTAGTTGCTGTAGCGGAAGAGATAAGGAATGTGGAAGCTAGGTTGGTTAGAAATGGCGAGTTGCCCAAAAGGAGCAGTAGCCATTTCGCTCATTTCGTGAATCTCGTAGCCATAGCCTGTTGTCTCAAAGAGAGAAGCCTCCTGACAGACTTTCAAAAGATAGTTGCTAAAGGCTTCTTTTCCACCCATAAGCTGGATTAAGTCTGGGATGTCGTGAAGAACGCCTAAAGTTGCTTGGATAGCTGAACATTCGGCATAATCACGTCCCCAACTATAGGGAGAGAAGTCAGAACGGAAGTTTCTTTGATTGTCTCGCGCTCGCATGTAACCTGTCTCAGCGTCAAATAGATGGCGGTAATTTTGTGATGCAACCTTGTAGGTTTCGGCGATTTCTATTTTCCCTAGTTTTTCGGCACAGCTTGCGATACAAAAGTCACTATAGGCGTAGTCTAGGGTATGGCTAACACTTTCGTGGTGGTCGGTAGAGAGATAACCTAGTTCTTGGTATTGAGCTAGTCCGTGACGACCATTGATGCCGAGAGGGTCGGACTTAGTAGCTGTTTCAAGCATGGCTTGGAGGAGTTCTTCTTCCAAGTCGGGAGCCATTTCCTTGCAGGCGCTATCTGCGATAATGCCATCTAAAAGGGTGCCAGGCATCATGCCACGTTCATCTGGTGCCAGCCATTTTGGAAGGTAACCCGTATCGCGGTAGCTATTGAGGAAACCTTCTAGAAAGCGGCAATAATGTTCTGGTATGATAAGGGCAAAGAGGGGGAAGGTAGTCCGGAAGGTATCCCAGAAACCATTGTTGCTGAAGAGGACACCAGGTTTGACAGTTCCAGTAGCTAAATCTATGTGGATGGATTGTCCTGATTCATTAACCTCATAAAAAGTCTGTGGGAAGAGGAAGAGTCTGTAAAGGCAGTGATCAAAGAAGGTTCGGTCAGCCTCTCCTGTTTCCATGATATCAAAACGATGGAGGAGATTTTCCCAGTCCGCTTGGGCACTTGCTTTACAGCTATCAAAATCTTCTTGAGGTAGATTAAGCAGTGCTTGAGAAGGCGAGATGAAAGAAGTCGCTAGCTGAATCTCAGCATGGCTATCTGCTAAGTCAATTCGCCAGTCTCCGTCTTCTTGATTGACAGCAAGAATATCCGTATTCATTTGCAGGGTAGTGAAGAGTATCAGTGGATTTTTGTTGGTCTCAGTTTTACCTTCTTGTCTTAGGGCAAGCGTTCGCTTATCTACTTGCTCTACGGTCAGTTCATCTGCTGCGTGAAGATAGAGGGAGAGGGCTTTGCCTTGCTTTTGCTCCAAAAGAATAGAAGCACCGTAGCAAGTCGGTGTAAGCTGGCTTTCAATCTGATAGCGCAGGGAGAAAATTTTCAGATAATGAGGTTGGAAAGAGGCCTTATCCATATCATAGGAAGACTGACGATGGAAGAGGCTGTCTCCACCTAGTTGACCTGTGACAGGTGTCAGAAGGAGCCAAGAGTAGTCGCCAATCCAAGGACTGGGCTGGTGGGTTAAACGAATCCCCTGAAAGATAGGCAGATGTGGATCGAAAAACCAAGAGCCCTCCTGGTCACTGGTCTGGGGTACAAAGTAATTCATCCCAAAAGGAACGCCTGTGTATGGCAGGGTATTTCCCCGAGAAAAGGCATGCTTGCTGGCAGTTCCAAAGCGGGTATCTATGGTTTCAAGTAGTGGTTTCATAGTCTTTCCTTTAGCTGTTTTTCTACATTATATCAGAAAAAGATAGCCTTTAGAAAAGGAGTTTCAAAGATAACTATTTTGTAGAAAAATGACTATCATTTGTGTATGTATTTTCTGTCTCAAAAGCTATATACTGAAAATGAAACTTGTTTGAAAGAGGACACTGCACGATGATTTATTCGAAAGAAATTGTTAGAGAATGGCTAGATGAAGTGGCAGAGCGGGCTAAGGACCATCCAGAGTGGGTGGATGTCTTTGAACGTTGCTACACTGACACTTTGGACAATACGGTTGAAATTCTCGAAGACGGTTCAACTTTTGTCTTGACTGGGGATATTCCTGCTATGTGGCTTCGAGATTCGACAGCCCAACTCAGACCCTACCTGCATGTGGCTAAAAGGGATGCCCTCTTGCGTCAGACCATCTCAGGTTTGGTCAAACGTCAGATGACCTTGATACTCAAGGATCCTTATGCCAATTCCTTCAACATCGAGGAAAACTGGAAGGGGCACCACGAGACAGACCATACCGACCTGAATGGCTGGATTTGGGAACGCAAGTATGAGGTGGATTCGCTTTGCTATCCTTTGCAGTTGGCTTATCTCCTCTGGAAAGAGACTGGCGAGACTAGTCAGTTTGATGAGACTTTTGTCGCAGCGACTAAGGAGATTCTCCATCTTTGGACGGTTGAACAAGACCATAACAACTCTCCTTATCGTTTTGTTCGAGATACGGACCGCAAGGAAGATACCTTGGTAAATGATGGCTTTGGACCTGATTTTGCAGTGACAGGCATGACCTGGTCAGCTTTTCGTCCGAGTGATGATTGCTGTCAGTATAGTTACTTGATTCCGTCAAATATGTTTGCTGTAGTAGTCTTGGGGTATGTCCAAGAAATCTTTGCAGCATTAAACCTAGCTGATAGTCAGAGTGTTATCGCAGACGCTAAGCGTCTCCAGACTGAGATTCAAGAAGGAATCGAAAACTACGCCTACACCACCAACAGCAAGGGCGAAAAGATTTATGCCTTTGAAGTGGATGGTCTAGGAAATGCCAGCGTCATGGATGATCCAAATGTTCCAAGTTTGTTGGCTGCGCCTTATCTAGGCTACTGTTCAGTCGATGATGAAGTTTATCAAGCCACTCGTCGTACCATTCTGAGCCCGGAAAATCCATATTTCTACCAAGGAGAATACGCTAGCGGTCTCGGGAGTTCTCATACCTTCTATCGCTATATCTGGCCAATCGCTCTGTCTATCCAAGGTTTGACAACAAGAGATAAGGCAGAGAAAAAATTCTTGCTGGATCAGCTGGTTGCTTGCGATGGGGGTACAGGTGTTATGCATGAAAGCTTCCACGTAGATGATCCGACCCTCTACTCACGTGAATGGTTCTCTTGGGCCAACATGATGTTCTGTGAATTGGTCTTGGATTACTTGGATATCCGCTAAGGAACACGCTTTTAGCTTCACTAATTCTTGTCAGAATTACACTTTTACATTTAAAATATGAAAAATTTAATTTAGAATGAGGTTTTACTTCATGGAAAATGTTGTCGTACATATCATCTCACATAGTCACTGGGATCGTGAGTGGTACTTGCCTTTTGAAAGCCACCGTATGCAGTTGGTGGAATTATTTGACAATCTCTTCGATCTCTTTGAAAATGACCCTGAGTTCAAGAGCTTTCACTTAGATGGTCAAACCATTGTCCTTGATGACTACTTGGAGATTCGCCCTGAGAAATCGCGACAAAGTCCAACGATATATTGACGAAGGCAAACTTAAAATTGGTCCTTTTTACATCTTGCAGGATGATTACTTGATTTCAAGTGAAGCCAATGTCCGCAATACCTTGATTGGTCAAGCAGAATGTACAAAATGGGGCAAATCAACCCAGATTGGTTACTTCCCAGATACTTTTGGAAATATGGGGCAAGCGCCTCAAATCCTTCAAAAATCAGGCATTCACGTGGCAGCCTTCGGTCGTGGTGTGAAACCGATTGGATTTGACAACCAAGTTCTCGAAGATGAGCAGTTTACATCCCAGTTTTCAGAAATGTACTGGCAGGGTGCGGATGGTAGTCGTGTCCTCGGTATCCTCTTTGCCAACTGGTACAGTAATGGGAATGAAATTCCTGTTGATAAAGAAGAGGCCTTGGCCTTCTGGAAACAAAAATTGTCAGATGTGCGTGACTATGCTTCGACCAACCAGTGGTTGATGATGAACGGATGTGATCACCAGCCTGTACAAAAAAATTTGAGTGAAGCCATTCGTGTGGCAAATGAACTCTTCCCAGATGTAACCTTTGTTCATAGTTCTTTTGATGAATATGTACAAGCCGTGGAAGGTGCTCTACCAGAGCAGTTATCAACGGTTACAGGCGAGTTGACCAGTCAGGAAACAGACGGCTGGTACACACTTGCCAACACTTCTTCATCTCGTATTTATCTCAAACAAGCCTTCCAAGAAAATAGCAACCTCCTAGAGCAAGTAGTGGAGCCACTAACTATCATCACTGGGGGGCACAACCACAAGGATCAGTTGACCTATGCTTGGAAAACTCTCTTGCAAAATGCGCCGCATGATAGTATCTGTGGCTGTAGCGTGGACGAAGTTCACCGCGAGATGGAAACGCGTTTTGCCAAGGTCAATCAAGTCGGAAACTTTGTTAAGAGCAATCTTCTTAACGAATGGAAGGGTAAAATCGCTACGTCTAAGGCTCAAAGTGATTATCTCTTTACTGTCATTAACACAGGTTTGCATGATAAGGTCGATACTGTCAGCACAGTGATTGATGTGGCGACTTGTGATTTCAAGGAATTGCACCCAACAGAAGGTTACAAGAAGATGGCTGCTCTTACCTTGCCAAGTTATCGTGTGGAGGACTTGGATGGTCGTCCTGTAGAGGCTAAAATCGAAGACCTTGGGGCTAATTTTGAGTATGATTTACCAAAAGATAAGTTCCGCCAAGCTCGTATTGCTCGTCAAGTGCGCGTGACCATTCCAGTTCACCTAGCGCCACTTTCTTGGACAACTTTCCAATTGCTGGAAGGAGAACAAGAACACCGCGACGGTATTTACCAAAACGGAGTGATTGATACGCCATTTGTAACGGTGAGTGTGGATGACAATATCACAGTCTATGACAAGACAACTCACGAAGCCTATGAAGATTTTATCCGCTTCGAAGACCGTGGTGACATCGGAAACGAGTATATCTATTTCCAACCAAAAGGAACAGAGCCAATCTATGCAGAGCTTAAGGGATATGAGGTCTTGGAAAACACAGCTCGCTACGCTAAGATTTTGCTCAAACATGAATTGACCGTGCCTGTCAGTGCAGATGAAAAGCTAGAAGAAGAGCAAAAAGGCATCATCGAGTTTATGAAGCGTGAAGCTGGACGTTCAGAAGAATTGACAAGCATTCCTCTTGAAACTGAGATGACTATCTTCGTTGATAATCCACAAATCCGTTGCAAGACTCGCTTTACCAACACTGCCAAAGACCATCGTATCCGTCTCTTGGTCAAGACTCACAACACGCGTCCAAGCAATGATTCTGAAAGCATCTATGAGGTGGTGACACGACCAAACAAACCAGCTGCTTCATGGGAAAATCCTGAAAATCCTCAACACCAACAAGCCTTTGTTAGTCTGTATGACGATGAAAAGGGTGTGACTGTATCCAACAAGGGATTGAATGAATACGAAATCCTTGGAGACGACACTATTGCAGTGACCATTCTGCGTGCGTCAGGTGAGCTAGGTGACTGGGGTTACTTCCCAACACCAGAAGCACAATGCTTGCGTGAGTTTGAAGTCGAGTTTGCGCTTGAATGCCATCAAGCCCAAGAACGCTTCTCAGCCTATCGTCGTGCTAAAGCCTTGCAGACACCATTTACCAGCCTTCAGCTTGCTAAACAAGAAGGAAGCGTGGCTGCGACTGGTAGCCTCTTGAGCCATTCTGTTCTCAGCATACCGCAAATCTGTCCAACAGCCTTTAAGGTAGCTGAAAATGAAGAAGGCTATGTTCTTCGCTACTACAATATGTGTAGTGAAAATGTGCGTGTACCGGAAAGTCAACATCTCTTCCTTGACCTACTTGAACGACCATACCCAGTTCATAGAGGACTCATTTCACCACAAGAGATTCGTACAGAATTCATCAAAAAAGAAGAAATTTAATTTCAAAAAGTAAACATAAAGAGAAAGGAGGGGCGAAAAGGTAAGAACTAACTGCTGATTCGCCCCTTTTTATGGTAAAAACAATGACCATTGCAACGATTGATATCGGAGGGACTGGGATTAAGTTTGCCAGTCTGACTCCTGACGGGAAAATACTGAATAAGACAAGCATTCCAACGCCTGAAAGTTTGGAGGATTTACTAGCTTGGTTAGACCAGCGCTTGTCAGAGCAGGATTATAGCGGGATTGCTATGAGCGTTCCAGGTGCGGTCAATCAAGAGACAGGTGTGATTGATGGCTTCAGTGCTGTGCCCTACATCCACGGATTTTCTTGGTATGAGGCGCTTAGCTCTTATCAGATTCCTGTCCATCTAGAAAATGATGCCAACTGCGTTGGACTCAGTGAATTACTAGCTCATCCAGAACTTGAAAATGCAGCCTGTGTCGTGATTGGAACAGGGATTGGCGGTGCCATGATTATCAATGGTAGACTTCATAGAGGTCGTCACGGTCTGGGTGGAGAATTTGGCTACATGACAACCCTTGCCCCTGCTGAAAAGCTCAACAACTGGTCGCAACTAGCGTCAACTGGGAATATGGTGCGATACGTGATTGAAAAATCTGGTCAGACTGACTGGGACGGTCGCAAGATTTACCAAGAGGCCGCAGCAGGAAATACCCTTTGCCAAGAAGCCATTGAGCGCATGAACCGTAATCTGGCGCAAGGCTTGCTCAATATTCAGTATCTCATCGACCCAGATGTCATCAGTCTGGGAGGCTCTATCAGTCAAAATCCAGATTTTATTCAAGGTGTCAAGAAGGCTGTTGCTAACTTTGTCGAGAACTACGAAGAATACACGGTGGCACCTGTCATCCAAGCCTGCACCTATCATGCAGATGCTAATCTCTACGGTGCCCTTGTCAACTGGCTACAGGAGGAAAACCAATGGTAAGATTTACAGGAATTAGTGACAAACAAACTCAGGCAATCGACTTGCTGACAAAGCATATTTCTTTACCAGATGTTGAGGTGGCAGTCGCTCAGTCTGATCAAGCCTCTATCTCTATCAAGGGTGAGGATGGTCACTATCAATTGACCTATCGCAACCCCCACCAACTCTATCGTGCCTTGTCCTTGTTGGCAACAGTTATAGCAGAAGGTGACAAGGTAGAGATTCAAGAACAAGCGGCTTATGAAGATTTAGCCTACATGGCTGACTGTTCTCGAAATGCAGTGCTGAATGTGGCTTCTGCTAAGCAGATGATTGAGGTCTTGGCGCTCATGGGCTATTCAACCTTTGAACTCTACATGGAAGACACCTACCAGATTGAAGGGCAACCTTATTTTGGCTATTTCCGCGGGGCTTATTCGGCTGAGGAGTTGCAGGAAATCGAAGCCTATGCCCAGCAGTTTGACATGACCTTTGTGCCTTGTATCCAGACCTTGGCCCACTTGTCAGCCTTCGTCAAATGGGGTGTCAAAGAAGTCCAGGAGCTCCGTGATGTGGAGGATATTCTTCTCATCGGCGAAGAAAAGGTTTATGACCTGATTGATGGCATGTTTGCTACCCTATCTAAACTGAAGACTCGCAAGGTCAATATCGGGATGGACGAAGCCCACTTGGTTGGTTTGGGACGCTACCTGATATTGAACGGTGTTGTGGATCGTAGTCTCCTCATGTGCCAACACTTGGAGCGCGTGCTGGATATTGCTGATAAATATGGTTTCCACTGCCAGATGTGGAGCGATATGTTCTTCAAACTCATGTCAGCAGATGGCCAGTACGACCGTGATGTGGAAATTCCAGAGGAAACGCGTGTCTACCTAGACCGCCTCAAAGATCGTGTGACCTTGGTTTACTGGGACTATTATCAGGATAGCGAGGAAAAATACAACCGTAACTTCCGCAATCATCATAAGATTAGCCATGACCTTGCCTTTGCAGGGGGAGCTTGGAAGTGGATTGGTTTCACACCCAATAACCATTTCAGCCATCTCATCGCTCTTGAAGCCAATAAAGCCTGTCGTGCCAATGACATCAAAGAAGTCATTGTGACGGGTTGGGGGGACAATGGTGGAGAAACAGCCCAATTCTCTGTCTTACCAAGCTTGCAAATCTGGGCAGAACTCAGCTATCGCAATGACCTAGACCGTTTGTCTGCACACTTCAAGACTAATACAGGTCTATCAGTTGAGGATTTCATGCAGATTGACCTAGCCAACCTCTTGCCAGACCTACCAGGCAATCTCAGTGGCATCAATCCCAACCGCTATGTCTTTTATCAGGATGTTCTCTGTCCGATCCTTGACCGACACATGACACCTGAACAGGACAAACCGCACTTCGCTCAGGCTGCTGAGACGCTTGCTAACATTAAAGAAAAAGCTGGCAACTATGCCTACCTCTTTGAAACTCAGGCCCAGTTGAACCAGATTTTAAGTAGCAAAGTGGACGTGGGACGACGCATTCGTCAGGCCTATCAAGTAAACGATAAGGAAAGTCTGCAAGAAATCGCAAGACAGGAATTACCAGAACTCAGAAGCCAAATTGAAGACTTCCATGCCCTCTTTAGCCACCAATGGCTGAAAGAAAACAAGGTCTTTGGCTTGGATACGGTCGATATCCGCATGGGTGGACTCTTGCAACGCATTAAGCGAGCAGAAAGCCGTATCGAAGCTTATCTGGCTGGTCAGCTTGACCGCATCGACGAGTTAGAAGTGGAAATTCTGCCATTTACTGACTTCTACGCAGACAAGGACTTCGCAGCCACAACAGCTAACCAGTGGCATACCATTGCTACAGCTTCAACAATTTATACAACTTAAAAACAAGAACACCGTGCCTTGTTCAGAGTGTTTCCCGTGAAACATCCCTTTCTTCAAAAGTACTCCACATAAAATAATTTGTGGAGTTTTTTCTATAATTAGTAGTTTAACCTAACCTGCAAATAGGAGTATACTAATAATGTAATCGTTATCAAAAGTCTAAAAAGGAATTTTTAGATGGATATCAAAATAAAAAAGGGAGGAAATTATGAATAAGTTTTCAAAAACCTTGAGAGACAACTGGATCTTTCTCTTGATGGTTTTACCAGGGGCACTCTGGTTGATTCTATTCTTCTACATTCCAGTATTTGGGAACGTGGTTGCCTTCAAAGACTACCACATGACCAGTAATGGTTTCATAGATAGTATCATGAATAGTAAATGGGTCGGACTCGATAACTTCAGATTCTTGTTTAGTTCAAAAGACGCTTTTATTATCACACGAAATACTGTCCTCTACAATCTTGGCTTTATCTTTATTGGCTTGATTGTATCTGTAGGGATTGCCATTATCCTCAGTGAACTCCGTTCTAAGAGAATGGTTAAGATCTTCCAAACTTCCATGTTGTTCCCTTACTTCTTGTCTTGGGTTATCATCAGTTTCTTTACAGATGCCTTTCTAAACATTGATAAAGGGGTGTTCAACCATTTATTGGAAACTCTTGGTCTCAAAGAAATCAACTTCTACGCTGACTTGGGTATTTGGCCATATCTCCTACTTTTCCTAGGTATTTGGAAAGGTTTTGGATATAGCAGTGTCATGTACTATGCTACAATCATGGGAATTGATCCAACCTACTACGAAGCAGCGACAGTGGATGGAGCCAGCAAATGGCAACGGATTCGCAATGTAACCATTCCGCAGTTGACACCGCTGGTAACCGTATTGACCATCCTTGCAGTCGGAAATATCTTCCGTGCAGACTTCGGTCTTTTCTACCAAATCCCCCACAATGCTGGTCAGCTTTATAACGTAACCAATGTCTTGGACGTATATGTATATAATGGCTTGACTCAGACAGCGGATATCGGGATGGCTTCAGCAGCAGGTCTCTACCAATCAGTTGTCGGTTTGATTCTGGTTATCCTATCAAACTTACTTGCAAGACGAGTTGATCCAAACTCAGCCTTGTTCTAGAAAGGAGGAGAATATGGCAGAAAAGAAAATTAAAAAAGGAAAAATTGATAATGTCGGAATTCACTCCTTCAGTAAGAAAGCAGATATCTTCTTCAGTACCATTTCTGGTTTGATTGCCCTTTCTTGTATCCTACCCTTTGTATTCGTTATTGTTATTTCGGTGACAGATGAAAAGAGTATCCTCCAAAATGGATATAGCTTCTTCCCATCCCAATTCGGTTTAGACGGTTTTGAATTTTTGGCACAGTTTAAGGATAAAATCCTCCAAGCCCTCTTCATATCAGTCTTTGTAACAGTGGTGGGGACTATCACAAACGTTTTTATCACAACAACCTATGCCTACGCCATCTCACGGACAACCTTTAAGTATCGCAGATTCTTTACGATTTTTGCCCTTCTTAGTATGTTGTTCAACGCTGGTTTGGTACCAGGCTATATCGTGGTCACTCGTTTGCTTCAACTTGGTGATACAGTTTGGGCCTTGATTGTTCCAATGCTTCTCTCTCCGTTTAACATCATCTTGATGCGTTCCTTCTTCAAGAAGACTATCCCAGAAGCCATTCTTGAGTCCGCTCGTATCGATGGTGCCAGTGAAGCCCGGATCTTCTTCCAAATCTGTTTGCCATTGTCACTACCAGGTATCGCAACCATCACGCTCTTAACAGCTCTTGGTTTCTGGAATGACTGGTTCAACGCCCTACTTTATATCAAGAGTGACAACTTGTATCCATTGCAATATTTGCTCATGCAAATCCAGCAAAATATGGACTACATCGCCAAAGCGGTCGGCCTCTCTGGTCAACTGGGCGTTGCACTACCGAAAGAAACAGGACGTATGGCCATGGTTGTGGTCGCAACCCTTCCAATCGCAATCTTGTATCCATTCTTCCAACGCTACTTTGTAAAAGGTTTGACTATCGGTGGTGTGAAAGAATAGTGCTTGTTGAGAAATACCCTTTCTCAGTTCCCAACTTCCCTTGTGTGAAGTTGAAATCATTACATTGTTTATAAGTTTAAAAATAAAAAAAGGAGTTTTTATCATGAAAAACTGGAAAAAATATGCTTTTGCATCTGCTAGTGTAGTCGCTTTGGCTGCTGGTCTCGCTGCTTGTGGAAACCTTTCAGGTAACAAAAAGGCTGCTGACTCAGCTTCAGGTGATAAGACTGTTATCAAAATGTACCAAATCGGTGACAAACCAGATAACTTGGATGAATTGCTAGAAAATGCCAACAAAATCATCGGTGAAAAAGTTGGTGCCAAATTGGATATCCAATATCTTGGATGGGGTGACTATGATAAGAAATGTCAGTTATCACATCATCTGGTGAAAACTATGATATCGCCTTTGCATCTAACTATGTTGTAAATGCTCAAAAAGGTGCTTATGCTGACTTGACTGACTTGTATAAGAAAGAAGGGGCAGAGCTTTATAAAGCACTTGACCCAGCTTACATCAAAGGTAACAGCATTAACGGTAAAATTTACGCAGTTCCAGTTGCAGCCAACGTTGCATCATCTCAAAACTTCGCCTTCAACGGAACTCTTCTTGCTAAATACGGTATCGATATTTCAGGTGTCACTTCATACGAAACACTTGAACCAGTCTTGAAACAAATCAAAGAAAAAGCTCCAGATGTAGTACCATTTGCGGTTACTAAGAACTTCATCCCATCTGATAACTTTGACTACCCAGTTCCAAATGGACTTCCATTCGTTATCGACCTTGAAGGGGACACTACTAAGATCGTAAACCGTTACGAAGTGCCTCGCTTTAAAGAACACTTGAAGACTCTTCACAAATTCTATGAAGCTGGATACATTCCAAAAGACGTAGCAACAAGCGATACTTCATTTGACCTTCAACAAGATACTTGGTTCGTTCGTGAAGAAACAGTAGGACCAGCTGACTATGGTAACAGCTTGCTTTCACGTGTTGCCAACAAAGATATCCAAATCAAACCAATCACTAACTTCATCAAGAAAAACCAAACAACACAAGTTGCTAACTTTGTTATCTCAAACAACTCTAAGAACAAAGAAAAATCAATGGAAGTGTTGAATCTCTTGAACACTAACCCAGAACTCTTGAACGGCCTTGTTTACGGTCCAGAAGGCAAGAACTGGGAAAAACTTGCAGGTAAAGAAAACCGTGTTAAAGTCCTTGATGGCTACAAAGGAAACACTCACATGGGTGGATGGAACACTGGTAACAACTGGATTCTTTACATCAATGAAAACGTTACAGACCAACAAATCGAAGATTCTAAGAAACAATTGGCTGAAGCTAAAGAATCTCCAGCACTTGGATTCATCTTTAACACTGACAATGTGAAATCTGAAATCTCAGCAATCTCTAACACAATGCAACAATTCGATACAGCTATCAACACTGGTACTGTAGACCCAGATAAAGCTATTCCAGAATTGATGGAAAAATTGAAATCTGAAGGTGCCTACGATAAAGTATTGAAAGAAATGCAAAAACAATACGATGAATTCTTGAAAAACAAAAAATCATAAGATCAATTGATTTCGTGTATTCATTCCTAATTCCTAAAAACTGAATCACTGTTTTCCTCAGGTTTATCTGGGGGAGGCAGTGATTTTTTGAAACAAAGACATAGATATCAATGTTTTTCTTATCACTACTTAACAATTCAGGAAATTTCGAGAACCCTCTACAATTTCCAGTCAAATAAATTGCATTCGTTTTCTCAAGCAGGTATACTAATATGGATAAATAAAAAATTTAGAAAATTTAAGAATAGAAAAGAGAACAAATCTTATGGCAAAAGATATTCGTGTCTTACTTTACTACCTTTATACTCCAATTGAAAATGCAGAGCAATTTGCTGCAGACCACTTGGCTTTCTGTAAATCAATCGGCCTTAAAGGCCGTATCCTAGTCGCTGACGAGGGAATTAACGGAACAGTTTCAGGTGATTATGAAACAACTCAAAAATACATGGACTACGTTCACAGCCTCCCAGGCATGGAAGACCTCTGGTTCAAGATTGACGAAGAAAGTGAACAAGCCTTCAAGAAGATGTTTGTTCGCTACAAGAAAGAAATTGTCCACCTTGGTTTGGAAGACAACGACTTTGACAATGACATTAACCCACTTGAAACAACAGGTGCTTACTTGTCTCCAAAAGAGTTCAAAGAAGCCCTTCTTGATAAAGATACCGTTGTCCTTGACACACGCAACGATTATGAGTACGACCTAGGACATTTCCGTGGGGCTATCCGCCCAGACATCCGCAACTTCCGTGAGTTGCCACAATGGGTTCGTGATAACAAGGAAAAATTCATGGACAAGCGTGTCGTGGTTTACTGTACAGGTGGCGTTCGCTGTGAGAAATTCTCAGGCTGGATGGTCCGTGAAGGTTACAAAGATGTCGGCCAATTGCACGGAGGAATCGCAACCTACGGTAAAGACCCAGAAGTCCAAGGTGAGCTTTGGGATGGGAAAATGTACGTCTTTGACGAGCGTATTGCCGTAGATGTTAACCATGTCAACCCAACCATCGTAGGGAAAGACTGGTTTGATGGGACACCATGTGAACGTTATGTCAACTGTGGAAATCCATTCTGTAACCGTCGTATCTTGACATCAGAAGAAAATGAAGACAAGTACCTTCGTGGCTGCTCACACGAGTGCCGTGTTCACCCACGTAACCGCTATGTTTCAGAAAATGAATTAACACAAGCTGAAGTTGTCGAGCGCCTAGCCGCTATCGGTGAAAGCTTGGATCAAGCAGCTACTGTATAAGATTAAACAGTCCTTAGGGGCTGTTTTTCTATGCTTTTTACTAAAAAATCTAAAGTTTGTTTCTGTATCTTTCAGAAAAATAGGGTATACTATATGTAAACGATTTCAAAGGAGCCCAGTTATGTCGAAAACATTTTTTATTCCAAATAAACAGAGCATTTTAGGAGAGCAGGAAATTTTGACTGCCAAGTCTATCTTGGCCTTGGTAGATGGCTTGGAGTCACATAGCTATGATGCTGTCTATCTCCGTCAGCCTCTTAGCCGTCTTGAGTATATTGAGTGTGCGATAGTGGGACAATCACAATTTCTTTTTAAGGTCAGTTATGCTGATGGTCAAAAGGCTTACCGTGTCGATCTTCCTGATCTACTCACGAAGACAGACTGGCAGATTATCAAGTCATTTTTAGATGCTCTGCTTGCTTACACAGGAACTGAGATTGAAGGGCTAGATGATTTTGATTTTGAAGCTTATTTCCAAGTAAGTATTCAAGTCCATCTGGCTGATAGTGCAGCCCGCTTTACGATTTGCCAAGGAATTTTTAATCCTGTTTTCTTTAGTCATGAGGACTTGAAAAGCTTTTTAGAAGAAGATGGCTTGGCTCAGTTTGAAGCGCGTGTACGTGCAGTTCAAGAGACAGATGCTTACTTTGCAAGAGTTTCCTTCTATCAGGATGGAGAAGGCCAAGTGCACGGTGTTTACCATCTGGCTCAAGGGGTCAAGACCGTTTTACCTAGAGAACCATTTGTTCCTGCTGCCTATATTGAGCAATTGGTGGATAAGGAAGTCCAATGGGAGATTGACTTGGTTCAAATTACAGGAGATGGCTCTAAACCAGAAGACTATGAAGCTATCGCTCGCTTGGACTATGCAAAATTCCTAGAGTCATTACCATCAGCATCTTACCACCAACTAGATGCCAATCAATTAGAAATTCAACCCATCTTAGAAAAAGATTTTAAAGCATTAGCACAAGAAAAGTAAAGTAGAAGCAGGTCAATCGACTTGCTTTTTTGACATAGAAAAATCCTGCCATGAAAGACAGGATTGCTACTCAATGAAAATCAAAGAGCAAACTAGGAAGCTAGCCGCAGGCTGCTCAAAACACTGTTTTGAGGTTGTAGATGAAACTGACGAAGTCAGTAACCATACATACGGTAAGGCGAAGCTGACGTGGTTTGAAGAGATTTTCGAAGAGTATGAAGTTTAAAGAAAGGCTAAGATACGAAGGTAATCTCCAATCAGTGCGACTTCAGCTACAAAGAAGAGGAGTATAATAACTCCGTTCACAAGGACAGATAAGAATAACTGATAGAAGGAGTCGGTTTCACTTGCTTGACTAGGTCTTGTAATGATATGGAGGCTAGCAAGTAGAATGATTCCAATGCTAATCACACACAAGAGGGCTGTAAATCGTAGGCTGTCAAAGAAGGCAAAGAAACTAGCAATAGCAGTGAGGAAGATTGGAATTGCCAAGAGTTGACTATATTGTTGGAGAACCTTTTCTAGCGTCCAGTCTTTTTCCTGGTGGATAAATCGTCTCACAACGAAACTACCCAAGAGGAATGAAAAGAAGAAGAGTGTTGTTGCTACTAGGATAGAGATAATCGAAAAGAGATTTAATGAAGCAAATTGTTCAGGGAAGTGATTATGCATAGTTGCTATATGTCCATAGTAAGCATGTTTGATGTGGTAGATACTAAAGAAAAAGGAAGATGCAGAAAACAGAATGAGCAAGAGAAAGGCTGTGTAACTGTGTGTGCTACTTGTTTCAAGCTTGCTTGTAGGAGATTTGATTGCTTCCACTAGCCAAGACCAAAAATCAAGCGCTTGCTCTTTCCATCTATCCGTAGATTTTGGAGTTTGGTCGGGGATATAGGGACTTTCTAAGGATTGACTGATAAGAAGTGGCTCTTTCGTGGTTGTTTTTTGCTGAGGAAGTGCCTCTTGGCTTTCTTCAGCTATAGTGACTTTTTCGGTTTCACTAGGAAGGTCTGACTCTTCTTCAGTAGAATGGGATGCCTTCTTTTCTTCTATTTCTGTTCTCGCTTCACCGTCTTCAGGCGTTTCAATTTTCTCTTCTTGCTGGCTTTCCAATTCGACTTCAGCTTGAGAGACTTCCTCCTCTACTTGAGTATTTTTTTCAATTGGTGTATCGGGATCGGCTATCGTTTCGTCAGCCTTGTCTGCAAGATCTTGGGGTTGTTCTTCAGTCTTGTTCTTGCTTGTTGTTTTTACAAAATCATTACTTTCAAACCATTCTTGTTTCATGGTAGAACCTCCTTTTTAGTTGTATATACATCATTTGGGTAGATATAAGTAGATTTGTTAAGGTCTGTTGGCTGTAGTTTCAAGACTAATATAATCTTTAGCTCTAGCTATGAGTTGACCTTTTACATTGGTTTTTTTCAGTTTTGTAAGGGTTGCTTAATTCGTTTGGGTGATGTTGACTCTCATCTCTTGATAACTGATAAATAGGACCATAGTGACTTGAGAGATCTAAGTTAATTTCTTGGCTTTCTTTTTGAGTTAGCATGATACTGAGCGCATTTTTAGAAGATAGTTCTACTTTACCATATACTTTAATATTTTCAGCGCGGAAGTGATGTTCTGTTGACTCTAGCTGACTATCTGTAAGGTCTGTATCAAAGATATTAACTATATTAGGGGTTGTGAGTTTACTGTTTTTGATACGACTTCCTTTAATTCGGAGGATATAGCTGTTTGTATTGAGGGTCGTATTTTCAAGGCTAGCATTTATGATGGTGGTTTGTCCACGATTGGCTGAGATGTTGATCCCTTTTAGAGATCTCCCTTTTGGAATTTGGAGAATAACTTCTTCAAAACGACGAGAGTAGCTACTTGTGATATGGAGAATCCCGCCAATTCCAGAAGAGAGAAATGGAGTTTCAGACAGTTTCTTATCAGTGAGGCTTAGAGTTTTGTCGTTTTGATTTGTGACAAGATCATGGTGAGCAGAAATAGATGGATGATAAGAAATGTGGATTTGATCATCGAAAGAGTCTGTGATGGTCAGCGCGTGCTGGTGGAGAGTGATCTCTAGGTTTTCGACTTCCTTGCCAAAGGTCAACTCTTCCATCCGACTATCATAGACAGGCTCCTTGGACATGGCAAGTAGGCTCTTGATCCCGTCAGATTGGATACCTACAAAGAGCAGGATAAATCCGACAACGGTAGTCACCACACCAAAAATGAGAAATCCTTTTGTCAATTTACGCATGCTGGTCACCTCTCTTTCCTTTTTTAAGAACAAATTGCACCAGGCGAACAATGAGTAGGCCGAAGAAGCGAGCTACATAGGAAATACCTAATAAAACCAGTGAAGAAGCACCGATAGCCAGTAAACCAGAACCAAAAATCAAGATAAAGGCTGATTTAGCTTGGGCTAGGACAGTGAAACTTTCCACTAAAAATAGGAATCCGCCAATGATACCAAGTATGGAAATCGCAAAGAAAGCCAAGATGACAGTCAAGGCTGCCACAAAGATTGCGAACAGGGACACGAGGATGGCGATTCCCAGAGGAATACCGATGGGGGCTGCAAGGAGAGCTAACAAGGCGATATGCAAAATTTGTCGGTTATTCTTTTGAGCGGGTGCTTCATTGATTTTTTTATCAAGAAGATTGGAGAGAACTTCGTGGGCCGCTTCTTTGGGAGTTCCCAAGCTAGCGATGAGTTCTTCTTCTCCTTCGACTCCAGCATCGTCAAAGAGTTCTCTGAAATAGTCCATGGCTTCAATTTGGTCAGCCTGAGGTAGTTTTTTGAGATAAAGTTCTAGCTGAGTCAGGTATTCAGTTCTTGTCATGGCGGATACTCCCTTCTATGATGCCATTAATGGTGTCTGTATAGAGTGCCCATTCATCTTTTAGGGTCACGAGCTGTTCTATACCACCATTTGTCAAGGAGTAGTATTTGCGCATGCGACCTTGGAACTCTCTAGAATAGGTTGTCAGAAAGCTATTGCCTTCCAATTTTTTGAGAATGGGATAGAGAGTAGATTCTTTGATGTTAGCGATAAGCTTAATGGTCTGGCTAATCTCATAACCATAAGAATCATCCTGCTCCAGTACGGCCAAGATGAGAAATTCAATCAAGGCAGAGGATGTTGGAAAGTACATGGGAAACCTCCTTTTCTAATGTGTAAGATTTTTATATATAATTTTTCTACACATACATTGTACATCTAAAAGAAAGCCCTGTCAAGAGAAATGTGTAAAATTTTTATATATAAAAAACTTCTAGGCAAAACTAGAAGTTTAGAGGATTTTATCAGCTCTGTCCACTGTAAAGAGGGCCACAGTCATCAGGATATCGACGAGTAAGAGGGCAGCTACAGCTGGCACCCAAGAGTGAAAAAGGTCAAAACTGTAACCAAAGAGAGTCGGCCCAAAGGCTGCTAGGATATAGCCTCCTGTTTGAGATAAACCAGACAATTGGGCTGTCTTTTCAGGGGCGCTTGTCTTGAGTGAAAAGTTGACCATGAGATAAGGGAAGAGGGCGCTGGTTGCGGTTCCGATGAGGAGATGGATGGTAAGCCAGTAAAAGAAATTACCGACTGGGAAAAAGAGCATGGAAATGCCGACCACACCAGCTAGTGAGACCAGAGTGAGCATGAGCTGACGGTTACGAGTTGACAAGCTGGTTGTCAGGCTTGGGATGGTCATTGAAAAAGGAATGCTAATCAGAGAGAAGATAGAAGTCAGCAAGCCAGCTTCGTGATTGGATAGACCTGCGTGGATGGCCATGGTAGGTAACCAAGTCATAGCAGTGTAAAAGAGCAAGGATTGAAAACCTGCAAAGACAATCACTGCCCAGACCTGTTTATTATGCATGACCTTTGCTTTGCTTTTTTGTTTGGTTTGAGAGTCAGTCTGTGATTATAGCGGTGATTAGGCAGCCAGACCAAAAAAGTTGCTAGGCAGAGCAGGGTGAGGAGGATGATAAGTCCTTTCCAAGAACTGGCTTGTGTAATGGGCACAGCTAGATAGGAAGCCAGAGCCGTCGCAACCCCCATAGAAGTTACATATAAGGTGGTCAGAAAACCAATTTTCTTTGGTTGATTAGCTTGGATAAGACTAGGAAGCAGAACATTGATGACTGCGATACTTGCCCCAACCATCAAGGTTCCTAGATAGAGCAGGGGCAGATTGATTAGTCGAATCAGAGAACCGATAGTCAAGAAGAAGAGGCTGTAGGTAAAGAGATGTTCTAAGCCAATTTTCTGAGCCAGTCGGGTAGAAAAGAGTGAGAAGAGGGTAAACATGAGGAGGGAAGGCTGGTCAAGACACCAAGCGAACTAACTTCTACTCCCAGCCCTTGCGAAATATCTCCCTAAAATAATGGGTAAAACAGTAAAAGGAGTCCGCAAGGAAACACCAATCAGGATAATACCTGGAACAAAAAAGAGTGATTGCTTTTTCATAAAATACCTCTTCTAGCTGATTTTAATAACAGCTTATTTTAAGGCTTTTTCCCTATAATGTCAAGTAAGGTTTCTGGCTTTCAAGATAAAAATGGGAAAGTCTTGAAAATTATGATAAAATAGTGGAAGGAAAAATTCAGGAGAGTAGTAGTGACTCAAAATGTTGAAAGTCTTCTCGTATCCATTGTAATCAGTGCATACAATGAAGAAAAATATCTGCCTGGTCTAATTGAAGACTTAAAAAATCAAACCTATCCTAAAGAAAATATTGAAATTCTATTTATAAATGCTATGTCTACAGATGGGACAACAGCCATCATTCAGCAATTTATAAAAGAAGACACAGAGTTTAACTCAATTAGATTGTATAACAATCCTAAGAAAAATCAAGCTAGTGGTTTTAACCTGGGAGTTAAACATTCTGTAGGGGATCTTATTTTAAAAATTGATGCTCATTCAAAAGTTACTGAGAGTTTTGTAATGAATAATGTGGCTGTTATTCAACAAGGTGAATCTGTCTGTGGGGGACCTAGACCGACGATTGTTGAAGGAAAGGGAAAATGGGCAGAGACCTTGCATCTTGTTGAGGAAAATATGTTTGGCAGTAGCATTGCCAATTATCGAAAGAGTTCCGAGGATAGATATGTTTCTTCTATTTTTCATGGGATGTATCAACGAGAGGTTTTCCAGAAGGTTGGTTTAGTAAATGAGCAACTTGGCCGAACTGAAGATAATGATATTCATTATAGAATTCGAGAACATGGTTATAAAATCCGCTATAGCCCAAGTATTCTATCTTATCAGTATATTCGACCAACATTCAAGAAAATGCTGCATCAAAAGTATTCAAATGGTTTGTGGATTGGCTTGACAAGTCATGTTCAGCCTAAGTGTTTATCATTATTTCACTATGTTCCTTGTTTATTTGTTTTGAGTCTTGTGTTTAGTCTAGCATTGTTACCGATTACATTCGTATTCATAACTTTTACAATTAGGTGCCTATTTTTCTACTTTTGTCATTACTCACTTTGCTGACTTTATTAAAACATAAAAAAATGGATTTCTAATTGTGATGCTCTTTCTTTTATTTTTCCATTCACTTTGCTTATGGCCTTGGAACGATTGTAGGTTTAATTAGAGGATTTAAAATGGAAGAAAGAGTACAAGGGAACAGTAATTTATTTGGAAAAATAAGCCAAATAAATTAAAATGTGCTACAATAACAATATAGTAAAACTCTTTTAAGGAGGAGTAAATTTCTATGAATAAAAAACTAACAGATTATGTGATTGATCTGGTGGAAATTTTAAATAAACAACAAAAACAGGTTTTCTGGGGAATATTTGATATTTTCAGTATGGTGGTTTCCATCATTGTATCTTATATTTTATTCTACGGCTTGATTAATCCAGCACCTGTTGACTACATTATCTATACGAGTTTGGCCTTCCTGTTCTATCAATTGATGATTGGATTTTGGGGGTTGAACGCTAGTATTAGTCGTTACAGCAAGATTACGGACTTTATGAAAATCTTTTTTGGTGTGACCGCGAGCAGCGTCTTGTCATATAGTATCTGCTATGCCTTCTTGCCACTTTTTCCATCCGTTTCATCATTCTCTTTATCTTGTTGAGTACCTTCTTGATTTTATTGCCACGGATTACTTGGCAGTTAATCTACTCTAGACGCAAAAAAGGCAGTGGTGATGGAGAACACCGCCGTACTTTCTTGATTGGTGCTGGTGATGGCGGAGCCCTCTTTATGGATAGTTACCAACATCCAACCAGTGATTTGGAACTTGTTGGTATTTTGGATAAGGATGCGAAGAAAAAGGGACAAAAACTTGGTGGGATTCCTGTTTTGGGTTCATATGATGAATTGCCTGAATTAGCTAAACGCCATCAAATCGAGCGTGTTATCGTTGCGATTCCGTCGCTTGACCCATCAGAATATGAACGTATCTTGCAGATGTGTAATAAGCTGGGTGTCAAATGTTACAAGATGCCTAAGGTTGAAACTGTTGTTCAAGGACTTCACCAAGCAGGTACTGGGTTCCAAAAAATTGATATTACGGACCTTTTGGGTCGTCAGGAAATTCGTCTTGACGAATCGCGTCTGGGAGCAGAACTGACAGGTAAGACAATCTTGGTTACAGGTGCTGGTGGCTCAATCGGTTCTGAAATCTGTCGCCAAGTTAGCCGTTTCAATCCTGAACGCATTGTCTTGCTCGGTCACGGGGAAAATTCAATCTACCTTGTGTATCATGAATTGATTCGTAAGTTCCAAGGGATTGATTATGTGCCAGTTATCGCAGATATTCAAGACTATGACCGTCTCTTGCAAGTCTTTGAGCAGTACAAGCCAGCTATTGTTTATCATGCGGCTGCCCACAAGCACGTTCCTATGATGGAGCGCAATCCAAAAGAAGCCTTCAAAAACAATATCCGTGGAACCTACAATGTTGCTAGAGCTGTTGATGAAGCTAAAGTACCTAAGATGGTTATGATTTCAACAGATAAGGCGGTTAATCCACCAAATGTTATGGGAGCAACCAAGCGCGTGGCTGAGTTGATTGTCACTGGATTTAACCAACGTAGCCAATCGACCTACTGTGCGGTTCGTTTTGGGAATGTTCTTGGTAGTCGTGGCAGTGTCATTCCAGTCTTTGAGCGTCAGATTGCTGAAGGTGGTCCTGTAACGGTGACAGACTTCCGCATGACCCGTTACTTTATGACTATTCCAGAAGCTAGCCGTTTGGTTATCCATGCTGGTGCTTATGCCAAGGATGGAGAAGTCTTTATCCTTGATATGGGCAAACCAGTCAAGATTTATGACTTGGCTAAGAAAATGGTGCTTCTAAGTGGGCACACCGAAAGCGAAATTCCAATTGTTGAAGTTGGAATCCGTCCAGGCGAAAAACTTTACGAAGAACTCTTAGTATCAACCGAACTTGTTGATAACCAAGTTATGGATAAGATTTTCGTTGGTAAGGTTAATGTCATGCCTCTAGAAGCTATCGACCAAAAAATTGAAGAGTTCCGCACTCTCAGTGGAGATGAATTGAAGCAAGCCATTATCGCCTTTGCCAATCAAACCACCCACGTTGAATAAAAAAAGCAAAACGCATATTATCAGGACTTGAAACCTTGGTAATATGCGTTTTGTTATGTAGAGACTTGCTCCATTTTCTTCTGAAATAGAGTCGTTACCCAGTCTATGTTATTGAAAATACTCTAAAACCTCTAAGGGGGTATGGGCGATATAATCAGGATGATAGTTAAGCAAGTCTGCTTGCTCTCCAAATCCCCAAGTGACGGCCAATTTCTGAATGCCTGTTTCTTGAGCTCCCAGCATATCAAACTTGGTATCTCCGATGATGATGGCTTGTTCTGGTGCTAGTTGATGTATCTGCAAGGCTTGGCGAATGACATCTGCCTTATGGGGTGCTTCAGGGCTGGAACCATAAATGCCATCAAAGAAATGATGGATTCCCAAGTTTTTAGTCATGTCTTGAGCAGTTGGAGTATTCTTTGTAGTGGTGATGTAGAGAGGGTAATTCTTGGACAGTTCTTGAAGTAATTCTACAATCTGAGGAAAGAGTTGAGCTTCATGGATGCCTTTTTTCTTGTAGTAAGACCGGTATATCTGGACAGCCTCAGAAATTTGGTCTTTGGGCAGGCAGGTCGCAAAACTACTTTCGAGAGGCGGTCCCATAAAACCACGAATCGTTTTGGCATCAGGGCTAGGCCCCCCGAGCTCCTTAAAGGTATGGGTAAAGGCATTGTGAATCCCGATAGAACTATCAACGAGGGTTCCGTCCAGATCGAAAAAGATAGCTGAGATAGAGGTCATAGTTTCTCCTCTTTGATAAACTTATTCTCCGAAAATTTCTTTTTGGAGGCGACGACCAGTAGGTGTGGCAGCGAGTCCACCTTCAGCCGTTTCACGAAAGGCAGTTGGCATGCTTGCTCCTACTTGATACATGGCATCGATAACTTCATCCACAGGGATTTTAGATTCGATACCTGCCAAGGCCATGTCTGCTGCGATGAAGGCAAAACTAGCTCCCATAGCATTGCGCTTGACACAGGGAACTTCGACCAAGCCGGCAACAGGGTCACAGATGAGACCTAGCATATTTTTAATGACAAAGGCAATAGCTTGACTGGCTTGGTAGGGTGTCCCACCTGCAGCCAGAGTCAAGGCGGCAGCGCTCATAGCAGAGGCCGAACCAACCTCAGCCTGACAGCCACCTTCAGCACCTGAGATAGAGGCATTGTTTGCGATGACTAGTCCAAAGGCACCGGCAGCAAAGAGGAAATCCAGCTGTTGCTCGTGGCTGAGGTCTAATTTTTCAATAGCAGCTGTTAGAACGGAGGGCAGACAGCCAGCACTTCCTGCGGTCGGAGTGGCACAAACCAAGCCCATTTTAGCATTGTGTTCATTGACTGCGATGGCATTTCGGGCAGCAGAGAGAATCGTGTAATCTGACAGAGTTTTTCCGTTTTTGATGTAGTGATCCAATTTGGCAGCATCTCCACCTGTCAGGCCACTACGAGATTTATTTTCATTGAGGCCAAGTTGGACAGAGGCTTTCATGACTTCCAGATTGCGTTCCATGAGAAGGAGGACTTCTTCACGTTCGCGACCGGTCAATTCAAACTCTGTTGTAATCATGAGTTCTGCGACATTTCCTTGAAAGTCCAGTTCTGCCTGCTCGACCAATTCTTTGATAGAATAAAACATGCTTCCTCCTATTTAAAGAAATTGACATTGTGGAGATGAGGGATTTTTCGAATTTCTTCGATGGCCTCATCACAGTTGCGACTGTCGACTTCGATAATCATAATGGCTTTTTCACCAGCTTTTTCACGAGTGACATTCATCTGGGCGATATTGATACCATAGCGTGAAAGGGCCTCTGTTACGAGGGCAATCATACCTGGAATATCTTGATGAACAATGATGATAGTCGGTGTATTCATATTGAGAGAGACGGCAAAGCCATTGAGTTCGGTGACCTGAATATTCCCTCCACCGATAGAAATACCAGTCACGCTGATGGTCTTGTGGGCATTTTTGACGGTAATTTTAGTGGTGTTTGGGTGGGGGGCATTGCTGTCTTTCTGAATGGTCCAGACAATCTTGATGCCACGCTTGTGGGCAATCTCCAGACTATTTGGGATTTCAGGATCATCTGTATCCATGCCCAAAATACCTGCAACAAGGGCTAGGTCTGTCCCGTGACCACGATAGGTCTTGGCAAATGAGTTAAAAAGTTGGAATTCGACTTCTGTCGGAGTATCATCAAAAATGGAAGAGACAATCTTCCCAATACGAACAGCACCAGCTGTATGACTACTAGATGGGCCAATCATAACTGGTCCGATGATATCAAAGACAGATTGAAAACGAAGTGATTTCATCAGTTTCCCCTTATAAAAATTCTTATCTCTATTATATCAAAGAATAAAGGTCTTGGCTTTAATTGCGGATGAAAACCTTTCTAATACCTCAAATAGCATAAAAATAGTATCTTTTATGACAAAAAACACATTATTTAGGGAAATAAAAAATAATTTTGTAATATTTCTACATAAAAGTGTCAAGAAACGGTAATATTTAAAGGGTATGATAGAACTATAGAAAGAAGGAGAATTTTCAAATATGAAATCAACAACTAAAAAGATTAAAACAACTCTTGCAGGAGTAGCTGCCTTGTTTGCAGTATTTGCTCCATCATTTGTATCTGCTCAAGAATCATCAACTTACACTGTTAAAGAAGGTGATACACTTTCAGAAATCGCTGAAACTCACAACACAACAATTGAGAAATTGGCAGAAAACAACCACATTGACAACATCCATATGATTTATGTTGGTCAAGAGTTGGTTATCGATGGTCCAGCAGCGCCAGTAGCATCAGCTTCAACGACTTATGAAGCTCCAGCTGCCCAAGATGAGGCTGTTTCAGCTCCAGTAGCAGAAACTACAGAAGTAGAGGAGGAAACTCCAGTAGTAAGCGAAGCAGTAGTAGAAGAAACAGTTGCTTCATCTGTAAGCGGATCTGAAGCAGAAGCCAAAGAATGGATCGCTCAAAAAGAATCAGGCGGTAGCTACACAGCTACAAACGGACGTTATATCGGACGTTACCAATTGACAGATTCATACTTGAATGGTGACTACTCAGCTGAAAACCAAGAACGTGTAGCAGATGCCTATGTTGCAGGACGTTACGGTTCATGGACAGCCGCTAAAAACTTCTGGCTTAATAACGGCTGGTATTAAGAAATAACGAACAGAATAATATGAAAAGGTCGAGGAAATCCCTCGACTTTTTATCTTTCCTTCGGTTGATAATAGGTCTCTACTTCTTTTTTGAGATGAGACAGCATAGAAGTTTCCTCGGTCAGCTCTAGAAGTGAGAAACCTTTTTGGATAAGTCTAGCCTCATCCCTACAAATCCCGATACGGACATAGCAGATAGCAAGCCTATCGTAGCTTTTCTTGTTCTTAGCGTCCTCTAGTAAAGTATAGCAGATTTGTTGACACATGTTTTTGTCTTGATGGTATAAGTAAATGGTGGACAGATTGAGTAGGATTGCCATTCGTAAGTCATATAAATGTTGGTAGTTTTTATAGACTTCCAAGCGTTGCAAGATTTTTTTCCAGTGATGAGATGGAGGTGTTCAATAGGAAAGCTGAAAAGGATGGTATTGAGGATTTTTAGGTCATTTTCATACCATGTATCTTGTTTTTCAATTTTTTCCCAAAGTTTTTTGACAATCTGTTTCACTTGGTCTGACAGTTGCTCTGTACCATGTTGACGGATATGAATGACAACTTCAAGCATATCCCTGATTTCTTCTATAGGTAGGTCGTGGCGGGTTTTGAGATAGTCTTGGCATTTTTGAAATAGTTTTTCGAGTTCACTAGTCCCTAGGGTTGAGCTCATATTGAGATAGGTTTGCATGATTTCTGTTCGTTGGCTCGGTTGATAGAGGTGGCAGATATAGTCAAACTCTTCAAAACTCATATTGATTTGCCGGAGAAGAAACTCCATATTTTCATATTTGGGAGTTACTTTACCACTTTCAATTTTTGATAAGCTGGTTCTTGAGAGAACCTCCCCACAGACCTCTTCTTGGGTCAATCCTTTTGACTCACGTATTTCTTTATAGACTTTTCCGAAATCATAACGCATGGGCTTTCTCCTTTTTGTGAAAAAAGTTAACAAATAATAAAATCCTATTAAAAATATTGTATCATAGTAATATAAAAAAAGTAAAAAAAGAAAGCTAAAATAATGTGTGAAAAAAAGTTAACTAATTTTTAAAAATAGAGTAAAGAAGAGGTATACTATATTA